>Ga0196970_1000925_pt1 | contig 25234 bp, 24 predicted proteins | sample S1v_513CmetaG_FD_148672 | JGI IMG/M metagenome (GOLD analysis project Ga0196970, IMG submission 148672) | Soil microbial communities from Anza Borrego desert, Southern California, United States - S1+v_5-13C | ecosystem: Environmental > Terrestrial > Soil > Desert | place: USA: California... | reverse complement strand
AATGTACGTGGGCAGCGGCTGGTCAGAGGCCCGGTACAGCTTGAACGTACCCACCACACGGCCGCGGTACTTCAGCGGTGTAATGACCGCGCTCTTCAGCGGGTGCGGACAATCGTGCTCATCGCAGGAGAGGGTGTGCGGGTCGGTCACAATCAGCGTCTCGCCCGTGTCCAGCACGTGCCGGGTGGCCCCGGTCAGAATCGGCCCGCCCTGCTGGTGGCGCCGGCACCCGACCCCGTCGAACCCCAGAATAAGCCGGTCGTCGGTAATCGCGACCGCATCCACTTCCGTGATCTTGTGGATGATCTCGCAGATCTTCTGCGCCGATTCGGCATTCAGCCCCTGCTTCAGGTATTCAAGCGTCTCGTCGCCAATGCGCAGGGTCGTGTCAAACGACGAAATCGACTCGATCACGTCCTTTGACGGGGGCGCCTCTTCTTCTTGGCGCTCCGACTTCAGTACCACGAACAGGACCACCACAATCTGCACGGTCAGCAGAACCTGGGCGATCCACCGCCAGTGCACCGGCGTGGCAATGATCAGCACTTCGCACAAAACAGCAAGGAAGGAGACCGCCAGGAGCAGGCGTCTCTTCAAGACGGGCCTCATCTCCTCCGACCTCCTCCCCAGACAGCTATCGCGTTATTTCTGCATAAGACGATTTGGCACCCGTCTTGGTGACGGCGGCGACACCCCAAATTCCCTTCTCCCGGGCATCCACATACCCGGGAACGTCAACCGTGGCCACCTTCGTCCACTCGTCGGCAGCCGCCTTCTTGTAGGCGACTTCGTACGTCACCACATCCAACTCGGGGCTGCGCGACCAGTTGATGAAGGTGCCATCGTTACGGGGCTGGGCCGTCACATCCCAGGGCTGGTTCGGCACGGCGCTGGCATCCCAGTCTGCCGTGAACAGATCCCGGTAGTAGTTGGTGATTTCGGGCATCTCATCGATCTTCAGTGCCAGCTCCCGGGCGTACCGGAACGAGTTCTCCGACCCATTGATGCTGGAGATGACCACGGCGCCGTCCACAATCAGTGACTTGTTATGCAGGCCCCGCCCGATGCCCGAACCATCGTGGTTGAGCAGCCGGGCCTCCAACTTCAGGTTTTCCTTGGCGGCCAGCTCATTGAGATACTGCACCACATAGTGGTTATCCCGCTTCGAACTGAGGCTGACGTTCTTCCGGTCAAGGAGCACCTTCACTTCCACGCCCCGGCGAGCCGCTTCGACAATCTCCGTCAGATAGGGCTGCGGGTACTTGGTCAGGTTCTCTTCGCGGTCAGCCGGCCCCCACCACTTATTGATGTAGTTTGCGCTGATCAGCAGCTCTTTCTTGGCGTTGTTCAGGATGCCAAGAAATCCAATCTCTTGATCGAGTGTGTTATCGGGAGAGACGATGCGCGTGACCGTCGCCTTGCCGCTGGCCGTAAACGGCTGCGACTTGATGGCGGTGTACTTGAAGCAAGGGCCGGCATCGTATGTGTCCGGCTGGAGGGGCCGGTCGAGCTTCTCGTTGTAGGGCCGGACGCCGGCGTAGCCGGCAGCAAAGTCCGCGTCCCAGAGTTCACGAATCAGCTTGACCACGTCCGGGTTGCCCTGGAAAGCGGCCATCCACTCCCGGTTGCCGCAGGCGTTATCCATGGCATAGTTGGAGTTGACGAAGTTACCGGAGGAGACGAAGACCGTGTCGTCGTCGAAAATGCCATACTTGCTATGGATGGGGTTCAGCGCGGTGGACAGGTCGCCGTCCCACTTGTGGTAGTACAGGATTTCGACGCCGCCCTTATGCAGCATCTCCTGGGCTTCCTTATCCGAATCGAACATATCAGAGCCACCCGGGTTCCGTTCCAGGCCCACCTGCACCTTCACGCCCCGCTTCGCCGCGGCGACCAGATGCTCGGCCAGCTCTTTGTGGTTGAACTGATAACCCACCAGCTTGATCGACTTCTTGGCCTTCTCAATCAGGGAGACCAGCAGCGGTCCGGCGTTATCCGGCGCCGATGCGGCGGTAATGGTCATGGGACCGCTCACCGTTTTGACCGGAAGATCGGTCTGGCCGGCAAAGTAGACCCGCTCTGGCGCGGTTGGGGTGCCGCCGGACCAGGACTCGGCCCGTGACTCCAGCTTGTACGAGTTGTTGTTCTTCAGGCGGGTAATGACCTGATTGGCCTGCGTGAGCGGGAAGGAGTTGACCAGCTGCACAGGGGGGCCAGACCAGGGGGCCGGGGCGCCCCCGACATTCCCATAGGCGAGAATATCGATCAGCTTCAGCTTGTCGTCCAAAAGGCGAACCAGGTCGCCTTGGTCGTTCAGCAGCAGGGGCTTGTTATCCGCCAGCTTCAGGTCGGGAACGGCCTTGTCGGTATCCGCCCCGTACTCAAAGGTGGGGGCGAAGTTCCAGTACTTCTTGAAGTACTCGGCGTCATGGGCGAGGTAGATGATCTGCCCGGCATCCAACGTCAGCTTCGGCAGCACGATCTGCCCTTCATTCGAAGAGACCGACCAGCCAGCGATGGCGTGTGCCTTGGGGCCGGTGTTGACTAGGGCGATTGCCTCGCCTTCGCCCTCACCGTCGACCATCTGGCTGTTGTTACGGGCTACAGGCAGTACCTGATAAATGCGAATATCGTTGGCCGCCTGCGGCTCGTCGTTCTTGGCACAGGCCGACAGCCACGGAGCCAGCATGAGAAACACGACGAGTGTGGCGATGAACCGGCGTTGCACAGGCACTCTCTCCCATTCGTTTGGCTTACGAATTGGTTCTATTCGCTGCTCGTCCCCTTCTTGCCTGCTACGACAAGGCCTGAATCAGTTGGGAGGTCTGCGTTCTCTTGGCAACCTTACAGCCGCCTTACCTGTCTCCAACCGAAGCGGCGCCGGGCATCTTTCTGGTACCCATCCCAATTCCTATTCCGCTCAAATACGTGAACTGCTATCTCTGCCAGGGGCCGGGCGGCTGGACCCTGGTCGATACCGGCTTTCACGATGCGCTGGCGATGGATGCCTGGCCCCGGGCGTGGGCCGAACTGGGCATCCGGCCACAGGATATCGACCAGATTCTGGTCACGCACTATCACCCGGATCATCTGGGTGGAGCGGGCTGGCTGCAGCAACTGACCGGGGCGCCGGTCTACCTCCATGAGCCGGAAGCCCGCCAGATGGAGCTGTTCTGGGGCGGCGGCATGGCGGCCCAGGCCGCCAGCCTGCACCAGTTCTTCGCGGCCGACGGCATGCCGGAGGAGACAGCGGCGGCCATTGCCCGGCACCATATCGCACAGTTTGAGAGTGTCAAGCCCCTGCCGCAGATTACGCCGCTGCCTACCGGGTCACGGCTGCGGGTGGGGGCGGGCGACTACGAGGTCCTGTGGATGCCCGGGCACTCCGATGGCCTGGCCGTCTTCTGGGATGCGGCATCTGGCATTTTGATCGCCAATGACATGATTCTCGACAAGATCACACCGAATGTAAGCCTCTGGCCGGACTGCCGACCTAACCCACTGGAAGACTACCTCGAGTCGCTGGGCCGGGTGGAGGCGCTGGGCGCCCGCCTGGCGCTCACGGGCCACCGGAACCTGATTACCGACGTGTCGGGCCGGGCCGCCGCCATCCGACAGCATCACGCCGAAAGGCTGGCCGTCATGGAGGGAGCCTGCGGAAACGGGGCAACGGCCTGGGAGGTGTGTGAGCAGGTCTTCACACCGGCCACGCTGACCATTCATCAGGTCCGATTCGCCATGTCAGAAACGCTGGCGCACCTGGTCTACCTGCAGAGGCAGGGCCGGGTGGTACGCAGGGAATCTGGGCACTGGGCCCGAGCATAGATAGAAGCGGCGCACGCATTCAACAGGGATGCGTGCGCCGCTTGCCTTAGGCCAGCTAGCTCCTCAGCGCAGTCACTGGCCCGACGGAGCGTTGGATACCGACAGGACCTTTCCTGACATGGCATCAACAATCGCCTTGCCCTGCGGCCGTTGGTCAGGCGTGCTGATCAGCTCCACCACCCATACAGCACCCTTCGCCCCATTTCCGGCATGCTCCAGGGGATACTGGGCGGCAAACTGGACTCCCTTCACCGCAAGGCTTTGGGTGCCCGTCAAGGCGGCCTCGGCCGCTTTGTCCCGGCTGACATACTTCCCCGGCGCCCGGTCGGTGCGCAGCAACTTCGGGGGGTACTCGCCCCCGGCTACATAAAAGAGCAGTTGCTCACCATCGTAATGAACGGCTTCCACCACCCAGGCCGGGGGTTCGTACCGAACCTGCCAGCCTGCCCACCCCTCCACCTGCGATTGCGGGTCTGCCGACCGGGCTGCCTTCACGGCAGCCTCTTCCGACACCTTGGGATGATCTACCTTGGAGGGCTGCGAAGCGCACCCTACGGCCACGAGCAGCGCCAGAAGCAATGCGAACCGTCGCACGAGGGACAACCTCCCACTGTCATCCAGTTCTGTCTGCGAAAGGTTTCCTTTATGTAGGACGGTCGCAGGTGCCCCTTCGGTTTCACTCCTTCTTCGCCGTCCACTCTAACTCATAAGTCGTGCAACCAGCGCCCCGCTGCAACACCGTTCCTGTTGCCGTTCCATCGGCCAAAAACCGTGCGGTGAAGCGATACTCGAGTTCCTCAAACTCGGGGGCCTTTCCCTCTGCCGTCAGCGTTCCGTCCGCGCTCACGGGAAACGGCCCATCCCAGTACAACTGAGAGATCCGTGAGGTGGAGACGCCCTGGCAAGTCTCCAGGACCTTGGCCGCCACCTTTGTCACCTGCTTGCCATCCGCCGACACCACAAAGGTAATCTCATACCCCCGTTTGACAGTCCCCCGGTACGTTCCACCAGCTAAGGCCGGCGGAGCGGCCTCCCCGCGGGCGGCGGGGTCTGCATAAATCCCCGAGTTCTGCGCTGACCCGGGCAGATCCTTCGCAGGTCCAGACTGTTCCCATATCGAATGAATACTTATGCGTACATAATATATCTATGCAGGAGGACCGCCGTTGCACCGCTACTTATGGGGCTCCATCATCGCCGGGTTCAGTCAGGTCGCATTCATCTACTGGAATCTCTGGTCGCCCTCGGGTGTCGGCCCGGCGCACACCTTCCTCCACCTGCTTCAGTACGCGGGCATCGCTGCCGGTTCCACCGCCATCCTCTGCTTCGCCCGGGCGATCCGCCGGCAGGCACCTGGGCGCCGGACCATCCGGGGTTCCGCAACGGTTGCCATGGGCTTCAGCGCCGCAGCCGCCGCCCTGCTTCTGGCCGCCATCGCCCTGAGTCTGGTGCAAAGCCCGACCGAGGCGGACCTGTATGCCTTCGGACTCATGGCTGCCGAGCTGACGTGGTTCACCCTGGTGGTGCTCGGGCTGGCTGCCATCGCCGCGCCTCCCCGCCCGGTGATGCCGGCCATCATGCTCGGCGTGCTCGTCCTGGCTGGCACTGTCCACGCCGTTCCCCTGCCGTACAACCTCGCTGGCCCTTCGGGCGAACCGGACACCAGTTACCTGATCCGGGTCGAAGGCGGCGAACGGCACCCGGGCCGCATTTACGGCCTGACGGTATGGTCAGGCACCGCCACTCTTGCGGATTACCTCTACTCCCTGGGCAGCCGCAGCACGGTCCTTTTGCCGGCGTCCGAGGCCAGGCCGGCCATGGCCCAGGACGCCACCGCCCTGGAGCTGATGCTGGTCGACAGCGAAGCCATGGCCAAGGCCGTCGGCCTGCAACTGGTAGGCCGCGGGAAGGGCGCCCTGCCATCGGGCAACGGTGTCGTCGTGACCAGAATCTCTGCCGGCTCACCCGCGGCCGCCATCTTTGACCCCGGGGACATCATCGTGGGCTTTAACGGCGAAGCCATCGCCACCTGGGCAGATCTGGTGGATATGCTGCAGGCTGCCCGCCCAGGCGCCGAAGTGACCTTCAGCATCCGCCGCGGCGCAGAGCCCCAAACCGTGAAGCTGACCACCATGCCGAACCCCAGCAACCCGGAGAGAGCAATGGTTGGCATTTTGGGCAGCGACCACATGCACTATGACATTCCGGTGACCATCAACTCCACCATCCCCAAGGATATTGCCGGTCCCTCCATGGGCCTCGCCCTGACGCTGCAGGTGGTCGACCAGACCACCCCGGGGGGCGTTACGAACGGATGGCGGGTGGCGGCCACCGGCACGATTCTGCCCGGCGGGCAGGTGGGCGCGGTTGGCGGGGTCGGGTACAAGGTGCTGGGCGCCGAGCGGACGGGTGCCGACGTGCTGTTCGTACCCCGGGCAAACTACGAGGAGGCGCTCGCCGGTGCCACCAAGATCCGGGTGGTGCCTGTGGATACGGCGCAAGAAGCGCTGGCCTGGCTGAAGGAGCATCAACCATAATGCAGACAGAACGCACCGCTGCCCTTTGAGGGTGACGGTGCGTTCCTTTATGCAGCGGCTCTCCTGCGCCAGGGCTTGACGACGGAGACCCAGACCAGGAAGACGATGACGCCAATCTGGACCATAGCGCCGTATTTGATCAGGGCGTGGTTCTGCGGGAAGACGGGGCTCGTCAGGGCGGCGCTGCCGTCGGTCTCAAGCAAGGCCAGGTTCTGCACCATCCAGCGGTCGATGAAGAAGATGCCAAAGATGGTCTGCAGCATGAATGCCGCCCACTTCACCGTCACCCAGGTGTGCTTGAAGAACCCCCAGTTGGTCAGAAGGCTGTAAGCGAGACCCGTCAGCAGCAGCCCCTGTGCCCCGTAGCGGACGACGTAATCGCTGATGCCCTGCAGCATCCGGTAGGTCACCAGCACCTCATCGAGTGACGTCAGCCTGAGGCTGACCCGGAGGATCGTGGAACAGATAATGCCCCCCATCATCAGGACGAGTACGACCAGATGGATGATCTTCAGCCACTTGACACCGTTTGTGCTAAGTTTTTTCACGGTTGTAGTCCCCTTACGTGCAGCTTAGTTGACGACGACGCTCATCTTCATGCCGATCAGATGATGTGAGCCGGTGTTGCAGAAGATCTCGTAAGTGCCAGGCACCTCGAATCGGTAGTCAAACCACTTTCCAGGCGACAGATGGGCGCTCTTGAATCGGGACTTGCCGCTGCCGGGCGTCCCTTCCCATACCGAGTGGGCCGCCTGGCCATCGTTGATCCAGCGGACCGTGGTGCCGGCCGGGACCTGCAGCGTCGCCTGGTCGAACGCCATCTCGACCATCCGGACGACGACCTCCTTTCCGGTGGACGGTGCGGTGGCCGAAGCAGGGGAACCGGAACCGCCACACCCGGTGAGGGCGGCAACGAGTCCGAAGGCGATCAGGGTCAAGGCAAAGCGCTTATTCATGCGGAGACCTCCTTTTGATTGGGGGCGGTTGCGAGCCGCCAGGACTGCCGTGCTGCATGGAGCCCGGCCAGCAGAATCACCAGTGCATTCACGGGGTGCAGTGCCGACAGCGCCGGCAGGTTGAAGCTCCCCGGCAGGTAGATCAGCAGGTACTGGGCCATGTAGAGCCCATAGAGACCAAGGCTGAACAGGAAGAAGCGGTATGGCATCCAGCCGGCCAGGCTCAGCAGCGCCATCAGCATAATCGGCAGCGAGATCAGCGGCCCAAAGCTGCGATGGGCGCCCCAGTCGCCCGGATTGACCAGTACCGCCACGCCGGCGTAGAAGACCTGAACGAATACCATCAGAACCATCATGCTGGCTGCGATTGCGTACCCGTAACGGGCCGCCGACCGCAGGGCGTAAAGCAACGTTTTCACTATGAGCCCTCCTCTGTGCGGGACACCTTTACAATACCGGGCGACACGGATTCGCCAAACGAACCGCGGCCCGATTCTGGCGTACGACCGTGGTCGTACCTCCGCTCAGACTGGGCCCGCAGGGCACAGAAAAAAGTGGCTGTCCCGAAAATCATCAGAGATGACGAGGGACAGCCACTTCTTCTTTTCGGACAAAAACCTGGAAGTTGCTTTCTGGTCGGTCGCAATGCCTCTGCCGACTCAACCAGAAGTTCCCGCCGAATCTGTGCACGGCTCCGTCCAGGCATGCACGGGGAGCAGGACAAAATCGTGCGTCGGTGGACGGAGCATCACGAACTCGCGCGCTTTCCGGGCATGTCAGCCCGCTTCTTCCACGCTCCGTCCAGTCGTGCATGAAAATGAAGGCCTCGCCTTGCACGCCTGGACGGAGGGGGCCCGGGGGGCCCCGGGGGCGGGCGAGAACAATCACTTTTGGCGCCCGACAGGCGCCGGCCACTTGGAAATGTCGTTCCCGGCGTGCGGCTCCGTCCAGCTATTCACGGGGTGCATGAGTGACCCGAACCGGGGGCCACGGCGGCCACCGCCCCCCCTATACCAGCCACTACTCCACAAGCTTGTTCCGATGCGCATAGACCGCCGCCTGCGTACGGTCCTCCACACCGAGCTTGGACAGAATCTGCGTGATATGCGTCTTGACGGTCTTCACCGTAATGAAAAGCTGGTCAGAGATCTCCTGGTTGGTCCTGCCCTGAGCAATCAGCCCCAGAATCTCAAGCTCCCGGGGCGTCAACTCCTCATGAGGCATCACCTCATCGGGCCGGCGCAGGCGGGAGAGCACCTTCCCGGTCACCCGGGCCTCCAGCACCGGCTCGCCCCGCATGGCCGCCCGAATGGCCGCGGCAATCGCCGGCGCCCGGGCGGTCTTGAGTAAGTAGCTCATCGCCCCAGCCTCCAGGATCGGGTAGACCTTGTCATCATCGATGAAGCTGGTCAGGGCGATAATCCGGACCTCGGGCAGCAGCCGGTGAATCTCCCGGGTGGCTGTCACCCCGTCCATCCCTTCCATCACCAGATCCATCAGGATCACATCCGGCCGCTCGCGCTGGGCCAGGCGAATCCCCTCAGCGCCGTCGGCCGCTTCGCCCACCACGGACATATCCGGCTGCGTCTGCAAGTAGGCGGAGAGCCCCATCCGCACCATTTCGTGATCATCCACCAGCAAGACCCGAATCATCCTGCCCGCCCCCCTGGGTCCCCAAAATGGGGACCTTCACTTCTACCTGCGTGCCCTGCCCGGGCATGGAGATGATCTCTGCCAAGCCGCCGATCTCGCTGGCTCGCTCCCGGATCACCTGCAGTCCGTACGACGATGCCTTGGCCTGGCTCAGGCTGAACCCGACCCCATCATCGATGATCTTCAGCCGCACCTGGCGCCCCGCGGCGTGGAGCCGTACCGTCACAGCCGAGGCCTGCGCATGGCGCAGCACATTGGAGAGCGCCTCCTGCACGATGCGGAAGAGATGGTCTTCCACCCCCTGGGGCAGCGGCGGCAGATCGCCGATCTCCCAGCGGACCGCGATGGCGTGCCGCTCCCGAAAGGTCGCCATCAACTCGTCGAGCCCCTGCCTGAGCCCCTTGCCTTCCAGCACGGCTGGCCGCAGGTGCAGGAGCAGGGCGCGCATCTCGCTCTGGGCCTTGCCGGCCATCGTCTCGATCGCCTTGATCTGGCGCCCCGCGGGGCTCTCGTCTGCCGGCAACAGCTCGAGCACGGCCGATGACATCATGGAGATGGCGAAGAGCTGCTGGCTGACCGCATCGTGCAGCTCACGGGCCAGGCGCTGCCGCTCTTCGATGACGGCCGCGTTCTTGACCTGCTCCCGCCACTGGGCCTGCTGCGTGGAGAGGCGCTGCAGCGACGCCAGGTGCCGCTCCACCCAGTCCGCCATCTGGCCCAGGTGGCTGGCGATCAGCCCGATTTCGTCGTCCCCCAGGTGGGGCGCCCTATGGCCAAAGTCGCCTCGCTCATAGTGCAGAATCGACTCGACCAGCCGGTCCAGCCGCCGCTTGGTCTGGGTTCCATATCCATAGCCGGCCACCAGCCCCACGCCCCCGGCGAAGGCGGCGACCACCAGGACCACCGGCAGCTGCAGCCATCGGAGCGTGAAGAGCGACAACATGTCCAGGCCAAGGGACTGCAGAAAGATGAGGAGGGTGATGAACGAGACCACTCCGGCGATCACCATTCCAACGAGCGCAAACCGCCACTGCATGCCGCCCGGCCGTCTCTGCTTCATCATAGATACCTCACGTTCACATCGCCGACCAGGAGGGTCACGGCGATCTTCACCTTGCTGACGGCCTCGCCGTATCCGGCGCTCTCAAAGACACCGCGGGAACCCGCCGCGCCCCCCTCCGTTCGCATGACGTTCAACGCCCCCGCCCGCACGGAGGCGTTCACGGAGACGGCCAGATCGTAGGGCACGTAAATGTCCACATTCCCAACCAGACCGTCGATGCGGATCAGGTGCTCGCCGGCCGGAATGATCGCCCGGGACAGGTCGATCTTCACGTCGGCGATGGCGCAGGAAAGATCCATCCCCTCCAGCTTGTGCTCCCGGTCCATGAGGTGAACCACGCCTGTGAACCAGCCCCGGGCGCCCCGGGCGCCGCTCCGGGCCAGCCAGTACCCGCCGCCGAGCAGCAGAATGGCCAGACCAGTCCGGACTGGGTCGAGGTGCAGGGTCACATAGAGCAGCCACAGGAGGCCCAGAAAGAGAAGCAGCGCTCCGATCCGGCGGTTCCGCATCTCCACCTGCCCCCCTACTGCCCCGGCTGTTGCCGGATGATGATCGATCCCGTGCCCACGCGGAGCTTGACGCCATGCGTCCCGGCGCCCAGGATACCGCGCAAAGGCACACGCCCGGCGGCGGACGTGACGTCCAGGGGCAGGCTGCTCGACAGGGAGCCCCGGCTGACAAGCGCATCGAGCGTAGCCTCTGCGCCCGCCGGCAGGTCCAGCGAAAGCTTCCCTGTGGTCTGGTTGACGTCGACCGGTCCCGAAAGCACGTCAAACTGGGCCTGCAACTCACCTTTGGTCAGGGTTGCCCGCAGTCCACCCGTGTGATGGATCAGCTCGACCTTGCCGGTAATCAGCCGCAGGTCGGCCTCCTTCGCCTGAACCCCGGTCGCAGCAAAAACGCCCGTCTGGCCGTTGTAGATCAGCCGGTCCGCGCTGACCTGCCGTACCTCCACCTTGCCGGTCCGCACGTTGACATCCAGGGCGCTGAGTGCGATCGACTGCGGCAACCAGACCTCCACAGCGGTCATCTCAGAAAAGTAGGGACTATGCCACCAGGGCGAGGAGAGCCGCACCTGCAGCTCACTGCCCTGGCGGACGAAGTCGACCTTCACGGTGCCCGGGTTGCCCCCGTTCAGCGTCACGCCCAGGTCCGGGCGGTCAGCCGTGGCAATGCGAATCAGGCCGGTGTTCGCCTGCACAGAGACCCGGTCGATGCCGTCGACGGGCGCCGACACCGCGGCCGGGCCCGGGTCGCGGAGCCAGGCGCCAACCTTGCTGTCGGCCACCGCTGCCCCCAGCGTGACCAGCCCCAGGAGCATCATGGCCCAGCCGATGATCGTCTTGATCTCTACGTCACGCTCCTTCCCCGATTCTCCCCGTACTACCTTTGATCATACCAGAGCGCCGGGCGGCCGGAAGCCAACAAAGGACTGAATCCGGGTACGACCGCGGTCGTAGGTCCGTAAATTCTGAGAAATATCCCGGAAATGTTCCCGAAATAGTTGACTCTAATCCACCTGGCGTTATAATTGAGTCACATTACATATTTCCAACATGGAAGGATCGGTGCGGTGAACGCCCCCTCAGAAATGGCTGACCGGATCCTGGGTCTCTTCCTTGACCTGTTCTACCTGCAGCCCGTCCTCTCCATGGCGCCCCAGGACGTGGTCAGGCTGCGTGATCTGCTGGAGAACCTTTATCCAGATGGCCTGCGCCGCCGGACGGAGTCGTACAACCTCCTCTTTCGGATTGGGTACGTGCTCTCCCGGCAGGACGAGAACCTGACCATGAGCCAGCTCAGTGCGGCGTTGGATATGCCCCTCTCCACGGTCACACGGCTCGTCGACTGGCTGGAAGAGGGCGGATTCGCCCGGCGCCAGCCCGACCCTGATGACGGGCGGGTGACCCGCGTCGCCCTGACCGCTTCGGGCGCCGAACTCTCCCGGGCGATTACGGGTTTCTTGTCCGAACGTACCGTCCAGGTATTGCAGGCGTTCACAGCAGAAGAGGCCCAGATTCTCTCCCTGCTGTTGGAGAAGTACCTGCGGACGGCACGTGAGACGCTCTAGGCGGCCGATACGCCAGTCCTTCCAAGTTGAAAGGATCGGCGCGGGCAATATGGCGTGTGGGGGTTGAATGAGATGAGGTTGAAGGATAAGGTTGCAGTGATCACGGGCGCTGGTTCCGGCATGGGCAAGGAGATGGCCAAGCTGTTCGCCGCCGAGGGCGCCAAGGTCGTCGCGGCCGACATTGTGCCGACCGGTGTCGAACAGGTGGTGGCGGAGATCACCGCCGCGGGCGGTACGGCGACCGCCGTGGTCGCCAACGTCGCCAAAGAAGACGATGTCGAAGCGATGATCAACACCGCCGTCAACACCTACGGCCGCCTGGACGTGCTTGTCAACAACGCCGGCATCATGGACCGCGCCACCCCCGTCGCCGATTGCTCCGACGAACTGTGGAACCGTGTCATGGCCGTCAACCTCAATGGTCCGTTCTACGCCTGCCGTCTGGCTGTGCCCATCATGCAGAAGCAGGGCGGCGGTTCGATCATCAACACGGCTTCGGTCGCCGGCGTGCGCGGCGGCGCCGCAGGCGTTGCCTACACCTCCTCCAAGCATGCGGTCCTGGGCCTGACCAAGAACATCGCCGGCTACTATGCGAAGGACGGCATCCGCTGCAACGCCATCTGCCCCGGCGCCGTGGCCACGGCCATCGGCATTGGCGGTGAGCCGCACCAGGGCGGTCTGGAGCAGCTGATGAAGGTCTCTGCCACCTCGCCCCGGGTCGCACAGGCGCAGGAGATTGCGACCGTCGCCCTCTTCCTGGCCAGCAGCGACGCCAGCTTCGTCAACGGTGTGGCCTTGGTCGCCGACGGCGGCTGGGTTGCGCTCTAACTTACGACATGAAAAAACGCACCGCTGCCCTGCGTGGGTGGCGGTGCGTTCCGGTTTACTTGATGGCCTTGATCGGTATGTACAGGTCCAGCTGTCGGTATCCCATGGCCCGGAACGCCGCGTCCGACGTGATGACGTGGAACATGGTGTGGCGCCCCGGCCGCTCATCGAGCGCAAAGCAGCCGCTGTTCTTGACCCAGTCCCGGACCGCCTGGTGGACCCGCTCCCCGTCCCGGTCGTCCTGGTCCTGGGAGACTGCGGCGGCATAGAGCCCGCCTTCAAAGGCGACGGTCTCGTAGCCGCCTGTGTCGGTTACGCCATCGGGCAGTGCGTAGTACCAGACCAACTGCTGGGCGTCGGGGTCGTACCACATGAAGTCCCTGGGGAAGAACTTGTCCTTCCGCTGCTTGTCCACGGCTGACCACCACTGGTCGAACGCCTCCAAATCCTGACCGCCGGATGTGACCATGGTTGCTGCAGGCAGTTCGATGATGCGGATTCCGTCCATGAAAGTCCCTTCTTCCTGGTTAGGTGCCGGCGTGCGTCAGGGCATCAAGTTCTCTGACCCCTGACAACCTTCCTGCAAGTTCGCGTGTACCAACTAATATATAAACGAATGCCCAAAACAAGCAGGGAATTCCTTCGATGAAGAAGTATCTTCATGTGATCTTTTGTACATACCCGCACTAATCGGAGGAACCATGATACCCGACGTACACAACGCGCTTCCCGCCGCTGTAGAGCGTCTCGTCGACTTCCTGGAAGGCAACTGGGACCTGACCGCCGACCTTAACTTGGCCGGGGCAGACCCACTCACCGTTCGGCTCGACCAGGCCTGGCGCCGGTTCCGACAGGCCCTGCTGGTTGCGCTTCAGGAGCAAGAAGAGATCACGGGACAGGCAGCCGCTGCGGCCGCACTCAACTCCATCCGCACGCAGGACATGAAGCATCGCATGACCGAGATGAGCACCGGCATCCGCGAATCGGCCGAGGCGCTGGCGCACGTCGCCGAAGGCGCCCAGGTCACGGCAGCCAGCGTGGGACAGGCATCGGCAGCGGTCTATGACACCCTGAGCGCATCACAGGAGACGGCCCGCAGTGCGGCGACCATCGCCGCATCGACCACGGAGATGTCCGCTTCGCTGACCGGCGTCGCCAGCCAGGTCGACCGGCTGGGCGAAGAGTCCCGCCGCATTGCCGACCTGAGCAAGGTGGTCAGGGGCATCGCCAGTCAGGTCAACCTGCTCTCGCTTAACGCTTCCATTGAGGCGGCCCGGGCCGGCGTGCACGGCCGGGGCTTCGCTGTGGTAGCCACCGAGGTCCGGCGGCTGGCTGAACATACCGCCCGCCAGGCCGGCCAGATTGACAGCGTGGTCGCGGAGGTCTCCGGGCAGCTGAGCGAGGCCAGCGCCCAGGTCACCGAGGGCGTCCGGCATGCCCAGACCCTGGCCGACGCCGCCGCCCTTGCCTCCCAGAGCGCGGCCGGCATTGACGGCCTCGTCTCCCGCATCTCGGCACCGTTTGCGGGGGTGCGCACGACCCTGGCGGAGCACTCGGCCACCCTGCAGGAGGTATCCGCCGCAGTCCAGAGCGTCGCGGGCCATCTGGAGGGCCTGGAGAACCATCTGAACATGGTGGCGGACGAGTCCGCTTCGCTGTTGGCCTACACCCGCCACGCACAGGTGGGACTGGCCCGATTCACCAAGGGCAGCTTTATGGATCAGGTCAAGCAGACCACGCTGTCCATGGCCGCGGAGATCAGCCAGGTCTTCGAAGGGGCGATCGCGGCAGGGAAGCTGACCCAGGCCGATGTGCTGGCCCTCGAGTATCAGGAGATCAAAGGTCCGGCCATTCGGGGGCTGTCACGTCTGTTTGATGTCTCCCGGGTCCCGGCGACCGGCTTCCTGCCGCCCAAGTTCAGCACCCGGTACGACCAGGCGGTCGACCTGGCCCTGCGGGACGTGCTGGACCGATATCTGACGGCCCTGCCGGGCCTGCTCTTTACGTCGGTGATGGATCTGAACGGCTATCAGCCGATATCGACCACCAATACGTGCAAGGACTGGACGGGCGATTTCAAGGCGGATGCCATGAACAACCGGCTGAAGCGCTTCAGCACCGACCGGGCGCAGGTAGAAGCTGCCCGGATGGGGCTGAAAGTGCCGGAGCGGCCCCTGACCCAGGGGAATTATGTACGGGACGCCCGCTCGGTCCTGACCCGGGAGGAGTTTGCCCGCCTGGGCAACGCCCTGGCGGCGAATGGGGCAGCCGAGGACCTGTACACCATTCAGACCTACGCCAGCCTCTCAGGCCGGGTGGCGACCCAGTTGGCGGTGCCGGTCTGGGTGGGCGGGCAACGGTACGGGGCCTGCATGATCGGCTGGCAGCCGGAAGTCCGGCGGAGCAAGTAGACGGAGACGACCGGGAGGGTAATACCTCCCGGTCGTCAGGCTGAAAGACGTGCCGTGCAGCACCAGTATGCAGCCGGAGGCGACGATGCCCCCGGCTGCCTTTTCTTACTCCGGCCCGAGTCTGGCGGCGGAACGGGTGCACGAGATGGCCCACCTCCCCCGCCGTCGGCGGTGTGCACCAACGCCAACGCCTGCCCGATCTCCCACATGAGCGGAGGACCCTCGGGGAATTTCCCGTCGAACCAGCGGGCGGGCGCTATTTCCCAACGACACAAACTCAATTCCAGGGATGTCGTAAACCCTCACCTCGGAGAATCCGCTTTTGATGCTCTCAGTAATGAATCTGTCTTTGGCAAAAGCCAGACGGATCCCGTTACCGACGTTGAGCTCTGTGCTCGGAGTTTGTTCAAACTGCCCATCCCGGTAAACCGACACAGTTCGATTTGACCACGAGGCACAGTCCTGCGCCATGCTTTCTTTATAGTTGGCTACTGCTTCTTTCACTGGAATGGGGCCGGACCACACCGTGAACTCCTCGGGTCCGGGAACTGGTTGGCTCACGGTCACGCGGGCTCCTCCAACACGAAAACCCTGAAACGATTCTCGAAGCTGCGCAAGGACCTCGTTCAGTTCCGGCTCTTCCTTGAGGGGACCCCGGGGAAACCAGAACTCCAAGAAAGAAACAGAGCCATTTGCCTCAACCGCCAAGTGGTGATCTCGCCAAATCCTGAGGTTTGCAGACTCGCCCTCCACCTTGAAGCGCCAGGTCTCCCCACCCGCCACGCGACCCTGAACCGATGCCGCCGTCGGCTCAGCGCCGGTCTCCCTCACGAATTCAGCTATCGTAGGAGCCGGCAGCGTCTCGTACTTCATGATGAGCGTGCTGACCGGCAGCGTAATCTTGGCAGCTCGGTCTAGGTTTTGAAACAGCCTGTCGTCCGGCTTACAAGCGACTACTGGGACGGTTTCAGTAACCTGATGCGGCGCTAGGCGACCGACACCGGACACCTTGGAACAGCCGCTCAGCATCAGGACCAACAACACAACAGCGGGGATTCCCATCACGCATGTTCCCTCCACAAGGTGGGCATCTCGGTGGTGGCCCACATTCCCATCTTGCCCAGTTATTCGATGTTGCAGCAGGGCCCTGGCCTCTATGTCGCTAGTCGATCCAGCGACACCCTTTCGCAAAGTCATACCGTACAACCCAACCTAAGGTGAACAGCGCAAGGCCAAGGCTGGCCAACAGGGCGTAGATAGTCCAAGGCCGCTGTTGTTTGATTCGCTCGACGACGGCAAACGCAAGGACCGAGAACATAAATGCCCCCACTGGAATCAGGAGCTGTAGCCACTGCGGTCCGACGATGAGTCGTCGCCTCCAACTGCCTGTCTCTTGACCTGCCAGAAGCATGAACCGCCTGAGAAAAGCTGCAACCATTCCCACTCTGGTGCTCGTCCTATTTGTGGCAGGACTGTCTGCCCAGCCCGCTCAAGTTCTCAACTACCGTCGTCGGCATCCTTGTCCATGAGCGTGGAACGGCAGCCTAGTGCCAACCCCTAGCATGGGAACGCCTGGCACTTAAGCGTCTACAACACTGTGAAGCAGTAGGTGGACATGGTGAAGAACTCGTTCTTATTCGGACTCCTGACCCTCGCCGTGTTTCTGCTCGCCCCTACGGTGATGTCCGCGGCTGATGCGCCGGCCGAGGTCCGCGCTGCGGCCGAGAAGGGCTTTCCGTACGTCAAGGCCAGCATCGGCAAGAACCCCGGCCAGTACGGGTACGAAGACGCCAGTCAGGCTGAACAGGTGACCCTCGGTCGGGCGGTCCGGTTGCGGGAACTTGACTGGGACAAGGTGAAGACCAACAACGCCAAGAGCCTGATGGCACTGACGAAGCCCACCGACTCCTGGCGGTTTTTTGCAGAGGTCGCCGGAAAGCCGACCTCCATCATCGATGTCGAATGGCTGGATGGCCGCTACCAAGTCGTCCGTTTCGGCGGTGACCCCACCTATCTGGTCGACGCGCTCCGCGAGATGGGGCGCCATGCGTCGGCGAATGAAGAGATTCTCATGGTGGACATGATTGCCGACACGCTGCTGGTCAGCAAGGCGAACGGCAAAGAGGTGGTCATGAGCGTCGTCGAGCACCGCAAAGCCGGTGGCGGCAACCAGGCCGCCAATGGTCTGGTGCATGCGGCAGCCGATGTGACGAAGGCGCTGAAGGCCCAGGCGAACAAGCCTCTGCCGGCCCGCCCTGAGGAGATGCCGCTGGGCGGCTACCAGGGACTGGAGATTCCGGCCGCACGGCAGCCGATCCTGCCCTGGGCCATCGCCCTGGGCGCCCTCCTTGTGGGAGGCACGTGGGTGGTTTGGCGCCGGAAGGCCTCCGGCCGAGGCTAGTTCCGGCATTCAAACACGCGCAGCGTCACCGCACTGCTGCTCTCGCCGCTGGCAGGGACCGTGGCGGATCGGTCCAACCGCCGGGCCGTTATCGGTAATCCTCAGACAACAGGCGCCTGCATGGTCAAGTTGCATGACCATGCAGGCGCCCATTCACGCGGTTTCCGAAGACGCCGGCCCGATGCTGTTGTCAGGTTGGGTCGTCGCCCGGATTATGGGAGACGAACATTTTACCGCAGATTACGCGGATTATGGGATTACGCAGATTGAAACACTCAATGCTATCACGTTCGGCGAACCCCTGGAGTTCATGAGTTGCAACCGGTACGAACATGTTTTGTTCCAATCCTAGAATCCGATAATCCCACAATCCGCGGTAAGAATGTCCCATTCCGGTGCCCGCCATGTTTGCTGGGCTGTGCAAAAGCTTTGGTCGTAATGGAGAAGAGGCTGGCCCGATCATGTAGGGTCATCAGGCAGCGCCCGTGGTTATGGTCACCAAGGATAAGACCTGGCGCTACGTTCGTTGGTGTCAGCACGACGCGGCGGTTCGGATCAGCCCCGGCACGCAGCTGCCGATAGCCTCACACTCTGCGTCTACTTTGGAGGCGTTAAAACTGGCGTAGGCGTGCCGTTATACGCCAGTGAACGGATGGTTGCCAACCCGAATCTTCCTTGCTACCGGGCTCGCCTTAGCCGAGCTGCTCGGCAAGCGCGACCATGATGCCCTCAGGGCCGCGGATGTAGCATAGCCGGTACATGTCCCCATATTGCACCACTTCGCCGACCAGTTCCGCGCCGTGGGTGCGCAGGCGCGCGACGACGTCATCGATGTCATCGACGGCGAACATGATGCGGCGGATCCCGAGTGCGTTCACCGGAGCGTTCTCGGAACCAGTTCTGATCGCTTCCGGCGTGTGGAACTTGTCCAGCTCGATCCGTCCGTGGCCGTCCGGAGTGCGCATCAGCGCGAGGGTAGCACGGACGTTCTGAAGGCCGACGAGACGATCTACCGAGGGACCCTCGACGGTCGTCTCGCCCTCAAGCTCCATACCAAGCTCGATGAAGAACGCCTTCACAGCCTCAAGGTCGTCGACCACGATGAGGACGTTGTCCATCCGTTTCAGCGTCATATCGTTCCATCCCTCCCTTCTATCTCCGCTCATCCCACTGCCTGAACCACTTCATATGCCAGTCGATGAAGCCGTCGTTGGCCCAGTTCCAGCCCTGGTAGACCGTGTTATGCCGCAGGACGTGACCCATCAAAAAGATGTGCCTGATGGCCGGGGTCAGTTGGATGACCGCCAGCTCTTCTTCGCTCAGGGTCCGCACCGTCTGGTACCCATCCAGGAAGACGGAGAGCCGCTGCTGCCGTACAGCTTCGGCCTCGGGCGTCGTGTTCATCCAGTCATGGCAGAGATAGACCCCCAGGTCCACGGCCCGCCACCCGCAGCCTGAGCTGTCGAAGTCGAGCAGGGTCGGGGCGCCGTTGGCGTCGTAGAGCACATCGCCTCCGTGCAGGTCACCGTGACAGATGCCGTACACCGGGGCCGTAGATGGCAGCAGTGAGCTAACACGGCTCCGCGCATGGTCGGCAATCGCCCGGATGACCCGGTAATCCTCGGGGCGGTGCTCCATCAACGGCTGGATGTGCACCATGTTCTCTTCGATCAGCGCCTCCATGTCCAGGGGCTGCCGGCTATAGGAAGGGGTCAGCAGGTCGGCGGCCGCGTGCATGCATGCCACGGCAGCGCCAAACGCCTGGCGGTGCTGGTCCGTCCGCTCCCCTTCCCCCTCCACGGCGTGGAAGAGTGCGGCATACCGGGGTCCCTCGGGGGCCGCCAGTTCGTTTACGAGTTCCCCGTCCAACCTGGGGACCGGTCTGACGACGGAGACCCCCTGTTCCAGGAGATGATTGAGCAGCCGGACCTCCTCACGCACATCCAGCAAGGAGCGGCGGCCGGCCCGGTAGACCTTCAGGTAGAAGCCGCCGGCGGCCGACTCGGTCTGATAGGTGTCACAGATTCCTTTGCGGAAGAACTTGCAGGTGTAGGGCGACGCAAGGCCGTAAGCGGGCAGCACCCGCTCGGCGATGGCCTGGGCCGACAATACGCTGTCCTGAACGGGGAAGTACTCCGAATCTGCCATAGTCGTACACCTACTTCTCTTCGACCTCAATGCCCATCATCCGGATGAGGTAGAGGGCATTCCTGGTGGTGGAGATGCCGTGCCGCAGGATGTAATCAAACCGGAGTTCGCCATCCTGATAATACTCGCGGAAATGGTAGTTCGTAATGCGCCCGCCGCTCTCCCGCTCCAGGTCGCCCAGCTCCAGGTCATGCGTGGAGATCAGCCCGAAGGCCCCTTCCTTCTCCAGCTGGACGATGAGCGCCTTGGCGCCCAGGTGGCGGTCGTGCGAGTTGGTGCCTTTGAAGATCTCGTCAATCAGGAAGCAGACAGGTCTGGCCGTTCTGGCGGCATCGACGATGCGCTTGGTCCGCAGGACTTCGGCGTAGAACGACGAGATGGACTGCCCGAGGTTGTCCGCCGTCCGCATGGAGGTCCAGAGGTGCATCAGCGAGCAGGAGAACTGTTCCGCACAGACCGGGGCGCCGGCATAGGCCAGCACGAGGTTCACCCCCACGGTGCGCAGGAAGGTGCTTTTGCCGGACATGTTCGACCCGGTGACCACTGTAATGCGCCCCGGGGCGTTCAGGTCGAAGTTGTTGCAGACCCTGCCGCCGGGGATCAGCGGGTGGCCCAGTTGCCGGGCCGACAGGCCGGTCTGGCCATCGGGCTCAACCAGGGCTGGCGTGGCCCAACCCGGGTGCTCAAAGCGGATGTTTGACAGGCTGCAGAGCGCCTCGATCTCCGCCAGCACCTCAAGCCAGATGCCGAGCCGCTTGCCGGACTCGCGCTTCCACTCCTCCAGGGCCACCATGCACTGGTAGTCCCACAGGATCAGGATGTTGACGATGAGGAAGTAGGCGTTCTCCCGGTTGGAGATCCGTTCGGCGATGGTGGAGAGCCGGCGGATCTGCTGAAACGCGGACCGGCCGGCGGCGTCGCGGAGCCGTGCTTGCCGGGCCTTGAGCCACGGCGCATCGAACCGCTGGTTCTCGAAGCGCTCGAGCATACGGGCGTAGGTGCGAAGGCGCGCCTCGTGGCGGTAGACGGTGGAGAGCGCGTGGGCCCGCTCCTTGCCCCACAGCCGCAGGAGGATGATCTGCACCAGGACGAAGAGCGCCGGAACTGGCCACGGCACCATCGTGTGATAGAAGTAGAGTCCGACCGTGAGCAGGGTGATGGCGGGCAGCACCAGGATGCCCAGCTTGACGAACGGCTGGAGGTAGGCCGGCTGCGACTGCCCGGCCCACGTGAGCAGGGAATCGGCAGAGTCTGTGCGGTTGCTGACCAGGAGCCCCTCTGCCTCGAACCGCTGCCGCCAGGCCAGCTTGGGGGCCAGTTCTGCGACGGCCTCCTGCCGGGCGCGGATCTCCCCCCGCTCTCCGGGCGTTTGGCAGAGGACCTGTGCCAGCTTTGCCCGACCGAAGGGCGTCTGGGCCGAGCTGATCCACTGAAAGAGCGAGGCCGGTCCGAACAGGTCCAGGTCCGATGCGTAGGCGTGGTCGTCATCCTTGAACTCCGCCCCCGTATCGGCGAAGGCTGTCCAGCGCCCTTCTGTTCGGTCTGCCCCCTTCTGGTTGATATCGCGCAGGGCGTGGGCGAAGGCCAGCCGGCGGCGGAGCCGGTCGTGGCGGAACGCCAGATACCCGAAGAGGAGCAGGGTGACCAGACCCATGCCCAGACCGGCAGCAGGCCTGATTGTGCGATAGAGATAGATGGAGAGCGCCAGCCCCACGAGCACGGCAAACAGGCGATAGTTGCTCAGGCGGTTCGCCGCCTGCTGCTGCTTCGCCTGCAGACGGTCATAGGCTGCTTTTCGGCGGTGATAGGTTTGCTTTGGCTCCACGCTGATGCCACCTCCAGAACGGTCCGGACCGATCTACGCCCACTTCGCTTTTGATCCTTCCCGTTCCTCTGTCCATTCCCGGGGCGCCTGAAGAGATCGCCCTAACTATCGATCCGCAAAGGGGAACGGAAGTAGTCACATCCCGAGTAGCTTAGCCGGAGGGCTTGTCCGCCCAGGATCGTGTCAAACCGCACGCGCTCGGGGGACCGCCCGGGTTCGCCAACGCAGAACTGACCATCGTCCAGCGGGCGTAATGGCTGTTCTCCGGCGAAGGGGTGGATCAATACCAACTCGCCTTTACGAAGCACAATCCAGAAGTTATTCCACCATGGATGCTGCGTCCGGTAATGCCCGGGGAAAGCCCCCCACTCAGGCGGATAGTCGAATGTAGCAGGACCATCATACCGGGCGTTTCTGTACCAGTCAGGCCCGTGGAATGCTTCCACCACCTGCCCTTGGTCATTGCGGCTGAATCGCAGCAAGAACTTGCTGTAGTTTGGGTGATTGGCGAAGAACAGGTCTTGCCCCCGGCTCTCCAGTGCCACTGGCTGCCCTTCCGTGAGAACCAGCAGGTGCCCGTCCTGTTCAATCAACTCCATGCTTCTTGATCCCGCCTCGTAGACGCCGGGGTAATCAACTGCCTGTGGAACAGCAAAGGGATCCTGATCGGCGGGGATGACGGGGAGATCTTCACCGAGGCAGTTGGCTCGCAGCACTCTGTAGGCAAAGTTTCGAACCACATATCCTTTTGCAGGACTGTTCAGCAGTACGACCACACCGAGCCCGTTTGTAAGGTCCCCCATCATCCAAGCTCCGTAACCAAAAGAGTTACCGTTGTGGGCAAGATATGTGCAACCATTCTGCTCGATGACATTCAGGCCGTAACCGTAATGCCCAAGCGGATTCTTAACCGTTTGTTGGGTGAGTTGAGCAAATGCGCCGTCCGAGAGGATGCGGCCGCGCGGCCCCTGTCCCCTGTTGAGCAGCATTCTGAGATAGGCGGTCATATCACGGGCAGTGGACGACACGCCGCCTGCGCCCGAGCGAAGCTCGACCCACCTGGCCGGAACCAAGGGATAGCTCCTGTGCTCCGGGCGGTCATCGAAGAAATGCTCGTAGCCAACCGCCAATCGCAGGCGCGTGTCGTTCGTTGTGACCGGTTCACTGGCCGTCATCCCCAGCGGTTGAAGAATACCCTGCTCAATCACCGATGCATATGACTGGCCGGAAACGCTTTCGAGCAAATAGGTCAGCACCTCGTAGCCCAAGTTGGAGTAGATCCAGTGCTGACCTGGCGGAAAGGGAATCTCAACGTCACGGAGCGAGTGCACCTGAAACATAGAGTCAGGGATATCGTATCTGCCGTTGGGCAGTCCGGCTGTATGCGTCAAACAGTGATGTGCGGTGATCGCTCCGTGGTCAGACTTTACCTGGAACCACGGTAAGTAATCCGTGATTGGGGAATGGGCGCTGAAGCGTCCCATATCGCTCTGCTGCATCAAGGCGACGGCTGTGAATGACTTGGAGATGGAGCCGATCTGGAACAGCGTGTCAGGGGTTACCGGCTTCATTGTTGCGACGTCGGCATAGCCGCACGTCAGAACGTCAAGCAACTTCTCGCGATCGGTTAGGGCCACAGCTACTCCTGGTGTTCCGTTTTCCTCCATGAACTGCTTCACAAACTGTTCCAGTCGGGACAAGTCCATGCCAACCACCACTCCTCCAGACAGGTTAGGGCCATGGTGCCTGCTTGGAAGGAGCATAGTTGAGACACAAACCTTTGTCTAGCAGGAATTTCCAGCTCTTGTGTCGAATATTACGCGAAGAACAGGGCTCCTCCGACACGCGTCCAGATTGGACCCTGGCCTACCTGTCGATGCGTTGTGTTTGACGCACTGACGTCCTGCCACACAGCGGGGGAAAGCGCCATCGCTGCGTGCTCGGCGAATGTTCCTTGCCTTTCGGCGGCCTGCCCGCCTGCCGACGGCTAAAGAAGCGGCCACCTCACGATGGTGGCCGCTTTCCGTTGGTCGCTTACTCGTACAGCGGCTGCCCGAGCAGCACTTCTGTCCTGTATGGTACCGTCAAGATGCCATCGACGGCCTGACTTGTGAACCGCTCCCGGTGGGCGGCCTCAATTGCGGAGAACCAGTCGTCGGCGGCGGAGGGCGCCTCCATGCCTGCCTGCACGGCGCCCCAGTACTCGTCCCAGGTCTCCGAGCGGGTCTGCGGGAAGGAGTGCGGCGTGGGAACCGCCTTGCCAAAGAAGTGAGCGGGTGACTGGGTCAGGTACTTCTCCTTCTGGCGGGCTCGCCACTGGGGGAAGCGGGTGGCGAGGTCGTCGCCGGGCAGTGGGCGGAAGCCGTACGAGAAGATGGCCAGCCAGCCGCCGGGCCGCAGGATGCGTCCAAACTCGGCCAGGGCGCCCACGGGGTCAAATCGGTGGTAGGCATTGGCGGCGACAATCAGGTCGACGGAGCGGTGCGGCAGTCCGGTGGCCTCGGCGGTGCCGCCGATGGAGACCACGCCGGCCAGGTCACGCTCCAGGATGGCGCGCATGTGCGGTTCGGGTTCCACCGCATACAGGGTAGTAACCCGGCCCGCAAAGTGCCGGGTCAGCAGACCGGTGCCGGCGCCGATGTCGGCCACGGACCGGCAGGCGGGCTCGATCTGGTCGAGCACGAACTGGACCGCATCATCGGAGTAGGGAAGGCGATAGCGGGCATAGATTTCTGCTTTTTCGCGGCTGACGGTATGCATGGTGGCACTCCTTTCGGTCTGCGCTGTACAGGCGTACCTGGAAGAGTGCGGCGACACGGGAAAAGGTTCGGGGCACCGGTGGACGGAGAGGCGCGAACCTGCCCGATTTCCGGGCGTGCCAGACCTCTCCATCCTCGCTCCGTCCACCGGTGCAAGGAAATGAGGGCTTCGCCTTGCACGCCCGGACGGAGCGGGGCCCAGGGGGCCAAGGAAGCGGGCGCATAAAACTACTTTTGGCGCCCTATGGCCGCCGGCCACCGGGAAACGGCGTTCCTAGCGGGTGGCTGCGTCCGGGTATGCACGCGGAGCGAGCCAAAATCATGCGCCGGTGGACGGAGCGCCACGAACCTGCCCGATTTCCGGGCGTGCCATGCCTCTTTATCCTCGCTCCGTCCACCGGTGCATGATAGTAAGGGCCTCGCCTTGCACGCCCGGACGGAGCAGGGCCCCCGGGGCCAAGGGAGCGGGCGCATAGAACTACTTTTGGCGCCCTGCGGGCGCCGGCCACCGGGAAACGTCATTCCCAGCGGGTGGCCTGCGTCCGGGTATGCACGCGGAGCGGGCCAAAATCATGCGCCGGTGGACGGAGCGCCACAAACCTGCCCAATTTCTTGGCGTGCCAGGCCTCTTTATCCTCGCTCCGGAACGTGTCAACGATTTTGAGACACTTCAACGCGCAAATTAGGACTGCAAATCGTTGTCGGAACCGGTCCATGGTGTGGGCGGGTTGATCCAGGCCGCCGCAGGCAGCCTGGG
>Ga0196970_1000924_pt1 | contig 25239 bp, 20 predicted proteins | sample S1v_513CmetaG_FD_148672 | JGI IMG/M metagenome (GOLD analysis project Ga0196970, IMG submission 148672) | Soil microbial communities from Anza Borrego desert, Southern California, United States - S1+v_5-13C | ecosystem: Environmental > Terrestrial > Soil > Desert | place: USA: California... | reverse complement strand
CTCCGGGTCGGGAGTGGACACAGTGGTGGAAACAGGGGGAGTGTCGGTGTGCTCATCAGGTCCTCAACAGCGCCCTCTACCGATTATTTCAGCAGGCGGCTGTCTCACTCGACGTTGGCACAGAGGGGGTGGCCTCGAGGCCACCCTCGCCATCCGCAGCCTACCCGAGCCATTGTGCAGCGTCCCTGTGTTGGCGATGACGGCGGGGGCGCTTCCGGAGGAGGTCGAGGCGTGCTACCGGGCCGGGATGGACGAGCACCTGTCCAAGCCGGTCGATCGCGAGCTCCTGCTTGGCGCCATCGTGCAGTGGACCCGCGCGGACCCGGCCCGCCCCAAACCGGGACCGGAAGTGGCAAGAACCTAGGCGAAGAGAGCTTGGGCCTAGGCCAATCGCCTCCCGCGCGACGGCGAAGAACTGTCCGGATCAGCCATGCCGGACGAGGAAGCTGGCGAGGGAGGCGTCCGAATTTTCGATGTGCCCGCACAACCAGCGCCGCACGTGGTCGAGCGTGTCGCTGTCCAGATTGGCCTGCCCGGTCCGCACCGCGTCCAACATGAACGAGAGGACCGCCATGAGCTCGCCGTGCTCATGCCCGTGCTCGATCGCTGCCGGATAGCCACGCTCCGCCATCAACGCCTCCTCGCGCCCAAAGTGCTCGCGGGCGATCCTGACGAACTGCAACAGCAGGCCGGCGGCATCGCGGCGGCTGGGTGCCACCAACAGCGTCTCACGGAGCTCGTTGAGCGTCTCCACAAGGTGACGGTGGTCCTCGTCCATTGCCGGGATGCCGAGGGCCAACTCGCCGGGCCAATCCACGTAGCTCATGGAGAGGCCTCTTCCAGCCCGAGACGCTCCACGACCGCGCGTAGGAGCCTCCGTGCCGCCGCGTAGTCGAGGCGACCGACCGCAGCGGCTAACTCGGCGGCGTCAGAGGTGATCTCGACGGGGACTCCGTCGGACAGTTTGCGCGCCGCCGTGACAGCGTCGAGATCGTTGCGGCGGAGCGCGCGGTCGAGCTCAGCCGCCAGCACAGCGAGGGCGTCCCGCCCAAGCGGCTCGCGATCAGACGCTGAGACGGCCTCCCGCCTATCCGGCGGCACGTTTCGAGCCGTCCGCAGCAACTCGTCGAAGGCGTCTTCAAAGGGAGCAAGGTCCGGGGCCACGTTGCCGCTGCGCAAAGCGCGCGTCAGCGCATCGGCCTCCTGGGAGAGGCGCATGGCGCTCATGTTCCCGGCAAGACCCTTGAGAGTGTGAGTGATATGCTCCGCCATATCGAGATCACCGTCTGCGAATGCAGCTCGGAGGGCGTCAGGATCCCGGCCGTGCTGCATCGGGAATTGCCGAAGGAGTCTCAGGAGAAGTGCGCGTTCGCTGCCGGTACGGGTCAGAAAGCTGGCGACGTCGATCCCGGGCATCGTCACTGGAAGGTCGGACATGTCGGATGCTACGCCGACACCCGAGCCGATACTGGCCGGGACGGGTCCCGCCCCCCCTTTGTCAGCAAGGCGGCAGTGTCTACGAACGGCGGCGACGAGTTGCTCCACGTCGAGAGGCTTGGGCAGGTGGTCGTCCATTCCAGCATCGAGGCATCGCTGCCGGTCGCCTGGAAGAACGTTGGCAGTCATTGCGATCACCGGTAACGTCTGCCCATCCGGCCGCCCCCGCAGACGACGTGTCGCCTCGAGCCCGTCCATGCCAGGCATCTGCATATCCATCAGCACGAGGTCGAACGGCTGCTCGGAAGTGTCGAGCCGCGCCAGCGTCTCGTGGCCGTCCCGTGCCGTGACGACCTCTGCGCCCCGGCGCTCTAGGATCTCGCAGGCGACCTCCAGGTTGAGCACGTTGTCCTCGGCCAGCAGGATGCGCAACCCGGCCAGCACGCCCTCCGCTGCGGTGTCCTGCGTCTGGCCTGGACGGCGGGACATCGCGGTGGCGACGGCCTGGAGCAGGGCGCTCTGCAGCACCGGGATGTCAAGAACGCCGTCGCACTCTGCCTCTAGTGCCGGATCCACCCGCTCCGCGGCGGCGACGAGGAGCACCGGGGCCGGTTCGCCAGACGCGGCGCTCTGGAGGCGCCACAGGGCGTCGAGGCCGTCCTCGGCCGCCTCTAGAACCACGATCTCATAAGGGGTGCCGGAGGCTGCGGCTTCGCGCAGGACAGCAGTCGCCTCGAAGACGGTCGCGGCGCCGTCCGCGCACCAGCCCAGCAATGCCGCAACCCGTGCCAGCACGGCGCGCGACATCAGATCGGTGGATAGGTGCAGGAGGCGGTGGCGCTGGAGGTCGGCCGGGGGCTCCGTTCCAGTCCGCTCCACGCCGCGGCCGAAAACCGCGGTGAAGGAGAAGCGGCTCCCCCGGCCGATTTCGCTCTCAACATCGATCCGGCCGCCCAGCAGCGTCACCAAGCGGTAGCTAATGGCCAATCCCAGTCCAGTGCCGCCGTAGCGCCGAGCCGTCGAGGCGTCGCCCTGGGTAAAGACGGCGAACAGGCTGGCCTTCTGCTCGTCCGAGATGCCGATGCCGGTGTCGCGCACCGAGAAGCGCAACTCGATCCGCTCAGCATCGGCGGCGATTGGCTCCACCCGCACGTCGACCTCACCCTCGTGGGTGAACTTGATGGCGTTCCCCACAATGTTGACCAGGATCTGCTGGAGGCGCAGGTCGTCGCCGACCAAATCGAGCGGCACGCCGTCGTCGATGGCGATGCTCACCGGGATCGTCCGGCTTTGGGCGTCCACCGAGACCAGCGTGCGCAACGTGCTCATCAATTCGTCGAGTCGGAAAGGCCGCGGCGCCAGGGCGAGCATGCCTGCCTCGACCTTGGAGAAATCGAGAATGTCGTTCAGCAATCCAAGCAGCGCTCGCGCGGCAATCCTGATCTTGTCCACGTAGCCCCGCTGCTTGGGGGTGAGCTCCGTCTGCGCAGCGAGGCCCGACAGCCCGATGATGGCGTTCATCGGTGTGCGGATCTCGTGGCTCATGTTGGCGAGGAACTGACTCTTCGCCAGGCTCGCCGCTTCGGCAGCGGTCTTGGCCTCAGACAGTGCATGCGCGGCGGCCAGTCGCTCGGCGATGTCACGGAACGCAACCACCCCTCCGACGATGGCGCCAGTAGCGTCGCGTACCGCCGCCGCCGTGAACTCAACCGGAAAGGCGCTACCGTCCTTACGCAGAAAGACGTCACTGTCGATCCGATGGCTTCTGCCGTCGGCCAGTGTGGCCAGCACCGGGCAGTTCTCGGACTGGCAAGGCCGTCCGTCAGCGTACTGGTAATGGCATAGCGCGTGAAAGTTGCCGCCGATCATTTCGCGCTCGGCGTAGCCGAGGAGCTGTGCCGCGGTGGGGTTGATGAAGGTGACGTAGCCGTGGGCGTCAAGTCCGCAGATCCCCTCTGCTACCGAGTCGAGAACCGACTGCAGCCTGACGTTGGCCGCCTCCTGCGCCGCAAGGGAGTGGTGCAGCGCGGCGGCACCACGGCAGTCGCGGCGGACCGCTGCCAGCACCGCCCATGAGAGCGTCCCGAGCAGGAACAGACCTCCCCCGAGGGCGCCGGCAGTCCACCATGCCCGTTGCCGCCATTCGTGGAGAATGGCGTCGCGGGGACGACCGACCACGACGGTGAGCGGCGTCCGCCCGACGCGCTTGTAGTAGGAGATACGATCGATGCCATCGATCACCGATAGGGCGTCATAGCGCCCCTCGCTGGAGGTGGCGAGATGCTTCAGCAGTTCGAGGGAGGGGTGCCGGCTGCCGACAGCACTCATATTCGGGGTGCGGACGATGATGGCACCGTCGTCGCGGAGTAACGTGACCACGCCGCCCGGCCCGAGTTCCAGCGTGCCGATGAAGGACGCGAAGTAGTCGAGGTCGATCGACGCAGCGACAACGCCCCGGAAGCCACCGTCAGGACCCTCGATCCGGCGGCTGAGTGTGAAGACTGTCCGGCCGGTGGCGCGTCCGACCTGGGCTTCGCCGACGTACACCTCGTGGGAGGATTCCCGAAGGACCCGGAAGTACTCACGGTCGGCGAGGTTCATCGCAGGTCCGGCAAACGCGGCGGATTGGAGGACCATCATGCCGTCGCGGTCGACGACGACCAGCACGCCGACGGACGGGACTTCGCCCGCCGTCCGGCGCAGCCACTCCCACTCGGTCCGGCTCGACGCCATCTCGGTCATCCCACGCTCGCCTACCCGCTCGGCCATGCGGTTAAGGATAGAGGAGGCCGCAGCGACGACGTGCTGGGCGTGCTTGTCCAGAAGTGCGGCGACGTTGCGCTCCTCCTGCAGGGCGCGGTCGATCGTCCTCTCATGGTCGGTGGTAACGTACGCTGCAACGAACGCAGAGCCGATGGCGAATAGGACCCAGATCGCCGCGATCAGGCCCAGGACCGGACGGCGGGCGGACGAATGCGGTTCCTCGAGGGCTTCCCCGGCCGCCATGTCACGCACCAGCCGCGGCGACCGGGATGGCTCTGGTATTCTCGAGCCGCTCAGTCTCAACCCGATTCCGTCCGGCCCGCTTGGCGCGGTAGAGCATCTCATCAGCGAGCCGGATCAAGTCCGCGGGCTCGAGGTCGTCAGCAGGGACAGCGGTCGCCAAGCCGATACTAACAGTCACCCACGGGCAGACCGTCGAATCGGCGTGCGGCAACTGCAGACCCAACATGGCCGTGCGCATCTGCTCGGCCAGCGTGGTCGCCCCCTCCAGGCTGGTCGAGGGCAGCAGGCAGACGAACTCCTCACCGCCGTAGCGTGCCGCGAGGTCACCGGGCCTTCGGACGAGGCTGGAGAGAGCGCCCGCTACGCGCCTCAGGCAGGCATCTCCCTCGAGATGGCCGTAACGGTCGTTGTACCGCTTGAAGAAGTCAACGTCGACGAGGATGGCCGAGAGCGGCTCCCGGAATCGCCGGGCCCGGCGCCACTCGGCGTCCAGCACCTCATCGAACCGGCGACGGTTGGCTATGCCGGTCAACCCGTCTATGAGCGCGCTGGCCCGCAACCGGTCTTCATGCCGCTTGAGCCGTAGATGAACGCGAACGCGAGCACGTACGACGGGCAGGCTGACTGGCTTGATGATGTAGTCGACGCCTCCGGCATCGAGCCCGCGCGTCTCGTCGTCGACCTCGCCACGGGCGGTGACGAAAACGACGGGGATATCATGGGTTGACGTATCGGACTTAAGCCTGCGGCAGACCTCGAAGCCATCCATGCCTGGCATCAGCACGTCGAGCAAGATCAGGTCGGGCGAAACGAGCCGAGCAATCTCAAGCGCTTCCTCACCGGAGGTGGCGAAGCAGAGTTCGCACTCATCCTGCAGCAGCCCGGCGAGAAGTTGGATATTGCCGGGTTCGTCATCAACGATCAGGACGTTTTGCTTGCCGGTTGGCGCCACGCTCTACCCTTTCGACGACTCGCAGCTGCGGCTCGATCTGGCTCTCTTGGAGCAGCTGCCAACTAGCGCCTCCCAACCACAGCATGAGGCTTCGTATTCGCTTATGATTTAAATCAAAATCGATGCATGTGACATGTGACAACGGAATCATCTTAATCCTGGAGGGAGGATGGTAATCCAGTGGCGCGAGCTGCGGGCGGCAGACAGGCGCGCCTCGGGCTCGACCCTGCGTCGCCGACTGGGCGAGTGGCACAGGACAGCGTTGCTCCGTCGCGTCCACGCGGTCCTTGTCCGTATGGCGCGCTCCGATCCCGACGCCGCTGCCTGGGATGTCGTGGTCGACAGTTGCTCGGTACGGGCAAAGCGAGGCGGCGACTTGACCGGGCCGAACCCGACCGACCGCGGCAAGTCCGGCACCAAGTACCACGTGGTCGTCTCGACCGACAGCCTGCCGCTGGCGGTCCTCCCTTCGCCCGCCAACGTGTATGACACCAAGCTCTTCCCTGCCTTGCTGCGCTTGACCCAGGTCGTCTGCACCGCCATCGGCAGGCTCTACGCCGACGCAGGCTACGACAGCGCCGTCAATCGCTGGCTCTGTTTACGCGACGGGGTTCAGCCGCACATCCGCAAGATCGGCGAGCCCCACCGGCGGACGCCCGGGACCGACAGGCCGATCCTCGATCCGGTCGATGATCCCCGCCACCAACTCCGCAACTGTCGGTCCCACACCCGCCTGTCTGTGCCAAAGGCACAGGAAACCGACAGCAGACCAGCGGGTTTCAGGAGGGGTGATCATAGGATGAAGGTTCCGGAAACCGCCTCTTAACGACACGGTAATGGGGCTAGCTGGAGTGGTACATCCTTCCAATGGCTAGGCAGACCGCGACGATAGCCGTACGCTACGTCGGATCTTCTTCCCAGAAGCGAGCTTTGCAAGCGGCCCCACTCACTCATCTTGAGCCCCGACCACACCCATCGCCAAGCGTTCAGAATAGTCGTCAATAATATGGGGAGGGCCCAAGATATGGGTGCCGTCATGAAGCCGGACCCGAAAACCGCTTCGGCGCCTCCCAGAAGCTATTTCGGCACTTTCTCCGACCCGGTTGCAATGGCGCAGGCCGTGGGTGCCATCGACCCCGGCACCGCCGGCCCCTATCCCATCAGGACGGTTCGCAAAACCTTCCATGGTTCGTTCGCGCGCGCGACGCTCGACCGGATCAGCGTCGGCGTCGGTTGTTTCGGCCAGGGAATTCCGCAGACCGCCGGGATCGCGAACGTTCACACCTTCATGTTTGCCACCGAGCCTGAGATTGTCCGCCGCGTCTCAGGCTGGACGCTGGGTTGGCAGCAGATCTTCCATTTCCGTCCCAACGAGCAGACTGCCACCTCCTCTCCATCAGGAATGCCTTGGGCGTTCGGGATCATCGCAGCCCCCTTCGACGTACTGGCTACGCAGAGCCGGCAGGTGACCGGAATCGACCCTAGTGTGCCCTTGAATGACGACCGGATGTTCCAGGTGCCCGAGATGGCGATGGCCCGGCTCATCGCCCTGATGAACGACACGGCGCGCCTCGCGAGGGATACTCCCTGGGTTCTCGAAACGCCGAAACCCTCCATCGCATTGGCCGGAACGATCATGGAGACCCTGCTGTCCTGCCTGACCCAGGGTAAGCTCAGGCAGGACAGGGGCGCTCTCGGGCGCCACCGCCAGATCGTCGCGCGCTTCGAGCAGGCCTTGAGGGAGTGTCCGGAGGAGATGCTGTCGCTGTGCGCCATCTGCGCCGCAACCGGCGTGGCTCAGAGAACGCTCAACCTTGCCTGCCAGGAGTTTCTCGGGCAGAGCGCCATGCATTATGCCCGCGGGCGTCGCCTTGATCTTGTTCGCCAAACATTGCTGAGGTCCGACCCTGCGGCAACGAACGTCACCGGTGTCGCAATGCATTACGGTTTCTGGGAGCTGGGCCGCTTTGCGCAGGCCTATCGGATTCGCTTTGGGGAGCGCCCGTCCGAAACCCTGCGGCGCGATGCAGGGCAGGCAGGAAGGACAAGGCGCTCAATTCATGCCGGAATTGCATAGTCAGTGACCGGAACCGTTCCTAGGATGCCGGCATGCGCCCACCCGCCCACCATCGTGGCGCGCCGGCGCGATCCGGCCGGGGGATGCCCAATGACGACATCCGGTCCGGCTCAAGCACAATGAAAGGAATGGGGGAATGACACTGCGCATCAACGCCGAGGCGCCGAACTTCACGGCCGAGACCACCGAGGGAACGATCAACTTCCACGACTGGATCGGCAATGGCTGGGCGATCCTGTTTTCCCACCCCAAGGACTTCACGCCGGTCTGCACAACGGAACTCGGCTATATGGCTAAGCTGAAGCCGGAATTCGATAAGCGCAACACCAAGATCATCGGCCTCAGCGTCGACCCGGTCGCCAACCATGCCAGATGGGCGCAGGACATCGCCGAGACGCAAGGGACCGCCCCCAATTATCCGATGATCGGCGATACCGGCCTCGCCGTGGCTAAGCTCTACAACATGCTTCCGGCCGAGATCGAAGGCGGTTCCGACGGTCGCACGGCGGCGGACAACGCGACAGTCCGCACGGTCTTCATCATCGGGCCTGACAAGAAGATCAAGCTGATGATCAGCTATCCGATGACCACGGGCCGCAATTTTGACGAGATCCTGCGAGTGCTGGATTCGCTGCAACTGACCGCAAAGCATCGTGTGGCCACCCCGGTGAACTGGCAGCGTGGGGACAAGGTCATCATCGCCGGTTCCGTCTCGGACGAGGAAGCCAAGACCATCTATCCGGACGGCTGGGAAGCGCCGCGCCCCTATCTGCGGCTCGTGCCGCAGCCGCAATAGCCATGTTGTTCGAGACCTTTGCGGCGGGCGGATGCCGCTCCTATCTCATCGGCTGCGAAATCTCTTGCGCCGCTGTGCTGATTGACCCGGAACTCAGCCTCATCCAGCATTATCGAGGGTATCTGTCGAAGCATGGGCTGACGCTTCGCTATCTGGTCGACACGCACACGCACGCGGACCATTTCTCGGCCACCCGTCAACTCGGCGAGGCGCTCGACGTGCCGGTGGTGATGCACCGGCTTAGCCCCGCGCCTCATGCCGGTCTGCGCCTCGATGACGGTGACATGCTGATCGCCGGCCGTCTCAAGATCAAGGCGATGCATACGCCTGGGCATACACGCGATTCCATGTGTCTGGTCATGGAGGACCGGATCTTCACCGGCGATACGCTGCTGATCGGCGGGACGGGGCGGACGGATCTGCCAACAGGCGATCCGCACGACCTCCATGAAAGCCTGTTTGGCAAGGTGCTCAAACTGCCGGGTGAGACCCTGGTCTATCCGGCACACGACTACAAGGGGCGCGATCATTCGACCATCGCCGACGAGACCGCATCGAACCCGCGCCTGCAGAAGACCGAGCGGACGGCCTTCGTGGCGATGATGCGTGCTCTCGATCTGGCGGCGCCCACCCATCTGACCGAAGCGTTGCGCACCAACATGAGCGGCGGCAAGACCGTGGCCCAGCTCCTGTCCGAGGCGGCATCCGGCGTGCCTTTCATGTCGATGGACGAGCTGGACAGCCGTTTGGGCGGCAACAGCCGCGACTTCGTGGTGATCGACCTTCGCGAGAAGGACGCCTACGAGGCAGGGCATATCAGCAGCGCTAAGCACCTGCCCCGGGGGCAGTTGGAGCTTCGTGTGAATACCGAGCTGCCCGATCCAACGGTACGGATCATCACCTGCTGCGAATTCGGCAAGATATCGATCCTCGCCGCCGCCACCCTGCGTGAACTTGGATATTTGCGGGCAACTGCACTCGACGGCGGCATCGCAGCGTGGCGGGAGGCCGGGCGCGCTTTGGAGGCAAGTGGCTGACTTAGAGTCCGACTCGGAATCGGCAAAGCTGTGTCTATGTTCGAGCCACCCGTCTTGAGAGCAGTTTGACGCTGGCGATGAAGATCCAGGCGACGGCACTCTCGACGGTGGCCTCGAAGTCCTTGGCGAGGCCGCGATTGCGGTTAAGCCAAGCGATTGTACGCTCAACGACCCACCGTACAATGTTGCCAAGTTTCCCGGGGTAAGGCGTCATCATATGGCGTTGGTTCTGGCGTCGGAGGGACCCGAAAGACAATCTCAACATGGTTGGCGTCAATCTCAACCCGTCGAACCAGACTGCGGATGATCTCCCGCTTGCCGCTCCAGTCGAGGTCGTCGAGCCCTTGGCGTATCTTGATAGCGAACTCCTCCAGGCGGCCGATGATCAGTGTCAATTCGCGCTCGGCGTCGGCGGCCTCGGCCGCCACCGCCCGCCGCTCGCGGAGTTGGCTCAGACGAGCCCGCAGGCCGGCGATCCGAGGTTCGAATTCCGGTCGGTCGATCACTCCTTCGGCATAGCTATCGATTAGGCGGCCGATCCCGCGGTTCAGACTGGCTATTTGGCGATCCAGTTGGGTCACGTCGTCGATTTCCCCGGTGCCGCCCCGCCCTTGCTCCAAGCGCCGTTGATATTCAGCGGCGACGCGGCCGGGCTGTTCCAGAAGAGCCCGCACCCGTGTCCAGACCGCCTGCTCCAGCGCGTCGCTGCGCACGGGGGCGTTGTCGCAAATCGCGGCGCCATCGAAACGGTAGCCATCGGAGCCGAGGCAGCGATAGTAGCCGATCACGGCTTTGGATGTCGTCCAATCCGACTGTGGGGCGGTCTTGCCGTAATAGGCATATCCGCAACGCCGGCAAACCGTCAGTCCTTGCAACAGCCAGTGGGCGCCCTTGCAGGACTCTCGTTTGTGCCGCCGATTTTCGCTCAGTTGCGTCTGGACAGCCTCAAAGACGAACGGGTCGACCAGCGCAGGGACGGGAACCTCGATCCAGTCCTCCTTGGGCACGGCAACGCGCTTGCCGGGCCGCCGGGGTGGCTGGGGATGCCCGCGGATTCGGCGCAGGCGAGGCGGCCCCGATACATAGTGGTTGTGTCCGTATACCGCCCGCCCGATGTAGGCCGTGTTGACCAGCATGCCGCGGATCGTCGAGGCGTACCAATTCGTCGCGCCACGGCGCGTCAAGCAGCCGGCTTCCCGCAAGCGACGGCAGACCTCGCGCATACTGACGCGCTCCAGTCCAACCCAGGCGAACATCAAGCGGACAAAGCGCGCCTCCTCTGCGACCACCTCGAAGCGCGCCACGCCCCCACCCAACCCCTTGGGCACATAGCGATAGCCGAAGGGGGCCGTGGTGAAGGCGCTGACCAAGCCGGAGCGCGCCGCATGCCGACGGCCCCGGCGGCCCCGTTCCAGGATCTTGGTCCGCTCGTATTCGGCCACGACGCCTTGGATCTGAAGCAACAAATCATCCTCGGCCGTGCCGCCGATCGGATGGTTCAGGAAGACCACCTCGCTCCCCGCCCGGCGAAATTCTTCCATCAGCAGAACTTGGTGGGCATGGCGACGCGCCAGCCGATCAGGGGCCAGAACATAGATGCGGTCAATCAGTCCGCTGGCAAGGGCATCGCGTAAGCGCTCCAGAGCGGGGCTGTGTTTCAGCGAGCAAAATCGACCCTTTCTGGGGGGGTATCATGTGCACAAAGTTGACCCCTTTGCACAGCCCAGGTTATGGCGCTCTCTTCAACGAAATGGCGAGTTGGTGATCCGACCCGACGGTTGCCCCGGTGGGTCCACAGGCAAATCGAGGGGCCGCCGCCACCGCGCTATGGAAGCGGGCGGCGGCCCCTCGTTGCCCATGGACTACCGGGGCAACCTACCACTTCCGGTGGGGGTGAAATTTGGGCGCTTGCAGGGGGTCAACTTTCCATCCGTTTAACAGTCTATCGTGCTGTCGCCGAGCGTGCGCCGGACGCCGAGGTGATCATCCCGCCGCGCTCGACCGCCGTGGTGAGCGACACCGCCGAGAGCGCGCCCACCCGGCGCGACCGCCACATCCAGACGATCAAAGAGCGTGGTCGGCTGGGGTGGCAGCGGGCCGTCCAATACGGCAGGAGAGCGTTGGTCGAGGTGGCGATGCTCCGGTACAAGGTTTTGATCGGACGCAGCCTGCGCGCCCGGACTCTGCCTGCACAAAAAGCCGAAGCCAAGGCCGCCTGTGCCGTCATCAATCGCATGACCAACCTCGGCATGCCAACCACCCGGAAGGTCGCCTGATCTCCATCGCCTCTGGGCGAAATCTATCCGCAGGCTGAGTTCTGCACCAAAGTCACTTTGCAACAGAGCCGTCCCGACGCACCCTTCTCCTCCCGCATGTGCCGCCATCGGCCCGGGCCATTCACCGTCGCCGCCGAGCGGGGATCCCGAGTTGCGCAGCCATGAGGACAAGATCGGGCAATGACCGGGCGCCCATCTTCTCCATCACATGGCGCTTGTGCACCTTTGCCGTTATTTCCGAAAGACCGAGTTCCCCGGCGATCTGCTTGTTCATCAGACCGCCGATGGCGCAGGTCATGACCTCGCGCTCGCGGTCGGTGAGGGTCTCATAGCGGTCGGCAAGCTCGCGATGGGCCCGGTTGACATCCATGGCCGCGGTGTCCGCTTCGATAGCCCGGCTGATCGCCTCCAGCAGCACCTCGTCCTCGACCGGCTTGGTCAGGAACTCGATCGCGCCGCCGCGTATGGCGCGCACGGTCATGGGAATCGTGCCGTAGCCGGTCAGGAAGATGATCGGCACGGTGATGCCGGCATCCCGCAGCGCCTCCTGCACGGCAAGCCCGTTCTGACCAGCCAGCCGAACGTCGAGCAGCACGCAGCTTGGACGGTGGGCGAGCGTCTTTTCGGCAAGGTCGTCGGCATCGGAATGTTCGACGGCAGTTAGGCCGGCCGTTTCGCAGAGCCTCTTCAGGGCTTTGCGCAGTGCCGGATCGTCATCGACGATATGGACGACTGGTTTCATGTTAGACAGTAAATCATGAACCATGCCGCGATCTGAACCTCGAAAGGCACATCTCGAGGATAGCCGCATCGAATGGCTTGGTGAGATAGGTCGATGCTCCCGAATCCAGCGCCCGCTGCCGGATTGCCTCGTTCGGATAGGCGGTCATGGCGATGAGGGGAAGCGAGGGATGCCGCTCGGAGAGGGCCTTGATCATGTCGATGCCGGTGACCCCGGGCATCTGGAGATCGGCGAGCACGCAGAACAGTTCCGCCGCCGCATCGTATGACAGCATGGACTCTGCGCTGTCGAACAGCAGCACCTCGTACCCGATGGACAGGACGAGCCTTCGCAGAGCAGCCCTGATGAAGGGATCGTCGTCGACGATCGCCACGATGTCGCGCGTCCGTCCGGCATCAGCCATGGGCGATCGGCAGGGTGAAATGAAAGGCGGCCCCGCCTCCGGGAGCCTGGTCCACCCAGATGTCCCCGCCATGCGCATCGAGGCAGTTGCGGCATATGGCCAGCCCCATGCCCATGCCGCCCGGTTTGGTCGAATGGAATGGCTCGAAGACCTGCGCGCGCCGTTCCGGCGCCACTCCCGGCCCGGTGTCGGTCACGTCGACCGCAAGGGACGACTGCGCGACGCGGAGGGTCACGGTGATGTCCCGCCGGCCCGGCCAGTCCCCCATGGCTTGCGCGGCGTTCAGCATCAGGTTCACGAACACCTGCTGGATCTGCACCGGGTCGGCCAAGGCGAGCGGAAGATCGTCGGGAGCAGCGAGATGCACGACCGCGCCGTGGGAGCGCAGGTCCGTTTCCACCAGCAGATTGGCGTTGCGGGCCACCTGGACGATATCGACCGGAGTGAAGGAACCGGGGGATTTGCTGAAGTGGGAGGTGATGCGCGCCACTACGTCGCGGGCGCGCGAGGCCTGGGTGACGACGTCCTGCAGGGCCGCCGCCGCTTCCGTGATGTCCATTGGGGTTGCCCGGAGCAGGCGTTGCGCTGCCTGGGCATTTGCCAGGATGGCCGCCAGCGGTGAGTTGACTTCGTGCGCGACCGAGGCGCTGAAGGCATTGGCCGTTGAAATCCGGGAGGTCCTGGCGGCGTCAGCCTGGGCGGCGACAAGCCGCGCCTGTGCCTTCTTGTAGGCGGTGATGTCGACGGAGGTCACGATGATGTTCGAAAATCCGGCAAGATCGCGCGGCAGCATGGCGGTGAAGAGCGTGTCGATCTCGACGCCCTCGGTGGTCGTCAGATGGGCCTCGGAGCGAAAGAAGCGGTCGCCGCGGCCGAAAGCCACCAGCCATTGCACGAAGGTCTGGTCGGTTTCGGGAAGCAGCCGGTCGAGCGGGCCGATGTAGACGTCCTTTCCGGGTGCGCCGGTCTCCTCCAGCGTAAAGGCATTCACGTCACGGATCATCACGCGCGCCTTCAGCGCCCGGAGTTCGTCCGGCCGGTTGGCGAAGTGGCTCTCCAGATCCCGGACCCCCGCCTGGCGCAGCGCCATGACGGCCTCGGCGACCGCCGTCCAGTCCTCTCGCCACATGGAGATGCCGGCGCGCTCGAAAATCTCTCCATATTGCCGCCGGCAATGCAGCGTCTCCCGCTTCAACCTCATCATGGACAGAACGGCGAGAACGGCGGTCAGGAGCGCCGCCGCTCCCGTCGCAAGCGCCACGTCATAACGTTCGGGCGGTTGTGAGGCAGAAACCGCCGCCAGGATCGCCGGGGCGAAGACCAGCAGGGTGGAAACGGCGAGGTCGCGCGCAGTGATCGGCCATCGGCGCGGCGCCGTGGCGGTCATCCACGCCGGCAACCCGTCGGGGTCGGGCAGCGCCCCGGCCGAGGTCTCGGCAAGGCTTGGCCATCTGGAAAAGACTTGCCGCATTCACCTCGCCTCCGGATGAGAAGCAGTAGCAGCCTGGCGCCGCAACGTCTGCGATACGCCTGTATAGTGGCCTGGGGTTGCCGGCGATTCCATAGTGCTCCAATGAACCTGCACGCGCACGGCACCTTCAAATTTCCCAACGCCGGCTTGGCAGCCACATCGCTCGGCCGTGGCTGGAACGGCGTCGCCGCCGAGTTGCGCTCGCACCCGGCCGGTGATTTGCCCGCGATCGTGCCGACCCAGATGGAAATCACGCTGGCCACGCGCCGCAGCCCGGGCGCCTTCGTCAGGCGCAAAGGAGCCGGAGTCCGCCAGCGCTCGGCTGTGGAGGAAGGCACCATCTGGCTGTGCCCGGTCGGCGTCGGCGAGGACGAAATCAGCATCTCCGCTCCGCTCGACGAAATCCTGCACATCTACCTGCCGGCCGACCGCTTCGACGGGCTCGCCGACCTCTATGGCGACGCGCGCATCCGTGCGGATGCGATCAGATATCTCGCGGACCTGCGCGATCCGCTCATCCGCCAGATCGGCCTGTCGATCCGGTCGGAACTGCTGCAGGAAACCTCCGCCGGCCGGATGATGGTCGAATCCGCCGCGCTGGCGCTGGCCGCCCGTGTCGCCCACGCCTACGCCCACGACCGCCCGGAGCCCTCGCAGACCCCACAGGAAGCGGATTGTCCGAAGCGGATCTCACGGGTGATCGACTTCATCCGCGACAATCTGGAACGCGACATCTCGGTCGGCGAACTCGCAACCGTCGCCTGTCTGAGCCCCTTCCACTTCGCGCGCATGTTCAAGCGGCTGACGGGCAAGACACCCCACGGCTTCGTCAGCGCCGAACGCTTTGCGCTGGCGCGGAAACTGCTTGGCGATCCCGATATGCCGCTTGTGACGGTGGCCCACCGGTCCGGCTTCTCGACCCAGGCGGCGTTCGGCACGGCCTTCAAGCGGGCGATGGGCTGCACGCCCGGAGCCTATCGCCGACGCCTTTCCTGAAGACGTCAAGGCGACAACCCCGCGAAAAACCTCCGCAGCTTCACGAAAGACCGGGGAGGAAAAAAGGGCGACAGTGTCGATCGAATGCAGTCGACCGTCGCAGGATTCCCGCGTCACTGACCGTTCCGCCGATCCGCCCTGCAGAACCTTTCGATGAGGACCGCCGCATGGAAGAGGAACTGGAATTCGGCCCCTTCAGGGTCATACCGTCCCGGCGCATGCTGCTGCATGACCGGCAGGTGGTGCCACTCGGCAGCCGGGCGATCGACATCCTGATTCATCTGATCGCCCACGCAGGCGAGGTTCGCACGAACAGAGAGATCGTGAAGCATGTCTGGCCCGATACCGTCGTGGATGAGGCCAATCTCCGGGTGCATATTTCGGGCATCCGGCGGGCATTGAACGACACCCAGCGCCACCCCCGGTTCATCGCCAACATTCCCGGCAGGGGCTATGCGTTCGTCGCGCCGGTGACCAAGCGGCGTGCGCCCGACAAGTCCGGGGAGGCCGGCGACCCCACGTCACGCCGCTTCACGACGGACCCCGGTACGGGGCGGGTTTTCGGGCGGGAGAGCGTGGTCGAGACGATCTCCGCCCATCTCTGCCGCTCCCGGCTTCTCACCATCGTCGGACCGGGAGGCATAGGCAAGACAACGGTCGCACGCGCGGTCGTCGCGCGAGCTCCCTCGGACCTCCACATCATCTGGGTCGATCTTTCCTCCGTGGGCGGCGGGGGCCTCGTGCCGACCGTGGTGGCGTCGGCGCTCGGCATCCTTTCGCGAACCGACAACATTCTGCACGAGATCGCCGCTCACCTGCGCACGCGCCCCGCTCTGCTCATCCTGGACAGCTGCGAGCATCTGGTGGGCAGTGTCGCGTCGTTCGCCGAGTGCCTGCTGGCCGAGACCCGGGATCTGCGCATTCTTGCGACCAGCCGCGAACCATTGAGGGCCGCCGGGGAGCGTGTGCACCGCATTCCGCCGCTGGAGCTTCCGGCGGCGGCGCTGACCGCGAGCGCGGCGATGGGTTCGCCCGCAGTTCAGCTCTTCGTGGAGCGCGCGGACGCCTGCCTTGGGCAGTACGAACTGACCGATGAAGACGCGCCCCATGTCTGCGACATCTGTGAAAAGCTTGACGGCATCGCGCTCGCCATCGAATTGGCGGCCGGTCGCCTGGAGACAATCGGCGTAAAGGCTTTGGCCCGATCCTTGTCCGATTGCTTCCGATTGCTGACCCGCGGCCGCCGGACCGCGCTGCCCCGCCATCAGACGCTGAGGGCGACACTCGACTGGAGCTATATGCTGCTGCCCGAACCGGAACAGTCCGCCCTGGGTGAGTTGTCGGTCTTCCGCGGCCGGTTTAGCGAAGAGGCGGCGGCCGCCGTCGTTTCCGGCGGGAGCGCGGAAGCCGTCCTCGCCGCGCTCGTGGCGAAATCGCTCGTCGTGGCGGACGCCTCCTCCGGCCCGACGGCCTATCGGCTCCTCGACACCACCAGGCTTTATGCATCGGAAAAGCTCGCGGAGACCGGTGATGCCGACACCGTCGCGGCGAGATTGGCCGAGTATCTGCGAGCCACCTTGGAAAGCGCGGACCGCGAACTGATGTCGGTACCGGTGGCCGACTGGACGCGCAATTACGCCCAACACACGGACGATCTGCGCACCGCGCTGGAATGGGCCTTCGCCGAACGGAGCGATCCACTGCTGGGCGTGCGGCTCACCGTCGCCGCGCTGCCCTTCTTCTACCGGCTTTCGCTGCTCGACGAATGCCTGGCCTGGGTCAGGCGTGCGATCGACTACCTGGATGCCCGTCCCGGCCTGGACGAGCGGAACCGCATGAAGCTGTATGCAGCCCACGGTTGGCCCCGGATCTGTCCGACGGGCGCATCGGAACACGGTGTCGCGGCGTGGTCCAAGGCCTTGCGGATCGCCGAGGATATCGGCGACATCGATCACCAGCTCCGGGCGATCTGGGCGCTGTGGGTCGATGCGATCAACCGCGCCGAACCGCGGCTCGGATTGACGTTCACGGATCGCTTCCGCGCTCTCGCCCCGTCCTCGCCTGATCCGGCCGATGTGGTCATCGGCAAAAGGCTGTATGGCGCGACCCTGCACTGGCTCGGCCGCCACGCCGAAGCCCGGGATCACCTTCTGCAGATGCTTGGCGAATACGCGGCATTGCCGGCGAGCTGCCATTCCGTGCGCTTCCAGTTCGATCAGACCGTTACGGCCCGCATCGCTCTGGCTCGTTCGAATTGGCTTTTGGGTGAAGAAGAACAGGCCTTGCGTGAGGTGGAAGATGCATTGGCCCATGCCAAGGACATCCAACACGATCTCTCTCTCAGCAATGCCCTGGCGGAAGCGGCCTGCCCGATCGCGCTGCTCGCGGGATGCGATGATCTTGCGATCCACTATGTGGCGCTTCTCAAGGACCATACGAAGGCCCTGTCGCTCGACGTGTGGAATGGCTACGCCGCGTGCTTCGAGGCCGAGATCGCGCTCCGAAAGGGGCGTCCCGACGACTGCGGGCATCAGCTGCACCTGAACCTGCCGACTCTCCGCAACAGCGGCTTCACATTGTTCCAGACGATCTTTCAATCCGTCGCGGCTCGGGCACTCCGTGACATGGGCAAGCATGCGGACGCGCTGAGGGTGATCGATTCCGCGATGGCACATTGCGCATCCTCGGGAGAGCGATGGTGCCTTGCCGAACTCCATCGCGTGAAAGGCACGATCCTTCTCGCCGAAGGCCTGCCCGACGCGAGGGACCGGGCGGGCGAAAGCTATCGGCAAGCGCTTGTCGAGGCGCGTCGTGATGGCGCCGTCGCATGGGAACGTCGCGTGAATGCCGATCTGCATGCGCTGTCGCCGTATGCGCTGTCCCCGTCTTGCCGGATGCCGGAGGAAGGCCGTGTCAGGGCTGTCCCGTCCGCGGGATCCGGTCGGCTTTCGGAGCCTTCAGGTCTGAAGAGGAGAGACTTGCCCAGGATGAACAACCGGTCTCAGGCCCTCTGTCTGGTCCCCTGTTCACCCGCGGAAGTCCCTTCGCGGGCTCGGCAGCAAGGGCAAGGATGGGTTCGCTGACCTCGGGCCCTGAAAGGCCGGTGGATGCGTGCTCTTCCCGCCCGAGCTCGCCTGTCAGCTCCGATCCCCTAAATCGGACAACCACTGCGTGATCATCCTGTCGGCCGCTTCGCGCAGAGCCGGCCCGGTGGTGCGCGCACTCCGCCGAAGGGCTGCCGGGTCGATCCCGGCGGTCGCCAGTTCGGCGGCATGGCCGACGAGCCAGCGTTCGAACCCGTCGCCGCAGTCCGCCTCGGCGTGGAACTGGAGCGCGAGAACGTCTCTGCCGATCGCGAAGGCCTGTTGCTCGACGACATCGCTGGAGGCGAGGTTCGTCGCGCCGGGGGGAAGTGAATAGGTATCGCCGTGCCAATGGAGCACCGGCGTTCCCTCCAGATGACGCAGCGGGCTTCCTCGCCCGGCAGCGGTAAGGGAAACGGGCTTGAAGCCGATCTCCTTGATACCCGAAGGAAAGACACGGGCGCCGGCGGCAGCGGCGACCAACTGCGCGCCCAAACACACGCCGAGCAAAGGCCGCCGGGCTGCAAGCCTTGCGGCGATGAACGCCTGTTCCCGAGCCAGAAATGGATAGACCGTCTCCTCGTAGACCCCGATGGGTCCGCCCAGGATGACGAGCAGATCCGGATCCTGGAGATGGTCCGGCGGAAAGTTCGCATCTCCGACATCGGCATAGCGAATCTCGTAATCCGCCTGCTCGAAGGGCAGGGTGAAGGTTCCGAGATCCTCGAAATGGACGTGCCGAAGCACCAGCGCAATTTTGGCCATGGAATACCTCTCCTCCGGCATCGATGGTGCGGACGCCGGCTCCGGAATCGGCACGGCTTGTTGCGGCGAGGGCCGACGCGATTGCACTTCCGGTGGGAATGCGGATACTGGGACTGCTTTCCTCTCTCCATCTGCCTGGAGGAAGAAGCATGCCGGTCCGCCGATGGCAGTCGGCGGACCGGCGCCCCCCTTCACTTGCCGGTGGCGACCTTACCGGGAAGGCTCAGATTGCCCGACGCCACCTTGAACACGTTGTCGACGCAAAGCAGCGGCGAATGCAGGTTGCCGTTCACCTTGAGCCCCGCCGTGACGCCGTCGAACGACGCGCCACTGATGCCGCCGAGCAGGGACAGCGGGATCGCAACCTCGACCGCGTCACCCTTGAACGTCGTCGGGTAGTCAGGACTGTCGATCAGCAGCGGGACCTTCGGCCAGGTGGGCGGAACCTTGGGCTTCTGGCCATCCGGAATATCGGTCACCTTCAGCCCGCCTTTGCACGCCTTGTCCTCGTTCAGGACGACCCAGTGCGGGTGCCAGACGTCGCGGTTGCGTCCGCCATAGGCGGCATCGTCGAAATCCGGATGGAAGGTGACGGCAAGGGCGACGATGCCCTGATCCCGTTCGAAGCCGATTTCACCGCTGTTCGGCGAGGTCGGCCAGACATAGGCGTAGACATCCGAACCTTCGAACTTGCCCGTGGCGGCCGGCTTGTCCGATCCGGCAGTACCGCGCACACGCGTCGTGAAGATGGCCTTGTCCTTCTTCGTGACGACGGCGGTCTCGATGATGTCGAACGATGCCGTCACCGCTTCGGCGGGCTTGGCTTCGATCGGGTGGGCGTGGGCCGCACCGACCCACAAGGACAGGGTTCCGGCGGCGAGCGCCCCGGTCAACAGCTTTGCAAACATACTCATGCTTCCTTCCGTCTCTTTTGCCTGGAGGTTCGAGCTATCCTTTGTGGAAGACGCCCCAAGTGGCAGCTTGGAGCGAAGGATCAGCCATGGAGTGGTCACGGCACTCGATGCGGAGGTCCCGCTGGCCGAATGCCGCGTTCACGAAGGCGCAATGATGCGGTTTTGCCGCATCGGCGTGGGCATGGGGCCGGAAATGGCGGCAGCTCACGCACATGCGCTGGATTGGGATGGCGCCAGCGTCCTGCAGCCGCTTGATCATCGTGACCAGGGTCATCAGAAGATGCTCCTTGTCCGAATCCGAAAGCGTGCCCGCAGCCTGTTCCAAGACTCCGGGCACCGGATCGTCGGTCGAGAGCGCCGCGCCGCCCGCCTCGGTCAGGCGGACGGCGACGGCACGCTTGTCGACGGTCGAGGCGTGCTTGACGACCAGGGACTTGCGTTCCAGCGCGGCGATGGACTCGGTCGCGGTCGGCTGCGAAACGCCGAGCTGGAAGGCGATGTCCCTGACGGCCGCACCATCGGTCCGGCCCGCCAGATACTCGAGAATCGCATGCTGCGTCGGGTTGAGTCCGGCGGCCCTGGCACGGACCCAGTCCTCAGAGCGAAGAACCGAGTCCAGCCGCGAGAGTCCCTCGCGGATGCGATGTTCGATTGGTGTCGGGGTTTTCGGCGTCTCCATGGCTCCAACATATACATAGTGGTCCTATATATCAAGCGGGCGCTGAGCCGGATATCGGATGACTGCCATGCGCGGCCGGATCAGGGCGCGCCGGTTCCGACCTTGTATCTGGCCGCGGGCTGCTTCAACGACAGGTAAGGGGCCAACGCCAGCCTGGCGTTTTCCAAGTCGGACCACAGCTGAACGTCCGCCAGCGATGGAATGGTGACGACCTCGCCGCGGTCGAAGCCGGCAAGCGCCGCATCGACCATGTCGCCGGCTTCCATGATCATCTCCGGCGGGATCGCCGCGATGTCGACGCCGGCGCGCTCGAACAGTTCGGTCCGCGTGAAACCGGGAAGCACCGCCTGCACCTGCACGCCGTATGGATTCAGCTCGGCGGAGATCGCCTGGGTGAAGGCGAGAACGAACGCCTTGCTGGCACAGTAGCTCGCGTTGAACCGCTCGGGCATGAGGGCGACGACCGAGGCGATGTTGATGATCGCCCCCCGGCGGCGGCCCGCAAACGCCTGGGCGGCGGTCACAGCGAGGCTGTGCAGGACGTCGACATTGAGGTGGAGCATGCTTTCGAGCCCGCCCCGCTCGGAATTGAGTAGTGGCGCGTTCGGCGCGATGCCGGCGCAGTTGACCAGGAGCGAAAGCCCTTCGTCCTCCCGCAGCATCGTCAGAACCTCCTCGCGGTCGCTGTCACGGGTCAGGTTCGCGGCCAACGGGGTGACCGCGACGCCATGCTCCTTCGCCAGCCGTTCCGCGAGAGCGGCCAGACGGCCGCGGTCGCGGGCGACGAGCACGAGGTCGTAGCCCCGACGTGCGAGCCGCTCCGCATAAACGGCGCCGATGCCCGACGAAGCCCCGGTGATGATTGCCGTTCCCATTGTCATCGTTTCCTCCTACTCCACTGCCGACATGGCGGCGTGTTCAATCGCTGCCGCCACGCCCGCGCCATAGGCCGGGTCGGCGATGCTGCAATTCTCGATGTGGCGCCGCTGGATGTGGGGCGCGGCACCTGCGATCGACCGGGCGGTGTTCTCGAACAGGGCCCGGCGTTGCGACGGCCCCATCAGACGGAACAGGTTGCCCGGCTGCTCCCAATGGTCGTCGGCGGTCCGGTGGTCCCAATGGGCCGCCATCCCGTCCAGCGGCAAGGGCGGCTCCCCGGCGTCCGGATGACCGATCCATTCACCGCCGCTGTTGGGAGCGTAGGACGGCGTGGCGCCCAGATTGCCGTCGGTGCGCATGGCGCCGTCGCGGTGGTAGCTGTGGAAGGGACATTTCGGCGCGTTGACGGGGATGTGGTTGAAATTGACCCCCAGCCGGTAGCGCTGGGCGTCGCCATAGGAGAAAAGCCGAGCCTGCAGCATGCGGTCGGGGGAGAAGCCAATTCCCGGCACGATGTTGGCGGGGGAGAAGGCCGCCTGCTCCACCTCGGCAAAGACATTCTCCGGATTGCGGTTGAGTTCCAGCACGCCGACCTCGATCAGGGGATGGTCGCCGTGCGGCCAAACCTTGGTGAGGTCGAACGGATCGTGGCGGTGGGATGCGGCTTGCGCTTCCGTCATCACCTGGATTGCCAGGGTCCAGCGTGGAAAATTCCCGGTCTCGATGCTGTCGAACAGGTCGCGCTGATGGGTTTCGCGGTCCTTGCCGATGGCGGCCTCGGCCTCCGCATCCGTCAAATTCTCGATGCCCTGCCGGCTGCGGAAATGGAACTTCACCCATACCCGCTCGTGGGCGGCGTTGATCATGCTGAAGGTGTGGCTGCCGAAACCATGCATGTAGCGATAGGACCGGGGGATGCCGCGGTCGGACATGACGATGGTCACCTGATGCAGCGCCTCCGGCAGCAGGCTCCAGAAATCCCAGTTGTTGCCGGCGTTGCGCATGCCGGTGCGCGGGTGGCGCTTGACGGCATGGTTCAGGTCGGGAAAGCGCAACGGATCGCGGAAGAAGAAGACGAGCGTGTTGTTGCCGACGATGTCCCAGTTGCCTTGCTCGGTATAGAACTTCACGGCGAAACCACGGATGTCGCGTTCCGCGTCGGCCGCCCCGCGCTCTCCCGCCACCGTGGAAAAGCGAAGGAAGACGGGGGTTCGTTTCCCGACTTCGGCGAAAAGCCTCGCCTTGGTGTAGCGGGTGATGTCGTGCGTCACGGTGAAGGTGCCATGGGCGCCGGAGCCTTTGGCATGCATGCGCCGTTCGGGGATCACCTCCCGGTCGAAATGGGCCAGCTTCTCGAGCAGCCAGATGTCCTGCAGCAGCGCGGGCCCGCGGTGCCCTGCGGTCAGGATGTTGAGGTTGTCGGCGACGGGGGCGCCATTGGCATGGGTCAGAAGCGGCTTGGTCATGGCGCTGGCTCCGTGCGACTGGCCTGTGGTTGCGTCTTTGTCGGGGATATGGCGGTCATCCGTTTGCCGCCCGTCGAGGTCAGGACAGGGCGACGCAGCGATAGGCGGCGCCATGCCGCTCGGCGATGGCGAAGCCGGGGCTGGTCCAGTGATAGCCGAGCATGCGCAGCTTCTCCGCCGCCGCCCGCTCGATCAGACGGCTGCGCGTGGCGATGCCCTGCTCCTGGTCCGTGTCGAAGCCGAAGCGCCAGCGTGGATGTTCGAAGGACGCGACGACGTTCGTGATCGCGTCGCCGGTGATCAGCAGGCCGTCGTCGCCGGCCAGTTCCAGGGAAATGTGGCCGGGGGTGTGGCCCGGCGTGTCCAGAACACGGATGCCGGACACCAGCTCGTCCCCGTCGCGCAGGCGGACCAGCCGCCCGCCGATGGCTCCCAGGTCGCGGCGGGCGCCCGGCACGAAACCGCTCAAGCCCGGATAGCGCGCGGCCGGGTCCTCTTCCACCCAGAAATCCCATTCGGCCGCGGCCACATGATAGGCGGCATTGGGGAAGGTCAGCGTCCCGTCCGGCCGCAGGATGCCGCCGGCATGGTCGGGATGGGCGTGGGTCAGCACGACATGGGTGACGGATTCGGGAGCGATGCCGGCGGCCAGCAGATTGTCCCGAAGCCGTCCGGCCGTGGCCTGGAACTTGTCCCCCGATCCGGTGTCGACGAGGATCAGCGCCTCGCCGGTGCGGATCAGGGGGATGTTGACGGGAATGTCGGCCGCCCCCTCGCGTCCGCCCAGCCGCCGGATGATGTCGGCCTTCTCGGCCGCGTCGGCATCCGGTGCTATGACGGTATCGGGCAGGGTGATGAAGCCGTCGCTGAAGACATCGATCTGGAATTTGCCGTGTCCGAACCGCCGCGGCGGGGCGGCCACGGCCCGCCCGGCGATCGTCGTGCCGGCCGCGGCCAGCGCGGCGGCCCCGGCCAGGAAGGAACGCCGCTGGACGGTGAACGATACGGGTCTCATGCCCGGATGGACCATGGCTGCCTCCGCCGGTTCATGATGGATGGGCGCCGGGTGGATCAATCCCGGATGAATGCCAGCAGGTCGGCGTTGATCACGTCCGCGCGCGTGGTGGCCATGCCGTGATCGAAGCCCTCGTAGATCTTCAGGCTGCCATGCTTCAGCAGCTTGATGCCGAGGACCGCGGAGTCCGCGATGGGCACGATCTGGTCGTCGTCGCCGTGCATCAGGAACACGGGCACGTCGATCGCCTTCAGGTCCTCCGTGAAGTCGGTCTCGGAAAAGGCCTTGATGCAGTCGTACTGGGCCTTGATCCCTCCCATCATTCCCTGGCGCCACCAGTTGTCGATCACCCCCTGCGACACCGCCGCGCCGGGCCGGTTGAAGCCGTAGAAGGGGCCGGCCGGAACGTCGCGATAGAACTGCGCGCGGTTGGCGGCCACCTGGGCGCGGAAGCCGTCGAAGACCTCGAGCGGAAGGCCGCCGGGGTTCCGGTCGGACTTGACCATGACCGGCGGCACGGCGCCGATCAGCACGGCCTTCTTCACGCGCCCGGGCTCCGCCCGCGCCACGTAGCGGGCGACCTCGCCTCCGCCCGTGGAGTGGCCGACATGGATCGCCCCCCTGAGCTCCAACGCGGCGGCCAGCGCCTTCACGTCCTCCGCATAGGTGTCCATTTCGTTGCCGGTGGCCGTCTGGGTGGATCGGCCGTGCCCGCGCCGGTCATGGGCGACGACCCGGTAGCCCTTTGAAAGGAAGAACAGCATCTGGCTGTCCCAGTCGTCGGCCGACAGGGGCCAGCCGTGATGAAAGACGATGGCCTGCGCCTCGCGCGGTCCCCAGTCCTTGTAGAAGATCTCGGCGCCGTCCTTGGTCTTGATCATACCCATGATGTGGTCTCCTGCGTGGGAGGTACCGGCGATGGCCGGTCCGATGGGGGGAAGGGCCGCCGCGAACAGACCGGCGGCGGTCAGGCCGATGCCGCCCGCCAGGACGTCGCGGCGGGTGGCGCCGGAGGCGGCGCAAGTCACCATGCTTTTCATGATACGGAATCCTGCGGATGCGCTCAGGCTGCGACGGCAACCTTGCCCAGGAACTCGTCCGTGGACGGCAGCGTGGCGTACGCGAAGCCGAGAGCCGCCATGAAGGCGGCGTGGACGTGGGCCGCCGGTACGGTGATGCCGCCAAACGCCAGATCGCGGGACGCGCAGGCATCGTGGACGACCGTCGCCTTGTAGCCGAAATCTA
>Ga0196970_1000923_pt1 | contig 25266 bp, 20 predicted proteins | sample S1v_513CmetaG_FD_148672 | JGI IMG/M metagenome (GOLD analysis project Ga0196970, IMG submission 148672) | Soil microbial communities from Anza Borrego desert, Southern California, United States - S1+v_5-13C | ecosystem: Environmental > Terrestrial > Soil > Desert | place: USA: California... | reverse complement strand
CTGTCGCTGCAGATGCACCACCACCGCGCCGAACACTGGATCGTGGTCAGCGGCACTGCCGAAGTGACCTGCGACGAAAACGTGTTCCTGCTCACCGAAAACCAGTCGACCTACATCCCGATCGCCTCGGTGCACCGTCTGCGCAATCCGGGCAAGATCCCGCTGGAGATCATCGAAGTTCAGTCGGGTTCGTACCTGGGTGAGGACGACATCGAACGCTTCGAAGATATCTACGGTCGCTCCACCCCGATCGAACGCGGCGTGTCGGTCAAAACCATCGCGCAGTGATCGCTCGCTGAAACAAGAAGCCCCGTCCAGCCTACTGCGTCCCCTATCCGCAGAGGGTTGGGCGGGGTTTTTTCTGCTCCGTGCTCAGTCAACAACTCAACGTCGGAACTGCATGGCGAATACAGACAGCGAATCTGCGTTGCGTCGAGCAACGTTTTGCCGGACTTTTACTTGTCCGATGTAGGCATCTGCACGTTTTCGCGGCGACGTTGCCGGACTTTTACCCAATTTTTCCAAGACTGTATTCACTGCATTCTTATAATGAGCAAGTGTACGGGCGCTAAAGGTGCTCTCATCAGGCGCGCTGCCCATGCTCTCGCGGGAGGACAAACGTCCAAGCAGAACGTAGTCATTAATGTCTTCCTTCGATGCGGCCCGCCCTTCCTCTCCAAAATCCAGATACATAAAGTCGTTTACAAAGTTCAACGCATTATTTCTACGCATGGCATGGGCGGCCTCATGAACCATTGTTCGTGCCTGAGAAACCCTGTGGCTACGCTCGATATAACTTTGGCTCACCCATATGAAATTCCCGTCATTGGCCGTATTGAACGCCAATGCATCCATACCCGGAAGCTGATCGACAAGAACCACTTGCTGGTTGCGCTTGTCCAGCAACATCGTCATGAAAGACTTGATCTCCTGCATATCTGCCAGCAGCAGGGAAGTAAAACTGTCTTTTTCCCCCGCAGACGAGAAGTCATGCTCATCAAACATCATTGTTAAAATTTTCTGCGTGGAGGAGCTTAACGAAGGCTGCGACAAAGCTTTCTCCGCACTTGTTACCCATTCAAGTCCTAACTCTAATGCTTCGCTCGTTGCCTCCCTTTGTGTTGCCGGAAATGAATCAAGTCCCTTGGAAATAATTTTAATATTCTTTTTTTTTGCGAAGGATTCCTGTTCATTCAAAACGTCATAACTACTCGTCCCATTTTCGTCATGACGGTTAATCGGGGAGTTCTTTAGCATCCGGAACACATTCAGGCCATCCACAATTCCTGCAGGATCAGGATTCAACCAGCGTTGCAACCAAGGCACGTAATAACGATATCCGTAGTAGTAAAGCCCCGTCGCATCGCGCTCCTTGCCTGAATAACGCACGGTTTTATAACTGACCTCGGGTTCATCGACCCATGCAGTCGCACCGGACGGATAGAAATGTTCGCGACTGATCAGGTTCGCCTCAGCGTCCAGCTCAATACTGGTCGAACCCAGATGATCGCTGAAACCGTATCGGTAGAGATCGTTGCTGCCCGTCGGTGGCGGGCTTTGCCAGTGCAGAACGCGGACACTGTTGAGGCCGGTCTGCACGGTGATAACTTGCAGGCTCTCGCCCGTGCCAGTGTTCGTACGCAACTCCAGCGCTGGCAAATAACGGACTTCCGCGAGCAGGCTGCCTGAATTTGTCAGCGATACCCCCGTTTTGCGTACACGTTGACCGGCGCCATCGTAGAGATAGCATTCACGATCATCGGCGTCTGATCTGCGTGATACGAGCACTACCGAATCCAGCTGATTACGCAGGTTCCATTGCAACTGGCGTCCCTGATCCAGCAACAGCAGATTGCCCCGTGCATCGAAAGCTGCGCCGATCGCTGCCTCATCGGGCGGCACACCATTTCGCCAGGGCAGGCAACGATTGCTGTAGCGCGCGGCCTGCAGATCATGACAGGGATTCTGTTCGCCAACGTGAATCAGCTTCAGCAGATTGCCGCCGGCATCGTAACGATAGTCCTGCGTGTAATTGGCCAGGGCTGTCGGCCCGCCTCCGGCGGCGCCTGCCTCCCAGCCAGAGGCGCGGGACAGCTGATAAAGACTGTCGTAGCGATAACGGCTGATCGGCTCGATGCGCTGGTTGGCGAACCAGCGCTCGGGCAATGCCTGGTCTTCGATACTCGTTACGTTACCCATCGGGTCGTAGGCATAGAGCAGATGCTGCAGCACATTGCCCAGCTTGTCCTGAACGTGGCGCGTGAGCAGGCGGCCGTCTTCGGGTCGGTAGCTCAGCGCTGTCAGTACGCCGTTGCCCGCCGTCTCCTGAATGACTTGCCCCTGCGCGTTGTAACGAATATCGCTGACCACCGAATGGCTTTGGGCCTGAAGATCCAGACGTACATCCACCCCGCGTAACCGCCCGTCCAGCGTCAGCGCGAACACCTGCCGGTGACCACGAGCATCGAGTTGTTCCAGCACAGATTGCAGCGGCGCATGACGCCATTGTGTGGTTGCCCCCTCGCGCTCGAGCAACTTCTGTCGATCGACGATGGCCTCGGGCCAATCCGCCGCGACCGGCTCAAGCGTGAAGTGACGGGTGTTTTCACTGCACTGCCCGGTGATCGCAAACTGCGTGAACAGAACACTGCCTCCCGGATCGTCATGGCGGATCAACTGACCGAACTGATTGCACTGCGCATCACCCGCACCTGGGCGGCCGTAGGCCAAACGTTCTGCACACCGCCGAGGCACGCCGGTGCCCTCTTCGAACACCGCGACCGGGCGCAGCAGATCGTCGTATTCAATTTCGCGGCGTGTGCCGCGGCTGTCCCAGTTGAACAGCGTCTCGCCAGCCAGACCCGGCAACTGGACCTGGACTCCCGCATCGGTGCTGTCCGAGCGCAGCGCACTATCGTTCAGAGCGTGGACTGAGGTGAGACTGGCAGGCGCCTGCGGGTCAGTCGCTTGCAGCGCCCAGAGTCGAGCATCCCATTGTTTGACCGCACGCCCGGCAACGTCGCGCAACGTCCGCTCGATTCGCAGCTCACTGGCCATTCCCGCATCGGCCCGCCAGTAATTGACCGTGAGGATGGCCAACCCGCACGGATCGTTCACGGCAAGCGATGGTGTTTTGCTGTGGATGCCCATAGTGCGTCAACGCCGCTGTGTGCCTTCGTGCATGGGACCAAGCGCGGCCCTGGATGCCTAGTGTCAGAAATTACAGTCCCGACCAACGGTGCGCTTGACCGGGTCCCGAATACCCATCGCGCGAAGCCTTCGGTAGGATGGGCTCATTCCCCCCTGGAGCGCTCAAGCATGTTCATCGGCATCCTGCTGGTCATCACCTGGCTGATTCTGTTGCTGCGCTATCCGGCCAAGGCCTTGCCGGTGTCGGTGGCCGCTGCCATCGGCCTGGGCTTCGTGGCGATGTGGGTGGTGTGGCTGGACAACCGCGAGATCAAGCAACTGGCGCGCCTGGAACTGCGCATGGCTTACGCTCCCGAGCAGTGCCCGGCCGACCGTCCGCTGCAATTGAAAATGAACAATGGCAACGATGTGCCGCTTACCGAACTGCGTTGGCGCATCGCCGCGTACGCGCCCGGCGATACGGTCAACCTGGCCGACAATCAGTACACTGCCCCACGCTATCGCGGTCCTGGCGAACTGCAACCCGGCGCAACCTGGGAAGACTGCTTGCCACTGCCACCGCTACGCCCCGGCTATCGGCCACAAACCCTGGAATTTCGCGCCGAGCGATTGCAGGGTAGTTTCTCCGACTGACCTGTTTCTTAACTTTTCTGCACAAGGAATGCGCTATGCCCGTTGCGTTGATTACCGGTTGCTCCAGCGGCATCGGCCGCGCCCTCGCCGACGCCTTCAAAGCGGCGGGTTACCAGGTCTGGGCCACTGCGCGCCGGGCCGAAGACGTGGCGACTTTAGCCAGCGCTGGCTTCACCGCCGTGCAACTCGACGTCAATGACAACGCTGCGCTGGAACAACTTGGCGAGCGCATCAGCCGCGAGCATGGCGGTCTCGACGTGCTGATCAACAACGCCGGTTACGGCGCGATGGGTCCGCTGCTCGACGGCGGCGTGGCGGCCATGCAGCGGCAGTTCGAGACCAATGTGTTTTCGATTGTCGGCGTCACTCGCGCACTGTTTCCGGTGCTGCGCCGGGCCAAAGGATTGGTGGTGAATATCGGCAGTGTGTCCGGTGTACTGGTCACGCCATTTGCCGGTGCCTATTGCGCGTCGAAAGCGGCGGTACATGCATTAAGCGATGCCTTGCGCATGGAACTGGCGCCGTTCGGTATCCGTGTAATGGAAGTTCAGCCCGGCGCGATTGAGTCGAGTTTCGCGAAAAATGCCGGGCATGAAGCCGAGCAGTTGATCAACGAGCAATCGCCGTGGTTTCCGTTGCGTGAAGGCATTCGCGCGCGGGCCAGGGCCTCGCAGGACAAACCGACCCCGGCCGCAGAGTTTGCTGCGGTGTTGTTGAAGGCTGTGCAGCAAAGCAAACCGCCGCGGTTGATCCGCATAGGCAATGGCAGCCGGGCGTTGCCTTTGTTGGCGGCGATGTTGCCGAAGGGGTTGCTGGAGTCGACTTTGATGAAGCGCTTCGGCTTGCGCGCAAAACTCTGAGGCCGCGTTGCTCCCATCGCCAGCAGGCTGGCTCCCACAGGAATTTCCCGGGTCGCTGAAATCCCCGTGAGAGCGAGCCTGCTCGCGACGGGGGATGACTCGGTCTGTCAAAGGTCCGCAGTGGCTTGGTTCACCACCACCGTGCAAGTAATCCCCGCCGCCAGCAACACCCCTTCCGGCACCTCATCAATGTGAATCCGCACCGGCACCCGTTGGGCCAGGCGCACCCAGTTGAACGTCGGGTTGACATCGGCGATCAGCTCGCGACTTTCCGGGTTGTCACGGTCGTAGATGCCGCGTGAAATGCTCTCCACATGGCCCTTGAGCACTTCGCCGCTCATCAACTGCATATCGGCCTTGTCGCCGACTTTCACATGCGGCAGTTTGGTCTCCTCGAAGAAGCCGTAGACCCAGAACGAATTCATGTCGACCACGGCCATTTTCGCCTCGCCGATGCGCGCGTAGTCGCCGCGATGCACGTTGAGGTTGGTCACGTAGCCGTCCACCGCCGCGCGCACTTCGGTGCGTTTGAGGTTGAGTTCGGCAGCCTCCAGTTGCGCTTGCGCGTGTTGGTAATCAGCGAGTGCTGCGTCGGCGATATTGCTGGCGTCGTCGCGGTTTTCTTTGGAGATCACCAGATTGTCGAGGTCGGCCCGGCGATGCGCGTTGACCTTGCGCATCTCCCATGTCGACTTGCGCGCAGCGACCAGCGACTGCGCCTGTTTCACTGCGATGCGGTAATGCTCGGGGTCGATGCGCATCAGCAGATCGCCCTTCTTCACCAACTGATTGTCACGCACCGGCACCTCGACCACTTCGCCGGTGACATCGGCGGCGACATTGATGATGTCGGCGCGGACGCGGCCGTCGCGAGTCCACGGCGTGTTCATGTAGTGCTGCCACAACGTGCGGCCGATCCACAGCGCCAGAGCCAGCACCAGCAGGGTTGCGAGCAGGCTGAAAAACTTTTTCATCAATTCCTTCTTTTAGCGAGAGTCAACGGTAAACCGTCAGCGCCATCGCGCCGAACAGACAGGTAAACAGGCTCAGACGCAGCAGCGCCGGATGCCAGAAAAAGCGGTACAGATCGAACCCCGAAAGAAACCGGTCGAGCGCCCAGGCCAGCGCCGCAGCAATGAAAAACATCAGTGTCATGGTCGGCATGTACACGCCGTGGAAAGCGATTTCACGAGGCACGGGCAGGTCCTTCGGGGCGGGCGATGGCGTATTCGGCGAGCGGAGATTGCGGGTCGAGCAGCGAGGTGCGGATGAAGTGCAGATAGCTCTTCACCCGCCGCAGCGCCGAGGTATCGAAGTGTGGCGCGAACGGCTCGTCGGTGGCCGCGACGCGGCTGATCGCATGATCGACGGCAACCAGCGCACGCTCCAGATTGCTCGAATTGGGTTGCAGAAACAGCCGCACCAGCGCCCGGCCCATGACGCGGATTGCCTGACGCCACGGCTGCGATTCGGCGTAGGCCGGATGCACCGGCAGAATCGCCTGTTCCTTGCGCAGTTCGATGATCGCGTGACCGACTTCCAGCACTACGAACATCCAGCGCAGCAGATTTTGCTGCACCTTCGGCTGGCCGGCGGCGAGACCATAGGCCTGATGCAGCAAGTCGCGGGTGCGGCTTTCGAAACTCGAGGCCAGGCCTTTGAGTTTGCCGCTGATCGCGTAGACCACTTGTTCGCGCAGATCCTGCTCCAGCCGTTGCCACAACCAGCGACTGTTCGGCGGCAGAATAATCGCCCCCGCCGCCGCGCAGACGAGCATGCCCATGACCATGGCGATGTAGTCGTTGATGAAGTTGTAGGGGTTGTAGATCGTCAGGTTGTCCGGCACTGATCCGGTGCTGAAAAAGATCAACAAACCGAGGCCGACCCCGGCGTATTGGGGCCGCGAGGTGAGGAACGAACCGAGCACGATCACCGGGGCGAGCATCACGCACAGCAGTGGGAAACCGTCGATCAGCGGGAACAGGAAAAACATCTCGACGAAGCCGACCAACGCACCAAGAAACGTCCCGCAGGCCATCTGGAACGCCATGCGTTTGGGGTTCGGCGTCGCTGCGGACAAGCCCACGGTGGCGGCGGCAATCAGGGTCATCGTCGCGCCGCTTGGCCACGCGGTGGCGACCCAATAACTGCCCAGCAACAGCAGAATGAACGAAGCCCGAGTCCCGGAAGCGGCGGCCGCCCACCAGTTGGTCTGCGGCGTGAACGGCTCGTCCCAGCGCTCGCGTTCGTGGCGGTGCTCGGCGAGGGAGGCATGGGTCTGGGCGTAGCCGTGCAGGTCATCGACGAAGCGATAAAGCAATTCGTACGCGGTGTGGAAATCCAGTTGTTCGGCCTCGCTTGGTGCGGTCTCCTGAAACAGCCCGCGCAGGGTGCGCACCCGCGCCGGCAAACCTTCCTTGTAGATCGCCAGCGCTGTCGCCAGACGTGCGGCATCGGGGCTGGTCAGGGCACGGCCGCTGAAACCGTCGAGCACTTCGGCAAGGTCCTGCAGACCCGGTTTGATCGCCGCGACCACATGTTCCTCGCCATTGCCGCGCAAGCGTTCAAGCAACTGGTGCAGGGCGTTGAAGCGCGTGGTGACGCCCATGAATTCGCTGTTCAAACGGCTCAGCCGACCATTGCGCCGGCGCATGTGCGGGTCTTCGAACACAGTCACGCTGCGCAGCCCTTCCAGGCCCACGGCTTCGGCAATGAAGCGCACGTTACTGGCCTCGAAGGCTTCGGCTTGGCTGCGCCCGCGCAGGCCGTCGGTGACGAACAGGGCAAACACTCCGAAGCGCTGATACAAGGCGTTGCGCATGGCGGCGCTGGCAGTCTGCGGCAGGATCGCCGCGCTGATCAGGGTGGCGCAGAGAATCCCCAGCGAGATCTCCAGCACACGCCACACTGCCGCCATGAACGCGCCGTCCGGGTGCGCCAGCGCTGGCAAGCCGACCATCGCCGCGGTGTAACCGGCCAGCACGAAACCGTACGCGCGAAAGTTACGGCAACGCGCCGCACCGGCCGAGCAGATGCCGACCCAGATCGCCAGCGAGCCGAGGAACAATTCGGTGTTCTGCGCAAATAAAGCGATCAGCGTGACCATCATTGCCGACCCGGCCAGTGTGCCGAGAAAGCGATAAAAACTCTTGGCGAACACCTGACCGCTCTGCGGCTGCATGACGATGAACACGGTGATCATCGCCGTGCGCGGTTGCGGCAATTCCAGACGCATCGCCAGCCACAAGGTCAGGAACGCGGCGATCAACACCTTGAAAATGTAGACCCAGGTCACGCCATCGCTGCGCGCCCAGTCAAAGAAACCGCGGCGCCATTCCAAGGCGTAGAGCCAGCGTATGGGAGCGGGCAAAGGCGTCATTGGTAGTACTCAAAATAATCAGGCAAAACGCGGCCCCTGCAGGAGTGAGCCTGCTCGCGATAGCGATTTCACATTCAACAAATCTGTCGGCTGATACACCGCTATCGCGAGCAGGCTCACTCCTGCAAGGGGATGTGTGTTCAACGCAGCAGTGCCGGGGTTTTCGGCGCCAGGGTCTGCTCGGCACTCGGCACATCGCTACCGGCACCGAGGCCACCGCCCAACGCCGTCACCAGTTCGGCATGTGCACTCAACCGCGCCGCCTGCACCTGCTGTTGCACCTGCTGCTGTTTGAACAGCAAGGTCTGCGCGTTGAGCACGTTGAGGTAATCGGTGAGGCCGCGCTGGTAAGCGATCATCGCGATGTCGTAAGTCTTCTGCGCCGTGGCCACCGACTCGGCGGCGAAGCCCTGCTGCTTGTCCATCGACTCGCGGCGGATCAACTGGTCGGAGATGTTTTTCAGCGCGTTGATCAGCGTCTGGTTGTAGTGCGCCACGGCAATGTCGTAACCGGCCGAGGCTTCGCCCAACTCGGCACGCAATCGCCCGCCATCGAAAATCGGCAACGAAATCGCCGGGCCGACGTTGTAGTTGAGTTTCTTGCCAGTCAGAAACTCCAGCGCGCCGCCACCGGTGGCCATGTAACCAAGGCTGCCGACCAGATCGACGTTGGGGTAAAAACCGCCATGAGCGACATCGATGCCGCGCGCCTGCGCCGCCACTTGCCAGCGACTGGCGACCACGTCGGGACGCTGGCCGAGCAGTTCGGCAGGCAACGCCGAGGGCAATTTCAACGCCGCACCGAGCGCCAGAGTTGGGCGCTGCAACTGCGCGCCGTCCCCCGGGCCTTTGCCGGCGAGCGCGGCAATCTGATTGCGACTCAGGGCGATCTCTTCGTCCAGCGCATCGAGCTGGCGATGGGTTTCCGGCAACGGCGTTTCGGCCTGGCTGACTTCGAAGTGCGTGCCGATGCCGCCGTCCAGGCGTTTCTGCGCCAGATCGACAATCTGCTGTTGCTGCGCCAGCGTCGCCGCGACGATGTCGCGCTGGGCGTAATGCAGCGACAGCTCGATGTAGGCGCGCACGATGTTGCTCTGCAATTCCAATTGCGCCAGCCGCGCCTCGGCGACGCTCATGTGCGCCAGATCCACCGCGCGCTCACTGGCATTGCTTTCACGGCCCCAGAGGTCGAGTGCATAGCTGAAACCCAGCGCGGCGTTGTTGTCCCAGGTCGTCGTGTTGGCCAGCTCGCCGGGGCCATAAAACTGGTCCGTCGGCCAATTGTGCCGTTTGAGCATCGACTCGCCATTGACCTGCAACGACTCGGCCGCCTCGGCGACACCGGCCAGCGCCTTGGCCTGGCGCACCCGCGCGGCGGCCATGGCCATCGTCGGGCTGCCTTGCACGGCGAGGTCGATCCAGTGGTTGAGTTGCGGGTCGCCGTAGGCTTGCCACCACTGTGCAGTGGGCCAATGCGCATCTTTGGCGGCGTGGGCAATGGCCTCGTCGGTGGCCAGCGAATTGGCCGCCAGTGCCTCGCTGTGCGGGGCGATTCCTTGCGTTGAGATGCAGCCGCCAAGACCCAGGGTGAAAGCCAGAACACTGAGCGACAAAAGCGCTCTGTTGATGCGACGCGGCACAGCTGCGAATTCCTGAAAAGGGGATAAACCGGGACTGTGTGGTAGCGAGACTGCTCGCGAAAGCAGCACTTGGGTTCGGACTGAACAACCGGCCTGTGCGCCTCGACTGCCACAACGGCGCAATTCTAGGGGGGCGCCTTTACGGCGATAAGCTGGGTTTTCTGTGAATCTTTGTTACGGTTAACGCGATAATCCTTAAGTCTGGGGTCTCAGCCCCTGAAACTTCGTGTCACAATTTGCCATCTCCCTTGAGAGCACCCCATGGACACTTTGCAAAACATGCGCGCCTTCAGTTGCGTCGCCGAAGCCGGCAGCTTCACCGCCGCGGCAGTGCAACTCGACACCACCACCGCCAACGTCTCGCGCGCGGTTTCCAACCTCGAAGCCCACCTGCAAACCCGCCTGCTCAACCGCACCACGCGGCGCATCGCCCTCACCGAGGCCGGCAAACGCTACCTGCTGCGCTGCGAGCAGATCCTCGCCTACGTCGAGGAAGCCGAGGCCGAAGCCAGCGACGCCCACGCCCGCCCCGCCGGGCAGCTGAAAGTGCACACCATGACCGGCATCGGCCAGCACTTCGTCATCGACGCCATCGCCCGCTATCGCAAGACCCACCCGGACGTGACCTTCGACCTGACCATGGCCAACCGCGTGCCGGACCTGCTCGACGAAGGCTATGACGTGTCCATCGTGCTCGCCAGCGAACTGCCGGACTCGGGTTTCGTCTCGCAACGCCTGGGCATCACCTACAGCATCGTCTGCGCCTCACCGGCCTACGTAAAAGCCAACGGCGCCGCGCAAAAACCCAGCGACCTGCTCAATCACGCCTGCCTGCGCCTGGTCAGCCCGGTCATCCCCCTGGAAAAATGGGCCTTCGACGGCCCGGACGGCCAGGAAATGGTCACGATCAACAGCTCGCCGTTTCTGGTGAACTCCGCCGACGCCATGAAAACCGCGATCATCAGCGGCATGGGCGTGGGCGTACTGCCGGTGTACGCCGCCATCGAAGGCTTGCGCAACGGCACGCTGGTGCGAGTGATGCCGAACTACCGCTCGCAAGAGCTGAACCTGTATGCGATCTACCCGTCGCGGCAGTACCTGGATGCGAAGATCAAAACGTGGGTCGAATATCTGCGCGGCTCGTTGCCGGAAATATTGGCAGCGCATCAGGCGGAACTGGCGGCGTATGAGTTGAGCGGAAGTCTGGCTGGAGCACGGGTTGCGAACTGATTTTAACTGGCCTCGAATCGCGTGCTGAATAAACACGAAACAACCCGTTCCTCCGCCTCACGGCGAAAAGCCCCTCACCCTAACCCTCTCCCGGGGGGAGAGGGGACTGACCGTGGTGTCTGGCAGAGATACACCAACGCAGAAGTACCGAGTTGAACTCAGATTCTGATACCAAAATCCACTTCTTCCCCCATTGAATGATACGAGGTGAGGTCGGACACACTGTTCGTATCGTTCAATCGCCACAAACCAGAAACGGGCAATCTTAATAGCCAAATACTATAAAAACCTGTCATATCTGACAGTACTCATTTAATCGTTTCAGTCGAACAATGGATGTTGTGACCCCGACCTAACTTGAAGGAGCAGGACATGTCCACTAAAGATCTGAAACTCGACAAACTCAAGAAATCAGGTAAAGGCACTGTGAGTGCCAAACTAAACAAAGACTACGTCACCGACAAATTCGAAGGAACACCCGACCATTTTGTTACCGACAACACTGTAGTCGCGCTACAAGCAACTTACCAAAAAACCACTACCACCTCATTCACTATCCACCTCGAGTTTGATGCAAACATTCAGCACGGCAGGCATGAATTCAGCACTACGCACTTTCCGTCCCCATTCAGATTTTCGTATACGTCGGGCTCACATACAAAAGGCTATACAAGCGCTAAGAATGCAGGGTTTATTGTTGTAGAGGAGTTCAATATTGCCGAAGGCCTTTTCAAGGCATCGTTCAACTTCACGTTCATGGATTTCGATACAGGGGAGCTGCATCAAGTTCATGATGGTCATATTGATGTCCAAGGCCTTGAGATTATCGAGGGGTGAAGGGTCGTAAAGTCTGACCAAGCCAGCCACTCCCTGCCAAAACTGAAAAGCCCCTCACCCTAGCCCTCTCCCGGAGGGAGAGGGGACTGACCGTGGTGACTTGGAGAGATACGCCAACTTGGGATACCGAGTCGTACTCAAGTTCTGAACGGCCCACGAATCGGCTCCCTCTCCCTCGGGAGAGGGCTGGGGTGAGGGGCAGCCACACCACAAAACCAGAGCCAGCCGCCACGCTTCTAACCACTCAACAATGAGCGTTAGCTCGCGTGCTCTTGATCTTGCCTAACCGGCGACATCGGAAGGCTGAGTGGAGGGATTGATCCGGGCGTGGGAGCGCAGCGACCGTACGACGAAGTCGTACACAGCGGAAGTAGGTGCAGCGAAGCAAACCGTAGCCGCTGCGCCCGGATCGATCCCGGAGCGAAGGGACCCGAGCCTGCGAGGGCCGAACGCAGGAGCAAAGCCTTTTGGTTCCTTTTTGGCGTCTGAAAAAGGGACTCGCCGTAAGGGCGAAACCGCCAGCCGCCACACCCGCAGCAACGGATATACACGCCAAACCAACCAGAGCATGGTCGGCCCAGAGGCCGCCAAGACAACCCAACCCAGAAAATGTTAGCGTGCTTTCAATCAAGCCGCACGACGAGCCCCAAGCAATGAAAAAAACAGTCCTGGCCTTCAGCCGCATCACCCCGCCCATGATCGAACGCCTGCAAGAGGAGTTCGACGTCATCGTCCCCAACCCAAAGGCCGGTGACATCAACGCGCAATTCAACGAAGCCCTGCCCCACGCCCACGGCCTGATCGGCGTCGGCCGCAAACTCGGCCAGGCACAACTCGAAAGCGCGACAAAACTCGAAGTGGTCTCCAGCGTCTCTGTCGGCTACGACAACTACGACCTCGACTACTTCAACCAACGCGGGATCATGCTCACCAACACCCCGGACGTGCTCACCGAAAGCACCGCCGACCTCGCCTTTGCCCTGATCATGAGCAGCGCCCGCCGCGTCGCCGAACTCGACGCCTGGACCAAGGCTGGCCAATGGCAAGCCAGCGTCGGCGCGCCCCTGTTCGGTTGCGACGTCCATGGCAAAACCCTGGGCATCGTCGGCATGGGCAACATCGGCGCCGCGGTGGCCCGCCGTGGCCGCTTCGGCTTCAACATGCCGATCATCTACAGCGGCAACAGCCGCAAGACCGAACTGGAAAAGGAACTCGGCGCACAATTTCGCAGCCTGGAGCAACTGCTCGCCGAAGCCGACTTCGTCTGCCTGGTGGTGCCGCTCAGCGACAAGACCCGCCACCTCATCAGCCATCGCGAACTGGCGCTGATGAAACCGAGCGCAATTCTCGTCAACATTTCGCGCGGCCCGGTTGTCGATGAACCGGCACTGATCGAAGCCCTGCAAAACCAGCGCATCCGTGGCGCCGGGCTGGACGTCTACGAAAAGGAACCGCTGGCCGAGTCGCCCCTATTCCAGCTGAGTAACGCCGTGACCCTGCCGCATATCGGCTCGGCCACTACTGAAACCCGCGAGGCCATGGCCAATCGCGCACTGGCCAACCTGCGCAGCGCACTGCTCGGCGAACGTCCGCAGGATCTGGTCAACCCGCAAGTCTGGCGCGGCTGAAAAACAACGGGCAAGTGCACATTCCACTTGTCCGTTATTTACCACTACACAACTTGAAATTTAACACTGACCAAAATTCTACAGCCGCACTATAAGCTCTCCACATCCGTCTATCTAACGACATACGCCATGGAGAGCCAACACCTTGAATACCCTGAATACCCTGACCACAGAAAAACTGATCCGTTACAGTAAAGTCATGCTGATGGCTTACATCAGTTTCTTTGGACTATTGGTGATACTTCACAACTTTACCGACTACGAATCCAATTACACTTACGTGGCTCATATCCTGAGTATGGATACCACCACCGCCAGCGAGAATCTCAGGTATCGAGCCATTGACTCGCCTATAGTCCACCACCGGATCTACTGGTTCATCATCACGATGGAAGTCACCTATACCGTGCTCTGCCTGGTAGGCACCTATCAGCTGTATCGGCATATCAACTCCCCCGCCGAAGTGTTCCACGAAGCGAAAAAGTTTTCGATCATGGGTATTTTGGTGGCGATTTTTATTTATTACGTTTGCCTGCAAACCGTGGGCGTCGAATGGTTCGACATGGACACTTCGCAATCGTGGAATGCCAAGGATTGGGCCCGGCACATTGTCGATTTCATTTTACCGGTGATGATTTACATCACATTGAAATTAGAGCACTGAAGTTCAGTGCTCAATTATTCAAGCCAACTGTTCCTGCGCAGGGACTGCCACTGTTTTCGGTTTACGAAACACCAGCACGTTGCCCAGCATCACCAGAACCAGACCGATCAGCGCCGGTGCTGTCCATTGATAACCTTCGGCAAACGCCGAGACGTTCAACGCTACCACCGGGAACAGCACCGTGCAGTACGCCGCCCGCTCGGGGCCCATGCGCCCGACCAGCGTCAGATAGGCCGTGAAACCGATCACCGAACCCGGAATCACCAGATACAGCAGCGCGCCCACGTAACGCGAGCTCCAATCCATGTCGAACGGGATGCCTTTGACCAGGCACCACAGCGTCAGCATCGCCGCGCCATAGGCCATGCCCCAGGCATTGGTAGTCAGCGGTCTGAGGCCGGCCTTTTGTTGCAGGCTCGAGAGCATGTTGCCCGCCGAAAAACACAAGGTTCCACACAGCGCCAGCCCCAGGCCCAACAGGGTTTGCGGGCTGGCTTGATGCCCGGCCAGTTCCGGCCAGAACAGCAGGCCCAGGCCGAACAAACCGAGCCCGCCGCCCATCAGCACGTTGCGTGCGATGCGCTGGCCGAAGAAAACCCGCGCGTTGAGGGCATTCCACAGCGTCGCCGTGGAAAACACCACCGCTACCAGCCCGCTGGGAATCCACTGGCTGGCAGTCAGGAAACACATGAAGTTGACGCAAAACAGGCACAGCCCCTGCGCCACACAAATCAGATGCCCGCGGCGATTCATCGGCTGCAGACGGCGGCTGAGCAGCAACAGCGCAAACAACACCAGCGCAGCGAGGCCGAAGCGGTAGACGATCGATACCGGTATCGCCACAACGCCCAATTGCCATTTCAAGGCAATCCACGTGGTGCCCCAGATCAGTACGGTCAACAAATACAACGACAGGTTCATGGTGCAGTCTCCTCGATAGACCACGAGTGTCGGTCCGGCGCCGCTGCGCACGCTTGCAGATTCTTGCGCTTTTCTCGGGTGACGGGCTGGCAGCCGGGTGTCTACGGAGTAGCATGCAAGGCGTCGGAGAAAATCACCCATGGCCGCAATCGATACCCTGCAAGTCTTTCAAGAGCTCAACAGCTCGCCGAACGCCCGCCTGGTGCACAGCGCCGAGCTCGGCGACGGCTTGTCCGCCGCGGTATGGACCAATCACCACGACGCCCGCGAATATTCAGCGCCGGGTCACCACACCGTGTCCTGCTACATCGCCGGTGGCACCGGCACGTTTCGTCGCGGCCAACCGCAGCAAAAGGGTGCACCGGACAAGCTGTGCATCCTGCCGGCCGAGCATGAGTCGGGCTGGGTGGTCAACGGCGACATTCGCCTGGCGCACCTGTATTTCAGCGCCGAACAATTCGCCCTCGGCTGCGTGACCCTGCTCGACCGCGAGCCGCGCGAGATGCAGTTGCGCGAGCATACCTTCCTCGAAGACCCGCAACAGGCACAGCGTTTTCGCCAATTACTGGCGCTGAACTGGGACGAACCCGCCGAGCGCTTGCTGACCAGCAGCATCGCCCATGAATTGATCAGCCACACCTTGCTCAGTCAGGTCGGCGCGCGGCAGGGTTTGCGCTTGAAGGGCGGGCTGGCGACGCATCAACGCCGACAACTGATGGCGTACATCGACAGCCAACTGGCAGAGCCGATCAGCCTGGGGCAACTGGCCGGATTGTGTGCGCTGTCGGAATACCATTTCGCGCGGATGTTCCGTGCGAGTTTCGGGTTGCCACCGCATCAATATGTGCTGGCGCGGCGCCTGGATCGGGCGCGGCAGATGTTACGCGGATCAATGCTGCCGTTGGGTGAGATTGCGCTGGCGTGCGGATTTGCCAGTGCGAGTCATTTCACCAATCGGTTCAAGCAGGTTTTGGGTGGGACACCGGGTGAGTATCGGCAGGTGTTTTTGCGTTGAGCCTGTTTCCCTCACCCCTGCCCTCTCCCGGAGGGAGGGAGCCGACCGCGGTGTCTGGCGTCATACATCGACCTCAATCACCGAGTCGATTATGGATTCCATGTATGACTTTCAGGTCGGTGTAACTTTCGAATAACACACGGTCAGTCCCCTCTCCCTCTGGGAGAGGGCTAGGGTGAGGGGCTTTTGACGTTGATTCAAAACTCCAGAGTGCTCGACAATGAAACCTGCCGCGCATCCCCCATCGATACAAAGAACCGGCTCGCCGAAGACGTGTAATACGTGCGGTCAAACAGGTTCTTCACGTTCAGCTGAAACTTGACCTTCTGCCCTTCAACCCTCGTGTCGTAAGTCGCAAACGCATCAGCCACGGTGTAGCTCGGCAGATCAAAATCATTCACCGCGTTCCCAGCGCGCTCACCGACATAACGCGCGCCCGCGCCGATGCGTAACTGGTCGCCGCCCAGCACGCTGCCGAAGTCGTACACCGCCGACAACGAGCCGGAATTCTTCGCTACGTTCTGTAGGCGCTTGCCTTTGTATTCCGGGTCTTCGGTGACTTCGGCATCGGTGTAGGCGTAGCTGCCGATCATGCTCCAGCGGTCACTGAGCTGACCGCTCAAGTCCACCTCGAGACCACGCGAACGTACTTCGCCGGCAGCACTGTAAAGCGTCGTCGGGCCTTCGGCATTGGCCACCAGCACGTTACGTTTCTTGATGTCGAACACCGCGACGTTGCCCGTGATGCGCCCCGGCAAATCCAGACGTGCGCCCAGCTCCCACGACTTGGCTTCTTCTGGCGCGATGCTGCCGTCGAGCACGGTGCTGCTGCCGCTCAGCGGGGCGATGGTCGAGTTGGGTTTGAACGATTCGGTGTAGCTGCCGTAGAACGACAAAGCGTCGGTGTAGCGATATACCAGGCCGGCACGCGGCACCCATTTCTGGCCGTTGCTGTCGGTGTTGGCCTTGAACGGCACACCTTTGCCGGCGTACTGGTCGTACTCCTGAAAACGCCCACCGGCGACCAGAATCCATTGATCGGTGAGGTGGATCGAGTCCTGCAGGAACAGCGAATCGCTGCGCAGCTCATCGGTCTGTGCGCTGTCGGGTGCGCTGACCGTCGTCCCCATCACTTCGCGGCCATACACCGGATTGACGTAGCTGAAGGTGGTCAGGCTTTTCTGCCGGATCAGGTCTTCGCGGTAGATCTTGCGGTACTCGTCATCGACGCCGAACACCAGATCATGCTGCATACCCAACACGTTGACCTTGCCTTCGAGGCTGGCGGTGGTGAAGCGGTCGGTGCTGATCGCGTTTTGAGTGCCGTCCATGCTGCGGGTCAGCGTGCCTTTTTTCGTGTCGATCGCGGTTACCCGCACCTGACTGGCGTCGTAGGTCTCGCGGTTCCAGCTGTAGCCGAAATGGGCTTTCCAATCGTCGTTGAGTTGGTGATCGGCTTCAAAATGATAAAGATCCGAGCGCCCTTCCATATCATTGAACGGCTCGTCGAGACGCTGTTTGCGCGAGATGTCCAACGGGTGATTGGTGCGCGGGTCGATCAGCGTGCCGCGGTCGAATGGCGTGAGAAATTCGCGGTGCTCGTAAGCGAAAAGCAACTGAGTGTTTTCACCGAACCAGGCCAGCGACGGTGCAATCAGGGTTTCGCGATGAGTGCCGAAGTTGCGCCAGTAATCTTCGTCTTCGTGATCCACCACCATGCGATAGGCCAGCCCGGAATCGCCCAGCGCACCGGTACTGTCGAAGCTGCCGCCGCTGCCGTTCTTGCCCTCGCCGTAGGTCGAGCCACGCAGGGTCAGCGCGTTATAGGGCGTGAGTTCCGGTTTCTTGCTGACCAGGTTGACCACCCCGCCCGGGTCTTGAATGCCGTAGAGCAATGAGGCCGGGCCCTTGAGCACTTCAACGCGATCAACCGTGGCGTTCATGCCGCGACCCTGCACGATCGGCATGCCGTCGCGCATGATCGAGCCGTTGCGGTTGTCGCCAAAACCGCGGGTCATCACCGAGTCCTGAGTGCTGCCCAAAGTATTGCCCTGGGTGATGCCGCTGACATTGGCCAGCGCATCGTCAAGATTGCGCGGCGCCTGATCGCGGATCACCTGGGCCGGGATGACATTGACGGTCTGCGGAATCTCCTGCAACGACGCCGAGGAACGCATCACTGAACTGGTTTCCGGTGGCTGATAGCTGGTCGAGTCGTCACGCGTCGAAGTGATGGTAGTGGCGCCGAGGTTCAGCGCGCCTTCGGTGGGTTTGGGCTCAAGCGCCAGCGTGTGGCTGTCGGTGCGGCGGAAGTTCAGGCCGGAGCCGCTGAGCAAGCGTTGCAATGCCTGTTCGGCGCTCATCTGGCCGTTGACTGCCGGTGCCGTCAGCCCGTACGGCGCTTCGTCGGTGTAGACCACGCTTTGCCCGGTCACGCGGCTGAAGTCGCTCAAGGCTTGCGGCAGCGGCTTGGCGTCCAGCGAAAAACTGTACTGCTGTTGCGCCTGGCTGCTGAGCGTTTCAGCGGCCAATACAACGCTGACCGGCAACAGCGCCAGTGCCGAAAAACTCAACGCCGACCTGCCCAACCACTGTTTGACCGAACCCGATTTTGCCCTGGACTTCATGACTCAATGACCTGTGTAGAACCGCAACGGATGCGAATGACTCGCAGTTTCAGTCACTACACGGATGGGGCTGGGGTTTACCTCACTCATAATCTGAAATTTTTTTTGCGGTGACTGATACGGCGCCATCGCGAGCAGGCTCACGCCTACATCTGGAATGCGTTTCCCCTGTAGGAGTGAGCCTGCTCGCGATGGCGTCAGACGGCTCAGCGCAAAATAATCAGCTGCCCCAACACCCGATGCTGCTCAAACCCCAACACCCCCTGCAACGAATTGAGCACCGCCTGCGGGTCCTTGCTGGGAAAGCTGCCGCTGACCTTGCGCGCCGCCAATTCATCGTTGAGCAACACGATCCGTCCCGGGTAGTAGCGGCGCAAATCCTCGACCACCTCGGCCAGCGTCGATTTGTAATACGTCAGCCAACCCTGACGCCAAGCCAGTTGCGCCTCGCTGTCGACGCCATGAAGTTTTTCCGCCGCACCCTCGCCATAAGCCACCTGCTGCCCGGCCGTGAGAATCTGCTGCTCGCCATCGCGGCTCGCCGTTACACCCACCCGTCCTGACAGCACCGTGACCTGCGCGCCATGAGGCTGCAAACGCACTTCGAATTGCGTGCCGAGCACCCGCGCCTCACCGTTCTCCGCCGCGACGATAAACGGCTCGCCGGTGTGGCTGACGCTGAAAAATCCGGCGCCACGGCGCAGTTGTACACGCCGCTCGCCGTGGCTGAAATCCACGGCAATCGCGCTGTCGGCATCCAGCGTCACTTGCGATTGATCGGCCAGCGTCAGTGTGCGGATCTCGCCCGGTGCCGATACATGATCGGCACCCAGATCATCGAGCCAGCGCTGCGCTTGCCACCCCGTGCCGAGGCTGACCATCAGCAATAGACACGCCGCCATGGCCAGTGCCGCGGACCAGCGCAAAACCGGCGAACGTCGCGGACGGTCCATGGCGTCGAGATAACCCTGTAACGCCAAGGCCTCTTCATCAGCCAACACTCGCGCCGGGCCTTCGCTCAGCTCCCACAGCACCTGCGCTTGGGCATACGCCTCGGCGTGGGCCGGGTCGGCGCGCAGCCACTGACTGAAGATCAGTTGATCGCCGGCGCTGGGCCGATCATGCAGCAGGCTCAGCCAGGCCAGAGCGGCCTGTTCCTGGGCGGGCGTCGGAACGATGTTATCGGCGGGGTTCACGGTGCTTTCCCTGGCAGACGTGGCGCGGGGTTGCGCAGGCTGGCCTTGCAGGCCTCGAGGGCGCGCATCATATGTTTTTCCACGGCACTTTGGGACAAGCCCATGGCTTTGGCGATGTCCGCATACTTGCGCCCGTGGATGCGGTTGAGCAGGAAAATCTGCCGGGTGCGCTCGGGCAAGGCGCGCAACGCCGCTTCGACATGGCGCAGGTCATTGCCGGCTTCGAGCGCGGCTTGCGGCTCGCTGCCTTGGCTGTGCGGCTCATCCGGTTGCCAGCCTTCATTGACGCGCAAGCGCGTGCCTTCGCTGCGCAGATGATCGATGGCAATGTTGCCGGCGCAGCGCAACAGGTAGGTGCTGAGCTCTTCGACCTGCACCAGCGGTCGTCGCCAGAAACGCAAAAATAGGTCCTGTACCAGATCCGCCGCCGTCGCGCGACAACCGACACGACGGTTCACCAGCGCTTCCATTTGGGAGCGCTGCGACAGAAACACCTGGAGAAAATGCGCACGCGCGCCATGCGGCTCGTCGTCGCGCGACTCCGGTGGCAGACCGATCAGCATTTCAGCGCTACGCCCATGTCTGCAGGCAGGCGGTGACCTGATGAAAGCCTTGTTTCATGCCAGCCCCAAGCCCCGCACGACGCCGGAAACGGTCGCCAGAATCACGCTTGGCACCAGCAAGCCGACCCACGCCGACCACGCCGTACGACAGGCAATGCACCAGAGTACGGCGACCAGATAGACCAGAAACGAAACGGCCATGCCGGTCACCAGCGCGTCGGCACGGCCCAGCGGCAACCACAGGGTCAGCGTCACGCTGGCCAGCGCGGCAACGAGATAGCCACCGAACACCGCCGCCAACACCCGTGAGGTGACGGCCAAGCGACAGGACATGGGCAATGTGGCGAGTTTGTCTCTCATGTTTCGACCTTGAAACGAAAAACGTCCGGCAGACGAGCCGGATCAAGCAAGCGATATTAATGATAAATATTCTCATACGCAAAAGCTTCTGATTGCCGGACGATGCACTCGGCCCTACAATGCGAACCGTTCTTGTTCTCTAACGCACGTTCTCGACGCCTGCTTTGCGTCCGGAGTCATTCCGTTGTCGTCCGCCCACTCCGTCGAATCGCTTTATCAGGCTCATCACAGCTGGCTTAACGGCTGGTTGCGACGCAAGCTCGGCTGCCCGGATAGCGCGGCGGACCTGGCACAGGACACCTTCATCAAAGTGCTGACTGCGCGCGAGCCGCCACTGATCATCGAGCCGCGCGCGTTCCTGACCACCCTCGCCAAACGCGTGCTGTTCAACCATTACCGCCGCCAGGATCTGGAGCGCGCCTACCTCGAAACCCTGGCGCAGATGCCGGAGATCGTCGCGCCATCGGAAGAACACAAAGCGATCATCCTGCAGACCTTGATGGAGCTGGACGCATTGCTCGACGGCCTGCCGCGTACGGTCAAACGCGCCTTTTTGCTGGCGCAGGTCGATGGCCTGACCTACCCACAGATCGCCGCAGAACTGGGCATTTCCGTGGCCACGGTCAAACGACACCTGCACAAAGCGGCGCTGCGCTGCTATTTCGCTTTATGAACCGCACTCCGGATTTTTCCGCGCAAGTGGCCGAGCAGGCCGTGCACTGGCTGCTGGAAATGCAGCAAGGCGCCCTCAGCCCGCGCCAGCAACAGGCCTGGCAGCAATGGCTGGACGCGCACAGCGAACATCGCCGCGCCTGGGAACACATGCAGCGGGTCAATCAGCGTTTGCGCGGTGTGGCGTCGCCGCTGGCCCATGCGGCGCTGAACGGGCCGAAGTCCGCCAGCCGTCGGCAGGCGCTGAAACTGTTGCTGATTCTGGGCGCCGGTTCGGCCATGACCTGGGGCCTGCGCGAGCACACGCCGCTGCCGTCGCTGCTCGCCGATTACCGCACGCCGCTGGGGCAGCGGCGCAAGGTGTCGCTGGGTGGCGACGATCTGTTGCAGCTCAACACCGCGAGTGCCGTGGATATCGATGGCGCGCAACGCCTGATTCGCCTGCTCGAGGGCGAAATGCTCCTGAGCGCTGCCAAACCGTTCGCCATCCGCACCGCGCAAGGCGTTCTGAACGCTCAAGGCGCGCGCCTCAATGTGCGTCAGTTTGCCGATCGAACGCAGATCGCCCTGTTTGCCGGGCGCGTCGAACTGACCCTCGATCAACGCGCGCCCGTGCTGCTGCCGGTCGCGCGCCAGCTGAGTTTTACTGCGAGTGTCATCAGCGACGCCAAACCGCTGGATGCCAACAGCGGCGCCTGGACTGACGGCATGCTGGTCGCCGCGCACATGCGCCTGGGCGACTTCCTCGACGAGTTGGGCCGCTACCGTCGCGGTCAGCTGCATTGCGACAAGAAAGTCGCCGATCTGCTGATCTCCGGGACTTATCCATTGGACGACAGCGAGCAGATTCTCGACCTGCTGCAAATCAGTCTGCCCGTCAAAGTCCGGCGGTTTACCCGCTACTGGGTGAGCGTCGAAGCGCGGGTCCGAAGCAGCTGAAAAAAAAATGAGCCGTTTTTCAGATCTGGCGTGACAGAGAAGGAAAGCCCCCTTGATTCAACCTTCTCAGGATCATCCGCCATGCATCCCACCCGCCTCACACCCTTGGCTCGCACCCTGCGCAACGTCGTCCTTGGCGCCAGCCTGAGCTTCAGCACCCTGCCCACGGCGCTGGCCGCTGATGCCAAGGCTTATCACATTGCGCCGTCGTCGCTGGAAAACGCGCTCAATCAATTCGGCCGCGAGGCCGGGGTGCTGATCTCCTTTGGCTCGCAGGTCACCGGTGGTTTGCAAAGCCGAGGCCTGGAGGGCAACTACACCACCGAGCAAGGCCTCGATGCCTTACTCGAAGGCACCGGCCTGCAGGCCCGCGCCGAGGGCGACAACGCCTTCAGCCTGCAACCGCAGGCAGACGGGGCGCTGGAGCTGGACACGTCGAAAGTCGTCGGCGACTGGCTTGGCGATGCGGCGCAGATCAACGTGTTCGAACATCCCGGCGCTCGCGACGTGATCCGCCGCGAAGAATTTGAGCGCCAGGGCGCCACACAGGCGCGCGATGTGCTCAACCGCATCCCCGGCGTCAACGCCCCGGAAAACAACGGCACCGGCAGCCATGACATGGCGCTGAACTTCGGCATCCGTGGGTTGAATCCACGTCTGGCCGCGCGCTCGACCGTGTTGATGGATGGCATCCCGGTGCCCTTCGCGCCTTACGGCCAGCCGCAGTTGTCGTTCGCGCCGATCAGCATGGGCAACATGGACGCGGTAGACGTGGTGCGTGGCGGTGGCGCGGTGCGTTACGGCCCACAGAACGTCGGCGGCGTGGTCAACTTCGTGACCCGGGCGATTCCCGATGAGCCGACCGTGAAAGGCGGTTTCCAGACCGAAACCAGCCCTTCATCAAGCCACGACGGCTTCAAGACCAGCGCCAACCTGTTGGCCGGTGGCACCAACGCCAATGGTTTGGGCGGCGCGTTGCTGTACTCCGGCACTCGCGGCGGCGACTGGCGCGAACACAGCGACACTGAAATCGACGACCTGATTCTCAAGGGCAAATACCAGCTCGACGAGGCCAACAGCTTCAACGCCATGGCCCAATATTACGAAGGCAAGGCTGACATGCCCGGTGGTTTGAACGTCGCCGATTACGACGCCGATCCGTACCAGTCGACGCGGCCGAAAGACCAGTTCTGGGGCCGTCGCACAATGTTCAACTTCGGCTATCGCTATCAGGAAGATCGCCGCGAATTCACTGCCAACACCTTCTTCACCAAAACCCTGCGCAGCGGTTATCTGGACCAGGGCACGTTCCTGTCGCTGTCGCCGCGCGAGTACTGGGTGCGCGGTCTGGAAACCCGCTTCGCCCAAGGTTTCGACCTCGGTCCGACCAGCCATGAAGTCGGCATCGGCTACCGCTACATCAACGAAGCCGGCCACGAACTGCGCTATCGCACGCCGATCGCCAGCAACGAGTACCCGACCACCAACAGCCGCAATGACCGCGACACCCGTGGTGGCACCGAGGCCAATGCGTTCTTCGTCGACGATCGCATCGATATCGGCAAATGGACCATCACCCCCGGCGTGCGCTACGAAATGATCGAGTCGCAGCAGACCAACAACCTGACCAACGTCAAATACAAGGGCGACTACAACACTGCGCTGCCGGCGCTGAATGTGCTTTATCACCTCAACGACAGCTGGAACCTGTACGCCAACACCGAAGGCTCGTTCGGCAGCGTGCAGTACAGCCAGATGCCCAACCGCGTCACCAGCGGTGAAGTGAAACCGGAAAAGGCACGCACCTGGGAAGTCGGCACGCGCTACGACAACGGCGCGTTGCGTGCGGAGATCGGCGCGTTCCTGATCAACTTCGACAACCAGTACGAAAGCAACCAGACCAACGATTCGGTGATCGCCCGCGGTGAAACCCGCCATCAGGGCATCGAGACCAGCATCAACTATGCGCTCGACGACCTGAACCCGGCGTTGACTGGATTCGATGTCTACGCCAGCTACGCCTATGTTGACGCGACCATCCGCGAAGACGGCCCGAACAAGGGCAACCGCGTACCGTTCTCCTCGAAGCACAAAGGCACGCTGGGCGTTGGCTACACCGAAGGGCCATGGAAACTCAATCTGGACAGCACCTTCCAGAGCGACCAGTTCGCCGACAACGCCAACACTACGAAGGAAAGCGCCGACGGCAACACCGGCAAGATCCCCGGCTACATGCTGTTCAGCAGCCGTGCAGGGTATGACTTCGGGCCGCAGTTGTCCGACCTGAATGTGGCGGTGGGGGTGAAGAACATTTTCAACACGCAGTACTTCACGCGTTCGTTCGATGACAACAACAAGGGTAAGTATGTGGGGGAACCGCGGACGGTTTATGTGCAGACGTCGGTGGCGTTCTGACTTGGCTGATCAAAGTCAAAAGCCCCTCATCGGAACGCCGCCCGCCTAACCCTCTCCCGGAGGGAGAGGGGACTGACCGCGTTGTTTTAGCGAGTTACGATGACATGAGATATCGAGCCGAACTCAAGTTTTGAAGCAATCGAGTTCGGCTCCCTCTCCCTCTGGGAGAGGGCTGGGGTGAGGGTTCTGGGCTACAGTGAGTTATCAAACCCACTTCACAAGGATCGTGAAGCATACAAAATCGCCCTACCCTCGCCCAGTTCGCCCGCCAGCTCCGCACCAAACAAACCGACTGCGAACACCTGCTCTGACAAAACCTTCGCGCCCGTCAAATCGCCAATCTGAAATTTCGCCGTCAGTATCCCTGCCCACCCTATGTACTGGACTTTTACTGTATTGAATTGAAATTGGGCGATCGAGCTGGATGGTGGACAACACCATGAGTCGCCGGGACTGATTCATGACCAGCGCCGGACGCGCTATCTGAACCAAAAAGGCATTGAAGTCGTGCGCTTCAGTAATCTTGAGGTGATGCAG
>Ga0196970_1000922_pt1 | contig 25288 bp, 26 predicted proteins | sample S1v_513CmetaG_FD_148672 | JGI IMG/M metagenome (GOLD analysis project Ga0196970, IMG submission 148672) | Soil microbial communities from Anza Borrego desert, Southern California, United States - S1+v_5-13C | ecosystem: Environmental > Terrestrial > Soil > Desert | place: USA: California... | reverse complement strand
CCCATAACGCTCTTGCAAAATTCAATAAACCAAGCCGCGACGTAACAAATATAGTTCTAAATGATATCACCCCCGATATATCCACGCTAAGGATGCGACGTATAAATTCTTGGTTGCACAGCATCAAAATAGTAGCCCGACGAATACAAACGACACCGGGAATATCACGTGCGCGTACCGCAATGTTGTAAAGTGCCTTCAACGATACACTCCACTTATTATATGCACTCACATCAAAAGTTCCAGTCATGTAAGTATCCCCCACAAACAGCGTCATTGCAACCTCTATGTTCTCCACCACTTCTTTTTGCAACGTAGGTACCCAATGCCACGCAGTACGTTCAATGAACTGCCTATTCTCCGTAAAGAAGAAAAATAACATCGGATGTAACTGATTTACGCCGTCTCGTTGCATGCGGCTGAGATAGCCTTGCCATATCCCGTTATACATGATCCAACCCGGATCCATCTGAACGTAACAAAACATAAACACATTGGTAAGAAGCGTCAAATCAGAGGACCATTTCTCGTTATCGTGTAGCTTTTCTGTCAAATAATGAAGAAACGCATCTGGTTTATATACAAGATCTCCACTTTGCAGTGGCTCATCCCCATAGAAAGAAACGTACTGATTTATCATAACATAGTGCAATATTGACAGACCAGATTCGTGGTAAACATACTGTGCTATCATATAGACGCGCTCAGCTCGATAGGCACGGTCGAGTTGCAGATGCAAGATATCTTTCAAATGGTAAAGATACCAGCATTCCGTTGTCGTATCCGTCGCATTAAGTGCTTTAAGTAGAATAGCCTGAAAAACGTCCATTCTCGTGTACATCTTTCGATTGTCCGCGAGCTTTTTTTTGATATCAGCATTGTCCCAATTCCAATCACTTGGTGGCCCAGGGTAAAGATCTGCCGTAAGCGGCCTGTATATTCTAGCCAATGCACTATTTTGCGGGCCCATCGCAGATCTTAATTGATTCTCATGATACACACGAAGCATTTCCTCGCGCGTGTTATATCCCGAAAACAGCAGCTTATTCATGCCATTCTTAATCGATTTTCGCAATTTATCCAACCTGCGCGGAGGCGAATGATAAGGTACAACACTTCCTTCTTCATTTTCGTTTTTTCTTTCCTCCTTTTTGAGCCGCACCGGCTGTGATAGTTTTGGTATAAACATATTCTGAAACTCTTGCTTTCACGCGATCCACGTAATCTTCGTTGATTAATAAATGTGTGGCATCAAGATCAGCCAAAACAAACGGTGCTCCTTCAATTCGTTCCTCGCTCAAGTGTAGGATAAATTGTTTCATAGCAGGATCACAAGTCATCAAATAACCAATTTCACTTGGGATTTGTGCCATTCTATACACGCATATGTGTATGCATATGCATACACATATGTATATATGTTTTATATTTTGTGAATATGCTTGGTCTTTGCATATAGTCCCCCCTTTAATTAAAGGCGGACTTGTTGTATACGTAGGCATGTATACTAAGGAATGATGAGTGGTGTTCACTTTTTTGACGCCTGAAAAAGAGGGAGGGTATTTTTAGGAAAAATTAACGGTCATATTTTTTTGAATTTACTAGTAAAATCGCCGAGTGGTGATCTCAAGTGGTACTTGGATTTGGGTATATGAAATGATGAGTGGTGTTCACTTTTTTGACGCCTGAAAAAGAGGGAGGGTATTTTTAGGAAAAATTAACGGTCATATTTTTTTGAATTCACTAGTAAAATCGTTGAGTGGTGATCTCAAGTGGTACTTGAATTTTGGTAGCTGTTTACATCCAATATTCGGCATATTGCTCCAATCTATAAAAATCATGCATTGCATATACTGCACGTTGAAAGGTAACAGCCATGTCATCCTTTTTATTTCCCTCTTTTCCATTATAAATAACTGAAACATATCCGCGTTCTGTTTCTTTAATGTTTCGTTTGTATGCGATCATTTGTTCCGTAAACATCTCCATCAACTGTTCAGGATCTTCGTGCGTGGTCACAAAATGCTCATGAAAACAAACATCTCCTTTCATTAACATTGCATTTGTCAACTGAGCCATCTCTGCCTTGCTTTCGTTACTTGTTTGCCGGCCAGGTTTGCGATCATAATCGCTCATAATCACAACACGATTGAAATGTTGCTTAATTAATTTGTTCACATTACCAGCGGTGAACCCGGTTCCCGTTTCTACATCAACCACAATTCTAGCATTTTGGCAATATCGATTCGCTTGAATCCTGCGAATGTGTGCAACCAACCTATCTTCGTAATCTTCCTCTTTGTTGGCGCCAATGGATTCCATACCCAAAATTACATTTCCCGGGGAGCCAATGGTGACAACTGCAAAATCAGAAGGGCGATCCTTATAATCTTTAATCGAGCCTCCACATGGATCTACTACCACAAATATATCTCTTATGGGAGATGTTAACTGTCGTCTCGCGGAGGCTACAAATGCACGGACCATATCCGCCCTAAACACTTCGCTTACGGGGCGTTCAGGATCAAGGCCCAAATTTTCTACCAAAAATGTTCGAAGGCCTTCCTTTCCAACCAACTCGGCAATGATGCCAAGGTTATCCTCATTATTCCAATGCGGTACAAAGTCGGCATTGTGGATGCAATATGTCATCTTTTTGTCCCGCTTTTCCTTTGCGCAAGTATCGCACACATACTTGATACGCTCCACCTTGAAAGACTTGTTCACATTTGCAATTAGCCTAGCGAAGAAATGTTCGGGGACATAGCTGACGGTAGATAATGCCACCAGGCAAGATTCATCTTGGACAAGCGTGGGGGAAATGATTTCATTGAAAAGTTTATTGGAACAAAACGCGGATTCTTCAATAAAAATCAAATTACCACCAATACCTCGTAAACTGTGTGTTTTGGGGGAAAAAAGAAGAGGGTTAGTTTGCAATGTTATATCACCATATAAAAGGAAACGTTAGTGTTTTTTTTCTTTTGGGGCGGAGAGAAATCCCCTCGGTCCGACTTTTGCACTAGATACACCCATTTTGCTTTTGGCCACACAATTACTTAAGAAGAATCCACCCGCGACTTTCAACCAAAAAACAATCACATCGCACAAGCCATGGATCCTCGATATGCCGTAATTGCTGGGTGTGTGATCCACGCTCTAACGAGAGGAAACATCTTAATCTCTGGTATTTATACTCGAGATTTGCAAAGGACATCAGGCGCGGATATAGCAGAGATTGAATTTGCTTTTGGGGTACAGTTTAGCGTGTTTCTTGTTATGCAATATGTAATGTTTATTGTTAAGAGCACGCTAAGCTTCTTTACAGATTTTCGTGAATCAATCGAAAATGCTTGCATTCGAACGCTTGTGTTAAAACGAAACGTTTCCCCTAATAGTGTTTTAGCAAACCATCCTATCGAATATTTACTATGGGTGTTTGGTACGGTGCTCTGGCTTTCGGGTTATCTTGCAAGTATGTTTTACACGCATGACATTCCTTCCTTTACGACAATCATTTCATTGTTAATTGGAACGGGCAGCGGTATTGTTTACTGGCTGACTTGTACGCACATTCCGGCAATTTTTAAAGATACGGAATATTTACTTGGAGGAACGCTTAGTGAACGAACAATTTGCCTTGGATTGATGCACATGGCACCAGAGGTTTACATGATACTTTATCCGTTGTATGTACGTTCGTTGCCCTCGGTAGCTGGAGAATCAAGCTCTCTTTGGTATGAATCTGCAAAACATTTGACCATTGCTGGTTCCATAATCTTGTGCCTGTGCGTGGTAGCAGTGGCACATACTCCACTTTCTATGGAGGACAAGGAGGCTAGGGAGGCCGCGCAAAGCAAGCAATCAAGAGAAGTGTCTGCATCTGTGTTATTTTTCCTATACATTGGAGCTGCAACTTACCAATCAGCTTACTTTGTGCCATTTGTAAAGATGAACCATTACGTAGAAGCTGAAGTGCCAACGATTGATAGTCAAGCAATAATTTATATGGGAATTGGATCCGTCATTGGACGTATTCTCGTTACATTTTTAATGGCGGCCCAGATACTTCATGTACCGTGGCGTGTTTTATTGTTTGGATTTTCTGCGTCCATGACAATTATGTTATGGGTATGGTTTGGAATGATTCAATCACATAACCCATTTGGATTTGCGGGAATTCTAATATTCAGTACATTCTATGGAACGGCCAGCTCTGGTGTTCAACACATTATACTGTTAGCATCGTCTGATATGAGAAAGGATGGTGAGAATGCAAACAGCGCACCGCGCCAGAAAACGCGGTTGGTAATCGTTTCCCCGGCAGAAGGGGCAAAGTCGGTAACATTTCTTCCTCCTCCTTCGAGCATTAGTAAGGGCCGCGCTAATCGTACATTGGCAAGAAAGGGATCCAAGCGTCAATTGGATCCAATGGATGAAGAGGAACAAGAAACATTTTTGGTTAGAAAGGTAAACGGTGACGTGGAAGCAGCAAGAGTAGAGCCGGCGCTTAAATCAAAGAGAATTCAAACCGATCAAGCTTCAGCGGAAATTAAGGCAAGAGCTATTCGTATCATGTCTCGCCTTTCATTCTTTTTGTTTGCTGGGTCAATGTTAAGTGCTATATTGATTCGATTACCGTTTGCACGTGAAACCGGGCAAACATTCGACGCTGGAATATACGCTGCAACGCTTTCTACAGTGTCTACACTTCTATGTGGAATGGTATTATTAGTATATTAAAACGCAAACGCGAGGAGAGGGCCAACACGCGAGAGGGAAGGGGGGACAGTTTTTTTATGTATATGTGGGTATCCTTTCAATCCACAATTGTAAAACATTGCATTGCTTGTTTTCTATCCCCTCTTTTTGGTTTATTTGCAAACCAAGACCACTTTTAACAAAAAGAATCAAACGCCATTCCAAAAATGTCCGCCGCAGAAGTTGAACACGAGTCCGCTGACCCAGAGCTCGAGGAGGAGGAGGAAGAGGAGGAAACTCAAGATGCCGGAGAAGATGCCGAAGTCCCCCAAGAGGAAGCGAACGAAGAGCCTGCCCCAAAACCAAAGAAGGTCAAGGCTACATCCAACAAGGAGGCCAAAACCTTGACAAAGCTCAAGCCCGTCCAACCATTGGGACGTGGAAAGAAGGTCAAGTCTAAGAATGCTGGAGGCAAGCGCCACCAAACATTCATTCAGACCAAGGCTGTTGGCCTTACGAATCCAGCAGTCCGCCGACTTTCACGACGAGCTGGTGTGATCAAGACAACTGCTTCGGTTAAACCCCAAGTGCAGTCTATTCTCTTTGAGATCGTTCGCGATGTGATGACTCACGCTAACAACCTTCGTGAGTATCGTAAGCGTGTTATCATCAAGCCCAAGGATATGAGGCACGCGTTGGAGATGGCTGGAATTCCAGTCTACTGGTAGAAGTGTTTGCTATGTGTCTCTTTACATTTGGTTTGTATTTTGCTCTTTAAACAAGATTAAATAGCATTTTGGCACAATTTATTTTGTTCGTATTCTTCACCTTGAACCCTCTCAAAAAAAATGCGCTACGTTTCTGATTCCGTTCAGGAAACTCAAAGTATCTTCTATCAATGTACAATAGGAGTGTTTGTGTTGTACATTATTTCATATGCAATGGATTACTACTTGGATAATTTGGACGAAGAACGAGAATCTGAAGCTCGCACCGACGTCAAAAGGCGCTGGGGGACCTCTACAACTTAAAAGATGTAGATATCAATACAAAATTGGAGATGGCTGCGTAGTTGTACCTACATTAACTTTAGATATAGAATGTAAACGTGTTTTTTTTTAAACCCTCTCTTTTTGTTTATCAAGCTAACATTCTAATTCTTTTAGAACGTCTTCTCGCGGTAGATTCACTTGCTGACCAAGTAATATCATCCAAATAACCCTCTGAATTTGCTGCCAATAATTCCAATAGTTCATCATACTTTGGATCTTCGTCAAACTTTGGATTGTAACCAACTTCTAAATTTCTTACGCGCGTAAGATATTCCCCAATTACTTTATGGCCACATGCTCTACTTAACCTCTTGGGAAGGTTCTTGGAAACAATTTGCCTTTTCATATCACTTGTATCATTCGATGACCACGGAAGCTTTCCCTTCAGCATAATCCAAGCCATTACTAAACCAATCGCTTCAAGATCATCCCGAGCAGATTCTCGTTCCAGATTCCACACGTGCACCCCAACAAATGGATACGTCCCGGCAACTGATGTTCTTGATACAAAGTATGTAAAGGATAGCGGTAATGCAAGCCCAAAGTCAATCAATGCAATCCCTTGTTTAGGATCATCCGCAATCATGATATTGGAAGGCTTGATATCTAAATGAAGCCAACCAGCTTGGTGAACAGCTTTCATGCATCTCACAAGTCTCCAGCCTATTGCATATGCAAATGACGGTGGGAATGGTTCGGGAGCTTTACGTACATAGTCGGCCAAAGTGCCACGAGAAAAAAGTTCCGTCACTTGAAAGTAAAATCCCCTCGGGCCTTTAGTAAATTTTTGAAGCATCCGAGGAATGTAAGGAATTGGGACTCCTTTGGTACGTTCGTAAAACATCGTCTCTTGCGCAAGTAAGCTTGCATGATTCACCTCTGTTGTAGGTGCCGTGATTTTCTTTTGATAAAGAAATTTGATGGCTCCGACTTCCCCGTCACGTTCTGTACGGTGTACTTTCCCGCAAGCACCACTTCCAAGGCATTCTTTAATCTTCCAGCCTTCAAGTGTTTCGGGGGGCTCTGGCATCTTTCGAGGCATTTTTTTTGTTTTCTGTGTATATGAATTGTGAATTTTATACAATGAGTGCGCAAAGTTTTTTTTGAAATTGTCTCCCTTTCATGTAAAGTATGTTTTTTTATACTCGTTTGTTGTTAAGCAATAGCACGAATACCAGATAAGCGCCTCATACTACTTGAGAGTTCAATCTGAGACGAATCCCCGTCATGTTTCTTATTCGATACATGAGAAAACAGGTACGTTCCAAATATGATTGCACAAATACCGATAATAAACAGCAGAAGTGCAAATTCAAATGCTAAATCTGCCATCTGGGGCATACATTGGCCAGGAAATCCACGGCAAAGTAATCCAATGATACACAGAGACCACGTAAATCCTCCGCAGATTAGCACCAAACCAGTAATCGCCACAGCGAGTGCTTGTGCACACCCCTTGTTTGAAGGTTCTAGAGCCCATTGTGCAAAGCACCTTGCAGGATCGCATGCTTTCATTTTAGCGCATACCAATGCAAATATACTCTCTTTCCCTTGACGTATACGCATGTTGTTCTCCTTTGTTAAGAAAAATGTATTTAGAATTGTGGTTTTCTTGGGTTTCAACATGAGGTGTGCACACCATGTTTTGTTTTTGGTTTATAGACCGCCCTAAGGTGCTACCAGGTTGACACTAGAAAAACACAGAACACTCCCCCCTTTTTTTGGATTTGCCCCTCTCCTAAACAAAATGTGGCAGTATTCCATTACGCAATTACCTAAAATTTCTTTGCCGGCGCGAATTGCCGGATATTCGCTTGTATCCACCAAAGCGGATGATACCAATGCTCCAGCTCCACACTATGCAACTGTATCAGTTAAACCCGTTCCTAAAGAAGAAGCGGATGTGGAAGCGCAAATTTCAAATGGATCTAAGCAAAGAGGAATAATTCCATTGGCCCAAGTTGTGGAAGTGAAAAAATACGAAGGTGAACCCTATTCTCATTACCATGACAATAGCCATGCAATTAGTATTGTTGATCCATATCAACGTTTTAGTTTAGACAATGTGCTTGGTTTAATGGAACGTGCAAAGTACATTGAATCAGTGGAAGATTGTTTAACGTACATTGCAGATCAATATGTACATTATAATTGCCCAGTAAAACCTGGAGGGGTCACCTTTTATTTGAAGCCTATTAATTATATGAGGCTAACTTCGGATGAAATCAATGTAATAATAGACGAGAAATATCCTGAAGTTAGAAAAGAAGATAAGGCCTATCGCGAGAAGTTAGCAGCAGAGATTGTGGAGAATGAATTGAAAAGCCTTAGTACTTATGTGGAAAGCTTGGTTAAATGTCGCCATTGCATCAAGACGGGAAGAATCCCAAAAAGGATTGGATGTTGCCGCCGATTTACGCGCATGATGTGTCGCATGGTTACTCTTGATTGGTTGGTGACGGATACTTATAAAATGGCAATGCGAAAGCGAACATATTTAATTGGGTTTGTTGCATTTACATTGATTATGAATTTGGGAAAAGTATTTGAGCAGCACGAGTTTTACACCGCAAGCTTTTGGATTGGATTGTTAAGTTGGACAAAGAGCTTATTCTTTTTGGTATTGTTGCTTGCGGTAATACTTGTGACAAAGATGTTTGAAGTTGTCGTTTACGGGTTTTTTACCACTGAAAAACAAAGGTTAAGGCGCAAGAGGTATACCGTTTTGGATCTACGTGCAAAGGAGGCGGACGATCAGTTTAAATCTCATGCAAATGATTATTGGAGCGCTGCTGAGTCGGACGATGAAGATCCTGACCCAACATCGTCCGACCCTGACGTGAAATTTTTGAACGATGTATTGTGGACATCTAAAAAGATTGGAACTCACAAACGAAAGTATCGCGCAGATTTCGAAAAGAAAAATAATTAGAGAAGATGGAAGCAAAGAAAAAAACAAACAAACGTCCATTGCCGCCTGCCCAGACGCAAAAGGAAACAGAAGAGGCAGAAGAGGAAGGGCACGAAGAGACTACGCCTTCTTCCTCTTTGAGGCCTCAAGGTTCTTCCCCTGCTCAAGATAGCATTCGCGCAGGGTTAAATGAAATGAAACGAAGGTTATTGGAATTAAGAGCCGCGAATTTACCAAGAGATGATGGTATTCAACAAGAATTAATAGCCGCTAAAGCCAAGTTCCTAAAGGTGACTAGCACTGAATCGCTTAAATTCATGCCGCGGCAACTTTTGTACGAATCAGAAGAAGAACACGCAGAACGTGTCACACTTTGGTTTAAGTTTATTTACCTGTATTCGGGTTCCGAACGTGCACTGCGCTGGGAAGTAAAGCAGAAACCAAAGGAAAGTCCTCGAGATTACCGTAAACGATACATTGCCGAGTATACGGAAAAGATTAATAAAGTCCGAGAAAACAATGCAAGACACAATCAGCATCAACAGTGATCCATACACACAGGCAAGAGCCATGGTAAGCCAAATTGACGAAGACTCCGAGTCCAGCATCTCTGGAGGAGTTCACCTTCGCCATCGACATCATCGAAACCAAGGAGGAGGAGGAGGATCAAGAAGGCGAACAGGAGATAGTGAATCTATGGGAGAGTCTACTCGAGGTTCTTCCTTTGAATCGCCCGTAGATTCACGCCAAGAATCGCCTCGTGTTTCGCATGCGAGATCTAGCCGCCGTTCTCTTTCACCTAGAAAAATGAGTAGGCTTACTTTGCCTCCGTCTGTGTATTCTGAAACTAAAGCAAATATGAACGGGGATGGGATTAAAGTGTGGAGTAAATTGTCAGATTGTGACCCAGAAGGAAAGGGAGAGGAAAAGGGTAAGAAGCGCTTGTCTTCTACTTGGAGGGAATTAAGCTATATGGATTCAGCTCGCCGCGATTTAATTTCGTATGGTATTGATGCTGGCCAACCAGAACGATTAGCTGACGGAAGAATTATCATTGCGTGTCCGTCATTGAGAACTATGCCATCGCGCGAATTGTTTCCTTGGATGAAGCAATGTAGGGTTGAAAGAGGAGTTATCACGATTACACTTCACCCATGGAATAGGCCACTTTGGTATCGAACTGCAAAGAAAATCACGGCCGTAACATTTTGGATGTCAGTGATGTACTTTTTGTTTGCAGTTGGATGGGTTGTATACACGGAACAGAATTACATGTATCAAGCTATGTATATGGTTCTGTTTGTGTTCCTTTTGGTAAATTTCTGTGGTTTTAGGTTCTAAAAAGAAAGAGGGATTTGCAGGAGAGGTTTTGTTTTTGCATTGCTAATCAAACGTTTATTCGGGTTTATAATATAAAGAGATTATTCCATTTTGACCATACATAAAATTACGTAAGCTTACAAATTTCTGCAACATTCTTGCACCCTTATCATCTTTCTTCTTAGCAGAAGAAACTCTAGTTGATAAATCATCAATGTATTGTTGACTTGGTCCGTCGCATCCTTGAGGATCATTTCTTCCTCCTCCTATTTGCGCGGAGTTTTGTTTAGATGCAGTCATGTTATCCCAACCAATGAACTAATTCTTGCTCGCTCTTCCTTTGCTGCAATAATACTTTGCCTGAGTTGAACAACGTGTGGATGCCCGTGTCCGTAAACTCTAGCATAGTCAGAGTGTGAACGTTCCAATCCTTGAATGTTATCGTCAATCGCTCGAAGGTAAGAAGGCGGTGGCCCAGCACAAGACAGCACGACTCTTAATTTATTCGCATGTGTCGTAACAGCAGATTCCATCGCGCTTACAAATCTATCTGTACCTCTCTGCACGGTAAAAGATGTTTCCATCTGAGGCATCCAAGGTTCACTGGGTAGCACGGTTTCTTTAGAGAAATCAATTCGCTGGCCAGATTTCGTCTTTCGGTGTTCTTTCAACTTGGATATTGTTTGCATCAACATATCGGACGCTCGCTTCACGTCGCTCGGTGATACGCCAGCCTTTTCCATTCGAGATTTAGGCGTATCAGTCTGAGAAGCGAGCATACGCTGTACGAATGGAGTGACCGTACAAGGTTCATCAGGTTTAGAATCGCCTTTAGCAGGAGAAGAAGCCGAGCCGATGGTTAATATCTTTTTCACTGTTCCAATATCTTTTAAATGGTATGGACTTGTTCCTTGTTCGTATGCATGAATCACCGAAGTCAACTCTTTTGTGGAAGCCGGGTACGATTTCCCGTCGCAAATAAAGTTTGTCGTTCCGCCATTCTCAACAACTTCATAAGTAGCCTTTGGAGGAGCAACCTTTTTGGGAATGTCCATGTTCTTCAATTCCGCCTTGTCTTGCGCTGACATTTGCGGAATGTTTGATTTACCGCCCCAAATCACTGAAAGCATTGCATTGATTTCATCAATCGATTGATTCGGCGTTGGAAGCGACACTCGAAGTGGTTCCATTTCTGGAGGACATTTTATAATAATAGGCTCCATCTTTTGTTCATATGTATATTGTCCTTCTTCTTGTTTGTGAACTTTGAAAGAGAAAACGCAAATTTTAAACTTCTAGTTTCTTGTACCAGGCGGACTAACCAAGTTACTTTTCAACCAAAAAAACACATTCACAATTTTGTTTCAGAAGCATTCTCCTATACGAACAAAAGATGGACCCTTTGACTCTAACAATCTTTCCTGGTGATAGTGACCCCAAAACCCAACTTGAGAATGTTAAGAATGAAATAAGGAAAGTGGCTCGTGCAAGAAAGGGAAAGAAAAAGAACACGTTCTCATTGGATGACGTCCCTTTGCACCTGAAGCGAGAGTTTGAGCGCTTATATTTGAGGGTGGAGAAACCAGAGGTAAATGCCGAGCTACTAAAAACTACAAAGGAATTAGCAAGCTTGGATGGTGAAGTGGAATTAGCAAAATCCAAACTCGAAGAAGCAGATAAGGAGCTCGTGGACGCGCAAGATGCAGCGGACTTGAAGTTTGCTGAATATCGAAGGATACTGGTATCTTCCAATAACATAATCAAAGAAGCTGCTGAGGAGCTAGTAGACGAAGTGAACGCTGAAGTGGAGGATAAGGCTCCAAAACCGCGAAAATTGCGTTTTTAATGTACACTTCATTTAAAAGTTAAAAAAAACATCGTCGATAACCCCTGCTTTTTAAAACAAAAGATGTCTACACAATCTTTACAACCACGTGATTGGTCTGTATTTGACCATAATGCATTAGTGGAAGCATTTGCAATTTGGATTGCTGCTGCATTTGAATTCTTGTTGGCTATAGTAATCATTCCAATTCAAGCTATTACTCCAGCAGTCCAAGTCCTTAAAAATTACATTCAATGGACAAGTATCTACATTGGATTTCTTTGGATTGCACCATCTCTAATTTTGCTGCTAATTGAAATTTGCCGCTTGATCCAAACGTTTCGAAAACGTTAAGAGTTTACACTGGCCCAATGTGTGCAAGGGATGAAGAAAGGGGAACGAGGGAGATGTGTATTTTTGATGTTGATTTCTTATATGAGAATAAGCAGCAAGTAAAACAAAATCAGCAGCTTTCAAAATTTCAGATACTTAGTTCACTCCAGTACGCATCGCATGCATAATGTCTTCCCCTCGCAGCATCTTGCGTCCATAAAATGTAGAGTTGCCAGCAGCCTTGTCGATAATACTAATAAGCTTGTGCTCTGCAGCAGTTTGAAGCATGTCTAGACATTCAGCGGACAATTGAACTGGATCTGGAGTAATTTCTTGCAAGACTTGGCGAACCAATCGTTGGAACGGGGCCTTGCGGCTTGCAAAGACTCGATGTGACAAGAGCTTCTGTTCCTTTCTCACTTGGCGCAAAGCGACTGTGCCAGATCTCCATTTGTGAGGTCGCTTGTATGGCTGGCCAATTGGCTGCTTCTTTGGCACTGCATCCTTTGAAGTAACAAGAGAGCGCTCAAGTGCAAACTTCTTTGCAGCAGGCTTCTTAGTGAGGCGGGCCACCTTGCTTGGGGCGGACTCTAGCTTTTTCGCTTTCTGCTTTTCGCGTGCCATTTTTTTCGTTTAAACCTTTTATTAGTTTGTGTTTCTTGCCGTGCTTTGTAATTTATTGTATCCAAATACAATTCTTTTACAATTGTGGATTCTATTGCTTGTTGGTATACGCGCTACGAAAAAGGGGGACTATTTTGAATGTCCTCGCTCATGTACCATCCCAGAAACATGCACTGTGCCTACAACATCAGGAACAGCGCTACAATATAGGGGAAAATACCGAATAATTGGTTGTGCGATGCATCCCCGTTCCCCTCGCTGCGCAGCAATCGCGTTGATCCACATGGCTGGTACAAATGATCAGAACCGTCCGACTTTAAAAACAATAAGGGGGAACATACGCATTGCTCATCTAAACCAGTGGGTAAATAGCCTGGCTCACAAGCGCTACAATTTGTATATTCACCAAGCGGTAAGCACTGTTTTATTTGACCCTCCTCGCACCCATCACTTGTTGTATCACCTGGCATGCACTCCCCGCATACCTCACCATCATACACTTCAAGGCTTGAATTCACGTGAACGCTAAAGGTGACTGGAGGAAAAATGACTCGATCCCCGTAAGCAAACACAATTACTCGAAATGGGGAGAGGGTTTCAAACTCTACCACTTCATGAGCATGGAGTCCATCAAACCCAGAGTTCATACCGTCGTCATGAATGATCATCACATCCAAATCATTAATTAATGGAAACTTTGCATATGGCATTGCTGGAGGATCCGTCCAAGTTAAGGAAAGTCTCATTTGCTTGCTAGTATTGTAAAAGCACCGATGCCAAACTCGTTGGGGTTCGGGTAACTCTACTGCAAATGCTACATCGCCAGTTACCGATGACAACACAGGGGTTTTACCCTTGGATTGAGTAAACACATTTCCTTTCCATGGTAATTGTAAACGAGTATTTGCAACGGCTCTTGTCGCTGACTCGTGAACCTTTTCTACTCCGTAATGGATCTTTCTTTGTTCTACTTCATATTGAGCAAGCGCCGCTGCCCCCGGAGCAGCACAACTTGTACCGCTTGCCACTAGAGTTTCACAATGTCCAAGCGCTCCGCCTGGTGGATAATAAGCACCTGCTGGGGCTACAATGTCCTCCCCTGGAGCATAAACATCAACTGATCGCCTTCCATCTGGTAATTCTTTCCTTGAAGTGAAAGCAGCTATACCTGTTAACGCTCGGTCCAAGGCGCCAACTGATGAAACACTCTTTGCCGTTGAGGGGGATCCGGCTTCTTTGCCCTCTCCGCCATTCCCCGCAGAAAAAAAATGAGCAGTGTATGGATCATCGTAAATGTATTCGTCGTACATTGCACTGAGAATATCATACTCCCCTTGTTGATATCCACCCCACGAAGCAGAATGAATGTCAATGTCTGTTTTAAACAAGTATTGGAAAAAAGATTCACCAAACACCATGGATTCTGGCGTTTGACCCTCGACAGTGATATCTCCAAACACATATCTTCCTCCTGGGGAAATACCTCCCTTGTATGAATGTGAGCCATCGTTACATGAAGTACCAATCGCAATTCCGCTTACTAGAGTTCCATGTGAATTTCGAAGCGAAATTGTATCCGTAACTCCTGGAACATTTCGTGTCTCTTCGTGATGAGGAAACGCACCGTGAGTTGGATCAATACCAGTATCCGTAATAAGCATTTTTGTTAGCGTTACCGTACTTAGCGTTGAACCATAATATTCCTCTCCTTCATATTCAAGCTCATCGTAGCTTAATAGCTTTAACGGGGGCAGATTACACTTTGGAGGACTTTGCGGCTCTGTATTTAGAGATTCATTGAAAATGAGCGGAATGAGATCAATCATGGGACTTCCAATTGAAATAACATTTGGATTCATTGCAAATGACTCGGCAACTCCAACCTCGGTACAATTTACAACAAAATGTTTCTTTTGCTTTTTCGGTTGCTTTTTTTGGATTTGCTTTACCGTACAATTTGGATGAGAAATATCATTCGTTGCTGAAATGAGAAATGTAGTTTTATTTGCCAGCCTCTCGTCATACTTATGCTCCGGGAGAAACTCGGCATATTCTGCATTACCATCTGTTGACATTCGATTGAAATACTCTGAACCTTCTCGTACAAGGTAAACCCCCTGTGCAGCTACTTCCAACATTCCATCTTCATTTGCATTGATTGGATCCACGTTTGTTTTAACAAAGATTAAAGCTTCCGAAGATTCAGCTTGGAGTAAACGTTCTCCTCCTTTACCGTGTAAAGGGCGAAACTGAACAGTACGATTTCTAATTAATAGCGGACTACTTGCTTGAACCTGTACTAAAAGTACAAGCAAACAAATTGCCATGAAAGGCATGAAAGCCGCGAACGCCATTTCGTTTCGGTTAGTTTAAATTGTCCCCCCTGCTTTCGCCTTGTACACGAAACCATATGCGATAATTTTGAACTTTTTAATCGAGTGCACTTTACCAAAACAAAACAATCTTGTATATCCTAAAAAAAATGGCAAGCATTCCAATAATATACACGACCCAAACAATCGTATATGACAACGAATCAAAAGTGTTTCGAGATGTGAACAATGAAAATGTGATTATAAATTTGGATTTGGACACTGATTACGTAAATACCACCGCGATTTTTAGGTATAGGAATGATACTTATACAGGTGGCGAGAGGATACGATTCAAAACGATTATGTTTGAATCAATTTATCATCTTTCTGTTGATAATCATACGGCACGTGCAGCAGACGAATTTTGTTTTCGTAATTGCCATATTGTTAACGTTGCCGGTCAAACTTTATTCGTAAGATTTAAAAGAGTAAAGTTAATAAACACGACGTTTGCATTTAGCAACGAAGGAACTCCCTACTCGACCATATTTATGCGGTCATTTAGCTATTTTAAAGATTGGCATGTCGTACAAAAAGATTTTGTGCGACTCTATGACTACCCTTATCGTAAACACGAAAATCGAGTAAACTATCATGGTTTGATGTCTGCTTCTCCAAAGAGAATCTTTTTTATTAAAGAAGACGGTACTGAAGACACGAAAGCTGCTGTCTCTGTTACATTCTTCAGGTTCTATTGCGGCGCATTTACAAGTTGTATTCGGCTTCCAGTGAGAGTTGTCGCGCTACTCGACGTACACCAACTTTCACATCTATATCGATCGCGTTTTGTATTGTTCGGAGGAGCCGACGCGCATACATCCTTGCAGCTAGATATCTTAATGAATGCAAGAGTGGAAAAGGAGTTACAATCCGAAATGTATAACTTTATGAGGTGGGTTTTTTCAACGTGCGAACATTACGGAATTAGATTTTTGAAACCTTGAGAGATGGATACTGAAATGGAAGAGGGAGAGCTCAGTGAAGAGCAGGCAATAGATTATATTTATCACAAGGATGGGACGATATCTAGTGTCAAGAAAGACGGAACAACAAGGCCAGCTAGCTATGCAGAAGTTATGCATTCAAAAGTAAACTTGGTGTTTGAAATCACCATTGGTTTATGGTTAAGCTTTACGAATGCACAATGCGAATTTGTTTTATATACAAACTGTATGGTGGATATGGATAATTTTCGCTTGCCGCGATGTGCAACGACGATTCGATTTGATAATTGCGTTGTACTTGGATCAAAGCAACGATATTTAACAAAACAACTGATCATTGGACCAGGCACGATATTTTCAGATGCGAGAACACTTGCAAAATGTTTTCCGGTATGTAAAAGTGTTCTTTGTACCGATGAATGGATTGAGTGCTTGCCCTCTCACATGGAGGAGATTTGTTTGTTCGATGGCAAATCTGTTAGCGTTGGAAAGGCAATGCACCTTTGCATGTTATATCCAAACTTGCGAATGGTCCCAATACAAATGGAATCCCAAGAAGAAGTCTTGCCCTTGATACGATTGTGTTTACGAACAAAGCTTGATCAGCGATGTATGGCATTGCTTAATGGAGATGCTGCTGCGGTAAAAGAAGTAAGGCAGCGTTGTATTGCTCACGTTCTATTAGGTGGACCGCAAAAGAAGAGAATAAAAATTGTAGCTAAGCAAGATGATGATTAAAACTTGTATTTTACATAAACATACAAATAAATTCAAGTTCCAGATAATTGTTGTCCAAGCTGCCCTGCTAAACGTCCAATCGATAGAATAGTTCCATCGACTTCACCGTGTTTATATTTCACAAGGTAGCGTCCATTGTTCTTCTTGAAAGTTTCGATGGGCGATTTCAATACTTGGGGAATTTTCGCTTCATCGTCTGGAAAAAACAAATAAGATTCATTGTTCACTCGCACAACAGTGTAGCCATTTGTGCTATACACCATACCTAACAATGTTGAATTCATCTTTTTATTTTTGGAAGGTTCGCCGACGTTTGTGTGTTTGGTTTTGCGTGTGCAAAATGTATTGTCCTCCTCTCTTGCACACATACCCAAAATCGAGTACCACTTGAGATCACCATTCAGGTGATTTTAGCAGGGTATACCTCAAAATCCGAACGTTACTTTTTTCTAAAAATACCCTCCCTCTTTTTCAGGCGCCAAAAAAGTGAACACCACTCATCATTCCTTAGTATACACTCCTACGTATACAACCAAGTCCACATCGGACAAAGAACTATTCTCACACTTTATATTGTTTGAAGGAAAAAAGCTTTGCAAGGATGTATTCTGACGATATGGAATCGCTGCGCGAGCGGTTTGCCCATTTGATCCCGCCTGATGACAAACAATCGAGAGATCAAAAAGATGTCGAATCGGGTCCAGAGGGAGAGGCGGACGAAAAGGCGGACGAAAAGGAGAATGAACTTTGGAAAAAGCACAAGGCAGGATGCAAGTTTAAAGTGAAGCCAGAAGAAGAACACTTTTGGAAGGATACATTTGAATTCCTTCGTAAGCAAAAACCATGTGCGGTAAATCGGGCGGACATTTTCGAACGTATCGTAAAATCATGTAAGCAGCACCAAGAAGTGTACGACATTGTACGCACAGATAAAACGTGGACGTTATTTGGGCGTATTGTCTTGGGAGAGCACCCTTCCTGGTCCATTGAAGCTTCCAAAATGAAGAATCGCATTCTTGACATGGTAGCGTGCGAGGGTATGACAGATTATACAATGAACTTGTACATGGTTCGCACGTACGGACATACACCTTTTCCAGGGATTATTCGCGTAGCTGCTTCTGTGTGCAATGTCATTGGATTTATGCTGTGTATGTTCATTTTCGGTGTCTTGTTCGCTTTGGTCTTTCGCTTGGTGTGCCTTGCATTCGTGTATATGATTCTACCAGTTTTCGGGGGATTTTTTATGTTTGCAATATGCATTGCGAGTCCAAGCTGCAACCCATTTGCAATGACGTAACCAAAAACAAATCAAGTACATGATTGGACAATATTGTATAAGCACATATTTGTTGCTCACACATTTTTATATTTTTCTTTCCCTCAAAAATGTCCGCCGAATATATTTATACAATGATGGAAGCGGGATACGATGCCTCTACCCCTTTGATTGGAACTGAAGAGATGCATCGACAAGATCCAGAAGTCGGAAACGCTTGCCATATAGACTATGCCGGATGTGCAAATGATTTCATTCGCAGGCACGATCCGAATGGAAGCCGTGTCAACGATATCCTGCGAGAGAACATTGCGGATTTAATTAAGGAATATCCATGTGTTCGTCACGTCGTGTTGTCTGGTAGAAGGTGGCGCCAGTACGAAAAGTTCGTCTACGGGCCACACTGTGCGACTTTTCATGATCGTTTTGTTGACATGGTGGAATGTGACGACATGACGGATTTTCAAATTGACATGTACATGTATAAAAAGTATTTCGATATTCCTTACCCAGGAATACCTCGATGTATTATGTTGGCTATACGGTTCAGTATCATATTCTTAATCGTTGTCTCCTTTCCGTTTGTCATTCTATTTGGATGTGCCCTGATTGTCCGTACGATTGCGGCCTTTACGGCATACATATTTAACCCACTTTCCAAAACTGTATGGACAAGTGTTATGTGTGTTGCGGATATAAATTGTAATCCGTTTGAGTAAGGATGTGTGCGCGTTTTTAGCAGGTGGACTATTTTAGTATAAAGAATATTTAAAGGATGGCCCAACTCTCACAAACTTTACCATTCAAAGCACTCGCGCACGTACAAAAAAATGGATTCAACACAGCCACCAAAAGATGACACTGAACAGTCATATTATGAGGATCTTAGGATTCGTTTATTATATCAAATCGAGGACTTGAAATGGGAAATTAGTGGAAAGCAAGAGATGCACGCAAGAATGGCCGGTATGTTTCAAGTTCTTCAGCCTATTGTGCTCATCGGCGGAGCCATTGTATCTGGATTGCTCGCAAAGAGGCATTCGCTTGGCCTTGTTATTGCAAGCTCATCTTTCACGGCTGCGTCTCCGCTACTTTTCTCTCCAGTTGTTAATTCTAGAATGTCTTATGAATACGAGAAACTCCGCGATACGGTGGATAAGATTGATCTTGAATTTGACGTTCCGGCGACTCCATTGCTTACCAAAGATACAGAAGAACTATTATGTAGAGCGATCTACATAAATAAAAGGTATGGAGATATCGAACCATATATCTTTCCGTGGATGGCAAAGTCGGTTTTAAAAGACATGAAGGCACGCAGGGACTTGCACGGAAAAACTGGATATTCGTGGGCTGTAGTGCATACTTTAAGGACACCGGAGGAACTCGACAAGTTAAGTGAAAGCATTGGTCGAGACCGTGATTCATCCGCCTAGTGTGTGTGCATAGGTGGACTATGTTTTGGTGTAAAAAAAAATACTTGATTTTCACAACTTTAAACCAAAGTTTTTTTTGCGTTTATCATCTACACTAAAAATGGATACCATTCATGCGCTAATGCAAAACACTAGCTTGACGAGCGGGGATCCTAAAAATTTAGAAGATCGTAGAATGCGCCTATTCCATAACATCGAAAACTTTAAATGGCATGTAAGTGTCAAGCAAACAACGCATACAAAAATGGCGGATGATATGCAGGTGATGCAAGGAGTTGCGTTCTTTTGTGGTTGCGTTGCGACTGCAGCTTCTGCGTTTGCGCGCCGAGCACCGGCGCAACTGTTTGCAGCTAGTTTCCTTTTTACGGCTTTAACTCCCTACGTTTTTTCTGCTAAACCATACGAGACATCGGCGAGCCAATATGATAAAATGCGCGAAATGTTGTGCCGTATCAACCTCGAGTTTGGTTCGCCGGCGACTCCATACAGAGTTGAACATACGGAGGAGTGTTTGGAGGCTTGTCGTCAGAAGCTATTGGAATTAAAGACAGTCGAGCCGTTTGTGTTTCCATGGACATCAAAACGTGTTTTAAGCAACATGCACGAGATTAGGCAATATCATTGCAGGACCGGTTTTCCTTGGATGGCATCCGAGGTTTCAGACACGCCAGAAGAATCGGATCAATCAAAGAGAAAGCACTGAGTGTAAACAGGGATTCGTCTATATAGTTTTCGTAGGCGGACTATGTTTTGGTGTAAAAAAAAAAATACTTGATGTTCACAACTTTAAACTAGATGTTTTTCGTTCTTCGTATGCACAAAATCAAAATGTACCCTAGCCGACGGACACACGAAAACACTCGAATGACAATAGAAAATGCTCTAGTATCCGATAACGAAAAAAAACTCTTATTCTACCGAGCTAATTACATAAAATGGGAACTACATGCAAGGCAAACGATGCACGCAAAAATGGCTGATATTTTGCAGATTATGCAACCAATTGCGTTTATTGGTGGATGCATTGCAACTGGTCTGCTTGCAAAGAAGCAGGGAATTGGCATGGCCGCGTTCAGTGCTGCCGTTACGGCGGTATCACCGTTTATTCTTTCCCCTCTTCAGAATACTACGAGGGTGCATGAATACCAAAAATTGCGCGACGATGTCAGTGGGCTCAATACTTTGTTTGAAATGCCAGCGACGCGATCCACAGCCGACCACATTAAAACCCAGTTGGATCGAGTATTCCTTGTACATTACCGATACAGTTGTACAGAGCCATATGTGTTTCCGTGGTTAGCAGAGTGTCTGAAGGAAAGCAATGGTTTCGAAACAGCAGATGATACCGTCAAGGGAGTTAAGCCTTCCAAGAAAAACAAGGGTGATGGCGAGGACGACGATGATGGCGATGATGGCGACGAGACAGTGTTACCGTACTTTTAATACTTATGCAACCAATCTTAAAGAAAACAAAAACAAACAAGCAATACTTAATAAGGGTCAAGCCAATATCCTCTTGTATCATTCTTTGTAAACACGCGCTCGCATTCCTTCACGTGGTTTACGCTAAGCGGAGCGTATGCCTTTGCATTGGAGTAAAACCGACTTTTAAATGCAAATGTTGAAAATCCAGACGGAGCAACAAGTAAATAATGTGCTCTCCGTAAAATTTCATAATCTACCATCATTCTCCAAATCATATTTGGTCCACCAGAAATATCTTGTTGAACGTGTCCTAAACCACCAATTTTTGATGAATCTATTGCTGTTGCATTTAAATGTGCAATAGCTTTTAGAACATGGTCTTGAAAGGTGGCGTTATCTGTAGCAATGAAAATCTTGGGATTCATTTGGTGCTCCGGGGCCAATTCCTTCACGACTTTTGAAATGCATCTAGCATAAGTTTCTGCTAGGGCTTGAGGGGAATCGCTAAATCGAATATAGTCGCGCCCATTAATAAACCCAGACCGAATGTGTAAGGCAATGTCAAAACCATTTGGTACAGTCTCGTTTATATACTTTTCCAATTCAGTACTAATGGGGAACACGCGCTGCATTAGAATTCCCTTCCAATTCAACACTTCCTCGATGCCATAATCAATAACTCGTTGATCGCCTCTTGCTTTTACGGTATGCCAACCAGGAAGCAACGGAGCAAAATATCCAGCACAATCTTGGTTTGTGTGTATGGAAAGCATATCCACATTTGAAGCATTCATAATCTTGTCGTGAATGCAAGAACAAGTTGTTCCGGGGGTGAGGCATTCTATATTTGATTCCGCGTTGAATTCTGGGCTGTAAGACCAATGGATGGATGGTTCCCTGTAAAGTGCAGTTAATGGAACTTCAACTTGGTCAAGCTCAATCACAAAAGCACGTTTATGAATGATTGCTAGAGTCAATACGGTCATAATACCCCGAATGCGATCACCCCATCCAAAACACCACCATGAACACGTCCATCGAATGTACTTGCCAGTTCCATTCGATACAATCTCTTTGTGTAACTCTTCATAATGTTCAAGTAGTTGGCTAAGTTTTGCGAGCGATTCATCTGGCCATTCACCTTCTACTAGATTTGTTAGATTAAATTCTTCCGTATCGTTTCGCGCTAGAGTTTCCAACAGGCCATCTTTTCCTTCTCCAGTGCTTACAAAATAGAATTCACTTGAAATGCTCTCGTAATACCTCAATATTGAAACATTATGGAGCATCAAGATGATTAAGAGCAAAATCGCAAACAAAATACGTGTATTCATTTTTCTCAAATGGTAAAGCATACGCGAGAGATTGTGTTCCGCGCTTTGTGCTTTAAAGTACTGCTTAAAATGGTGTGCGCTGTCCGCCTTATTTTCGTATACCCGATCACAAGTACCACTTGAGATCACCACTCAGCGATTTTACTAGTGAATTCAAAAAAATATGACCGTTAATTTTTTCTAAAAATACCCCCCCTCTTTTTCAGGCGCCAAAAAAGTGAACACCACTCATCATTCACCTAACTACCCATATAAAAAAAGAGGCGGACAAGTGAACACATTTTTTTTTAAATAAGCGGGCACACATAATTGTTGCTTAAAATCTCTTGCTTGACTTTGTAAAAAAAAAGGTCTATATAACTCTTTGCATAGCCAGAAAAAGAAGAGGGGGCAAAAATGAGGATTCCGTATTTGTTATCCATATCATTAGGTTTCGGCCTGCTTGCACAGTATCACCTAGGTATAGTGTATTATTTCACATATGTGACAGAAAATCATGGTGAAAACACCCAAGTTCTTGCTGAACATCATGCACGTTATCAGGGGCTTGTGTTGCTTGGATCGGCATCGTTGTTGTTTCCATTAGTCGAATACGTGTTCTGCTACAAAACGATTAGGAGAATCGACCAAACTTATGTAGCTAAGAATGCCAATTGGCTCGTATACGCACCGGCGGTGTTATATCTGGCTCCGACTATGGTTACGGGATTGAAATGGATGGCGATAGTGTGGTTTGATATGGCAACCATCATTCCGACTGAATATTTCAAAACCCTTGCTTTGCGCGATACGTGGTTTTATGCGTCACGAGATATTTTGTTAATGTATCTTATCTCTGGAACTGGATTGTTGATGCATATGGTCTTCTTTGCTATTGCAGTGCCTCGATTGGACGATGAAAATGAAGATACGGGTTTCTATGGCGTGCATGATGCATGGCTCAAATCGAAACGGGTGAAGGTTATGTTTTAAACATTATATGTTAATTCAATTCGATAATCGTTCACACATTTGCGTTCATCTCCCTTGTATTCGACCCACATTGCAGGAATCGCCAATCCGGGATCAGCGACAAACCGCATGTTAATGGACATTCCAATTATGAAACCTTGTGCATTCAATGTACAAGTGAACATGCCTCCATCAAATGAGATTTGATATTCGTGGAACCCTGTCGACTCCTCGCGATCATGGTTCACATATTCTATTTTCGCATTGGAAATGATTTTATCGGGCCCATAGTACACTGTAAGCGCATTAGGGGGGATGCCATCAAATAAATCGGGTTTGATTCCCAAACAATTTCCGTGAAATTGCACCAAATGCGGGGAACCATACGTCGGTCCTGGTCCATACGCATACTTTTTTACTTCATCTTTAATTTGTTCCTGGCGGCGAAAGTTAAAGGTGGATGATAATTTCGCTAAAGGTCCAAACATTCTTTGGTATCTTTTAAATTTTTACACACTAAATATAAAACACAATATTTCGGTTGTGTACAAGGTCCCCCCTCTCTCTCTCCAAAAATGGTAACAGATAAAACGTTTCTTTTTCGCCATATGGCAATATCCGTGATTGCACTTGTATCCGCAATTTTATCTGCGATTTTAATTCAAGTTCCAGTGATTGGTCCAAAGGGTCAAAATGAAGCAATTGCATCTCGAAATCAATCGATCAAAATTTGCATGGCAACATGGTGTACGATAAAGCTAGTGTCCCACTTGTTTCGAATTCCGCTCTATGTGTTTGTTTCTCAGTTCCGCAATGAATATTATCCAATTGAAATTTTAAAGAAACGGAGAAATGCATTTCGATGGGCAGAATATGCAATCGAATATTCCTTATTGGTATGCTTTTCCGTCTCAAAAGTTTTACATTCCCAAAGAGATGTAAGTTGGGTGATATATGGAGGATGTAACTTGGCAATGATAAATTTTGGTTATTTAGCCGAATATACAAAGAGGTTTCAATGCTTGATGCACGCTGCAATTTTCATATGCTTAAACCTTGCATATGATTTGGTTACAGTTGCAACTGTTTCCACTGGGCTTGCCGTATCTGAAATACTATTTGTGTTCATGCCATATCTCTTTTACATTACCCACGGCGTAATGTCCACATATGAAATAAGTGAATCCATCAAGGAGAAAATACAAGAGAGGCGAGACGCATCTCGGAAAATTGCAGCCGGAATAGCAAAACCAGACGGGACAGCCACCTCGGTTACGAACACGGTAGTTGATGTAGAGGCGGACAATCCAGGAAATTGTACTCGAATCTGGACAAACACAACTACTTTTGATCGCACGGAAGCAATACATGATGTTATATCTTGTTTGTTTATGATCACCCTTGTTGTATTGAGCATTGCAGTATCTCAATCATAGCCAGTGTAAAGTGAGAGTGGATATAAGCTTATCTCCAGAAAAAAAAATGTCGCAAGTTTCAGAAAGGTATCAAAATGACGACGAAGAAGAGGAATCAGGCCAGCTTACATATACAAGAATTAATATTGGTAAAAAGAAAAAGTCTGAATATATGAAATATTTAGCCGAAAGCATGCCGCCTCCTCCGCCTCCTCGTGCTTCTCGTTTTTATGATCCTTCGCCTCCTGCTTCTCGATTCTATTCGCCTCCTCCGCCTCCAACAAGAACTCTAGTCAAATCAGCATTGGCCCAGGCTAAACGAATCAAACCATCTCAGCCCCAATCATCAACTGTACTTGCTGAACCAGTTCCTCCTATACCCCCAACGTTGCCTGCTCCTCCAACTGAAAATTCTGAACCTACAAATCCCAACACGCTTATTTTCACGAAACGAAAATATTACGGGACATGGGAAACGGACGATGGAACTGTTGTGAACAATTCAAAGAGATACGGGCAGCCTCCATTTGTTCGCTTTGCCGTTCAGTATTTACCGAGCGGAGCAGTGTATCGTGTGTTGCCATGGACCAAGGCATTGCACAACAAGCTTATTGGCCCGAGCCAT
>Ga0196970_1000921_pt1 | contig 25292 bp, 25 predicted proteins | sample S1v_513CmetaG_FD_148672 | JGI IMG/M metagenome (GOLD analysis project Ga0196970, IMG submission 148672) | Soil microbial communities from Anza Borrego desert, Southern California, United States - S1+v_5-13C | ecosystem: Environmental > Terrestrial > Soil > Desert | place: USA: California... | reverse complement strand
AACGAGATGTTCGGCTACATCGGCCAGCTGCGCGGCATGACCTCGGGCCGTGCGTCGTACACCATGGAGTTCAGCCACTACGAGCCGGTGCCGCGCAACGTCACCGAGGAAATCGTGGCCGGCCGCGCCAAGGCCGCCTGATCTCCAGCACACGTCTAGAAGCGACGGCCGGCGGAGCGATCCGCCGGCCGTTTCTTTTTGTGCTCGGCGTGGCCACCCGTGCCATCATGCGTGCACATAACAACGGGAGAGAGACCATGGACGCAGACGCGCCCGCCATCACCATCGCCGACGTCGAGGCCGCGGCGGAGCGGCTGCGCGGCGTGGCCGTCACGACGCCGCTGCTGGAGAACGCGCAGCTCAACACGCGCGTCGGCGGGCGCGTGCTGCTGAAGGCGGAGACGCTGCAGCGCTCCGGCTCCTTCAAGTTCCGTGGCGCCTACAACCGGCTGAGCCAGCTCGACGCCGCGCAGAGGAAGGCGGGGGTGGTGGCGTGGTCGTCGGGCAACCACGCGCAGGGGGTGGCGGCGGCGGCGCAGATGCTGGGCGTGCCGGCGACCATCGTCATGCCGTCGGACGCGCCCGTGCTGAAGATCGAGAACACGCACGGCTACGGCGCCGGGATCCGGCTGTACGACCGCTGGACCGAGAGTCGCGAGGACATCGCCATGGGCATCGCGCGAGCGCGCGGCGCCGTCACCGTGCCGCCCTTCGACGACCCGCACATCATGGCCGGGCAGGGCACCGTCGGGTTGGAACTGGCGCGGCAGGCGGAAGCCGCGGGCGTGCGGCTCGACGCCGTGCTGGCGCCGTGCAGCGGCGGCGGGCTGATGGCCGGCCTGTCCACGGCGGTGAAGCACAGCCAGCCGCAGGCCGAGGTCTACAGCGTGGAGCCGGCCGCCTTCGACGACATGGCGCGCTCGCTGGCGGCGGGGACGCGGCAGCGCAACGAGGGCGGGGCCGTGTCGTTCTGCGACGCGCTGCTGACGCCGACGCCGGGGGAACTGACGTTCACGGTCAACCGCCGCCTGCTGGCCGGCGGCCTGTCGGTGACGGATGAAGAAGTGAGTGCGGCCATGGCCTACGCCTTCTCCGTGCTCAAGCTGGTGGTGGAGCCGGGCGGGGCGGTGGCGCTGGCCGCCGTCCTTTCGGGCAAGCTGCCGACCGAGGGGCGCACGATCGCCGTGGTGTTGAGCGGCGGCAACGTCGACCCGGCAACGTTTGCGGAGGCCATTGGCCGGACGTAGCGCGTAGGTTGGGTTGAACCGCAGGTGAAAACCCAACGCGTTGGCGCCGTGCGGACGTTGGGTTTTCGCTGGCGCTTAACCCAACCTACCGGTCACGCTGCCCGGGGGTATGGTGCAATGCGATACATTTGGGGCGCGACAAAGGCGCCCAGGTGTATCGCCTTGCTTGACGGGGCTTCCAATCGTTCGGTAACAAAGCCAATTCCCCGGTTGTAATGGGGACATTGTGTTGCCGAAGGAGAGGGCCCTTTGAACGCTACTGTCGCGGTGCCGGCGCCTCGCCGGCTGCTGCTGTCCGGCAACGAGGCGATCGCGCGCGCCGTGTGGGAAGCCGGGTGCCTCGTCGCCTCCGCCTATCCGGGCACGCCGTCCACCGAGATCCTGGAAAGCCTCGCCACCTATGACGGCATCGACGCCCACTGGGCGGTGAACGAGAAGGTGGCGCTGGAAGTCGCCATCGGCGCCTCGCTGTCGGGTGCCCGCGCCTTCGCCGCGATGAAGCACGTGGGCCTGAACGTGGCGTCGGACGCGTTGATGTCGCAGACGCTGGCGGGCGTGAAGGGCGGGCTGGTCATCGCCGTGGCCGACGACGTGGGCCTGTCGTCATCGCAGAACGAGCAGGATTCGCGCTACTGGGGCCGCTTCGCGCACATCCCCGTGCTGGAGCCGGTGGACAGCCAGGACGCCTACGCCATGGCGCGCGAGGCCTTCGCCATCTCCGAACGGTTCGAGGTGCCGGTGCTGCTGCGCCTAACCACGCGGATCTGCCACGTCAAGGCGGTGTGCGAAGTGGGCGAGCGGGAGGAGCACCCGGCCACCGGCTTCGTGCCGGACGCCAACCGCTGGGTGCTGGTGCCCTCCACCGCCAAGCGGCGCCTGCCGGCCTTCTTCGAGCGCGACAAGGCGCTGGCCGCCTTCACCGAGACCGCACCCTTCACCGAGGTGTGGGCGGGGTCGGACAAGCGCGTGGGCTTCATCTCGTCGGGCACGGCGGCGCTGGCGACGCGCGAGGCGTTCCCGGACGCGCCGCTGTTCCGCCTGGGCTTCTCCCATCCCCTGCCGATCGAGCGTATCCGCGCCTTCGCCAAGACGGTCGACACGCTGGTGGTGGTCGAGGAGACTGAGCCGCTGGTCGAGCGCGAACTGGCGGTGGCCGGCATCAAGGCGCACGGCAAGGACATCCTGCCGGTGATGGGCGAACTGTCTGCCCCCATCGTGACGCGCGCCGTGCGCGCCCTGCTGGGCGAGGCGGAGCCGGAGGCGGCGGGATCGGCCGCCATCGAGGTGTTCCCGCGCCCGCCCACCATGTGCGTGGGCTGCCCGCATCTGGCGCCGTTCACCGTGCTGTCGCGCCTGCGCAACGACATCATCGTGGCCGGCGACATCGGCTGCTACACGCTGGGCGCCATGCAGCCGTGGGGGGCGCTGGACACCTGCATCTCCATGGGGGCGTCCATGGGCACGGCGCTGGGCATGGCGAAGGCCAAGGCGGCGGCGCACGAGGGCAAGGCGATCCTCGCCACCATCGGCGATTCGACCTTCCTGCACATGGGCATGCAGGGTCTGCTGGACATCGTCTATTCCAAGGCGAACATCACCGTGCTGCTGCTGGACAACCGGGCCGTCGGCATGACCGGCGGGCAGGACCACCCCGGCACCGGCCGCGACATCAAGGGCGAGGAGGCGCCGCGCGTCGATTTCCGCAAACTGGTGGAGGCGCTGGGCGTGCGGCCGGAGCGCATCCGCGTCGTCGACCCGCACGAGTTGCCGACGCTGTTCAAGGCGATCACCGAGGAGATCGAGCAGCCGGAGCCGTCGGTCATCATCACCGACCGTCCCTGCGTGCTGACCGACTGGCAGACGCTGAAGCCGGCGCTGAAGGTGCTGGACGACGTGTGCAACGGCTGTGCGGCCTGCCTGAAGACCGGCTGCCCGGCCATCCTGACCACGAAGCGCGAGCGCAAGGAACTGCCGAACGGCCGCCACCGCGATCTCGCCTGGGTCACCATCGACAGCACCGCCTGCACCGGCTGCGGCCTGTGCCTGGCGTCATGCGCGCCCAAGGCGATCGTGCCGGTCAAGCTTTCGGAGATGCTGCAATGAGCGACACGGTCACCAACGTCCTCGTGGTGGGCATCGGCGGGCAGGGCGTGCTGACCGCCACCGAGGTGCTGGCGGAAGCGGCGCTGGAGCTTGGCTTCGACGTCAAGAAGACGGAAGTGGCGGGCATGGCGCAGCGCGGCGGCTCCGTCACCTCGCACCTGCGCTTCGGGACGAAGGTGCTGGCCCCGGCCATCGCGCCCGGCGAGGCCGACCTGCTGCTGGCCTTCGAGCCGGCGGAGGCGTTGCGCTGGGCCTCGCACCTGCGGCCGGGCGCCACGGCGGTGGTCAACACGCTGCGCGCCATCCCGCCGGTGGTCTCGTCGGGCCTGTTCCGTTACCCGGACGACCCGCTGGCGTCCATGCGCACCCTGCCGATCCGTGTGCTGTCGCTGGACGCGTCCGGCATCGCGCGGGAGGTGGCGGACGTGCGGCTGACCAACACGGTCATGCTGGGCGCCGTGTCGGACCTGCTTCCGCTGGGGGCCGAGCGGCTGCGCCAGCGGGTGGAGGCCCGCTTCGCGCGCAAGCCGAAGCTGCTGCCGGCCAACATGGAGGCCTTCGACCGCGGCCGTCAGGCGGCGGCGGAGTTGGCGACGGAACGCGCGGTGGCGTGAGGAACTCCAACGTTGGGTTTTCGCTGGCGCTCAACCCAACCTACGGGGCCAACCTACGGGGCCAACCTACGGCGCCGTTGTAGGTTGGGTTGAGGCCAAAGCCGAAAACCCAACGGCGATTGCCTGTGGTACTCTGTTCGTCAAACGAACAGGGAGGACGAACCATGAGCGAGATGAAGTTCTCGGTCAGCCACGCCGATGAATCGCCGTTCCGGCACGACGGGCTGCGCCCCTTCTTCGAATACCGCGACCTGGGCATCCGCGAGGCGACGGGCGGCAAGGTGAACGCCCACGTCATCCGCGCCCGTCCCGGCGAGCCGGCGCCCGGCGGCTGGCACACGCACGCGCTGGAGTTCCAGCTGGTCTATGTGCTGAAGGGCTGGGTGAAGTTCGCCTACGAGGGGCAGGGGGAGGTGGTGCTGCGCGCCGGCTCCTGCGTGCACCAGCCGCCGGGCATCAAGCACGTGGAGATCGCGCACTCCGACGACCTGGAGCTGATCGAGATCACCATGCCGGCGGAGTTCGAGACGAAGGGGGCGTGAGGCGCACTCAATCCGCCGCGGCGGCGAGGGCGGCCGGCTCGGCGGCGGCCTCGCCGGGGCCGCGCAGCAGCAGGGCGTAGCGGCGGATCAGCCAGACCAAGCGCTCGAACAGCGTGGTTTCGGCGAACAGCGCCTGCTGGACGGCGGCGGGCAGGCCGGGGTCGGCGCGCATCAGGGCGGCGCGGATGCGCTCCATCAGTTCGCCGCGGTCGCCGGCGATGGTCAGCAGCAGGCCGGTGCCATCCGGATCGGGGTCCTCCGCCGCCTCGGCGAGCGTGAGGAGCAGCGCGTGCAGGCTCTCCACCATGTTGCCGGTCAGCGGGTGGGCGCGGGCGTCGGCGGGGCTGCCGCCGATCAGCTCGGCCAGTTCGAAGACGCCGTCATTGAGCGCGGCCAGGACCTCCAGCCGCGTCTTCAGGCGGATGCCGCGCTCAAGCTCCTCGCGGGGCAGGGCGCCGTCCAGCAACTCGGTCTGGAAGCTGTCGACGGCGCGGGCGACGGACGTGACGGCGTCGTGCAGCACGCGGGCGGGGATGGGCGTGGCCGTTTCGGGTTCGGCGCGCACGCCATCCAGCACGTCGGGCAGCAGGCGCAGCAGGCGGGCCTGCTCCTTCTCCACCAGCGGCAGGGCGGATTCGGCGTCCATCAGCGCCTGATCGAACAGGTAGTGCGGGCGTGCCAGCTCCTCCGCCTTCGACGGCGGGGCGAGGCGGGCCAGGAGGCGTTCCAGAGCGCCGTAGAACGGCAGGAACAGCAGCGCCGGCACGATCTGGCAGAGCAGGAACACCCAGGCGACCCGCTCCGGCACGTCGTCGACCATGTGCTCCAGCAGGTGCAGGAGCATCGGGCGGCCGGTCCACGCTTCCGCCTCCAGCAGCGGCAGCAGGATGGCCACGCCCACCGCCTTGAACAGGATCTGGAACAGGCCGAGCTGGCGCGCCGTACCCTCCAGGTTGCCGGCCATCAGGAAGGTTGTGAGGCCGGAGCCGAGGCTGGCACCCAGCACCACCATGACGGTCTGGTGCTCCCCCATCAGCCCGGCCATGGCCATGGTGACGGCCAGCATGGAGACGGTGGCCGAGGACTGCGCCACCATGGTTATGACGGCGCCGATCAGCAGGAGCAGAGCGTCGCTGGACGCGGCGAAGCGCAGCGCCGCCTGCACCCAGGTGACGTCGCGCAGCGGCAGCGCCCCGGTCTTCATCAGCTGCAATCCCAGGAACAGCGTGCCCAGGCCCAGCAGCGCGCCCACGAGGTGGCGCCAGCGCGCCGACTTGTCGAGGTCGAAGTAGAAGCACATGCCCGTGGCGCCCAGCAGCCACAGCACCGCCAGCCGCAGGTCCAGCACCGTCAGCAGCACCAGGGCGGACGTGCCGAGGTTGGCCCAGCCGACCAGCGGCAGCGCGGCGCGCACGCCGATGACGCCGGCGGTGATCAGGTTGATGACGATGAAGGTGGCGGCGTTGGTGCTCTGCGTCAGCACGCCCAGCACCGTGCCGGCGAAGGCCGCCGGCACCGGGTGGCCGGTGGCGCGCGCCATGACGGCGCGCACGCGGCGGCCGGCCATGTGCTGCAGGTTGCGGCCGATCAGCTTGACGCCGACGAAGAACAGGCCCAGGCCGCCGAACAGGGTGGCGAAGATTTCCACGGCGCGCCTCAGTCCCGCCGCCCGCCGGCGCGCAGCAGGATGACGCCGATCAGCGCCAGCCCCACCAGCATGCCGGCGATGGTCACCGTGCGCAGCGTGGCCGTGCGTTCGGCCGCCGCCGTGTCGATCTCGGCCTGAAGGGCCTGGAGGCGCTTGCGGGTGGATTCGGCCAGGGTATCGATGGTGTGGTCGAGCGGGCGGTCGATGCCGCGCACCTGGGTGTCCACGGCGAAGGCGCTGGCCGGGTTGGCGGCGTCGTAGCGCGCCAGCGCCTCCCGGTAACGGAGGCCGAGGGTGCGGTGCGCGGTGCGCACCTCGTCGATCGCGTTGGTGTCGAGGCCGAGCGGGGCGGCCATGCCGGACAGCGACTCCAGGTGCGCGGCCACGCGGCGTTCCTGCGCCTCGAAACCGGCAACGTAGCGGTTGAAGTCGGCCGGGGCGCCGCCGCGCAGCAGGGTGTTCTTCCACTCCTGCACCTGGATCTTGAAGGCGACCTGCGCCTCGCGCGCGACGTCCAGCGCGTTGACGAGGCGGTGCAGCCGCTCGTCGTCCGCCACCGCCGCCTCGCGGTCCATCTGCATGGCGAACAGGCCGATCAGGCTGTTGACGATGAACACGGCCATCAGCGCGCCGGCCAGCGCCACCAGCGAGCGCCGCCGGCCACCGGCGCCGAACGCCGGCCGTTGCGTGGTGTCGACCATCCCCTGCCTCCGTCGATGCCCAGGAAAGTTCATGAGTATGCTCACGACCATGCCGGGGCACCGTCTTGTACGCCAGCCATGATGACGGTTTGGTGACGGTCGCGGCGAATTCCGCCGGTTGACGGCGCCGCGCGCTTGGCTTAGCCCACGGCTTCGCATCTTCTCACACCCGCGCCGGCCGGTGTTCGGCCAGGATCGGGCGGGTATTCCGTTGCAGAGGGTTTCCTTCGGTGATCGGCGTCTTCGATTCCGGGCATGGCGGGCTGACGGTGTTGCGGGCCCTGGTGGACGCGGCCCCCGGCCGGCGCTTCGCGTACCTTGGCGACCACGCCGCCGCCCCCTACGGCCGGCGCAGCGACGAGGAGATCTACGCGCTGACCGTGCGGGGCGTGGAGCGGCTGTTCGCGCAGGGCTGCGGGCTGGTCGTGCTGGCCTGCAACACGGCCGCCGCCGTGGCGCTGCGCCGGCTGCAGCAGACCTGGCTGCAGGGCGCCCATCCGGGGCGCAACGTGCTGGGCGTGCTGGTGCCGGTGGTCGAGGCGATCACCCGGGTGCCGTGGATGGTGGAGGCACCGCCCGCCGACCGCCTGCCGGAGCCGCGCACGGTGGGCGTGTTCGCCACGGTGCCGACCGTGCACTCCGGCTCCTTTCCGCGTGAGATCGGCAAGCGGGCGCCGGACGTCACCGTGGTGCAGCAGGCCTGCCCGGACCTCGTCCCGCTGATCGAGGAGGGGGCGCCGGACGAGGCCATCCGCCCGGCGGTGCACGCCTATGTGGACGCGCTGATTCAGCAGCTTGGCGGGCGGCGGCTCGACTCCGTGGTGCTGGGGTGCACGCACTACCCGTTGGTGGCGCACCTGTTCGCGCGGGCGCTGCCGGAGGGGGTTGAGGTGCTGTCCCAGCCGGCGCTGACGGCGCGCTCGCTGGAGCATTACCTGGAACGCCATCCCGAGTACGCGCCGCCGCCCGGGCCGGAGCCGGTCGCCCCCGCCTTCTTCACCACCGGCGACGCGCGGCGGGTGAGCGAACTGGCCGGCCGCTTCTTCGGACACCCGACGCCGTTCCGGACCATCGCCGACTGACGGCTTCGAGGCCTCCCTTCGCGGCTGCGGGGAACCGCCGGCTTGGCCGTGCTGTTCATCATGCACGGATCATGCGAGCCGGAGGGTGAGGCCGATGCGGTCGAGGACGTTGCTTCTGTCGTTTGCTGCCGCGCTGGCCCTGTCGGCGCCGGCCTTGGCCCAGCAGCCCTGCGGGGAGCCGTTGCGCACACTCGACCAGCGCACGGCGGCGCTGGAGGCCGGCGGCGTGCCGGGGCCGGCGCTGACCGAATCCGAGCGCGGCGCGCTGCGCGGCATGCGCCAGGCGGCCGAGCGGCTGCAGCAGGCCGGCAACGCCGAGGGCTGCCTCGCCGTGGTGCACGACGCGCAGGCGCTGATCCGCAGCGTCGAGCGCCCGCAGGTGCTGAAGGTCGACGACCTGGACAAGGTCACGCTGCAAAGCGCGCAGGGCGAGAAGGTGGGCGAAATCGGCGAGGTGATCGTCGATCCCAACACCGGGCGCATCGCCTACGCCGTCGTCGACATGGGCGGCTTCCTCGGCATGGGCGAGCGGCACGTGCCGGTGCCGTGGGCGGCGTTCCAGCCCGGCCCCGAGGGGCAGGGGCTGGTGCTGAACGCCACGCGCGACCGGCTGACCGCCGCGCCGCAGTTCAGCCGCGACAACCGCCCGAACATGTCCGACCGGCAGTGGGCGGTGGCCGTGCACACCTATTACGGTGTGCCGCCCTATTGGGTGCAGGGGGCCGCCGCCTACGCCGCCGAAACGCAGGGGCAGGCCATGCAGAACGCCGACACCGCGCGCCTTCAGCAGGAGGTGCAGCGCCTGTCGCAGGAGGTGCGGCGGCTGAACCAGGACCTGGCCCAGGCGCGCGCCGGTCAGCCGCAGTCCGGTCAGGCGCAGTCCGGTCAGCCGCAGCCCGACGCCGCCAGCGGCGCCAGCCAGCCCGGCCAGCCGGCCCCGGCCGGCGAGGGCACCGGGACGTCCCAGTAAAAGCGCGGACGCGCGAAAGACGAACGAATCCGGCATTCGAGGAGGCGAGCCATGGCGCAGAGCAGCCACACCGACGACCCCGACCGCATGATCAACGTTGGCCACACCGAGCGTCTGCTGTCGCTCATCGGCGGCGGCGTGCTCGCCGTGATGGGCGTGCGCCGGCCGAACGCCGCCGGGGCGGCCATGGCGCTGGCCGGCGGCGCCCTGGTGGCGCGCGGCCTGACCGGCTATTGCCCGATGTACGGCCTGATGGAGGATTGGGGCCGGCGCGACCACGCCGCCATCCCCGCCCAGGACGTGGACGAGGGCCGCAACCGCTTCGCCCGCAACCCCGGCGACATCTACAAGGGGGAGCCGGAGGACAAGGTCGACGAGGCGCTGGAGGAGTCCTTCCCGGCCAGCGACCCGCCGTCCTTCACGCCCGGCACCACCTGAAGCACGCCGTCATTCCGCGGCCGAGGGCCCTCTCCCCAACCCGGGGAGGGGGCCTTGCTTTTTGAAGTGTCCTTTTGCGGCGCAACGCACGCGGCGGACGTGTGTTGAGCAGCAAGTACACTGTGGCCACCGTCGCAATAATGACTGTTTAATGACACTTGTCAAAAGTTGCATGATGCCTCCGGCCGCAGTATGCTGCGCCGCAACAAACAGTGTATTGGAAGGCCGCGCCGGCCGCTCCACACCCTCCCAATCCCGAACACGGAAGGCACCCATGACGACGATGATCCCGGCCGCCGCCAGCCTCGCGGGCAAGAAGGGCCTGATTCTCGGCATCGCCAACGACCAGTCGATCGCCTGGGGCTGCGCCAAGGCGTTCCGCGCGCTCGGCGCCGACCTCGCCATCAGCTACCTGAACGACAAGTCGAAGACCTACGTCGAGCCGCTCGCCCAGCAGGTCGAGGCCGAGATCTTCGAGCCGGTCGACGTCACCGGCGAGGGGCAGCTGAAGGCCATGTTCGAGAAGATCGCGCAGAAGTGGGGCAAACTGGACTTCGCGCTGCACTCCATCGCCTTCGCTCCGCGCGAGGACCTGCATGGCCGCGTGGTGGACTGCACGCGCGAAGGCTTCTCGATGGCCATGGACGTGTCCTGCCATTCCTTCATCCGCATGGCCCGCTATGCCGAGCCGCTGATGACCGACGGTGGCGCGCTGTTCACCATGTCCTACTTCGGCTCCCAGCGGGTCATCGACAACTACGGCGTCATGGGGCCGGTGAAGGCGGCGCTGGAGGCCAGCGTGCGCTATCTGGCGTCCGAGCTGGGCCCGAAGGGCATCCGCGTGCACGCCATCTCGCCGGGCCCGATCAAGACCCGCGCGGCGTCGGGCATCGCCCACTTCGACGAGCTGATGGCCAAGGCCGCCGACCGCGCGCCGGAACACCGTCTGGTGACCATCGACGAGGTCGGCCACACCACCGCCTTCCTCGCCACCGACGGGGCGAAGGGCATCACCGGCGTCACGACCTACGTGGACTGCGGCTACTCCATCATCGGCTGACGCATCACGGCCGGAAGCACGGACGGAGGCACGGGCGGCGGCCGGCGACGGCGCCGCCCGTTTCGTGTCCGCCGCTTCGATTGCATACGTTTGGTTGTACGCGGTTCATCGCGCGCCGTCGGTCCGGCGCACCGGCGTAGGTGCGTCAAATTGCCTTCCGGCCAGTGCCAGTATTCTTGTTTTCCGCCGAAGACCGCATAATTGCGCCTGCTGGTGTCCGTGAAAGAAAGACGGCGACCGGGTTGAACCTGGATGGCGCGCAATGCGGCGAGTGTCTTCGGCGACCGAGGAAAATGCTGGAACGGCGAACGATCGGTGGGGGAGGTGCCAGCGGTGTTCGCGACTCGCGCCGGACACCACGCCTGGGGCGGAGAAGCCGGAGGGGCCATGGGTGCCATAGCGTGGAGGCGGCAGCTCAGCATCGGCCAGCCGTCCATCGACGAAGACCACAAACACCTGATCGAGTATCTGAACCAGCTCGACGAATGCCTCACGGCGCGCGTCTACGTGCCGACGCGCGTGGCGAAGACGCTGATGAAGCTCCTGGAATACACGAAGGAGCATTTCGCGCGTGAAGAGAAGATCATGGAGGTTGTCCACTACCCCAAGATCGACGATCACAAGCGCCAGCACCGCGAGGCCGTGCGCGCCATCAGCGCGCTGTCGGAGGCGTTCGCGCGCGAACCGACGCACGCCAACGCCGAAAAGATCTACACGTTCACCGCAGACTGGCTGGTCCACCACATCATCATGCAGGACACGCAGCTCGCCCCGTACGTGCGGGGCGTGTGGTTCGGGTGATTTTACAGACGTGGCCGGCGTTGCAAGCGGTTGCGCAAATCCTTCGGGGCGGGCACAACAGGGGCCTGGCCGGAAAGCCGGCCGGATGGCGCGTCGGGAGATCGGGAATGGCATTTGCGGAACGCAAGCTCTTCGTGGAGCGCTGGGTCCAGGCGCCGCTCAAGGTGGCGTCGGTCACGCCGAGCGGGGCGCTGCTGTGCCGGACCATGGCCGAGGCCGCGGGCGCCGCACCCGGCCGCCGCGTCATCGAGCTGGGACCGGGCACCGGGCCGATCACCACGGCGCTGCTCGCCGCCGGCGTGGCGCGTGACGACCTGCTGCTGGTCGAACTGGACGAAATCTTCGCCAAGCACCTGCACGGCCGCTATCCGGGCGTGAAGGTGGTGCAGGGCGATGCCCGGCAGCTGCGGCGCCTCGCCGCGCATCAGGGCTGGCACGGCTGCGACGCGGTGGTGTCGGGCCTGCCACTGATGGCGCTGTCGGTGCCCACCCAGTTCCGCATCGCCGCGGGCGCCTTCCAGGCGATGGGGCCGAACGGCGTGTTCGTGCAGCTGACCTACGGCCCGTTTTCGCCGCTGAACCCGGTGCTGCTGCGCCGGCTGGGCCTGGTGGCGCGGCGTTACCGCTGGATCGCCCGCAACCTGCCGCCGGCATCGGTGTGGGTCTACCGGCGACAATCGGTCGCGCCGCGGCGCTGAGCGGTTGACGGTTCCGCGACCGCGCTCCATGTGCTGGGCATGACGCACAAGCCACAGCCCTACCACCGTCCCGCCCTGCTGTTCCTGGCCAAGCACCTGGCCGCCGGAGTCGCCGCCGGCATCGCGTTCTGCACGGCGATGCTGTGGTTCGACGTGGGCGGGATGGGCACGCTGATGCTCGGCTCCGACAGCATGGTGGTCGGGCTCTACCTGTTCTTCGGCTCGGTCTGCATCACCTTCGGCAGCGTCGCCATGGGCGTGGGCATCATGAGCCTGGGCGACCACGCGGACCACCCGGACCGGGAGTATTGAGGCCGGGAATACCGAAGGGGAGAACGCGGCCTTACAAATAGGCCGCGCGGCGCCGCGTCTTGGCGTTTTCCCAGGCCCATTCGACGACGAGGCTCATCAGCCGCTCGATGGTCGGGCGCACCTGCATCGCGAGGTCGTCGCGGAAGCGGAACGGCGGTGCCTCGTCCATGTAGGTGCTTTGGGTCAGTTCCAGCTGCACGGCGTGGATGCCGTCCGCCGGGCGGCCGTAGGCGCGCGTGATGTAGCCGCCCTTGAAACGGCCGTTCAGCACGGACGTGAACTTGTCGGTGACGCTCAGCACGTTCATCAGGCGCGACGGCAGCGCGGGGGCCGCGCTGGCGCCGTCGGCGGTGCCGACGTTGAAGTCGGTCAGGCGGCCCGGGAAGAAGCGCGGCACTTCCGAGCGGATGGAGTGCGCCTCGAACAGCACGGCGACGCCGAAGCGGTCGCGCAGCGCCTCCAGCTCGGCGCGCAACTGCTCGTGGTAAGGGCGCCAGTACAGGTCGACGCGGCGCCGCACCTCGGCTTCGTCCGGCTCCTGGCCCGGCTTGTAGACGGGCTCGCGGTCGAAGGTGGTGAGGGGGCACAGCTCGGTGTTGTCGGCGCCCTGGTAGAGCGCGGCGCCGGCCGGGTCGCGGTTGAGGTCGACGACGTAGCGCGACAGCGTCGCCTTCATGAAGCCGACGCCCAGCGCCGGGGCGAAATGGTAGAGGCGGTCGACGTGCCAGTCGGTGTCCGGTACCGCGAGCGCGGTGTCGGTCATGGTTGCCGCGATGTCGGGCGGGATCGCCGTGCCGACGTGCGGGATGCTGAGCAGAACCGGCGTTTCGCCCGGCTGAAAGCGGAAGGTTTCCATGGGTCCGATCCGGGATTCTGCGCACGTCCGTATGCCGCAACGCAGCAAATATGCGCCGAGTTCCCCTATGCGTCAAACCACTTTGCGGATTTGTGACCCGTCCTGCCTAAAGATTGGGCTCAGGTTTGGGCGACATCGTCGTCGCCGTCCACCTCTTCGCTCTCGGCGACGTGATCGACCATGTCGGACAGCACGCGGCGGATGTGTTCGTCGGTGATCAGGTAGAAGACGCGGTTGCCACGCCTCTCCGCCTGGATCAGGCGCCCGGCCCGCAGAAGGCGCAGGTGGTGGCTGACCAGCGACGGCGACAGGCCGAGCGCGGACGCCATGTCGCCGACCGAGATGGGCGTCTCCAGGCAGGCGAGGATGATGCGCAGCCGGCTGGGGTCGCTCATCAGGCGGAACATGTCCGCGAGTTCCGTCGTCTGGTCCTCCGTCAGGCGGAGGTGGGCCGGCTTCTGCGAAAGCGCGCGATGCATGCGGTGCTCGATTCCCTGATGACTGCTGAGGTCAGGAATATGGACCTTCACGGCGCCGCCGCCCATGGCCGTGTTCGTGCTTTTCGTCGCGGATGCCGCGATTCCAAGTGGGAATGTGATTTGTGGGGATGTGATTTTTTGCGCGGTTGACGCAGGCGCAGCGTTTGGGAACAATTCGCGCCAAACAAGAACCGTCGCCGGACGGCATGACGCTCGACCTTGAGGGGAGGAACGCCATGAGGACACGCCGACAGGTGCTGTTGCCGCTGGCGTTGGCGCCGGTTGCCGGATGGGCCGTGTGGTCGTCCGGATCGGCGGAGCCGACGCACCCGTTCTCGCGATTTCATCTGCCGCTGGGGGACGCGACCGCGCTGTGGCGCGATCTTGCCCAGGTGCGCCTGAACGGTCCCGTTTCCGGCCCCGAGTTTCCGGCCAGGGTGGCGGGGCTGGAGGGGAAGACCGTGGCGCTGTGCGGCTTCATGATCCCGTTGGCCGAGGGGGCGGCGCACAGCCGCTTCATCCTGGCCGCGAACCCGGTGGGCTGTGCGGCCTGCGAGAATCCCGGCCCGGCCACCATGCTGCACGTCCACGTCCGGAACCCGGTGCGTGAAACCCGCGAGCCGGTGGTGGTGACCGGCACGTTGCGGATCAAGCCCAACGAGGGCCTGTTCTACCGCCTTGAGCGTGCCGAACTGCGCGACGTCTAATCGAACAGAAGGCCGTGGCCGCGCGCCGGAAGCGGCGTGGCGCCGGCCACGGAGGCGACGAGGTCGCCCAGGCCGACGAAGCGCCGGTCGAAGCGGGCCATCAGCAGCCCGTCGGTGCGCGCCGTGACCGGGGTGCGGGCGCCGGCCGGATCGGCGGCCGTGGGGTCGACGATGTCGGCGACGATCTCGCCGGAGCGCACCGGATCGCCCACGCGGCGGTGGAAGGCGAGGACGCCGGACACCGGCGCCGTCAGCCGGTCCAGCCCGGCGAGCGGCGTCGCCTCGCAGGACAGCGGCGGCAGCGGGCCGGCGTCACCGGCGACGACGCCCCGCCGGATGAGGACACGCAGCAGCGCCTGGGCGTCGGCGGCGGCCTGGGTGTCGTCCACGTCGGCCTTGCCGCGCAATTCGACGGTGGCGGCGAGGCAGGCGGACGGGATCGGGGTGGAATCGCCGAGGCGCTCGGCCAACAGCCACCAGGGGGCGGAGCAGGCCTCGTCGAACGGGTGCCCGCCCGATTCGCGGGCCAGCAGCACCGCGCGGCAGCCCAGTTCGGCGGCGACGTCGGCGGCGTCCGGCCACAGCGCGTCGCCGGTGTACAGGTGCATCACCGCTTCGTTGTCGCAGTGGAGGTCGAGGACGAGGTCGGCGTCGAGCGCCAGGCCGAGCAGGGCGTGGCGCAGCGCGCCCACTTCGCCGGTGGGGTGATGCGCCGCGTGCGCGGTGCGCAGGGCCTCGCGGACGAGCGGCACGTTGGCGGCGGGGTCCGGGCCGAGGCGATCGCGCAGAAGCGCTTCCGCGCCCGGCACGAGATCGGGGAAGCCGCGGTTGAAATTGCCGTCGCCGTCCAGGCCATGGCGGCCGACGTGCGTTCCCGCCACCACCTGCGCGAGGCCCACCGGGTTGGCCACCGGCACCACGATCACCTCGCCCGTCACCGGCGCGTGGTCGAGCAGGCGCAGCAGATGATGGGCGACCAGCATGCCCGGCGTCTCGTCCGCGTGCAGCGCCGCCTGGATGTAGGCCTTCGGCCGGGCGCCGGGCGTGCCGTAGCGGTGCACGGCGAGCGCGCGCCGGGTGCCGAGGCGGGTGACGGGAAGGGCGATCTGTTCGACGGTTCGCGGCATGCGGGCCTCCTTCACGGACGAGCTTAACCCCGGACGGGTTCCAACGGCCACCGGCGCTTGCTAGGGTGTTTCGGGACAGGATCGTCCGGAAATTCTCGCAGGGGTGGCGGTGCCGCGCGTGCTTGCCCTGGTCGCAGCGGTGGTGCTGTATGGCGTCCTCAGCTGGCCGGCGCCGCCGGAGGTGCGCGTGGTGGAGGCCGCCATCGCCGCCCTTCTGGCGGTTGCGGCCGGCATCGCGCGGCCGTGGGCGGTGGTGTCCGGGCATGCGCTCCACCCGCCCGGCGCGCCGCCGTGGGAGGCCACGGCCGTACTGGCCTTCGCGGCGCTTCTCTGGCTGCCGCTGGCACGCGGGCTGGCGCTGGGCGCGGGGATGGCCGACGTGCTGCGCGATGTGGTGCCGTTGATCTACCTGTTCCTGCCGGTGCTGCTGGTGCCGGTGCTGCGGCGGGCGGGACCGCGTGCGGCCACGGCGTTGGCAATGGCGCTGGCGGTGGCGGGCGTGCTGTTCGCGCTGCGCTGGTGGCGGCAGGCGGACTGGGGGTTCGGCGCCGTGGGGGCGCGGGCCATGGCCGACGGGGCGCGGTACTACCTGAACGCGCCCTCGGTGCTGTTCGCCGGCATCGCCTTGCCTCTGGCGTCGCTGGGGCTGGCGGCGCGGGGCGGGATCTGGCGGTGGGGAATGGCGCTGCTGCTGCTGGTGCCGGCGGCGCTGTGCCTGGGGGCGTTGGCCGGCGCGGTGCACCGCATGGCGTTGGGGATGGCGGTGCTGGCCTTCGCGGCGGCGGGGGCGTGGTGGCTGCGCCGGCGGCCGTGGCTGGTGCTGGGTTGGGCGGCCGCGGCGCTGGCCGCGACGCTGCTGTCGGACGGCCTGCTGGCCGGCGCCGTGCAGCAGGTGGCGGAGAAGAGCCGGTTGACGGGCGCCAACACGCGGATCGAGGAGGCGGCGGCCGTGCTGGAACTGGTGGGCGGCTCTCCCTGGTCGCTGCTGATCGGGGAGGGGTGGGGAGCGCTGATCGCCAACCCGGCCGTCGGCGGCTGGAGGGTGTCGTACACCCACACGCTGCTCAGCTACGTGCTGTTGAAGGCGGGGTTGCTGGGGTTCGCGGCGCTGCTCGCGTACCTGCTGGGCTTGGTGCCGGCGGCGCTGGCCCTGCTGCGCGGCAGCCCGCCGATGGCCTGGGCGGTGCTGCCGCCGCTGGCGATGTCCCTGGGCCTGCACACCAGCTTCAAGTACCTGGATTGCGGGCTGCTGCTGACGCTGCTGGTGTTGGCGGGCGAGGATGCGTCCAGGAAATCCTCGGAGATGGGGTAGCGGGTTGGCGTTGCGCTCGCGGCGAGGGTATTGCATACTTTTGGATGCAACCTGCCGTGCGGAGGGGCCGTGCCGGAGCAGCCGTCCATCCTGTTCGTCAACCGCGTGTTCCCGCCGGACCGCGGTGCCACCGGCCGCGTGCTGGCCGATCTGGCGGAGCGCGCGACGGCCAGAGGCTGGCGGGTGACGGTGCTGGCCGACGGTACCGGAGAGGCGATCGCTCGGCGCGGCGTGCGCGTGGTGCGCACCGGGGCGGGCGGGGACCGGCCGTGGGCACGCGGCTATCTGGCGGCGCTGGCGCGGCTGGTGGCGCGCGGGCTGACGCTGCCGCGCCACGACGTGGTGGTCACCATGACCGACCCGCCATTGCTGGCGCTGGCCGGGCCGTTGCTGTCGGCACGGCACGGGGCGGCGCTGCACTGGTGCCATGACCTCTTTCCGGCGCTGCTGCCGGTGCTGGGCGTGCGGCTGCCCACGCCATTGGCCGGCGCGCTGGATGCGGCGACGGGTTTGGCGCTGCGGCGGCACGGCGCGGTGGTGGCGATCGGCCGCTGCATGGCCGCGCGGCTGGCGGAACTGGGCGTGGCGCGGGAGCGGCTATCCGTCGTCCCAAACTGGGCGGACCCGCAGATCCGGCCGTTGCCGCGCGAGGGCAACCAGCTGCGTCGGGAGCTGGGGCTGGGCGAGCGGTTCACCATCGCCTACGCCGGCAACATGGGCCTGGCGCATCCGATGGAGGGTGTGCTGGAGGCCGCCGCGGCCCTGCCCGATGCGGCGTTCCTGCTGGTGGGCGAGGGACGCGGCCGGGACGCGGCGGCGCGGGCGGTGCGCGCGCGGGGACTTGCGAACGTGCACATCCTGCCGTTCCAGCCGCCGGGCCGGCTGGGCGAGACGCTGGCGGCGGCCGACGTGCACCTGGCCAGCATGGATGTGCGCGCCGAGGGAATGCTGGTTCCGTGCAAGGTGGCGGGCGTGCTGGCGGCCGGGCGGCCCTGCCTGTTCCTCGGCCCCGCCGGGTGCGAGGCGGCGCGGCGCGTGGCGGAACACGGATGCGGCATGGTGCTCAACCCGCGGGACGGAGCGGGGCTGGCGGCGGCCATTCGCGGCTACGCCGCCGATCCGGAACGCCGCGCCGCCGAAGGTGCGCGCGCGCTGCGTGCCGCCGGACTGTGGACCGCCGACATGGCGGCCGAGCGCTTCCTGGCCGTGGCCGCGGCGCTGCGGCGGCCGGCCATGGACCCGGTCGGGGTCGCGCCGATGCCGGAACGGCCGCGTGGCTGACGGCGGGCAGACGCTGCCGGGCATCCGGTCGCCGGCCGCGCGGGATCTGGCCGCGCGGGATCCGGTCGCGCTGCTGCTCGCTGGATGGCGGGTGATCGCGGGGTGCGCGCTGGCGGGGCTGGTCGTCGCCATTCTCGGCCTGCGGATGGTGACGGCCGAGTACACGGCCAGCATGGTGGTGGGCCCGACGGCCCGCACGGGCTTCGCCGGCATGGGGCCGCGGGTGCCCGTCGCGGGGCCGGAACTCGCCGCCGGCGTGGCCGAGCATGGCGCCGGGGACGAGACGCTGTCGGACTTCGCGCGGTTCCTGGAGCTGTTGGGTTCGGCGCCGGTCGCGGCGCGGCTGGCCGGCGATCCGGCGCTGCTACGCCGGCTGTTCCCGGAGCGCTGGGACGCGGCGGCCGGGGACTGGCGGCCGCCGCCGGGACTGGCGGCCGGGGCGAAGCGCCTGTTGCTGGCGGTTGCCGGACGCGAGGACTGGGTGGAGCCCGACGCGGTCGAGGCGGCGCGGCGGCTGCGCGACCACGTGCTGGTGGCGACCGTCGGCACCGGGCCGATGCGACGCATCGTGGTCCGTCACGCGGACCGCGCCTTCGCGCTGGACCTCCTGGGGCGGCTGGCGGCGGCCACCGATGCGCACCTCCGGGCGGAGGCGGCGCGGCGCAGCGCCGCGCAGGTCGCCTACATCCGCGCCCAACTCGCCCGCGTCACGATGGCCGAGCACCGGCGCACGCTGACCGAACTGCTGGCCGAGCAGGAGCGGGTGGCGATGCTGATCGAGGTCGACCTGCCCTTCGCGGCCGATCCCATCGAGCCGCCAACGGCCGCGCGCCTGCCGGACTGGCCCGACCCGAAGGTCGTGCTGCCGCTGGGGCTGGTGGTCGGCACGGCGCTGGGCATGCTGCTGGTCAATGTTCGCGCATGGCGCCGCCGGTGATCCCCGTTTCGGCCGTCGTCATGACCCGCGACGAGGCGGTCAATCTGCCGGCCTGCCTGGCGGCCCTGGAGCGCTTCGCGCAGGTCTTCGTCGTGGATTCCGCCAGCACCGACGGCACGGTGGAGATCGCCGCCGCGCACGGCGCCACGGTGGTGCCGTTCCGATGGGACGGCGGCTATCCGAAGAAGAAGCAGTGGTGTCTGGACCACCTGCCGTTCGCCGGGGACTGGGTGCTGTTCGTCGACGCGGACGAGCGGCTGACCGATGCGCTGGTGACGGAGATCGCCGCGTTGATGGCGCGAGGGCCGCGGCACGCCGGCTATTATGTGGACGGGCGACCGGTGTTTCTGGGCCGCGAGCTGCGTTTCGGGGCGCGCAACCGCAAGCTGGCGCTGCTCGACCGGCGTCGGGCGCGCTTCCCCGTGGTGCCGGACCTCGATGTCGCACGCATGTGGGAGGTGGAGGGACACTACCAGCCCGACGTCGACGGCACGGTGGGCCGGCTGCGCGCCCCGCTGCGGCATGCCGACGGCAAGCCGCCGGCGGCGTGGTTCGACCGGCACAACCGCTACTCCGACTGGGAAGCGGCGCTGCGCGCCGACGGGCGCATGGACGCGCTGATCGCGCGGGATCGCGGCGGGCGGCGTCGGCTGAAGCGCATGCTTGCCGCCCTGCCGTTGCGTCCCCTGGCGGTGTTCCTGCACGGCTATGTGCTGCGCCTGGGCTTTCTCGACGGCGCCGCCGGATTTCACCACGCGCTGGCGCGCGCGTTCTACCACTGGCAGATCGACGTGAAGATCCGGGCGTTGCGCGTCAGTCCGCCGCCGCCGGGACGTGGTCCCGCTCGCCGCCCAGCGCCTTGACGAGGTCGAAGGTGCGCTTGCGCACCGACGGGTCGGCGATGCGGTAGTAGGCGCGCACCAGCTCCAGCGTCTCGCGCCGGGCCATCGACTCGAACTCGTCGGTTTCGGTCATGGGGGCCGCGGCGGCGCTCGGCACGTCGTCGGCGGCGGGCATGTCGTCGAAGAAGAAGCTGACCGGCACGCCCAGCACCTGGGACAGGTTGAACAGGCGACTGGCGCTGATGCGGTTCGAGCCGCGCTCGTACTTCTGCAGCTGCTGGAAGGTGATGCCCACGGCCTCGCCCAGCTTTTCCTGGCTCAGGCCCAGCAGTGTGCGCCGCAAACGCAGACGCGCGCCGACATGGATGTCGATCGGGTTCGGGCCTTCGCCGCGCTTGGAGAGCGTGTGGGCGGAGGCAAGCTTGGTCTTGGTTGCGGTCATGGCGGCCCTCGGCTCTGTGCGGTTGGCCTTGCCAGGGGCAGGGCTGAAACCCGTGTTCGTCACAAAATTTATACAACCTAATGTGAGTATCAACCTCTTATCAACCGGACCGGGGGTGTGCGTGAATAAAAGAAACGGTCTTTCCGCGTGCGGAAACGTCCTTTCTCGTAAAGCGGCGGTAGATATCGCCGAACCATTGCAAACACTGCCTGGACACCGGATATTGCTGCGCAGGACAGGAAACCAAGGCCCATCAGTTCGCGCCGGATGACGGTCTGTTCGCGCCGGCCCAGTGCAGCCCGGCGTTGTGACAGGCCGCCCGCGGCGAAGACACACAAGGGTTGTGGCAGCCGCACCACCCGCCGGGCGCGGGCCAGCGCCTGGAGGGTGAAGGCGTAGTCGGCGCCGATGGCGAATCGGGTCTGGTAACGCAGGCCGGCCACCAGGGCACGTCGGTAGACCATCGCCTGGTGGTGCGTGAACATGCCGTAGAAGGCGTAGCGGTGGGAGCGCGCCGGCTTCAGCAGCGTGCGTCCGTCGCCCAGCCGTTCCAGCGCGTCGCCGTACAGGAAGTCGGCGTCGGGGGCGGCGTCCAGTGCGGCGGCGACGGCGGCCAGGGTGTCCGGGCCGGGCAGCGCGTCGCCGGCGTTGAGGAACAGAAGGAAGTCCCCCGACGCGTGCTCCAGCGCCACGTTCATGGCGTCGTAGGTGCCGCCGTCGGGGGCCGAGCGCCACCATGCCGGCTCGCCGGCGTGCGCGGCCAGCCAGCCGGCCGTGCCGTCGGTGGAGGCGCCGTCCACCACGATCCACTCGAAATCCCGCCAGGACTGCGCGCGCAGGCTGGCGCGCGTGGCGAGCAGGCCGGGCAGGTCGTCCCGCACCACGGTGACGACGGACAGCCGCGGCGCCGTCATCGCCCGATCACCGAGATGGAGGCGGCGGTGATGGCGAGGCTGCCGAGGATGCCGCCCAGGTTCTTGGTGAACTCCAGCGTGTCGAACGGCTTGGGGTCGCGCGGCACGACGATGGTGGAGCCGGGCGGCACGGCGGCCACCGTGTGGTTCCAGGACGACAGGGACAGCGGCTGCGCCCGGCCGTCCGGCAGCACCAGGAAGGCGCGGCCGTCGTCGGCGCCGCGCGTCGGGCCGCCGGCCTCGCGCAGGTAGTCGGCGGCCGTCTTGCCGGGGCGGAACTGCAGGGATGCCGGCGCCATCACCTCCCCGGCCACGGCGACGGTCAGGGGCCGCTTGGGGATGAGGACGCGGTCGTCGGATTCCAGCAGCACATCCAGCTCCGGCCGCTGGCGCAGCACGGCGGGGTCGGCCTCCACCACCATGCGGCCGGGCGGGTCGATGCCGCGCAGCTGGGCGGAGAGCTGGCGGGCCAGCGCCACCTCCTCCTGCCGGATCGGGTCGCCCTTCTGGAGCAGCAGGACGATGCCGTTGTCCAGCTCCCGCGCGGCCTGCTGGTAGCGTTCCTTCTCGCGCCGCCGCTCGCTCTCGCGGGTGAAGACGGCGCCGGCCGGGTAGGCCTCCTCCGTCAGGCCGCCGGCCCGGTTGATGAGCGAGGACAGCGTCTCGCCGCGCAGCACGTCGTAGGCGCCGGGGCGCCGCACCTCGCCCAGGATGGTGACGGCGCGCGTCTCCAGCGTGGCGAAGGCGGGGTTGACGCGCAGCGCGTCGCCGGCCGCCACCACCTTCCGTCCGGCGCCGGGGCGGCGCAGGTCCAGCGCGTGCCGGCCGGCGGGGGTGGTCAGCTCGACGCTGCCGGCGTCGGCGGCGTTGGCGAGGCCGCCGGCGGCGGCCAGCAGCGCGTCCACCGTCGCCGCCTCGGCCACCGGGTAGGCGCCGGGCTGGCGCACGGCGCCGCGCACCTGCACCGCCCGCTCGATCAGCAGGGCGGCGATGGCGGGGTCGAGCGGTTCGGAGTCGGTAGCGTTGGCGGCGGCGGTGTCCCGCGGCGCCGGGTTCGCCGGGGCCGGATTGGATGGTGCCACCGGATCGCGCGGGTCGCCGGTGGCGGGGGCGACGGCGGCGCGCACGCGGGCGGCGTCGAACAGGTGGATGCGGTCGCCGTCGACCAGCAGCCGGTCGGCCCGCCCGGCCGCCACCTCCTGCGGGGAGAAGGGGATCAGCGTGCGGGTCAGCGTCCGCCGGTCGTGCCGTTCGACCACGCCCAGCAGGGGGTAGACGCCGGGGCGCAGCGCCTCGCCGTCGGCCAGGACGTGGCGCAGCGTGCCGCCGCCGTCCAGCGGGCGCACGCCGGGGTGGCGGACGTGGCCGGTCAGCTCGATGCGCGGCTCCACCGACTCCACGATGTCGCCGCGCCCGGCCACGCTGGAGCGGCCGCCGGGCCTGGCGCCGTCCACCACGGCCGGGGTGCCGAAGGCGCCGCCGGCGGCGCGGGCCAGCCCGCCCACCGCCGCCTTGCCGGCGGTGGGGTAGAAGCCGGGGCGCGGCACGCCGGAGCGCATCAGGGCGGAGTGGGCGATGGCGAAGGTCAGCAGGTCCGGCACCGCCTCGAACAGCGGCGGGCAGGGCGCGGTGCCGCCGGTCATCTTCGCCGCCGCCTGCGCCTGCGGCCCGCGGGCGAGCGCGCCGTCGGGCTCCGCCGACAGGGCGCGGGCCAGCACCACGAGGCCCTGGCAGGATCCCGGCGGCGCCGCGCGGGCGCCGCGCAGCAGGGCCAGCACCGGCTCCGACGTCAGGAACTCCACGTCGCGGGCGCCGAGCACGTAGAGCGTGTCGCCGTCGGCCAGCGCGCGGTCGTCGCGCCCGGCGAGCACGGCGCCCAGGTCGACCGGGCGCAGCACGCGGGCGCGCGTCTGCGGGTCGGCGCCGGCCAGGGCGGCGAAGGGCAGGTAGGGCTCCGGCCCCAGGTCGCTGCGGGCGACGAGGGCGCGCAGGGTCGGCGTGTCGGGCAGGGCGCGCGGGCCGGGGCGCAGCACGTGGCCGTCCAGGCGGGCCACGCCCCGCCGGTCCTCGCTGCGCGGGGCCAGCAGCAGCAGGTCGCCGTCGCCGAACAGCGGGACGCTGGCGTCCTTTACCTCCTCAGCGACTTCCGAGCCGTCGCGGCCGATGGCGAGGCGCAGCGCGCGGTGCGCGCCGGGGCGCAGCAGGCCGCCGGCCAGTTCCGACAGCTCCTCCAGCGACAGGCGGGGGCGATCGGGGGCCAGCTCGAAGATGGCCGGGCGCTTCAGCGGACCGGCCGCGGCCACGGTGGCGCCCAGCGGCGGCACCACGAGGCGGTCGCCGTCGCGCAGCGGCTCCTCCGCGCCGGTGCCGCCGAGCTGCAGGGCGTAGAGGTCGACGGTGCGCGCCGTCCCGCCGGGCGACACGAGGCGGATGCGGCGCAGCGAGCCGGCCCGCGTGACCCCGCCGGCGGCGTACAGCCCGTCCAGCACGGTGGCGAAGGCGGTCAGCTCGTGCGGGCCGGGGCGGGCGACGGCGCCGACCACGGTGACGGAGATGCGCCGCACCTCGGCCAGGGAGACGAACACCTCGACGTTCATGTGGGTGTCGGCCATGGCGGCGGAGAGTTCGGCCCGCAGCTCCTCCAGCGTGCGGCCGGCGGCGACCAGGGGGCGGAGCGCGTCGAGCAGGAGGCGCCCCTCGCCGTCGATGCGGTGGCGCTTGCTGGACGCCTGCTGGCCGCGCAGCGTGATCAGCAGCTCGTCGCCGGCACCCAGCCGGTAGTCGCCGCGCACGGCGCCGAGCGGCGGCGGCCCGGCGGGCACGGCGCCGGGGAACAGGTCGTAGCCGAACTGCTCCAGCGGCATGTCGGCGCGGGCGGAGAAGGCGGCCTCGACGGGCGAGGGCAGGCGGTCGGGCCCGGCCGCGCCCGCGGCGGCCGGCACGGCGAGAGCCCACAGGACGAGCGCCGCCACCGGCGCCGACCGGGCCATCCATCTGCACGCAGCAGCAAACATCCGATGTCAAAAGATCCGCCGTCCGCCACCGGCCGGACGCGGGTGGCTCATCGCGAATACAATCGCGTGTAATGAATGCGAATGCAACCACTGGAAGGCGGCATTCGGCCCATACGGGAAGCCGAATGCAACACAATGCAACGGGATGAAACACTTTCGAGGATGTGTTGCATTCGGCCATACCCGTGATTTTCGGCCGAACGCAGGTCCAAGCCGGCGTGTGCCGGGGGTCAAGCCCGGAGCGCATGACGGAAGGATGGCCGCGTATCAGGGTCAGAGTGCCATTCCGTAGGAATCTTGTCCATAGCCCAGGCCGCGTTGCCGAGTCGTGGCGCCGGTGGTAAGCTTGGCCTGTGGTGGAGCGCGCCTTGGGGGGCGTGATGGGCGTTTCGGGCATTTCGGCCGGGATGATCTTCCCCCTGGCGCAGCGTGCGGCGGGGCGCCGGACGGGCGCGCCCGCGAACGGCCCGGCGGGTGCCGAGGGCGGTGCGGCCCAGAGTACCGGCATCCAGGATACGTCAGCCCAGACACCGGAGACGCAGCAGCAGGTCAGCGAGTTGCGTCAGGCCGACTCGTCGGTCCGGCAGCACGAGGCGGCGCACCAGTCGGCCGGCGGCGCCTATGCCGGTGGCGCGTCGTTCCAGACGGTGCAGGGGCCGGACGGCCGCAGCTATGCCGTCGGCGGCGAAGTGCCCATCGACATCAGCCCGGAGCGCGATCCCACCGCCACCATCCGCAAGATGGAGACGGTCAAGCGGGCTGCCCTGGCGCCGTCCGACCCGTCGCCGCAGGACCTGCGCGTCGCCGCCCAGGCCGATGCGCAGAAGGCGCAGGCGCAGCAGGAGTTGCGCCGCGAACAGGAACAGGGCGGCGGGGAAGGCGGACCGGGGGAGGGCGCGGCGAACCCCGCGCTGGCCGCGCGCGGGGCCGCCGCCTATGGCGCCGCGTCGTCGATCGGCGCGAACCGGCCGGCGGGTGTGGGGCTCGTGCTGTAACGGTCGTGCTGCAACGGTGCTGCGTTGGGTTTTCGGCTTTGGCCTCAACCCAACCTTGTCTTTTGCGAAGCGGCTAAGATGGCGCTGTCCGGAGGGGAACCGGGGCCACCCCCATGGGGGTGGCCCCGGTTCGCGGGGTCGGTGACACCGTACCCAACCCTGAGTTCAGC
>Ga0196970_1000920_pt1 | contig 25298 bp, 23 predicted proteins | sample S1v_513CmetaG_FD_148672 | JGI IMG/M metagenome (GOLD analysis project Ga0196970, IMG submission 148672) | Soil microbial communities from Anza Borrego desert, Southern California, United States - S1+v_5-13C | ecosystem: Environmental > Terrestrial > Soil > Desert | place: USA: California... | reverse complement strand
ACCGCGTGCCGGGGCCGGCCTGATGAAGGTCACGGTCCTCGGCTGCGGTGGTTCGTCGGGCGTGCCGGTCATCGGCAACCAGTGGGGCGACTGCGACCCGACGAACCCGAAGAACCGCCGCACGCGCGCCTCGATTCTCGTGGAGCAGGGCGGGGCGGGCATCCTGATCGACACCTCGCCGGATCTCCGTCAGCAGCTTCTCGACGCCGACGTGAAGCGCCTGGACGCCGTGCTGTGGACGCACAACCACGCCGACCACGCACATGGCCTGGACGAGCTGCGCGAGATCTGCCGCCTGATGCAGGCGCCGCTGCCGGTCTTCGGCATGGCCAAGCACCTGGAGGAGATCGCCCGGCGCTTCGACTACGCCTTCGCGCCACTAAACCCGGGCGACCCGATCTACCGGCCGGTCCTGGTGCCGCAGGTGATCGACGGGCCGTTCGAGGTGGCCGGCGTGCCCGTGGTGCCCTTCGTGCAGGACCATGGCTGGATGCCGACGCTGGGCTTCCGCTTCGGCAACTTCGCCTACTCCACCGACGTGGTGCGCCTGGACGACGCGGCCTTCGCCGCGCTGGAGGGCGTCGAGGTGTGGATCGTCGACTGCGTCCGGGTCGAGCCGCCGCACCCCGTGCACTCGCACCTCGCTCAGACGCTGGAATGGATCGACCGCGTGAAGCCCAAGCGGGCCTATCTCACGCACATGAACCAGACCATGGACTACGAGGCGGTGCGGCGGATCCTGCCGCCGGGCGTCGAGCCGGCGTACGACGGTCTGGTCATCGACCTCTGACACTCATTCGTCGTCCGTCATCTCTTCGGCGGCCAGCAGCGCCATGCGGCCAGCGATGAAGCGGTCGGCCGCGGCGCGCGCGGCCAGCTCGGCGGTCTTCGCGGGCAGCTTGAAATTATCCTGGTAAAGCCTTGATGTGGCGGCGATCGCGGAGGGTAGGGCGGCGACGGCCGCCTTGTGCTGCGCCTCCGGCCACAGCTGGTAATCCTTCCAGCCGCGGAAGGCCGCGACGGCCTTGTCGCGCGCCTCCGCCGCCTTCTTCCCCTCGAGCGAGTGCGGCGTTTCCAGCAGCGTTCCCGGCGCCATCGAGGCCTGCAGGGTGTCGATAGCGAGCTGCCGGTCGTAGGCGTGGCGGATGGTGGTTTCCGACCCAGGCCCGGCCGTCGGCTCCATCAGCGCAGCCAGCTTCTTCCATTCCGGCAGGTCGTAGACCGACCGCACGTCCTGGCACAGGTCCGGCGTGTCGTCGCGGCTGGTGCCCCAGAACGGGCCGAACGCCTCGAAGGCCGGCAGGCCGTGTTTTGCGAACAGGAAGCACGGCGCGTCCAGTTCGGTGGTGGACAGCACGTGCCGCAGGAACAGCAGCACGCCGGCGGTGTCCGCCTTCGCCACGTCGCCGATAGTTCTCATCTCTTCAAGAAGTTCGCGGTCGTTCCCGAGATCGCGCTCGAGGATGTCGCGCGCCAACCGGGCGATCTCCGCGTCCTTGTCGGGCACCGTCACCGTGCCGGTGTGGTACAGGTAGATCAGCCACGCCTTGGCCGCCGCGCCGTCGTAGCGTTGCAGCGCGGCGGCCGCGGCCTTCGGGTCCTTGGCGATGCCGGCGGCCACCGCCGCCAGCCGCTTCTGCGCCGCCTGGGACTGCGCCGCCACGTCCTCGCTGCGCTTCTCGTAAAGCGCCGTGCAGGCCTTCGCCTTGGCCTTGTCGTCGCAACCGCGGTCGCGCTCGGCCAGCCACGCGGTCTGCGCTTGCTGGAGCGCGTCGCGGTCGGTGCGCTGCGTGTAGGCGCTCAACGTGCCGAACGCTTCGGCCAGTTGCTCGTCGCGCGCCCGCAGGTCGGCGTTGCCGCACACCGTCCGCGCGACCGCGCCCGACGGCTTGCGGCAGTCGATGCCCTGGGCGTGCACGGGCGTCGCCGCGGCGCAGAGCGCGAGAACGAGGCCCGGGAACCAACGGAGCGGTGAAGGTGTCATCGAAGGACAGCCGCGCTTGCGGAAAAAGACGGTGGACTTTAACCAACACCGGGCGCCACGGGAAGCACGCACCGCCCCACCTACCCTTCGCATTTATTTCCATAATATATCTTATGCGATTTTTGTTCGCACCTCGGGGCAGTGGCCTTTCCCGCGGCGGACCGGTCGGTTAAGGTCGGTGCCCCACTCCGTAGCCCAGAGCTGACCATGGCCCGCAACATCGACCGCCTGCTCGACATCATGGCCCGCCTGCGCGATCCGCAGAACGGCTGCCCCTGGGACCTCGAGCAGACCTACCGGACCATCGCGCCGCACACGATTGAGGAGGCCTACGAGGTCGCCGACGCCATCGAGAAAGGCGACATGGCGGCGTTGCGCGAGGAGTTGGGCGACCTGCTGTTCCAGGTCGTCTACTACAGCCAGTTCGCGCGCGAGGAAGGCCTGTTCGATTTCGAGGAGGTCGCCGGCGTCATCGCCGACAAGATGATCAGCCGCCACCCGCACGTTTTCGGCTCCGAGGAGATCCGCACGGCCGAGCACCAGACTTCGCGCTGGGAGGAGCACAAGGCAGCCGAGCGCGCCGCCAAGGCCGCGGCGCAGGGGCAGGCGCCGCCGTCGGCGCTGGACGGGGTGATCGCCGGGCTCCCTGCCCTCACCCGGGCGCTGAAGCTGCAGAAGCGCGCGGCGCGCGTCGGCTTCGACTGGACGGACGCGCGCGACATCCTCGACAAGATCGAGGAGGAAGTCGGCGAGTTGCGCGCCGAGATCGACGGCGGGGCCGCCCAGGAGCGCGTCGCCGACGAGTTGGGCGACCTGCTGTTCGCCCTGGTCAACCTCGCACGCCGGCTGGAGGTGGACCCGGAAACCGCGCTGCGCGGCACCAACGCCAAGTTCGAGCGCCGCTTCCACAGGATCGAGGAACTGCTCGGCGAACAGGGCCGGAAGCCCGCCGACGCCACGCTCGACGAGATGGAGGCGTTCTGGCAGCAGGCCAAGCGCGAGGAAACGAAGTAGCGGTTCGTTATCATGGGCGCCGCCGTCCTGATCTACGCGGGCGCCGCGCTGGCGGAGATCGCCGGGTGCTTTGCGTTCTGGGCGTGGCTGCGGCTGGGGAAGTCCGCCCTGTGGCTGCTGCCCGGCCTGCTCAGCCTGACGCTGTTCGCGTGGCTGCTCACCCGCGTGGACGCCGCCTTCGCCGGGCGAGCCTACGCGGCGTACGGCGGCGTCTACATTGCGGCGTCGCTGGCGTGGCTGTGGGTGGTCGAAGGCAGCCGGCCCGACCGCTGGGATCTGGCCGGCGCGGCCGTCTGCCTGCTCGGCGCCGCGGTGATCCTGTTCGCCCCGCGCGGCGCCTGAACCCCTTCAGCCGTACAGCGTCTCGCGCAGCGCGGTCCAGCTGTCGCGGTTGGGGGCGATCATCACGCTGCCTTCCAGGACCGTGGGTGCATAGGGGCGGCCGTCCACCAGCGCGGCGTAGCCGCCGGCCTCGGCGTGCAGCAACATGCCGGCCGCGTGATCCCAGGGCATCAGCTTGTGGTACACCGAGAAGTGGGCGACGCCCTCCAGCAGGCGCAGGTATTCGTGCGCGGCGCAGGCGAGGCAGACGACCTCCTTCACCGCCGGCTTGCGGGCGTTCAGCCGGGCGGTGGTGGCCTCGTCGGCGTAGCGGACGGACAGCGCGCCGACCATCTCCGCCACCGGCACCGGAGCCGCCACACGGAGCCGGCGACCGTCCAGCCAGGCGCCCTGCCCCTTCGCCCCGACCGCGGTGCGGCCCGTGCACGGGTCGTGGATCCAGCCGGCCAGCGTCTCGCCGGCCCGCACGTAGGCGACCATCACAGCGAAGGTCGGTTTGCCGTTGGCGAAGTTGATGGTGCCGTCGATGGGGTCGATGATCCACACCGGCTCGTCGCCGAACACCCGCTTCAGCACCGCGGGGTCGGCGGCCACCGCCTCCTCGCCCACCACGGTGCTGCCGGGCACGAGGTCGCGCAGGCGCGGAGAAAGAACGCGCTCGGCGGCCTCGTCGGCAACGGTCACCAAGTCGGTCGGGCCGGTCTTCTGGCGGATATCCTCCGTCGAGAGCTGGCGGAAGTACGGAAGGATCTCGCTCTCCGCGACCTCCCGGATCAGGGCGGTGACGCGGTCCAGGTCGGGCAGCATGGTGCGGGTCACGGTTTGGCCGGGGCCTTCTGTTTGGGGTCTGACTTGCCGGTGGGCGGTTTGGGGGCAACAGGCTTCGGCGGGGCCAGTTCCATGGTGGTGCTGCCGTCCTGCGGCGGGCCGGGGAGCGGCACCTTGCCCTCCAGCCCTGCCTCCTTCATCGCCTTGACCAGCGCGTCGTAGGTGGCTTGGTCGGCCGCCGGGTTCGGCTCTGGCGGCGGGCCGACCAGCGGGCCGCCCACGGCGGGCTCGCGCGGGGCGTTGGGATCGGGAGGCGAGGGCGGCTCGGTCGCCTTGGCTTCCTTCGTCTCGGGCTCGGGCGGCGGCGCGGGAGGCGGCGGCGGGCGCCACCTCTTGAAGCACTCGACGAAGTCCTCGTCCTTGCACTGCTCGACCAGCAGCTCGCGCGGGTCGGGGCCGAGCACCACCGGGCCGGCCGGCGCCACCGGCATCTCCGGCGGCGGCTTGGGCAGCGGCGGCTCCGGCGAATCCTCGACGTCCTGGGCGAACGCCGGCGCCGTGGTGATCAGCAGCAGGAACAGGGCGAAAAGCGCGCGCACGGAGGTCCGCGGGGTGAAAGGGGGCTCAGCCGCCATTATGGAACCGGCGGGCCGCCGCCGCCACGGACAAATACACGCGCCCTGCCCTTACGCCCCGGCCGAGAAGCGCTTCTCGAAACGCGCCAGATCGGCCGGGTCGAGCGCCACGTGCAGATGGGCGTGCGCCTCGTCGTCGCGACGCTCCAGAACCTCGCCGCGGTCGTACAGCCACGCCAGCGCCGCTCCGTTGCCGAGGTCGATGGACAGGTCCACCACCTGCCGGCCGCGGTTCATGCGCTGGTCGAGCAGCGCGTCCAGAGCCTCGATCCCCTGCCCCGTCAGCGCAGACACGCATACCTGCCGCGGGTCGCGCCGGACCTGGGCGGCGAGCGCGTCGCGCTGCTCCGCGTCCAGGCAGTCGATCTTGTTCAGCACCTCGACGACACGGTCGTCGGTCTCCGGGTCGATGCCGATGTCCCGCAGCACCGTGGAGACGTCGTCGCGCTGCGCGTCGGTATCGGCGTGCGAGATGTCGCGGACGTGCAGGATGATGTCGGCGCCGTCCACCTCTTCCAGCGTGGCGCGGAACGCCTCGACCAGATGGTGCGGCAGGTCGGAGATGAAGCCCACCGTGTCGGACAGGATCACCTTGCGCCCCGACGGCAGCGTCACCTGCCGCATGGTCGGGTCCAGCGTGGCGAACAGCAGGTCCTTGGCGAACACGTCGGCGTTGGCCAGCCGGTTGAACAGCGTGGACTTGCCGGCGTTGGTGTAGCCGACCAGCGCCACCACCGGGTACGGCACCTTGGCACGCGCCTTGCGGTGCAGGCCGCGGGTGCGCCGCACGTCCTCGAGTTCCTTCTTGATCTTGATGATGCGGTCGCCGATCAGGCGGCGGTCCATCTCCAGCTGCGATTCGCCGGGGCCGCCGAGGAAGCCGAAGCCGCCGCGCTGGCGTTCCAGGTGGGTCCACGACCGCACGAGGCGCGACTTCTGGTAGGTCAGCGACGCCAGCTCGACCTGCAGCTGGCCTTCGCGGGTGCGGGCGCGGGCGCCGAAGATTTCCAGGATCAGGCCGGTACGGTCGATGACCTTGGCCTTGACGCCCTTTTCCAGGTTGCGCTGCTGCACCGGGCTGAGCGCGTGGTCGATCACGACCAGCGTCGCCCCGCTCTCCTCCACCACCTGGGCGAGGTGTTCGACGGTGCCGGAACCGAGCAGGGTGGACGGGTGCGGACGGCTGACGCGCGCGCACTCGGCGTACGCGACCTCCAACTCGATGGCCTGGGCAAGGCCGACGGCCTCCTCCAGGCAAGCCTCCGGCGCGCGCGGCGCCTCGTGGGCGTCGCGGAGCACCGGGTGGATGACGACGGCGCGGCCGGAGCCGTGCGATTCGCGGGAGTCGCCGCCGGGCGGCGTACCGTTCGAGAAGCCGTTAATTGCCTTCACCTTCCTTGGGCGGTTCGAAGAGCTGGATCGGATGGGCCGGCATCACGGTGGAGATCGCGTGCTTGTAGACCAGCTGCGAATGCGCGTCCCGCCGCAGCAGGACAGAGAAGTTGTCGAACCAGGTGATGATGCCCTGAAGCTTGACGCCGTTCACCAGGAAGACCGTTACGGGAGTCTTGTTCTTTCGGACGTGGTTAAGAAAGACGTCCTGCACATTCTGGCTTTTTTCAGACATGTCGGTGTGCCCCCTTCTTCAATGTTTATTGGGGCTCCTTAAGAGCCCACTCCCCGCACCAGGCTTTATCGTTCAGTCTGCCGAACCCGTCCCATCCGGAGCTTGCACGGATATGGTATCACCGATACGCCGCACCAAGCCACTCAGCGTGCCACAGGTGTCGTATCGATGCGCCGGCGGGAAACGGCCGAAGCCTTCCCCCTCCGCGGCGCCCACCAGAACCGGCACGAGTCCGGCGGCATGGGCGCATTCCATGTCGATGTCGGCGTCACCGATGAACCACACCTCGCGCGACGGCGCAATCCCCGACGGCGCAAGGGCCATGTGCACCGGCGCGCAGTGCGGCTTGTCCGCATCGGCGTCCTGGGCACCGACCAGACGGCCGAAGAAGCGCGTCCAGCCCAGCTTGTCCGCCTCGGCGCGCAGGAAACGGCCGGTCTTGTTGGACACCACCGCCTGGTAGATACCGCGCGCGGCGAAGCTCTCCAGCAGGGCTTCGGCGCCGGGAATCGGCCGCAGATGGTCCAGGTGGTGCGCCTCGAAATAGGCGTAGAACTGGTCGCGCGCCTCGGTCCAGCGTTCGCCGAAGATGCGCGGGAAGCTGTCGCGCAGCGACTGCTTGATCCGCTCGCGCGATTCCTCCTCGGTCCACGGCCGCTGGCCGTGCTGTTCGAGGGCGTGGTTCAGTGCGGCGCGAATCGTGCCCCAGTTATCGACCAGGGTATTGTCCCAGTCGTACAGCACCGCGCGCGGCAGCGCCGGCGATTCGGTCGATGTGTGGATCACGCACGCCCCCGCAGAACGTCGTCGATGTAGGCGCGCCGCAAGCCCAGCGCAACCGGCCCGGGCTTGCCGGTGCCGATGGCGTGCCCGTCGATGCTGGTGACCGGCAACGCGAAGGTGCCGGCCGACGACAGGAACGCCTCACGGGCCGCCAGGGCCTCGGCCACAGTGAACGGCCGCTCCTCCACCGGCAGCTCGGCCGCGCGGGCGAGCCGCAGCAGCGCCAGACGGGTGACGCCGTTGAGGATTTTGTGGCTCGGATCGCGGGTGACCAGCGTCCCCTCGGCCGTGACGATCCAGGCGTTGGAGGAACAGCCCTCGGTCACCGTGCCGTCGGGATCGACCATCCACGCCTCGAACGCGCCGGCCTCCGCCGCCTGCTGCTTGCCGAGGACCTGGGCCAGCAACCCGGTGGTCTTGATGTCGCGGCGGCCCCAGCGGATGTCGGGGATGGTGATGACCGGAACGCCGTCCTCAAGCTGCCCCGGTTGCGTCCAGCGCTGCACGCGCCGCGTGGTGACCACCAGCGACGACGGGCGCGGCGACGGGAAGCGGAAGTCGCGCGGCGCCACGCCCCGGCTCACCTGCATGTAGACGGCGCCGTCGTGGATGCCGTTGCGGCGCGCCAGATCGCGCAGCACCTGTTCGAGCACGCGGCGGCTGACCGGCCAGGGAATGCGCAGTGCATCCAGGCTGCGGCCCAGCCGGTCGAGGTGGCCGTCCATGTCCGCGAAGCGGCCGCCGAGGACGGTGACGACCTCGTACACCCCATCGGCGAGTTGGAAGCCGCGGTCCTCGATGTGGACCGCCGCACGGTCGTGCGGCAGGTAGCGGCCGTTGACGTATGCCCATCGAGCCATCGGCTTCTTCGTTCTTCTTCGTTCTCTGACCCGAGGAGATAACAGCGCGTCTCAACCATCCGTGCCCCCAACGGGCACGGATGGCCGACGTTAGCACCAAGTGGCGGGCGGACCAAGCGCCGAGGCGCGTCAGTCGATAAAGGCCTTCCCCTTCTCGTTGCCGTGCACGCCCAGGCTCTTCAGCTTGCGGTGCAGGGCGGAGCGTTCCATGCCGACGAAGGCGGCGGTGCGCGAGATGTTGCCGCCGAATCGGGTGACCTGGGCCAGCAGGTACTCGCGCTCGAACACCTCGCGCGCCTCGCGCAGCGGCAGGCCCATGATCTCGCCGCCCTTGTCCCACTTCAGCACGGTTGGGGTGATGGCGCCGATCTCCGGCGGCAGCATGTCGGCGCGGATCGGCTCCTTGTGGTCGCCCTGCGCCATGATCAGCAGCCAGTCCACCACGTTGCGCAGCTGGCGCACGTTGCCCGGCCAGTCATAGGCCTGGAGCGCCGCCATGGCGTCCTCGCCGAACTCGCGCGCCGGCAGGCCGGCGGCCTCGGCCGAGCGCACCATGAAGTGCTTGGCCAGCAACGGGATGTCCTCGCGCCGCTCGGCCAGCGCCGGCACGCGGATCGGCACCACGGCAAGGCGGTAGAACAGATCCTGGCGGAAGCGCCCGTTCTCGATCTCGGCCTGGAGGTCGCGGTTGGAGGTGGCGATGACCCGCACGTCCACCTCGACCCGGTGGCCGCCGCCGACGCGCTCGAACGTCTGCTCCTGCAGCGCGCGGACGATCTTGCCCTGCGTCTCCAGCGGCATGTCGGCGACCTCGTCCAACAGCAGCGTGCCGCCGTGCGCCTGCTCGAAGGTGCCGATCTTGCGGCCGCCGCCGTCGACGCCGCCCTCGGTGCCGAACAGCTCGATCTCCAGCCGGTCGGGGCGCATGGTGGCGCAGTTCAGCCCGACGAACGGGCCGGTGGCACGGCGCGAGCGCTGGTGGATCTGGCGGGCCACCACCTCCTTGCCGGACCCGGCGGGGCCGGTGATCAGCACGCGGCTGCCGGTCGGGGCGACCTTCTCGATGCTCTGGCGGACGTGGGTGACGGACGAGGAGCGGCCGATCAGCTCCACCTCGCCGCCGGCACGCAGGCGCAGTTCCTCGTTCTCGCGCCGCAGGCGGGCCGCTTCGATGGCGCGCTCGACCATCAGCAGCAGGCGGTCGGCCTTGAACGGCTTTTCGATGAAGTCGTAGGCGCCGATCTTGATGGCACTGACCGCGGTCTCGATGGTGCCGTGGCCGGAAATCATGATGATCGGCAGGTTCGGGTGGTCGCGCATCAGCTGCTCGAGGATCTGCAACCCGTCGAGCCGGCTGCCCTGCAGCCAGATGTCGAGGATGACGAGGTTCGGCCGCCGTGCGGCGACCTGGGTGAACGCCTCGTCGGCGTTGGCCGCCTCGCGTGTCTTGATCCCTTCGTCGTTCAGGATGCCCGCGATGAGCATCCGGATGTCCGACTCGTCATCGACGATCAGAATGTCATGAGCCATTGGCTGCCCGCCTCTGTTCACCGCCGGTCTGCGCCGGCCTCTCGTCCGCGGTGGCGGGCTCCGCCGCCGCGGTGTTGCGTGGGATGACCAGGGCGACGCGCGCGCCGCCCTCCGGACGGTCGTCGAGCGTCAGCTCGCCGCCGTGGTCCTCCATGATCTTCTTGACGATCGCCAGCCCCAGCCCGGTGCCCTTGGCCCGGGTGGTGACGTACGGCTCGGTCAGCCGGTGCCGTTCGTCCTGGGGAAGGCCCTTGCCGTTGTCCTCGACGACCAGCGCGACCCGCTCGGCGTCGGCCTCGATGCGCACGCCGACGTGGCCGGGCGGCAGCGCCGCGCCGTCCGTCGGGGTCGGGCGGCCCTCGATGGCATCGACGGCGTTCTGCAACAGGTTGGTCAGCGCCTGGCTGATCTGCCGGGAGTCGCAGGCCACCGTCAGCGGCCCCTGCGGCAGCGCGACGTCGAACTTCACCGTGCCGGCGTGCGCGCTGGTCTGCAGGAACACCGCCTGCCGGACGAGGTCGTTGACGTTGACCGGCTTCATCACCGGCTGCGGCATGCGCGCGAAGGCCGAGAACTCGTCCACCATGCGCCGGATGTCGTCCACCTGCCGGACGATGGTGTCCGTGCACATGGTGAACACCTCGGTATCGTCGGGCGTGATCTGCTTCAGGTACTTGCGGCGCAGCCGCTCCGCCGACAGCTGGATGGGGGTGAGCGGGTTCTTGATCTCGTGTGCGATGCGGCGCGCCACGTCGGCCCAGGCGGCCTTGCGCTGCGCCGACACCAGTTCGGTGATGTCGTCGAAGGTGACGACGTAGCCGCGGATCTCCCCTCCCCCGGCCTCGGCGCTGATGCGCACCAGCAGCGTCAGCGGAGCGCCGCCGGGCCGGCGGATCTGCACCTGCTCCTGCACCGGGCGGCCGGGGCGGCGCGGCGCGTTGTCGAGCAGCTCGCCCATCTCCGGCGACAGCTCGGCGAGGCGGCGGCCGATCAGGCTCTCCGGGTCCTCGACGCCCAGCAGGCGGGCTGCCGAAAGATTAGGCAGATTGATGATCCCGTCGGCATCCAGGCCGATCACGCCGGCGGTGACGCCGCCCAGCACCGTCTCGGTGAAGCGGCGGCGCTGGTCGAGCTGGCTGTTTGCCTGGAGCAACTCGCGCCGCTGGCTCTCGATCTCGGTGGTCATGCGGTTGAAGGCGCGCGACAGCAACGCCAGCTCGTCCTCGTCGCGCGGCTCGGAAACGCGGACCTGGAGGTCGCCGGCGCGCACCCGCTCGGCGGCGCCGATCAGCGCGGAGATCGGGCGGGCCAGCCGTGTGGCGAAGTTCAGCCCCGCCCACACGGCCGCCATCAGCAGCAGCAGCGCCACGATGACGAAGATCGCCGTGAAGGTGATCTGCAACGACCCGCGCTGGCCCTCCAGTTCGGTGTAGGAGGTCACGGCGCCCTTTGCGGCGGCATAGTGCTGCAGCACCTTCGCCTCCACCACGCGGCCGACGTACAGGTAGGTGTCGACGAAGCGGTCCAGGCGGATCAGCGCGCGCACGCGGTCGTCGTTCTCGTGCACGATCAGCACGACCTCGCCGTTGCGCGCCTGCTCAAGGTTGGTGTCGGGGATCGGGTCGAACTCCAGCGCGAAGCTGAAGCCGGAGCGCGCCAGGATGCGCCCGGTGGTGCCGTGGAAGACGATGGCCTCGGACAGCGCGCGCAGCGCCGCCTGGGTGGACACCACCTGGTCGAAGCGCTCCGGGTCGATGGACAGCCGCACCGCCTCCTGGTTCAGGTCGTTGGCCATGGCCAGCGCGTCGGCGCGGATGTTCTGCTGGTGCTCGTGCAGGTAGGCGCTCGCCACCTGCAGGGACTCGTGCACCGCCGTGCGCACCTTGTCGCTGAACCAGGACTGGACGCCGACGTAGAAGAAGATCGCCGAGAACGCGGCCACCACGATGGCCGGCGCCACCGCCAGCAGGCTGAACACCGCGACCAACCGGACGTGCAGGCGGGAGCCCGCCATGCCGCGCCGGTGCCCCATCCAGATCTGCACGATGCGGCGCGCCACCAGCGCGGCCAGCAGCAGCAGCAGGACCATGTCGAGAATGAGCAGCAGCGTGACCGTACGCGCGTTCGTGCCGCCGAACGCCGCCGTTTCGGTCAGCGCGCCGTAGGTGGCGAAGCCGGCCGCGATCGCCGCCAGGCTGAGCGCCACCGCCAGCCGCTTGGCGAGGCCGACCCGGCTGGCCCACCGCGAGAGCTGGGCCCAGAAAGTCGGTGATCGGTCCGCCGTCTTGTCGTGCGTCTGAAGCGCCATGGATACCGGCCAAGGATGTTGCCGGAAAGGTACACACCTGTGGCGGACCTGCCAAGCGCGTTCAAGGTCATACCGCGAACGGCTCCATTGCAGGGTGCAAAGGAGCCGCTCGGAACCGTCCGCCTTCCGGCGGTGTCACATGATTATCACGGGCGATGCTACTTGAGGCCGCGAACCACCTGGATGTCGAGTTCGCGGATCTTCTTGCGGAGCGTGTTCCGGTTCAGCCCCAACAACTCCGCGGCCTTGATCTGGTTGCCGCGGGTCGCCGACAGGCTGAGCGAGATCAGTGGGCGTTCCACCTCCCGCAGCACGCGGTCGTACAGGCCGGCGGCCGGCACGCCGTCCTTATGGGCGGCGAAGTAATCCTTCAGATGGCGCTCCACGGCGGAGCCCAGTCCTTCGCTCTGCGTCTCCTCGACGACCGGGGCGGCGGGCGTGGCGTCGGCCAACTCCGCCTCGATCACGTCGACGCCGATCACCTCCTGGGAGTACAGGGCGGCGAGGCGGCGTACGAGGTTTTCCAGCTCGCGTACGTTGCCCGGCCAGCGGTAGCGCTTCAGGCGCTCCATGGCCCCCTGGTCGATGCTCTTGTTCGGCAGGCCCTGCGCCACCGCCTGGTTCAGGAAGTGGCGGATCAGCAGCGGCACGTCCTCCGTGCGCTCGCGCAGCGGCGGCAGGCGGATCGGCACGACGTTCAGGCGGTAGAACAGATCCTCGCGGAACAGGCCCTGCCGGGCCAGCGTGCGCAGGTCGCGGTGGGTGGCGGCGATGATGCGTACGTCCGTCTTGATGGGCGTACGCCCGCCGACGGTGGTGTACTCCCCCTCCTGCAGCACGCGCAGCAGGCGCGTCTGCGCCTCCAGCGGCATGTCGCCGATCTCATCCAGGAACAGAGTACCGCCCTGCGCCTGCTCGAAACGGCCGGTGGAGCGGTTGGTGGCGCCGGTGAAGGCGCCCTTCTCGTGGCCGAACAGCTCGGACTCGATCAGCTCGCGCGGGATCGCCGCCATGTTGATGGCGACGAAGGGGCCGTTGCGGCGCTTGCCGTAGTCGTGCAGCGCGCGCGCCACCAGCTCCTTGCCGGTGCCCGACTCGCCGGTGATCATCACCGTCAGGTCTGTGCCCATCAAACGGGCAAGCACGCGGTAGATCTCCTGCATCGCCGGCGAGCGGCCGATGACCGGGAGCTGCTCCTCGTCCAGGCTGTCGTTGGCCGGTTCGGCCTTGGTCTGGTGGGCGTTCAGCGCGCGCTCGACCACCGAGACCAGCTCCTTCAGGTCGAAGGGCTTGGGCAGGTATTCGAAGGCCCCCCGCTCGGCCGCCTTCACGGCGGTGATCAGGGTGTTCTGCGCGCTCATCACGATGACGCGCAGCTCGGGGCGCAGCTTCTTGATGCGGGGGATGAGGTCCAGCCCGTTCTCGTCGGGCATGACCACGTCGGTGATGACCAGGTCGCCCTGGCCGTCGGACACCCAACGCCACAGGGTGGAGGCGTTGCCGGTGGTGCGGACCTCGTGGCCGAGACGCGCCAGCGCCTGCGTGAGGACGGTGCGGATCGCACGGTCGTCATCCGCAACCAGGATGGTCGCCTGACTCATCAGCGCGCCCCCCGCTCGGCCCGGCCCGCGACACCCTCCCCAGGAACTTGCGATTCATCGTACATGGGCAGCGACACCTTGAAGACGGTACGGCGCGGCTGGCTGTCGAATTCGATGACGCCGCCGTGATCGCCGATGATCTTCGCCACCAATGCAAGACCAAGGCCAGTTCCGTTGACCTTTGTGGTCACGAACGCGTCGAACAGGTTGGTGCGCAGGTCCTCGGGGATTCCGTCGCCGTTGTCCTGCACGGAAACCAGCAACGGCAAGGGCAGCCGCGTGTCGCCGCCCGGCAGCGCCATGCGCACGCCGTGCTGGTAGGCGGTGGACAGCACGATCTCGCCGCCCTGCTCCGGGCAGGCCTCTGCCGCATTTTTAATCAGGTTGAGGAAGACCTGGATCAGCTGGTCGCGGTTGCCCAGCACCGGCGGCAGCGACGGGTCGTAGCGCTCGACGAAGCGGATGTTCCGGCCGAAGCCGTTCTGGGCGATCTTGCGGACGTGCTCCAGCACCGTGTGGATGTTCACCGGCCCGCGCTCCAGCGGGCGGTCGGAGAACACCTCCATGCGGTTGACCAGGGCCACGATGCGGTCGGCCTCGTCGCAGATCAGGCGGGTCAGCACGCGGTCCTGCTCGTTGGCGTTCTCTTCCAGCAGCTGGGCGGCGCCGCGGATGCCGGACAGCGGGTTCTTCACCTCGTGCGCCAGCATCGACGCCATTGCCGTCACCGAGCGCGCGGCGTTGCGGTGGGTCAGCGAGTTGTCGATCTTGCGGGCCAGCGAGCGCTCGTGCAGCGTCACGATCATGTGGTCGGAGCCGTCACCCATCGCCGCCACCTGCGCCGTCACCGTGTGCGGGCCGATGCGCGGGGTGTCGATGGTGATGCCCTCCTGCGAGGCGCGCAGGCTGCCGCGCTGCGCCTGTGCCAGCAGCAGCAGGACCGGGCTGTCGGGGTTCAGCAGGTCGGCCAGCGGCGTGCCTTCGATCATGCTGGCGCCGACGTCGAAGAACTCCTGCGCCTCGATGTTGACGAAGCGGATCTCGCCCGCGCCGTCCACCACCAGCACCGGGTCGGGCAGCGCGTTGAGCACCGCGTGCGGGTCCACCGCGCCAGAGCCGCCGGAGCGGGGCGGAAGGCGCGGCGCACGCCGCGTTGCCGACGTGGCCATGCGCGACGACATCAGGCGGCCATCCTCTCGATCACGGGGGTGTAGAAGCGCCGGATCCGCTCGCGGACCGCGTCGGCGCCGTCGATCTGGTTGATCTCCTGGCGGAACTCGGCCGAGCCCTGCAGGCCCTTGGAGTACCAGGAGATGTGCTTGCGCGCGACGCGCACGCCCGGCTCGGTGCCGTAGTGGCTGAGCATGGCGTCGAAGTGCTCCAGCAGGGTGGCCAGCTGCGCGTGCAGCGGCGGGTCGGGCAGGCGCTGGCCGGTGCGCAGGTAGTGCATGACCTGCGCCGGGAACCACGGCCGGCCGTAGCAGCCGCGGCCGATCATCACGCCGTCTGCGCCGGATTCCGCCAGCGCGCGGTCGACGTCCTCAAAGCTCTGGATGTCGCCGTTGACCACCACGGGGATCGACACGGCCTCCTTGACCTTGCGCACGAAGGCCCAGTCGGCGGTGCCGTTGTACATCATCTGCCGCGTGCGGCCGTGGATGGTGATCATCCTGATCCCCGCCTCCTCGGCGATCTTCGCGAGGCGCGGCGCGTTGAGGTTGGCGTGGTCCCAGCCCATGCGGGTCTTCAGCGTGACCGGGATGTTCACCGCCTTGACGGTCGCCTCCAGGATGCGGCCGGCCAGCGGCTCGTCGCGCATCAGCGCGGATCCGGCGTAGCCGTTGACCACCTTCTTGACCGGGCAGCCGAAGTTGATGTCGACGATGGCGGCGCCGCGGTCCTCGTTCAGCTTGGCGGCCTCCGCCATCACCTGCGGCTCGCAGCCGGCAAGCTGCACCGCCATCGGGAATTCCTCCGGCACGGTCTCGACCATGCGCAGGGTCTGGCGGTTTTCGCGGATCATCGCCTGGCTGGCGACCATCTCGGACACGACGAGGCCGCACCCGGTGCGCTTGACCAGACGGCGGAACGGCAGGTCGGTGACGCCCGACATGGGGGCGAGGATCACCGGATCCGACAGGGTGAGGGAACCGATCTGAATGGCCATCTCATCTGCCCAATTCGTGGGCGCATCGATCATTTGCTGGGATTTTGGGCAAGATACACATGGTCTGACCAGTTTGCAAGCGCGTGCGGCGCAGCAAAGCTGCGGGCCTTGACAATTTTCGGTCAGCCCAACAGCACATCCGCGACGAACTTGACGCCCAAATAGGCGAGCGTGAGCAAAAGATAGGCAATCAGCACCAACCTCGCGGCGGTGCGCCCTCTCACGCCCGTTCGCACGTGCGCGAACAACAGGCCGCCGATGACCAGGAAAGTGGCAAGCGAGAACAGCGTCTTGTGGTCGAAGCGCAGCGCCACGCCCTGCTCGTAGTGCAGAACCGCCATGCCGGTGGCGAGGCCGGCGCCGAGCACCGCCTCCGACGCGCCCAGCAGGCGGACCTGCAGGCGCTCGCTCTCCGCCATCGGCGGCAGGAAGCGGGTCAGGGCGGTCGGCCGCTTGGCCTTCAGCGCGCGTTCCGACAGGAAGGCGGCGAGCGACGCCACGGCGGCCAGCGTCAGCAGCGCGTAGGTGACCACCGAAATGGCGATGTGCACGTCGATCCAGATGCCCGGCGCGCCGCCGCGCAGCACCGGCGCCCGCGTGCCTTCGGCCAGCGTCGCCACCGCGGCGACGGCGACGAGGTACGGCAGCAACAGCGGCGACAGCCGCCATGCGGAGCGGGTCAGCGCGCACAGGGCGGCGAACAGCACCATGCAGGCGGCGATGGTCACCCACAGCGCGGTCGGCAGCCCGGTCGTCCAGGCGCCGCCGATGCGCACCGCGGCCCACACCACCGGCCCGAACACCGCCAGCGCCAGCGCCCCCCAGAACATGGCCGAGCGCCCCTGCTCCCCAGCCCCGCCGACGGTGCGGTAGGGGTAGAGCGAGGCCGGCAGCAGTGCCAGCAGTGCGGTCAGGCTGAAGACGAAGTTCTGAGACATCACCCTTCCCTGCTCCGGCCCTTGGCGGAGCACCGGGGACAGGCTAGGCTCCGCCGCGTCGTCGTCAAGTCGCAAATCATTCGCGGACCCTTCCCGTCATGACCACCTGCATTGCGCTGATCGTCGCCGGCGGTTCCGGCCAGCGCTTCGGCGCCGAACGCCCGAAACAGTACCACGACCTCGCCGGCCGCCCAGTGCTCCGCCGCACGGTGGAGGCGTTCCTGCGCCACCCCGCGGTCAGCGGCGTCCAGGTGGTGATCCAGCCGGCGCACCGCGACCTCTACGACGCCGCCGTCGCCGGCCTGGACCTGCCCGAGCCGGTGGCCGGCGGCGCCACCCGCCAGGACTCGGTGCGCAACGGTCTGGAGGCCCTGCCCTCCCCCGACCTCGTGCTGATCCACGACGCCGCCCGCCCGCTGATCGACGCCGACTCCATCCAGGCGGTGGTCGATGCGCTGGCCGAGGCGCCGGGCGCGCTGGCCGCCGTGCCCGTGGCGGACACTCTGAAGCGCGGTGATGGCGGAAACGTGGCCGGCACGGTGGACCGCACCGCGTTGTGGCGCGCACAGACGCCGCAGGGCTTCCGCTACCCGGAGATCCTGGCGGCGCACCGCGACGCCGCCGGGCTCGACCTTACCGACGACGCGGCGGTCGCCGAGCGCGCCGGGCTGGCGGTGCGGCTGGTGCCGGGCAAGGAGGAGAACTTCAAGGTGACCACCCAGGACGACCTGATCCGCGCCGAGCGTCTCCTCATGCAGGCGCTGTGGGACGTGCGCACCGGGACCGGCTTCGACGTGCACCGCTTCACCGAGGGCGACGCCGTCGTGCTGTGCGGCGTGCGGGTGCCGCACACGCAGAAACTGGAGGGCCATTCGGACGCCGATGTCGGCCTGCACGCGCTGACCGACGCGATCCTCGGTGCCATCGGCGACGGCGACATCGGCAGCCACTTCCCGCCCACCGACCCGCGCTGGCGCGGCGCCGACAGCGGCCGCTTCCTCCAGCACGCGGCGGAGCTGGTGCGCGCCCGCGGCGGCGTCATCGCGCACGCCGACGTCACGCTGATTTGCGAGCGCCCCAAGGTCGGCCCGCACCGCGCCGCCATGGTGGCGCGGGTGGCGGAGCTGCTGGGCATCGCCGCGGCCCGGGTCAGCGTCAAGGCGACCACCACCGAGCGGCTGGGCTTCACCGGCCGCGGCGAGGGCATCGCCGCGCAAGCGGTGGCGACGGTGCGGCTTCCGGGATAGGATGGGCGCTCCACAGCCGGGGAGTCCCATGTTCCCTGACCACATCCGCGATCTGGCGACCAAGCTGCTGGCCGAGTACGGCCTGTCCGGGCGCATGGTCGCCACCGCCGAGTCCTGCACCGGTGGCCTGATCGCCGGCGCGATCACAGACATTCCCGGTTCCTCCAAGGTCTTCGACCGCGGCTTCGTCACCTACACCAACGTCGCCAAGTCGGAGATGCTGGGCGTGCCGCCGAGCCTCATCATGGCGCACGGCGCGGTCAGCGCCGAGGTGGCGGTGGCGATGGCGGTGGGGGCGCTGGCCAAGTCCAAGGCCGACGTGACGGTCGCGGTCACCGGCGTCGCCGGGCCGGACGGCGGCACCGAGGCCAAGCCGGTCGGCCGCGTCTACATCGCCACGGCCGTGCGCCGCGGCCCGGCGAAGGCGCGCGAGTACACCTTCTCCGGCGACCGCCATGAAGTGCGGATGCAGACGGTGGAATGCGCGCTGGAACGCCTGCGCGCGGCGCGGCCGACGCTGGGGTGAGCTACGCCGCGGTGGTCGCGCGCACCGTGCCGTCGGCGCCGTAGAGCTGAGCGGCGCGCGTCTCGAAGGCCTGCACCATGCGCTTGACGGCCTCGTTGAACAGCACGCCCATGATCTTCTGCAGGATCGCCGAGCGGAACTCGAAATCCACGAAGAAGTCCACGCACACGCCGCGCTCGTGCGGCGTGAAGATCCAGTGGTTGTTCAGGTACTGGAACGGCCCTTCGGTGTACTGCACGTCGATGCGCCGCGCCGCCTCGTTCAGCTCGACGCGTGAGGTGAAGCGCTCGCGCACCATCTTGAAGCCGATGACAAGGTCCGCGTACATCACGTTGCCCTCGCGCTTGCGGATGCGCGACGCCATGCACCAGGGCAGGAACTCCGGGTACTTGTCCACCTCGGCGACCAGCCGGTACATCTGGTCGGGGGTGTAGGGCAGGACCTTCTTTTCCGCGTGCGTCGGCATTCCGTCTTTCCCTGTCTCCTCAGCCGGCCGCCGCGGCGAGCTTGGCCTCGCGGGCGGCGCGCAGCTGCTCGAAGTCGGCGCCCGCGTGGTAGGACGAGCGCGTCAGCGGGCTGGCCGCCACCATCAGGAAGCCCTTGGCGCGGCCGAGGCGCGTGTAGCCCTCGAACTCCTCCGGCGTCACGAAGCGGTCGACCGCGGCGTGCTTCGGCGTTGGCTGGAGGTACTGGCCGATGGTCATGAAGTCAACGTCCGCGGCGCGCAGATCGTCCATCACCTGCCCCACCTCCTCCTTCGTCTCGCCCAGGCCGACCATGATCCCCGACTTGGTGAAGATCGAGGGGTCCAGCTCCTTCACGCGGGACAACAGTTGCAGCGAGGTGAAGTAACGCGCCCCCGGGCGGATCGTCGGGTACAGGCGCGGCGCGGTCTCCAGGTTGTGGTTGAAGACGTCCGGCCGCGCCTCGACCACCACCTCGACGGCACCCTTCTTCTTCTGGAAGTCGGGGGTGAGGATCTCGATGGTCGTGCCGGGCGACGCGGCGCGGATGGCGCGGATGGTGCGGGCGAAGTGCTCGGCCCCGCCGTCCTCCAGGTCGTCGCGGTCCACCGAGGTGACCACCACGTGGTGCAGTTTGAGCTCGGCCACCGCCTCGGCGACGTTCTCCGGCTCGTGCGGGTCGAGCAGGTTGGGCTTGCCGGTCTCGACGTTGCAGAAGGCGCAGCCGCGCGTGCAGATCGAGCCGAGGATCATGAAGGTGGCGTGCTTGTGCTTCCAGCACTCGCCGATGTTCGGGCAGGCCGCCTCCTCGCACACCGTATGGAGCTTGAGGCCGCGCATCAGCTGGCGGGTCTCGTGGTACTCCTGGCTCGTCGGCGCCTTGACGCGGATCCAGGCGGGCTTGCGCTGGATCGGGTTGTCGGGCTTGTGGGCCTTCTCCGGGTGGCGGAGCTTTTCGGTCTGGTCGGCCGCGGTCATGACGGTACGAACTCCCATCGGTCCGGCGGCGGGCCGGGCCGTTTCAAGGAACGGGCGGCGCTCAGGCGCGCCACTCCGGCGGAAACAGGTCGGCCGGATAGGCCGGATCGAGCGCCTGGTCAAGAGTGAAGGGCGGATCGGCGGGGAAGCGGGCGAGGTCGGTTTCGGCCTGATCCGCTGCAATCCGCCGGCTTCTCCGATAGGCGACCTCGAATACCTCACGCGCAAACGGCCGCAGGCTCGGACTGCGATCCAGGTCATCGATGATGCGGTCGCGCTGTTCATCGATGGTCAGGCGCCAGCCCCGCTCACAGCGCTCGCGCAGCTCGGGGCAATAAAGCCATTTGAGCAGGTGGGGGAGCAGCACCCGAAGCCGGCTTACGATTTCGGACCGCTCGCTCTTGCCCATGCATTCGATCTCCTCGGCGACGTTCTCCCAGTCGATCGGGGCGTTGTTCCGCTCGGCGCCGGCACGACGGATCTCCCGCGCCTGGTCCTGCGTCCAGGCGTAGAAGTCCTCGTCGTACGCGGCGCTGCTGCGGCTCATGCTCTAAGACCGGAAAAACGTCACCTCGGCAATCTAGCTAGAAGTGGATCGCCCGGCCATAGGCATCAAGGACGGACTCATGCATCATCTCCGACAGGGTCGGGTGTGGGAAGACGGTGTGCATGAGTTCGGCCTCGGTGGTCTCCATGGTCTTGGCGACCGTGTAGCCCTGGATCAGCTCGGTCACTTCCGCGCCGATCATATGGGCGCCGAGCAGCTCGCCGGTCTTGGCGACCGTGTAGCCCTGGATCAGCTCGGTCACTTCCGCGCCGATCATATGGGCGCCGAGCAGCTCGCCGGTCTTGGCGTCGAACACGGTCTTCACCATGCCCTCCGGCTCGCCCAGCGCGATGGCCTTGCCGTTGCCCATGAACGGGAAGCGGCCGACCTTCACGTCGTAGCCCTTCTCCTTCGCCTTCTTCTCGGTCAGCCCCACCGACGCGATCTGCGGGTGCGAGTAGGTGCAGCCGGGGATCTTGCGGATGTCCAGCGGGTGGACGTCGTTCTTGCCCGCGATCTTCTCGACGCAGATCACGCCCTCGTGGCTGGCCTTGTGCGCCAGCCAGGGCGGCTGGGTGACGTCGCCGATGGCGTAGACGCCCGGCTCGTCGGTCCGGCACCACTCGTCGGTGACGATGTGGCCGCGGTCCAGCTTCACCTTGGTGCCTTCCAGCCCGAGGTTCTCGGTGTTCGGGCTGATGCCCACCGCGACGATGACGCGGTCCACCGTGATGTCCTCGGTCTTGCCGCCGGCCTCGACCGCCACCGTGACGCTGTCGGCCGCCTTGCGCAGGTTGCCGGCCTTGCCGCCGGTGATGATGCGCATGCCCTGCTTCTCGAAGGCCTTGCGCGCGGCGGCCGAGATCTCCTCGTCCTCCACGGGCAGGATGCGGTCCATCACCTCGACCACCGTCACCTTGGAGCCCAGCGCGTTGTAGAAGCTGGCGAACTCGATGCCGATGGCGCCCGAGCCGATGACCAGCAGCGACTTCGGGAAGCTGTCCGGCGTCATCGCCTTCTTGTAGGTCCACACCAGCTTGCCGTCGTCCTCCAGCCCCGGGAGCGTGCGCGCCCGGGCGCCGGTGGCGATGATGATGTGCTTGGCGCCGAAGGTGCCGACGGCCGCCCCGGACTTGGTGACGGCCACCTGACCCTTGCCGGCCAGCTTGCCCTCGCCGTCGATGACGGTGACCTTGTTCTTCTTCAGCAGGTGCTTGACGCCGCCGTTGAGCTGGGCGGCCACCTTGCGCGACCGCTCCACCACCTTCGGCAGATCGAAGTTGACGCCGCTGACGGACAGGCCGTAGTCGGCGGCGTGCTTGGCGAGGTGCATCACCTCGGCCGAGCGCAGCAGCGCCTTGGTGGGGATGCAGCCCCAGTTCAGGCAGATGCCACCCAGGTGCTCGCGCTCCACCACCGCGGTGCGCAGGCCGAGCTGGGCCGCGCGGATCGCCGCCACGTAGCCGCCGGGGCCGGCACCGATGACCATGACGTCAAATTCCATTGAAATCGCTCCTACTCTGGTGGTGCCGGCCGTCACTCGGGCCACCCCGTCGCCGATGCTTTAATTATGAACAATGATTCATGAACCACGTTCATATACACCGGGACAGCCTGCGGCACAAGTCGCAATATGCGTACATAACGGGCACATAAGGCAGGAAAATAGCTCATTCCCATTATGAACGATGAGTCGCGAGCACTATAATAGGCATCGTCACACAAACCTTGGTGTTGGCGAGCCGGGTCTGCCCTGGGCATGGTGGGGTTCCGTTGCAAACTTTGCCGGCGGACGGAGATCGGGTAAAACCCCCACCCCTTTCAGCGGTTGGGGTGACAGGGTGATGCGCAGCGGGAAGAGCCCGTTCAAGGGCCGGCAGTTCACGGCGGCGGTGATCCTGTGGGCGGTGCGCTGGTACCTGCAGTTTCCAATCAGCTACCGTGATCTCGAGCGGATGCTGGCCGACCGCGGCGTGGTGGTCGATCACACGACCCTCTACCGCTGGATCCAGGCCTATGCCCCGGAGTTGGATAAGCGGCTGCGCCCCCACCTGACGATGACTACCGGCTCCTGGCGGGTGGACGAGACCTACGTGAAGGTGAAGGGCCGCTGGATGTATCTGTACCGCGCGGTTGATGCACGCGGGCAGACGATCGACTTCCTGCTCAGCGCCAAGCGCAATGCGGCCGCCGCCCGGCGCTTCTTCCGCAAGGCGCTGAAGCAGGCGCACACGGTCAACCCACGCACCCTCACCGTAGACAAAAACGTCGCCTATCCGAGTGCGACCAAGGCGATGAAGAAGAACGGCGAGCTGTGGCGGTTCACGAAACTGCGCCAGGTCAAGTACCTGAATAATATTGTTGAACAGGATCACCGACGGATCAAACGGCTGGTGCGACCAGGGCTCGGGTTTCAAGGGTTCTACACCGCACGTCGGACGATCACTGGCTACGAGATCCTGGCAATGGTGTGCAAGGGGCAGGTCGCCGCCGTCCCCGCCAACGACATGCCCGCCCAGGCGACCTTCATCGCTGCCCTGTTCGGCGCTACCGCCTGACGGTGCCGGTGCCACGGCTCACCGCACCCGCCGTCAAACTTTGCAACGGAACCTCTCCTCCAACACGGCGCCGCCATGGCTGGACAATGTCCTGCCCCGTTTGGAGGGCGCGCGGAAGGACGGCCACCGACTTGACAAGTACCAGGAGAAAACGCCCCTATTCGACCTGTTCCAAGTCGGCCTCTTCCCCAGTGGCCTCGCCTGAAGTTGGCGCGCCTGGGTCGACGTCCGTCAGCCCGAGCTTCCGGAAGAAAATGGCGTTCCGCATCTTCGCGTCACCCAACATCTTGGCGTAGGAGACAATCTCGACGTAGGCATCGGGATTCCTCAAATATCCGACAAGCCCCTCGCCGTCCGGGGTCGGGTGGAACGGATAGCCGTGGCAAGCGTCGCGCAGGCTGTCGGTAATGTCGGCCACCACGTAGCAGTGGAAGGCCGCGTTCTTGAGCCTGGGGGAGAATACGCGGCCCTGGGCGTCACGCAGCGACGAGGAGCCCTGGATCTTCGTAATGTAGCCGATGAGCTGGCGTATGGGGTTCTCCGCCCCGTTGTAATCGTCGCGCCCCGGCCGTTTAAACTCGACGAGGACAACGGTGTTGCCGGCTTCCTGCTCCTGCCAAGCAAAGCAGGTGTCGTAGAAGAAGGCGATGTCGGGGCGGTCCAGCGACGAGTCGTCCGTGTAGGTCTTCAGCGCCTTGTCGGAGGCGAAGTAGGCGAAGAAGGCCAACCGGTCGTCCAGCAGCCAGAGCTGGTGGTCAGTGATCTCAAGACGGGACGAGTCTGTCCGCATGGGAACGACCAGCTTGTGGATGGCCTCCTCCAGGAAGTGCGAGTCGCGGCCGTCGCGGAAACCCATGTACCTGTCGAGGATGTCGATGACGGACTTGCGGAGCAGCACGTACTCGGCCAGGACACCCTGCTGCTGCCTCTCCACGAAGCGCTGGTACTGCTCCATCTGGGCCCTCACCTCGTCGGTGTAGGCCGGGGCGCTCTTGAGGGCCGCCGCTTCCTTGTGGGCGGCATTCGTCTTCCGGAAGCGGTGGCGGCACATCTCGACGAAGACCTGCTCTCTCGATGCGGCGCCCGGCACCAGCCCGTCGATGAACTCCTCCATCTCGCCCTGCAGGTAGAGGAACTGCGGGTACTCCCCTATCACCCGCCGGGCGACGGCCCGCTTGCGCTCCTTCACTTCCGCCACGTACTCGCCCAGGTAAGCCATGATCGAGGCCACAAGGGCACGGCGGATGGCGCGGCCTTCGTCCGGCCCGAAGGTGAAGGCCGTCCGCTCCGCGTTCACGTGCTCGTCCAGATAATCGCCATAGACGCAGCCGACATATACCTCCTCGCCGCGCAAGGCCTTCAGCCCGATGGCCTCGTCGATAGGGGCGTCATCGACGGCCCGCTGGTGCGCCGACATGAACAGCCAGTTGTAGTTCTTGTGGTTCGCGTCCGGCCTGATGGACTTTGCGGCGCGCATGTGCCGGACCGTCAGGACGATCTCCTGGCCGTCCTCGGCCGTTATCGTGACCGGCTGCTCGCTGGCATCCTTGACAAGGTCGTCGAACGCCGCCCGCAGATCCGTGACCTCGCCGCCGTCAATGACGGTAACCGCCGGCGCGGCGCCAGTCGCCAGCACCTGCATGAAGTGTCCGATAATCCGCTGGCGTATGGCGGCCGCGTCCACAGGGCACTTGTTCCCATAGAGCGTGTCGAAGCCTTTCAAGCTGATGCGGGTTCCGGGACCGGTGGCCGAGACGGACGCGTCATCCCGCAGGGCAACCTGCTCGTCCTCCCTGAGCACGAAGTCGAACGACCGCGCCTGCAGGTCGGCGACGCCTCCGACGCCCGCGTCGTAGGTGCTATCGACACGGATGTCCCTGAACACCTTCAGCCAGCCGAGCCGCCCGACACCCTTCCCGCCACGCCCGATCTTGTGCAGGGAATCGGGCCGCAGGAAGGAGTTGTAGTTGTCATCATCAAGGCCGATGCCGTTGTCCGTTACGACGAATCCGGACACGGCGGAAGAAGCCACGCCGGGTTCCGTGCGCAGAACCTCAATGTCGATGCGGCCTCGCTTTCCCGCGTCCTCGCCAAAGCGGTCGTCGATGGCGTGCAGACCGTTGCTGACCGCCTCGAACATGGGCAACAGCGCGGCGGTGGCCGACGGCTTCAGCGGCAGGCGCTTCACTCGGCCAACGAGGTCGGGGCTCAGGGTGGGCATGCGTCACTCTCGACAATGCGGCGACGGGAGAGGCGTGGTCCCGGCGCCAGGAACAACCTCGGAGACAGGCGCGGAAAGTGGCTGCATAGCACAGATTACAAGTTAGACGCGACAGACTTACAGGAGAGGTATTGGGCGCTGACGCCAAGCCTATCGGGGCGGCATTGCCTTCATCCTTCCCACAAATTCCGCCAAGCGGT
>Ga0196970_1000919_pt1 | contig 25301 bp, 25 predicted proteins | sample S1v_513CmetaG_FD_148672 | JGI IMG/M metagenome (GOLD analysis project Ga0196970, IMG submission 148672) | Soil microbial communities from Anza Borrego desert, Southern California, United States - S1+v_5-13C | ecosystem: Environmental > Terrestrial > Soil > Desert | place: USA: California... | reverse complement strand
GCCCGGCCGATCCAGGGCTGGTAGCCGGAATAGACGCCCTGCCGCGGGGACGGGTTGAACTCCGCGTCCTTGACGTGGAACATCTTGATCCGCTCGTGATAGACGTCGATGTAGCCGAGGTAGTCGAGCTGCTGCAGCACGAAGTGGCTGGGGTCGTAGAGGATGTTGCAGCGCGGGTGATTGCCGACGCGCTCCAGGAACATCTCGAACGTGGCGCCGTCGAACAGGTCTTCGCCAGGGTGGATCTCATAGCAGAGATCGACACCCACCTTGTCGAACGCGTCGAGGATCGGCCGCCAGCGCCTGGCCAGCTCGTCGAACGCCGTCTCTATCAGGCCCGCCGGGCGCTGCGGCCAGGGGTAGACGTAAGGCCACGCCAGCGCGCCGGAAAAGGTGACGTGCGCCGTCAGGCCCAGGTTGGCCGACGCCTTGGCGGCCATCATCAACTGGTTGACCGCCCACTCCTGCCGCGCCCTGGGGTTGCCGCGCACCTCCGGTGCGGCGAAGCCGTCGAACGCCTCGTCATAGGCCGGGTGCACGGCCACGAGCTGGCCCTGCAGGTGGGTGGACAGTTCGGTGACCTGCACGCCGGCCTCGGCCAGCACGCCCTTCACCTCGTCGCAGTAATCCTTGCTTTCCGCGGCCTTGGCGAGGTCGAACAGGCGGCCGTCCCACGACGGGATCTGCACGCCCTTGAAGCCCAGGCCGGCGGCCCATGTGCCGATGGCCGAAAGGCTGTTGAACGGCGCCGCGTCCCCCGCGAACTGCGCGAGGAAAATCGCCGGACCCTTGATGGTCTTCATGGCCTTGTTCCCTTCTTCTGAACCCTCTCCCGCCCCGGGAGAGGGAGGGGCCCGCGGCAAAGCCGCGGGAGGGTGAGGGTCAGTGCAAGGATCCTTGGACTTACCCTCACCCGGCCGCTTACGCGGCCACCCTCTCCCCGGAGGGGAGAGGGAAGCAATGTCAGAACGGCGAGTCGGGGTAGTAGTACTTGGCGGCGTTCTCCGGCGTGACCAGCGTCGCCTCCATGATGTATTCCTTCTTGATCGGCGCCTTCTCCACCAGGTGCTTGGCGGTGATCTCCATGGCTTCGGCGATCATCGCGGGCGGGTACAGCACGTTCGCGGGGACCAGCACGTCCTTCTCCATGACGCGCTTGATCATCTCCTTCATGCCCGCACCGCCGATGATGAACATCTCCTTCTCGCGGCCGGCCTGCTTGACCGCCTCGATGACGCCCAGCGCGATGTCGTCGTCCTGCGCCCACACCGCGTCGATCTTCGGGAAGCGGGAGAGGAAGTCCTGCATCACCTTGAAGCCGTCGTCGCGGTTCCAGTTGGCGTACTGCATGCCCAGCACCTTGATCTGGGTGCCTTCGATCTCCTTCATGAAGCCGTCGACGCGCTGGTTGTCGATGACGGTGGGGATGCCGCGGAGCACGACGATGTTGCCCTTGCCGCCCAACTTCTCCTTCATGTACTTGGCGGAAACCTGCCCCATCTCCGGGTTGTTTCCGGCAACGTAGAGGTCCTGGATCGACGGGTCGGTCAGGCCGCGGTCCACCACGGTGATGAACTTGCCGGCCTGCTTCACGGCGCGCACCGGGTCGGTCATCGGCGCGGACTCGAAGGGCAGGACGACCAGCGCGTCGATCTGCTGGACCGACACCAGATCCTCCAGGTCGTTGGCCTGCCGGCCGACGTCGCGGGCCGAGACGATGACCACGTCCAGGTTCGGGTACTGCTTCTCCAGCCGCTTCTCGGCCTGCTGGGCGTGCCAGTTGAGGCCGCCGGTCCAGCCGTGCGTCGCGGCGGGGATGGAGACGCCCATCTTGATCTTCTGCTGCGCCGATCCGGTGACCGGGGCCAACATCAGGCCGGCGGCCAGCGCCGCGGCGAGACCGAAACCGAGCTTCATGGTCAATCCTCCCTGGTTTGTGTTCTGTCAGCGACGCGACGCGGCCCCCCGTTGCAGGAGCACCGCGACGATGATGATCACCCCCTGGATGGTGCCGTTCAGGTAGACGCTGATGGCGCCGGTCAGGTTGAGGATGTTGTCGATCAGCGTGAGCATGACGGCGCCCACGACCGTGCCCCAGATGCGGCCGTAGCCGCCCTTCAGCATGGTGCCGCCGATGATCACGGCGGCGATGGCCTCCAGCTCCCACAGGAGGCCCGTGGTCGCCGAGGCCGAGCCCAGGCGCGGCACGTAGATCACCACCGCCAGCGCCACGCAGATACCTTGCAGCACGAAGGCCAGCAGCTTGACCCGATCCACGTTGATCGCCGAATAACGCGCCACGTCCTCGCTGGAGCCGATGGCGGCGCAGTAGCGGCCGAAGCGCGTCCGGTACAGGATCACCGCGCCGATCAGCGCCACCGCCGCAAACATCAGAATGGGATACGAGATGCCGAAGACCCCGCCGTAATAGACGGGCCGATAGACGGTGCGGATCCCGGAATTCAGCGACAGCGTGCCGCCGTCCGCCATATAGGTGACCAGCGAGCGGAAGATGCCCATGGTGCCCAGCGTGACGATGAACGCCTCCATCCGCCCCTTGGTCACCAGGAGCCCGTTGACCAGCCCTGCCGCCAGCCCGAGGCCCAGCGCCACCAGCACGCCCACCAGGATCACCGGCACCCCGGCGCCCATGGAGCCGACCAGCGCGTTCATCACCACGATCATCAGGCCCGACGCGAAGGCCGCCAGCGATCCCACCGACAGGTCGATGCCGCCCGCGGTGATGACGAAGGTGGCGCCCACCGCGATGATGCCGATGAAGGCGGTGCGGGTGAGCACGTTGCCGATGTTGCCCGGGCTGAGGAACACCGGGTTGACGATGGTCCCCAGCACGATCAGCGCGGCCAGCGCCAGGAACGGCCCGTAGAGCTTGAGATCGAAGCCGGCGGGGGATTTCCGCACCGCCTCAGGCATGGCTGACGGCGACATGCAGGTCTCCTTGGGGTGGGCGGCCCTTCAGGCCGGTGGCATAGCGGACGATCTCGCCTTCCTCCACGGCCGCACCCTCCAGGATGCCGGTCACCACGCCGGAGCGCATGACCACGACCCGGTGCGACAGCCCGATGATCTCGGGCATTTCCGAGGAGATCAGGATCACCGACCCGCCACGGCGGGCGAAGTCGTGCAGGAAATGGTAGATCTGCCGCTTGGTGCCGATGTCGATGCCGCGCGTCGGCTCGTCGACGATCAGGATGCTCGGCTCGACCTGCATGGTCTTGGCCAGCAGCAGCTTCTGCTGGTTGCCGCCGCTCAAGGAGCCGACCAGCGCGTCGAGCGCCTTGACGCGGATGTCGAACTCCTCCACCGCGCGCTCGAGCGCCGCCGCCTCGCGCCGTTCATCCACGAAGACGCGCCCGTAGCGCTCCAGCGCCAGCAGCGTGAGGTTCGGCTGCAGCCGCTTGGCCACAAGCAGGCCCTTGCCCTTGCGGTCCTCGGTCAGGTAGGCGATGCCCGCGGCCACCGCATCGTCCAGCGTGCGGATGCGCAACGGATGCCCGTCCCGCCAAAGCGTTCCGGCGGTGCGGCGGCGCAGGCCCAAGAGCCCTTCCATCAGCTCCGTCCGCCCGGCGCCGACCAGACCGGCGAAGCCCAGGATCTCGCCGCGCCGCAGATCGAACGTGGCGTCCCGCACCCAACCGGGAACGGCGATCCCGCGCGCCTCGAGGACGGCGGGGGCGTCGGCCGGCGGCGGCTCCTTCGCCAGGAACATGTCGCTGATGGCGCGACCGACCATGAGCTGGGCGATATTGTCCTGCGTCAGGTCCGCCGTGGGATGGGTGGCGATGTGGTAGCCGTCGCGCAGCACCGTCACGCGGTCGGAAATGGCCGCCACCTCGTCCAGCTTGTGGGAGGCATAGACGATCCCCACTCCCTGGTCGCGCAGCCGGCGGATCAGGCGGAACAGCACCGCGGTCTCGGCGCCGGTCAGCACCGCCGTGGGCTCGTCCATGATGAGGACGCGCACGTCGCGGGACACCGCCTTGGCGATCTCCACCATCTGCTGCTCGGAGACGGCGAGGTCCCTCACCCGCATGCGCGGGTCCACCCGGCATTCCAGCTCCGCCAGCACCGCGCGGGACCGCTCCTGCATGGCGCGGCGGTCGAGGAACGGGCCTCGCCGGATCTCGCGGCCGAGGAAGATGTTCTCCTCTACCGTCAGGTGCTGGGCGAGGTTGAATTCCTGGTGGATCAGCACGATGCCCAGCGCCTCCGCCGGGCCGATGCCGGCGAATGCCACCGGCCGCCCGTCCACGCACACCGTGCCCGACGTCGGCTGGTGGAAGCCGGAGAGGATCTTCATCAGCGTCGACTTGCCGGCCCCGTTCTCGCCGACCAGGGCGTGCACCTCGCCCCCGAAGATGGCGAAGTCCACCCCGTGGAGGACCTCGACAGGCCCAAAGCACTTCGTGACGCCGGATGCCGACAGGATCGGCTCGGCCATCGGGTAGTCCCATCCCTGTGCGCGGCTTCTCGAGCGGCCGCGAATTAGGTAGACCGTCGAACAAAAAGGAGCGTAAGCTCGAATGCAGCGCCCGTCAACCGGGGCAGGGATGGCCGTACGTCACCATTTCGGAGTATGACCCCTCCCCTCGGAAACGGATGGGCAGACAGGAACGCGCATGCTGCCAAGGGTCAACTCGGCCGCGATCCGCCGCCTCAATACGAACCGCGTCTTCCACGCGCTGCGGGAGAACCCCAACTGCGCGCAGCGCGACCTCAGCCGGCTGACCGGGCTGGACAAGGCGACGACCTCGGCGATCGTGGCGCAACTGCTTGACGTGGGGCTGATCGAACGAACCGAGGCGCCGCGCGCCCGCCGCATCGGCCGGCCGGAGACCGCGCTGAGCATCGCGCCTTCGGCCGGGCTGCTGGTGGGCGCCCGGCTGGAGCCGGGGACGATCCGCATCGTCACCACCACGTTGGCAGGCGCGGTGCTGGAACACCTGCAAATTCCCGGAAGCACGGACATCAGCACGGCGTTGCGCCGCCTGCACGAGGGGATCGACAGCGCCGTGGCGGTGAGCCGGCCGGCCGGCGGCCCCGCGCCGCCGGTGCGCGGCGTCGGCGTCGGCATCCCAGGGCTGATCGACCGCACGGGCCGGCTGGTGCTGGCGCCCAACCTGGGCTGGCGCGACACGCCGATCCGCCCGCTGCTGGAGGAGGCGCTGGACGCCCCCGTCCACATCGACAACGACACCAAGGCCGCCGCCATGGCCGAGCGGCTGTTCGGCACCTGCCGCGGCGTTGAGGACTTCGTCTACCTGACCGGCCATTCGGGTGTCGGCGGCGGGCTGTTCCTCGGCGGGCGGCTGTACCGCGGCGCACAGGGCTTCGCCGGCGAGATCGGGCACGTGACGGTGATGCCCGGCGGCCGCCTCTGCGGCTGCGGCAAGCGGGGCTGCCTGGAGACCTACGTCTCGGAAACCGCGATCCTCGTCCAGGCGGCCGAGCGGGGCCGCCCGCTGCCCGACCTGTGGGCGGTGGCCGCCGCCGCGCGGGACGGCGACCCAGTGGTGCGGGCCCTATTGGCGGAGGCGGGAGAGCATCTGGGCTTCGCGCTGTCCCACCTCGTCAATCTGACGAACCCCAGCCTCGTGGTGCTCGGCGGCAACCTGTCCATCGTCGCGGAGTTCATCCTGCCGACGCTCGGCGCCACCCTCGACGAGCATGTACTGGAGCCGCTGCGGCGGGATCTGCGGCTGCTCGTATCGCCGCTCGGTCCGGACGCCGTTCCCATGGGCGGCATTGCGCTGGCCATGGAAGGCTTCCTGTCGGCACCGGATCCGATCATGGACGTCCTCCCGCCAATTTCTCGTGCTCTTGGTACAGGGAAGTGAGCGCGGCCTGATCGCACCGTATAGGTTGTACGTATTCTCTGATTATCGACTTATAGCGCTAGAAATAGAGTGATTTTTCAATCAGCGCGAATATTGTATTATTCTTTGACGTCATTCCCGCGAAAGCGGGAATCCAGTGCGCCTCGTCGAGTTGCAGCTCTGTCAGGTTCTCTGGATCCCCGCTTTCGCCTTGCAATTACCCACATTTTCACTTGGTTTTTTCTTCGTCATTCCCGCGAAAGCGGGAATCCAGAGAGCCTTGCCAGTTTGCGCCTTTGCCGGGTGCTCTGGATCCCCGCTTTCGCGGGGATGACGGGTTGGAAGGAGTGTCTGGACCGTGTGGCGCGCGCTCTGCGCAAGTCGAGTGTGGGTAACAGCAAGGCTTTCGCGGGGATGACGGTATAGGGAAGGTTTCGGAACGGTGCGGCGGTGTTTGCCGCTGGCGATGTCGTCCGCTTCGCAGATGGTGACATTCACGGGTTCAGAAACACGGGAAGCGCGCCTTTTGTTTATATTTCCGTCACATCTCCGCCCATCGACTTCTCAAGCGCTTATCAGGCTGATGAAAACGTAGAGACTACATAGTGTTCGCCTGTGTCTGGCGCCGACCTCCAGCGTCGCGGAGTCCGGACAACCTCCCGTCAGTTTCGCCGAAGGGTCGGAGCGGGCGTTCCTTTTTCGCTGCGCCAAAGGCGAAAGACTTTGCCGAAAAAGCCGCCGCGGATCTCATCCCGAGCGCGCCGCACGATGCGCTGGCGCAGCGAGGGGCGCTGGATGGCGAAGTATTTCCGCACCGGCTCGCGGATGTCCCAGGTGCCGGTGAAGCCGCGGGGGATTGCCAGGGCGTCGCCCTGCCGGAACTCCTGTGGCTGGCCGCCCTCGGGCGTGATGATCACGCGGCCGGCGAGGAGGACACAGAATTCGTCCTGCGGCCACTCCTCCATCTGCACCACGCCCCCCGTGCACTCCCACACGCCGCAGGCGAAGCGGCGTGTGCGGTCGTCGAAGAGTGTGAGGCAGCGTTCGAGCGGCGCGCCGGAGAGGATCACGCCGAAGACGGCCGACGTACCGTCGGTGTCGGAGAGCCGGGCGTCGTCCAAGCGCACAATCGTGTTGGCCATGCTCTTGCCCCTCCAAAATTGTTTCGCTGCCGCCGCAGCCGGTCGAACAACGGGGCGAGGGCCTGGAAGATGCCGCGCCTAGTGTGCCTTGCGTCCGCCGCCCATGTGGAAGGTCCGTACGCCGCGGGCGATGCTCTCGTAGATCGTCGTGCAGCAGCGGAGCATGGTGAGCCGGTAGGGTGCTGTCAATTTCACGGGCGGTTGATCAACCAAAAGCTTGGGCAACCGGCTCGTTGGCTGACTCATGCGGCCAGGGTAGTTGTGTGTCAATTGCGCATCAGTGCCGGCATTTTTGCGACACCGCGCCCCATATCACAGCCCGGGCCACCATTTAACCGGTATGCACAAGGTGTCGTGCAACGTCATTGGCGTGGAGAGCTTTTTATATGCAGCCGCTCTTCCATTCGCTCCATCGTGACTGGGCGTCCTGGAGTCGTATTGAGCGTATCAGCGCCCTCGGCCTCCTCGTGGGGGCCCCGCTCGTCGCGCTTATTACCGCTGTTGCCTTGCTCGTCTGACGGTGTGCTCCACGTCCAATTCGGCTTGAACCGGACTTTGCTCTGGCCTTTTCATACGATGAGCAGATTCACGCGGGCGACCATTTTGGTCGCCCGCGATCTGCTTTAGCGAACCGTCTTGTCGTCGGTTACCGCCACCGTCTGCTTTACCGCCTCCGCCTTGAAGCCCTTTTCCAGCAGGTCCGCGACCTTGCGGTCACGCGCGGCTGCGGTGCTGCCGCCCAGCACGACGGCGATCAGGCGCTGGCCGTTGCGGGTGGCGCTGCCCGCCAGGTTGAAGCCGCTGGCGTTGACGAAGCCCGTCTTGATGCCGTCGTACCCCTCAACCTTGCCGAGCAGGCGGTTGTGGCCGGCCACCGTGGTGCCGTTCCAGTCGAAGCGGGAGCGACCGAAGTTGGCGTAGTGGCGCTCGGGCAGGCTCACCACCGCCTTGGACAGCTTGGCCATGTCCCGCGCGGTGGTCCGCTGCTCACGATCGGGCAGGCCGGAGGCGTTGCGGAACGTCGTGTTGGTCATGCCGAGCGCACGGGCTTTCGCCGTCATCATCTCGGCGAAGCGCGCCTCGCTGCCGCCCAGCGCCTCGGCCAGCACCACCGCGACGTCGTTGGCGGACTTCACGGTGAGCGCCAGGATCGCATCCTCGACGCGAATGGTCGATCCGGGAGCGAGGTTGAGCCGCGAGGGCTTCTGCCTGACCGCGTGCGCGGACACCGGCAACTCCTGATCGAGTCGCAACGTGCCGCGGTCCAGCGCCTCGAAGGTGAGCAGCAGCGTCATCATCTTGGTCAGTGACGCCGGGTAGGTGACGACGTCGGCATTGCTCGAGTCGATGACCTGTCCGGAGTGTGCGTCCATCAGCACGTAGGCGTGCACGGGCTGGAAGGCCGGTCTTGCCAGGGCTTTGCCTTTGACCTTGGTTTTGCCCTTCTTCACCGGCGCCTTCTTCACCGGCGCATGTACGGCCGTCTTGAGGGGCTTCGCGAAGGCCTCGGCGGGGGTGAGGGATAGGGGAGCGGCGAGCGCAAGCGACAGCAGAAGCGGCAGGGCGAAACCGTACGGCGAACGCGGCATGATGGCGACCAAGTCGGGGGTGGTCGCCTCGTGTAGGCTGCAAGAAGTTAAGAATGAATGTGTCGAAAGTTCGGGAAGCCGGAACGGCCGGTGGACGGCGGCGCGTCCGCTCGACGCGTTGCTGTGTCGCAGGCGCCACGCTGCCATGGTCAAGGTGGTGAGAGCGCCGAAAACCACGGGATGTCACTTGTGCCGCGCCGCCCCCCCGGCAGATACCGTTTGTGCACAGCTCCGGCATCGCTTCGATTCGGGTCTGGCTGTTAGTCGTATGTTCACCGATGCGTGGGATGCTCCGGACATGCTGAACACTCTTCGCTCCTACGCGCGCCCCTGCCTCGGCGCGGGTGTGGCTGTCGGCCTCCTCACCGGTCTGCTCGTGTCACCCGTTGGCGCCGCGCAGGCCGCCTCGGCTCGTGACCTGGTCGGTTCCTGGATGACTCGGCTTGAGCAGCGGGCGGCGGAGCTGGAGTCCGCTCCGCGCGTGAAGGCCACGCGGGTGGGCGCCGGAATGGTCCTGAAGAAGGGCGACGGTGGGATCGTCGACGTGGTCGTCCCCGGCCCGGTTCAGCCCACGGTCCAGGCGGGCGAGTCGCAGCCCTCTCCCGCCGCACCGGAACCGGCGGTAGCTTTGGTGGCGGAGATGCCGGCGAACGGTGCCGACGGCACCATGGCGATTGAGCCGGGTCCGCCGCCGCCGGTGCTGACCCTGCCCATGCGGGCGCGCAGCGCCGACCGGGTCGGTCGCTTGGCGAGCCGCCTCATCGAGCTCGGCTATCTGGCCCCGGAGCAGTGGACGGACAGCTTCGACGACAACGTCGAGGCGGCGGTGCGCGCGTTCCAGGTGGCCGAGGGCCTGATGCCCGACGGCAAGGTCGGCGAGGTCACCCGCCAGGCACTCGACCGTACGCCGGCGCAAGCGGCGGCCTTGATGCGCAACGCCGTGACCGCGCTACGCACCTTCCAGCCGTCGGTTCCCGACACGGTGGTGCTCGTCAACCTGCCGAGCCAGACGGTGAGCTACATCGAGCGCGGCAAGCTCATGTTCACCATGCGCGCGGTGGTGGGCCGGCCGACGCGGCAGACGCCGCTGCTGCAGGACCGGGTGACCAGCGTCACCGTCAACCCGACCTGGACCGTGCCGCCGACCGTGCTGGTCGAGGACAAGCTGCCGGTGCTGCGCAAAAAGGGCAACACGGGCATCAAGGACGCCATCGTCTACCTCGACGGCGTCGAGGTGGTGCCGGAGCAGGTCAACTGGTGGTCGGTCACGCCGGAGCGCATCAAGATCGTCCAGCGGCCGGGGGACGACAACGCGCTCGGCCGCTTCCGCTTCAACCTGACGAACGGCGAAGGGATCTTCCTGCACGGCACCAACGATCCGAAGCTGTTCGACCGCGACCTGCGGGCCGCCAGCTCGGGCTGCGTGCGCCTCGCCGACGCGCGGCAGATGGCCGAAACGCTGCTGCGCGCGAAGGTCGATGCGGGCGCCATCGACCGCCAGCTCGAAAGCGGCCAGACCAAGACCATCGCCCTGCCGAAGGCGGTGCCGGTCCACTTCGTGTACTGGACGGCCACGGTGGAGCCGACGGGAACGGTGCGCGTGCACCCCGGCATCTACGACGAGCCGCCGTCGGCTGCCCCGGCTGGAACGCCGGTCGGCGCAGCGCCGTCGTCCAAGCGTGTCGAGCCGAAGACGGTCCGCTCGGTGCCGGCGGCGGGCACGTCCCAGTCGGCCGATGTCCTAGGCCGCGCATTCACCAAGGCCGCCATGTAGCGGTGCGGGGTTATGGAACCGCCGGTGAATCGGGGCCTCGATGCCGAACCTCGTGGCGCCGTGAGCGCGGTCTTCAACTGCTCGTTGTGGCCGGTGCTCGGCTTGGTCCGGGCCATCAAAGTCTATGTCCCGGTCCGGTGCGAACCGGCATCCGCTCTATGTTTTGATTTTTAGAACGTTTTTTCCAAACGGTGTGAATATTCTTATGCCGTCATGGCCGGGCCCAGACCCGGCCATGACGGTATAAAGATGCGCTCGATCACCTCGAAACAGGTGACCACGTCGAAAGGCCCGGCGATGTCGTCATCGAGATACCCGATTTTGTGAGCGATCGCCTTGTCGGTCAGCAGCGGCGCGTGCGACGGGTTCGGCTCGATCGCAAAGACGTCGGCGCCCCGCTTCCGGACCTCATCGAGGAACGCGCCGCCGGCGGCGCCGACATCGAGCACGCGCTTCCACGCCAATCGAAACACGGCAGTGCCGCATGGTGCCACGAATTCAGAACGTCGTGTTCCGCCTTGCCCTTTACGGCATAGTCCCTGGCCATGTGTCCCCGTCCGACAAATCCATCAGCGGACGCGAGAATGCCACGTCGGGCGGCAGAGAAATCAGGACGTCTTCTTGACGCGGGTGACGAGCTGCGTCGGGTCGACGAAGCGCAGCGCAATGAACAGCCACACCAGCGTCGTCGCCATGTAGATCATCGCCATGGCGTCCACCGACTGCCCGGCCCGCACGCCGGCGGCGAACACCGAGTAGTAGAGCGCCACCACCAAGGTCTGGCTGCTCGGCCCGGCGGTGAGGAAGGTCAGCTCGAACATGGCGACCGTGCGCACCAGCACCAAGAGGCCGGCCGCCAGCATGCCCGGCGCCAGCAGCGGCACCAGCACGTGCAGGAAGACGCGGAACGTGTTGGCGCCGAAGACTCGCGCCGCCGCTTCCAGCCGCGGGTCGATCTGCTCGATGAAGGGGGTCATCACCAGGATGACGAAGGGCACCGTCGGCACCAGGTTCGCCAGGATGACGCCGGTCATGGTGCCGGCAAGGTGCAGCTGGTACAGCACCGTCGCCAGCGGGATGCCGTAGGTGATCGGCGGCACCAGCAGCGGCAGCACGAACAACAGCGTCACCAGCCGCTTCCCCGCGAACTCGCGGCGCGCCAGCGCGTAGGCCGCCGGCACGCCCAGCAGCAGCGACAGCACCACCACCGCCAGCACCACCTCCATGGTCACCAGCAGCACGTTGCTCAGCTGGAACTCTTCCCACGCCGCGAAGTACCAGCGCGTGGTGTAGCCGGCCGGCAGCCAGGTGCCGAGCCAGCGCGTGGCGAAGGAGTTCACCCCCACCGCCGCGATGAGGCCGAAGAGGTTTACGAGGAAGAAGCCGATGGTCAGCCAGATCAGGCTGTGCCAGAGCTTGGTGGGCAGGCTTTCGACGCGCCGCATGGCCTCAGCCTTTCCCGCCGCCCATGGGACCCCGGTAGAACAGCGTGCGCGCACCCAGCACCGCGACCACGACGACGAGCTGCACCGCCCCCATGATCATGGCGATGGCCGAGGCCATGGAATAGTCGTACTGCTCGAACGCCGCCTGGTAGGCGGCGATGGAGATGACGCGCGTCGGCCCGGCCGGTGCCCCCAGCAAGATCGCCGAGGGGAAGACCGAGAAGGCCTGCACGAAGGCCAGGCAGAAGGCCACCGCCAGCCCGGGGATCAGCAGCGGCAGGAAGACGTAGCGGAACTGCCGCGCCGGCCCGGCGCCCAGCGTCGCGGCGGCCTGGGGCAGCGCCGGGTCGATGCCGGTGATGTAGGACAGCGTCAGCAGGAAGACGAACGGAAACTCGGTGATCACCAGCGCCAGGAAGACGCCCCAGTAATTGTGCGTCAGCCGCACCGGCGTGCTGGTCAGCCCCAGCTCGATCAGCGCGCGGTTGAGCCAGCCCTGGGGCCCGAGGTAGGTCAGCAGCCCCTGCGCCACCAGCACGGTGCCCAGCGTGATCGGGATGACCAGGATGGTGGTCAGCACGCGCTGCCAGCGGAAGTGCCGCACCTGGAAGGCGATGGGCAGTGCCAGCAGCATGTTCAGCACCGTCGCCGGCAGGCCCAGCCGCATGGTGGTGGCGATGGTGTCGTACAGGTACGGGTCGCTGAAGAACGTGGCGTAGTTGGCGAATGCGCCCCCCTTGGCCGGCTGGAACGACAGCACCAGTCCGTAGGCGAAGGGATAGATGAACAGCAGCACGACGAACACCGCCGCCGGCACCATCAGCAACGTCGTGCGGTCCCACCCGGCGGCGGCCATGCGGCGGCGCAGGCTGGCCGGCTCGGCCCGGGGCGGCGAGGCTTCGACATGGCTGGTCATGCGTTCTCCTCGGCGCCGAACAGCAGCACGCGTTCGGGCGCGGCGCGCAGATGCACGGGCTCGTCCAGGTTCAGGCGCCGGTGCGAGCGGAAATGCAGCAGCAACCCGCCTGACGTGAGCGCGGTGGCGGCGTACTCCCGGCCGACGAACTCGACGCTCTCGACCACGCCGGGGATGGCGCCGGCACCGTCTTCGCCGGGGACGAGATCCTCCGGCCGGATGGCGACCGCGGCGCGGCCGGAGCCGAGTGCCGCGCGCGGCGTGCCGACGATCCGGAGGTCGTCGCGCTCCACGGTCACGCGGTCGCCGTCGCCGCCCGACACCGCGCCATCGAAGATGTTGCGGTAACCCATGAAGCGCGCCACGTCCAGCACCGCCGGCCGGGCGTAGAGGTCTTCCGGCGTGCCGATCTGGCGCACCCGGCCGTCGCGCAGCACGACGACGCGGTCGGCCAGCGACAGCGCTTCGTCCTGGTCGTGCGTGACGTAGACGGTGGAGCGGCCCAGCTCGTTGTGGATGCGCCGGATCTCGTGCCGCATGTCCAGGCGCAGCCGGGCGTCCAGGTTGGACAGCGGCTCGTCCATCAGCACCAGCGGCGGCTGCACGACGATGGCCCGCGCGATGGCGACGCGCTGCTGCTGCCCGCCGGAGAGCTGGCCCGGCAGCTTGCTCCCGTGCGCCTCCAACTGCACCAGCCGGACCGCGGCGTCGATGCGCGCCTCCGCCTCGCTCCTGGGCACACCGCGCATGGCGAGGCCGAAGCCGATGTTCCGCCGCACGGTCATGTGCGGGAACAGCGCGTAGTTCTGGAACACCATGCCGAAGCCGCGGCGCTCGGGCGGCAGCTCGTCGATGCGGCGATCGTCCAGCCAAATGCTGCCTCCGGTGAGCGGCAGGAGGCCGGCGATGCAGTTCAGCGCCGTCGACTTGCCGCACCCCGAGGGGCCGAGCAGTGCTATGAACTCGCCGCGCCGGATGGTCAGGTCGAGGTCCTGCAGCGCCATGACACCGTCGAAGCCCCGGCTGACCCGCTCCAGGCGGATCTCGCCGAACGTGCCGTCCGCCCTTGCCATGCCCGGCGCCCCTCCCGTGGTTTTCCCCCCCTCCCTAACCCTCCCCCGCTTCGCGGGAGAGGGAACTCAAGCCCCCTCCACCGCAACGCGGGGGAGGGATGGGGAGGGGGCTCGGTTCGTCACTTCGTCTTGGCGGCGCCGATGCGTTCGTCCCACAACCGGAACGCGTCCACCAAGCCCTTGGCGTCGAGCGGCAGCTCGATGGGGTTCTCGGCGATCAGCTTCTCGTACTCGGGCCGGCCGAACTCCTTGATGGCCTGCTGGCTCTCCGGCGGGGCCATGTCGAGCGTCACGTTCTGCACCGCCGGGCCGGGGTAGAAGTAGCCCTCGTCGTAGGCGTAGGCCTGCTGCTCCGGCTTGAGCAGGAAGGCCATGAGGTCAAGGACAACCGCCAGCTTCTCGGACGGCAGGCCCTTCGGCACCACCATGTAGTGGGCGTCCGCCACCCAGTGGAAGCCCTTGAACGTCGTCACCTGCGCCGACTTCGGCACGGTGCCCAGCACGCGCGGGTTGATGTCCCAGCCCGTGGTGGAGGCGATCATGTCGCGCGAGCCCTCGCCCAGCTCCTTCATGGTCGCCGTGGTGCCGGACGGGTAGTATTCGATGCAGGAGCTCAGGTCCTTCAGGTAGGCCCAGGTCTTCTCCCAGCCATTCACCGGGTCCTTTGGGTCCTTGTCGCCCAGCAGGTAGGGCAGGCCCATTATGAAGGTGCGGCCGGGGCCGGAGTTGGCGGGGCGCGCGTACATGAACTTGCCGGGATTGGCCTTGCACCAGGCCAGCAGTTCCTCGGCGGACTTGGGCGGGTTCTTGACGCGCTCCGGCGCGTACTCCAAGAGCGGGCCGGAGGGGTAGTAGGTGACGACGATGCCCTGGTTGGCCGCCAGCGTCTGCATCTTCGCCGCCGCCGGCAGGTAGGCCTTGTCGAGGTTGGGGAACTTCTCGGCGTAGGCCGGCAGCAGCGGGGTCCACAGCCCCTGTTCGATGCCCGCGGCGAGGCCGTCGGTGCCGGTCAGCACAAGGTCGATGTCGACGCGCCCGGCGCTCTGCTGCGCCTTGATCTTGCCGGCCAGCTCGGGCGCCGGGGCCTTGGTGAAGGTGAAGCGGGAGACTCGGTTCGGATTGGCCTTGCGGTAGTTCTCGATGGCTTTCTGCGTCAGCGCCAGATTGCCCGCCACGTCGATGATGTTGATCGTCACCGGGCCCTTGGGAAAGGCTGGAACCTCCGCCCGCGCCGGCAGCGCCGCCAGGACGCCCATCATCGCAAGCCCCGCCAACACCGGCCCCACAAACACAATACGCCGCCCACTGCTGCCGTGCATGGCTGTCCCCCCCTAGCTTGGTTTTGCTGAAACGTTAGAGCACACATGGCTTTGCCGTCAAACTGTACAACGGCCTGACCAATTCGGCTTAGGTCAGCGCGTGCCGGCGCCAAGCATGGCGGGCATCGGGTGCGCGCCGTGGAACTTCCGGGCGTACGGTTGGTTGCAGGCGGTAGCCATGGAGAGCAACCGCATGAGGAGGAGCGCTCATGCCGTTCGTCCTGAACAGTCAGGCCTTTCCCGACGGCGGTCCGATACCGCCCAAGTACACCGCCGACGGGGAGAACGTGTCGCCGCCCTTGGAATGGAATGACCCGCCTCCCGGCACCCGCAGCTACGCGCTGATCGTGGACGATCCGGACGCGCCCCGAGGGGTGTTCAAGCACTGGGCGATCTACAACATCGACGGCAATCGCGACCGGTTGCCGGAAGGCGTCACCGCCGGTGCCAAGGTCGAAAGCCTCGGCCGCGGGGTCAACGACTTCGGCCATCCCCGCTACGACGGCCCGGACCCGCCCAAGGGGCATGGAACGCACCACTACCATTTCCACCTGATGGCGCTGGATGTCGAACGGCTCGACCTGCCGCCGAAGGCGAAGGTGGACGAGGTGCGGGCGGCGGCGAAACCGCACGTGCTGGGCGAGGCGGAACTGGTCGGCACCTACTCGCACTGACCTCGGTCATGGCACGAGCTCGATGACGAGGAGGTGATCGATCTCCTGGGCCGCGCGACGACCATCTCCGAGACGTGACATGCCCCAACCTGTGACCGGCCGTATCGACACCGATCGGCCGAGCGACCCGACACGTCCAGACATCCCCCGTTCGGCACGCTCTCGCACCCGGCGTTTTACCCACGTGCTGGCGGTCGCCGTCGTTTCGCTTGCCGGCTTCCTGCTCTATCGGACGCTGAGCCGCTACAGTCTGGACCAGATTGTCGCCTCGGTAACGGCGATCCCGTTGTCCCGGCTTGTGTTTGCGGGCGGCTTCGCGGCCGCGAGCTATCTCTGCCTTACGGGGTTCGATGCGCTGGCAGTGCGTTACGCCGGTCGGCCGCTGCCGTACCGACGGGTGGCGCTCGCCTCGTTCGTCAGCTTGTCCATGGGGCACAACATCGGGTTTGCAGCGCTGAGCAGCGGCACCATCCGCTACCGCTTCTACACGCGCTGGGGCCTGCGCCCCGGTCAGGTCGCCAAGGTCATTCTGTTCTGCGGGATCACGGTCGGGCTCGGCCTGATGGTCCTGGCTGGCGTGGCCCTGCTGCTTCGCCCCACGTTGGCGCAGGAGGTCACAGGCCTTCCCCGCCCCATGGTCATCGGCATGGGAGCTGCCTGCCTTGCGCTGGCGATGGCTTATGTGGTGCTCGCGGCAATGGTGCGGACGCCGTTGCGTTGGCGCCGCTGGTGGCTGGAGATGCCCAGCCTGCCCTTGGCCCTTGGCCAGATCCTTATCGGTTCGCTCAATTTCGCCTTCGTGGCCGCCTGCCTGCACCAGACGCTCGCCGCGGTAACCGACGTGCCGTATTTCGCCGTCGCCTCCGTCTACGTGATCGCCAACGCCAGCGCGCTGGTCACGCACGTTCCCGGCGGAATCGGTGTCCTCGAAAGCGTGGTGATCTTTCTGCTGCCGCAGGGCGGGCTGATCGGTGCCCTCCTGGTGTTCCGCTTCGTCTACTTCCTCGTGCCGCTCGGCCTCGGCAGCCTCACCCTGCTGTTGTTCGAGATCCTGAAGCGCCGCTGATCAGCCTTCCCGCTTCCCGCGCAGCAGACGCAGCGCTTCGAGCGGTTCTTCCGGGTCGAGCAGGCCGGTGCCGGAAATGGGCGCCGTCGGTCCGTCCTCTTCCACGCTCTGGAAGGGCCGCAGCCCGCGTGGCTTCCGGTTCAGACACTCGACCGCCCGGATAAGGGAGCCCTCGGCGGCAATGGTTTTCGCCACGGTGTCGGGGTCGGTGTCGAGGTGCTCCGCCAGCAGCCGCTCGCGCAAGCGGGCTATGGCCCGACGAACCGCGTCGTCCGTTGCCTCGACCGCGAGGTCGCACTCGGTGTCGAGCCCGATCGACCGGTTGTTCAGGTTCGAGGAGCCGACCCGGATGATGTCATCGTCGACGATGATGAGCTTGGAATGGATGAGAATCTCGCAATCCCCTTCCGCCGCAGGCACCACGGGGTAGTACACCCGCAGACGATCGTAACGGTCGACCTGCTTCAGCCGGCGGACGAGCCGGTCCCGGTTGCTGCCCATGACAAAGCGTTCGAGCAGGCCGCGTGAGCTGCGGGTTACGAGGATGACGATCTCGGGGCCGTTCGCGGCGGCCAGGCGCTCGGCAAGACGGTCGCGCACGGCGGCGGCGGTCAGATACTGCGCCTCGATGTAGATGGTGCGCTGCGCCGCCGCCAGGGCGTCGAGGGTGAGCGTCCCCGCTTCCCGGATCGCCGGCTCCGTGCCCCATGCCGGCACGGTACGGGCGATGCCGACGGAGATGCCGGAGAAGTCGGCAGGGAGGTTCGGCGGCCATGGATCGGCTTCCACCGAGACGGGAGCAAGCGCCTCGCCGGTGGCGATCCGCCAGCGTTCGCGGGCGATGTCGGCCAGCGCGCGCGCCGCCTCGCCGTCCACGGCCATCTGGATATCGTGCACCGGAGGGTACGGGGTACCGTCGGGCTCGACCCGCTGGGGATCGTCGGCCAAGTGGCGGCACGTATCCCAGCGTCGCACGGTCAGGTCGATGCCCCCAGCAAAGGCCAGGGCATCATCGATGCAGACCAGCTTCTGGTGGTGGGCGCCATACAGCGGGTGCTTGTTGTCGAGACGGAGCTGGATGCGCGGGTGCTCCTGCCAGTCGTCGCCGAGGAGGAGCGGCAGCGGGGCGCTCGGTCCATAGAAGACGGAGAAATCCCAAACCAGGATGCGGATCTCGAGCTCGGGGCGCATCCGGACGAGCGAGACGAGAAGGTCGCTCAGCGTCGTCGGCCGTCCTGGCACACGGTTTGGGCGCAGGCTCATGCGGCCATCGAAGTCCCAACCGATGATCAGGATCGAGCGCCGGGCGCGATGCAGCGCCCATTCGAGTTGGGCGAAGTAGGATCCAGCATCGATGAGAACGGCGCCACGCCGAGCCATGACCGTCCTCCAGCAGTTCCGGCGAGGCGTCAGGATGCGGAATTCGGGCGTCGCATGGGGCGTTGACTGGTCGGCTTGCTTCTTGATGCCGCTCAATGACCATCCCCTGTTGTTCTACTTCATCCACTTTGCTGGCACTTTGCTGGTTGCCGACGAACTGCTCCGACAGGAAGCTCCTGGCCAAAACAGATCCGTCGTCATCGCAGGGCTGATTCGTATATGCGATGCACGGCTTTAGTAACGACACGTCATTGAACTCGTTCCAGATGCAGAACATTGCAGTGGAGCATGTTCAATAGGGCACCGTTACGGTGACGACACCGGGTGGCTGGAGTTGCAGGGTAATCGCACATGGAGACCAGCTTCCATCGGTAGGACCATCGTCATCCCCGCGAAGGCTCTCAGCGGGTCCTCTGGACCCGCCTGAAGCCAGCGCGAGAGGCGGGAATCCAGGCCTCGCACTGTGTGCACCTACCGGGAATATGGATCCCCGCCTTCGCGGGGATGACGGGATGTGGTGGAAAAGGAATGCTGTCTCCGTATGCGATTGCCCTGAGGCATAAGCGTTGGCGCTTAACGCCAACAATGGTGTTGGCGTAAAATGCCAACATGCAGGTAACGCTTCTGATCCGCTGCCGGGTCGCCTTTGGTAACCGCGACTTCGCGGAGATGGTCGTCTGGCGAGTGCCGGAACCGCTTCCGCCCACGACGCACGGGTTCAAGTACCGGCTGGCCTACATCGTCGACGGCCGGCGGGTGGTCGGCTTCGACAACGAGCGGGGCAAGGGCGATCACCGGCACGTGGACGGCCGCGAGGAGCCCTACCGCTTCTCCGGCGCGGAGCAACTGGTGGCTGGAGGACCCTTCCGACGGCCAGATGCGTCTGCTTGGCGCTTTGAAGGATGACTACCAGCCTTTGCGTGCCGTACTCGGTCAGGTAGAGGCGAACGCCTACAAGGTCGGCGGCCAAGTGACTTGGGAGAAGCTCGCAATCTTCCAGGCGCTGGAGGTGGATCTGACGCGCCGCAACGATGTCTACGTGCGCCGGGGCCGCCGCTGGCAGGCGCTCTGGGACCGTTTTGGCCTCACCATCACCGACCGGGAGAACTCCAGAACGGAGATTGCGGCCGAACTCGATGACCTGATGGCCACCGGCAAACTCTGATAAGGGAGTGACTTGAACATGCGCGCATGGCTCAATGGCACCATCACCTATCGCCGTGGAGAGCTGATCGCTTGGATGGTTGCGACGATGGTGTTTTCCAAGCTGCTGGAGCGGCTGTTCATGTGGGCGACCGGTTTCTGACCGCCCAACCAAGGAGGGGCGATGTTCGTCGATCACGATGCCCTGGTTGCCGAGGTCTACGGTGCGGCCGTTCGCACGCTGGGCGAGCGGCCGACGCGGGCCTCGGTCCTGGAGGCGGCGCGCGCCTGCCACGCGGCGGCCAGCGCCGCCATCGTCCCGCTGCTGGAGCAGGCGGAAGCCGCCGGCCAGCGGGTGGCCTGCCGCACCGGCTGCGCCTTCTGTTGCCACCAGCACATCACGGTGAACCCGGCCGAACTGCTGGAGATCGCCGACGCCGTGTCCGCCTGGCCGGCGGAGAAGCGCACCGTACTGCGCCGACGCCTGGAGCAGGACGCGCCGCGCATCGCCACGCTCGATCACCGCGGGCGGCAGTCGGCGCGCATCGCCTGCCCCATGCTGGACCGCAGTACCGGCTTGTGCAGCGCCTATGAGCAGCGGCCGATCGCCTGCCGGTCCCACTTCTCGGCGCTGCGCACCGCCTGTGAGCGCGACTTCCGCAACCGCGGCGCCCGCCGGCCCGGCGACAAGGGAATCCCCACTTTAGAAGCGCCGAAGCTCCGCGCCGGGGCGGCGTCCGTGGGCTTGGAACTGGCGCTGGACGCGCTGGGGCTGTCCGTCGAGCCGGTGGAGCTGGCCGTCGGCCTGCGCTTGGCGCTGGAGGAGCCGGGCGTGTTCGACCGCTGGCTGGCCGGTGAGAACCCGTTCCCGCCGCTCGCCCCCCACCCCAACACCGTCCGAGCCCGCCTCGGCCACAGCTACGTCGAGATGCTGCGCCCCGTACGCGTCCGTCTGGAGCGCGCGAAGCGGATCTGATATTGGCTGTCAAGAAAAAGGCTTTGCCTGCATAACCGCCCTGAGCAGGCGCATTCGCTAACAGCGAATTCCTCGTGACGGTGATTCGCTATCAGCGATCATCGGGCATGGAGCTTGTTATCGAAGCCGCCGCCTTGAAAGTGCTGCTGCGCATGCCGAAGGGCGATGCGGAGGGGTTGAGGGCCAAGCTGAAGGCGTTCGCCGCCGCCCCGTACGATCCGCACCCCTGGTCCAAGGCGTTCGGGAGCGGCCGGGGCCGTATCCGTCACGGCGACTGGTGCGCCGTGTATGAGATCGACGGCGACGCCTTGGTGGTCACGGTGCTGAAGGTTGGAAGCCGCAAGGAGGTCTACCGATGAACGCCCTGCCCATCACGCCGATCGCCGAGACGCCCGACAGCGTCACGCTGCACAGGGCCGACTACGAGGCCCTGGCCGACCTGGTGGCCGACGCCCAGGACCTCGCCGACGCCGTGAAGGCCAGACTGGCAGCGGGTGAGACGGAGGTGTTCCCCTTCGATGTCGCCGAGCGCATTCTCGACGGCGGCCACCCGGTCACCGTCTTTCGCGAGCATCGCGGCTTCACCGGGCGCGGACTGGCGGAAGCCGCCGGCATCGCGCCGTCCTACCTGTCCGAGATCGAAAACGGAAAGAAGCCGGGCAGCCTCGACGCCATGGCGCGCATCGCGACGGCGCTCAGGGTTTCGCTGGACCTGCTGGTGCGCCAGTAGGGGCGATGGCCCAGGAAGGAGGGGGCTGTGGGGAATGCTGTGCGGGAATGCCGCATCACCCCTTGCCAAATTCGTCGGCCCTCTGTAGGATCATAATCCTTATTGTGCCCCAGGTGCATCTTGGCGGAGGGGATGGATGAAACGAACAGTAAAAAGGTGTTTCATGATGTTTCATGGTGTTTCATCCGCCGCCGGTGTAGGCCCGGCAATCGCCGATGGAGATAATATTCCTTTTGGCCACATCATGGGCGATTGCCCTGTCCGCCGCTGAGGCACGGCTTGCCGTACCGGAGGAGGAGCGGGATAATGCGATCCCGCCCTTCCGAGTCATCGATCCCATGACGCGCCCGCTGGACAGCATCGACTACAACATCCTGCGCGCGCTGCAGGAGGACGGGCGGATCACCAACGTCGATCTCGCCAAGCGCGTCCACCTCAGCCCCGCCGCCTGCCTGGAGCGCGTGAGGCGCCTGCAGGCGGACGGCTTCATCCAGAAGTACACCGCTCTGCTCGACCCGGTGCGGCTCGATGCCGGGCTCCTGGTGTTCGTCGAGGTGGTGCTGGACCGCACGACGCCCGACGCCTTCGACGACTTCCGCAGGGCCATCGCCAGCATGCCGGAGATCATGGAGTGCCACATGGTGGCCGGCGGCTTCGACTACCTCGTCAAGGCGCGGCTGAAGGACATGGGCGAGTACCGCGAGTTCCTCGGCCGCTTCCTCTTCATCACCCGCGGTGTGCGCGAGACACACACCTACCCGGTGATGGAGGAGGTCAAGAACGTCACCGCCATCCCTCTGCGCCCGCCGCGTTCGCCTGCCGAATGAAATCCCGTCAACAGCACCTTTGCCTGAGAAAATTCGGCAAATCAGCTTAACACCCATCCCAAATGTGGGATTTCTGCCGATACGATGAACATACAATTCATCCATCGGGAGGTTTCGCCGCATGCCCGCCATTCCGTTGCCGTCCGTCACCGCCCTCGACCGCCTCGCCGTCCACCAGCTCTACCGCGCCGACGAGACCGCCGTGGTCACCGCGCTGACGCGCGCCGCGGCGCTGCCGATTGAGGCGCGCCGCCGGGTGCAGGCGGAGGCCACGCGTCTGGTGGAGGGCGTGCGGGCGGCGCGCACCCGCTTCGGTGCGCTGGACGCCTTCCTTCAGGAGTTCGGGTTGTCGACGCAGGAGGGGGTGGCGCTGATGTGCCTCGCCGAGGCGCTGCTGCGCATTCCGGACGCGGAGACGGCCGACGCCCTGATCCGCGACAAGATCGGCACCGCCGACTGGAGCCGTCACCTGGGCAGGGCGGACAGCCTGTTCGTCAATGCGTCGACCTGGGCGCTGATGCTGACCGGCAAGGTGGTGCGCCTGGACGAGGAGGCCGAACCGGCGCGCGTGCTCGACCGGCTGGTCAACCGCGTCGGCGAGCCGATCATCCGCCAGGCGATGATGCAGGCCATGCGCATCCTGGGCCGGCAGTTCGTCATGGGCCGCACCATCGACGAGGCGCTGAACCGCGCCCGCGACGACGAGAAGCTGGGCTACCGCCACTCCTTCGACATGCTGGGCGAGGCGGCGCGGACCATGGACGACGCCGACCGGTACTTCGAGCTGTACGGCATGGCCATCGGCGCCATCGGCCGGGCGCGCGGGAACCGGGACGTGTTCGCCACGCCGGGCATCTCGGTGAAGCTTTCCGCGCTGCACCCCCGCTACGAGATCGCCCAGCGCGACCGCGTGATGGTGGAACTGCTGCCGCGTCTGAAGGAGCTGGCGCTGCAGGCCAAGGCGGCCGGCATTCACCTGACCGTGGATGCGGAGGAGGCCGACCGTCTCGACCTCTCCCTCGATCTGGTCGAGGCGGTATTCCGCGACCCGGATCTCCAGGGCTGGGAGGGCTTCGGGCTGGCGGTGCAAGCCTATCAAAAACGGGCGCTGCCGCTGATCGGCTGGCTGGAGGATCTGGCGCGGCAGGTCGGCCGGCGCCTCATGGTGCGCCTGGTCAAGGGCGCCTACTGGGACAGCGAGATCAAGCGTGCGCAGGAGCGCGGGCTGGACGGCTATCCCGTGTTCACCCGCAAGGCGTCCACGGACGTCTCGTATCTCGCCTGCGCGCGGCGGCTGCTGGCGGCGCGGGACGTCTTCTATCCCATGTTCGCCACCCACAACGCGCACACCGTCGCCTCGGTGCTGGGGATGGCCGGCGACAGGCAAGGATACGAGTTCCAGCGTCTGCACGGCATGGGCGAGCCTCTGTACCACCAGGTGGTCGCCCCCGATATGCCCGTGCGCGTCTACGCCCCCGTGGGCAGCCACGAGGACCTGCTGGCCTACCTCGTGCGCCGGCTGCTGGAGAACGGGGCCAACAGCTCCTTCGTCAACCGCATCCAGGACGAGCAGGTGCCGGTCGCGGCCATCGTCGCCGACCCCGTGGCGCGTGTCGCGGCGCTGCCGGCCAAGCCGCACCCGCGCATCCCGCTCCCCTCCGACCTGTTCGGGCCCGAGCGGCGCAACAGCGACGGCCTCGACCTCAGCGACGGCAGCCAATTGGGGCCGGTGCTGGAGCATCTGGCGGCCGAGCGGCGCTGGTCGGCCGCTCCCCTGGTCGCCGGCAAGGCGGCCGAGTGTGTGCCGGTGGCGTTGCACGATCCCGCCGACCGCCGCCGCATCGTCGGCCACGCCGCGGACGCGACGCCGGCGGATGTGGACCGCGCGCTGTCCGCCGCGTTGAGCGCGCAGCGCGGCTGGGCGGCGCGGCCGGTGGCCGAGCGCGCCGCCTGCCTGGAGCGTCTCGCCGACCTGTTGGAACAAGAGCGCAACGATCTTCTGGCGCTGCTGGTGCGCGAGGCCGGCAAGACGATTCCCGACGCGCTGGCCGAGGTGCGCGAGGCGGTGGACTTCTGCCGCTACTACGCCGCCCAGGCCCGTTCCGGGTTCGACACGAGGCTGATGCCGGGGCCGACCGGCGAGCGCAACGAGCTGCGCCTGACGGGCCGCGGGGTCTTCGTCTGCATCAGCCCGTGGAACTTCCCGCTCGCCATCTTCCTGGGCCAGGTGACCGCGGCGCTGGTGGCCGGCAACGCGGTGATCGCCAAGCCGGCCGAGCAGACGCCGCTGATCGCCTTCGCCGCGACCGCGCTGGCGCACCGCGCACGCGTGCCGGAGGCGGTGCTGCAGCTGCTGCCGGGCGACGGCGCCACGGTGGGCGGCACGCTGGTGGCCGACCGCCGGGTGGCCGGCGTCGCCTTCACCGGCTCGACCGAGACGGCGCAGCGCATCGGCCTGACGCTCATGCAGCGCGGCGGCCCCATCGTGCCGTTCATCGCCGAGACCGGCGGGCAGAACGCCATGATCGTCGACAACTCGGCGCTGCCCGAGCAGGTGGTGGACGACGTGGTGACCAGCGCCTTCCGCTCGGCCGGGCAGCGTTGCTCGGCGTTGCGCGTGCTGTTCGTGCAGGACGGCATCGCGCCCAAGGTGATCCGCATGCTCCAGGGGGCGGCGGCGGAACTGCGGCTGGGCGATCCGGGGCTGCTCGCCACCGACATCGGCCCGGTGATCGATGCGGACGCCCAGGCCATGCTGAACCGCCACGTCGAGCGGATGAAGCGCGAAGGCACGGCGCTGTTCGCCGGCGACCTGCCGCCGGAGTGCGCGCATGGCAGCTTCGTCGCCCCGCACGCCTTCGAGATCGACCGCCTCGACCGGCTGGAGCGCGAGGTGTTCGGCCCGATTCTGCACGTCATCCGCTTCAAGGGCGACCGGCTGGACGCGGTGCTCGACGCCATCGAGGGCACGGGATACGGCCTGACGCTGGGTATCCACACGCGCATCGACCGCACGGCGCGCCGCATCGTCGAGCGGCTGCATGTGGGCAACGCCTACGTCAACCGCAACATGATCGGCGCCGTGGTGGGCGTGCAGCCCTTCGGCGGCGAGGGGCTGTCGGGCACCGGCCCGAAGGCCGGCGGTCCGCACTATCTGTACCGCTTCGCGGCGGAGCGGACGCTGACCGTCAACACCACCGCGGCGGGCGGCAACGCCTCGCTGGTGTCGCTGGGCGAGGAGGAGTAGGGCAGGGGCGGGGCACGGCGCTATCCTTGCCCCGCGCCCCGATTACTCCGCCCGGCAGGGAAACGGGAGCGGGGCGGAGGTCGCACCTCCGCCCCGAACGTTTGTTCGCTTGGCGTGGATGGAAACGGTCCGGGCGGAGGTGCGACCTCCGCCCGGCAGGGGA
>Ga0196970_1000918_pt1 | contig 25311 bp, 22 predicted proteins | sample S1v_513CmetaG_FD_148672 | JGI IMG/M metagenome (GOLD analysis project Ga0196970, IMG submission 148672) | Soil microbial communities from Anza Borrego desert, Southern California, United States - S1+v_5-13C | ecosystem: Environmental > Terrestrial > Soil > Desert | place: USA: California... | reverse complement strand
CGCCTTATCCATGGCTGTCATTCGCGCGCCGTGCTCAGAGGCATTCGCATCCAGTATAGCCTTGTACACTTGTGTGTTCAATATCTTAGGCATCAGCTCCTGCAGCAGCACCTCCTTCGTAGGTTCAAAGATGAAGTCAGACTGCTTGTTGTTGTCTTGATTCTCAATCTTAGGTATCGGCAGGTATGGCTCAGACACAAATTTCTGTGTAGCTGCGTTTCTAAACTGGCTGTACACCAGCTCCACCCTGTCATACTCTTTGTTTAGGAATGCCTGCTGGGCGTAGGCTGCCGCATTCTTTACATTGTCAAAGCTTAGGTCTGCAAAGATGGTCCAGAAGTTGTCCACCACTTTAAACCCATAGCGCTGAAAGTAATCGTAGCCTTTCTTCCCAATGGGAAGGATCGTCACATTACCATTCTCCTGCTGGCGAGCGTACTTCTCAGCTATAAGCTGCTTTGTAAGCTTTATGATATTGGTGTTGTATGCACCGCACAGCCCTCTGTCACTGGTTATTGGTATCAGCAGGATACGCTCAGCCGCACGATCATCTGCCAATGGCAGCTCCATATCTCCCGATGCACTGCTGACTATATTGCTAAGCATCTCCTGCAGCTTCTGCGTGTACGGCCTCATCTGCAGTATTGCGTCCTGCGCACGACGTAACTTTGCAGCACTCACCATCTTCATGGCTTTAGTAATCTGCTGCGTACTTTGTACTGATTTTATTCGGTTACGAACTTCTTTAAGCTGTCCGGACATATCTTATTGAGATCAAGGTTCTAAAACTGGGCGCAAAAGTACGACATCCGCGTCAAGATTTAAAAATTGTAACTAAATTAAACAAGCCACGGGCTACCAAGAGAGGTACATAGTAGAAAAACAGCACCTATTCAGTGAAGGTATGTCTAACATGCTTTGCCCTTTGCTAATCTGTGATTTATGGATATTACTCGACTTTGGTGATCTTAAGCATGTTTGTAGGCAGATGTTCCTTGACGGGGGTGCTGCCGGTGTTGACTACGAGGTCGCCAGCCTTGATGAGGTCTTTTGCCTTGAGAAAGTTAATCTGATCGGCGATGATCTTATCCAGGCTCTCCTCGTGGGCGTAGAAGAAGGCTTGAACGCCCCAGCTGAGGCTGAGCTGGTTCACCAAGGTCTGCGTTTTGGTGAACACGAACAAAGGCGAGCGTGGACGGTAACTGGAGAGCATAAAGCCAGTGTAGCCGGATTCTGTCATACCTATCAATGCATTCGCATTGATATCCTTAGCTATTTCGCAGGCGTTGTAACAGAGCGCATCGCTGAGGAAGGACGGAGAGTGAGGCTGAGGGACTAGGTTGCGGTTGTAGACTATCTCCTCCTTTTCTACCTCCTCTATGATCTTCACCATCGTCTGGATGACCAACTCGGGGTATTGGCCCATGGCCGTTTCGCCGCTGAGCATAACTGCATCAGCCCCTTCGAGGACTGCATTGGCTACGTCAGTAATCTCGCTACGGTTTGGGCGGGTGCGATCAATCATGCTTTCCATCATCTGAGTAGCGATGATGACAGGTTTTGCCCTGTGGATGCACTTGCGAATAATATTCTTCTGAATCATCGGAATCTGCTCGAGGGGGAGCTCGACCCCAAGGTCTCCGCGGGCTACCATGACGGCGTCTGAGGCCAGAATGATCTCACGGATATGCTCGAGAGCTTCAGGCTTTTCTATTTTGGATATGATCTTGGCCTTACTTCTCTTGGATTCCAATATCTTTCTAAGCTCAGTAACATCGTCGGGACGGCGGACGAAAGAGAGCGCTACCCAGTCAATATTCTGGCTGATGATGAAGTCGAGGTCGTGGAGGTCTTTCTCAGAAAGGGACGGAAGGGATATTTTGGTATCCGGCAGGTTAACCCCCTTCTTCGGAAGGAGGATACCTGGATTGAGGACGCGCACCCGGACGCACTTGTCGGCGGTGATCTCTATTACCAGTACCTCTATCTTACCATCATCCAGGAGGATCTTTTCCCCTATGCGGACGTCCTGATAGAAGTTAGGATAGGAGAGGTAGACCCCTTCACGGGTGCCCATGCACTTTTCGTTGGTGAAGAGGAACTCGTCACCTTCCTTGAGATCGAGGGCGCCACCATCTATGTCGCCCACACGCAGCTTGGGACCCTGGAGGTCGGCGAGGATAGCTATATTGAATGGGAAATCTTTGTTGATACTCTGGATGTGCTCAATGACCTTCTGATGCTCGGCATGAGTGCCGTGGGAGAAATTGAGCCGAAACACGTTGACCCCGGCTTCCACCAGGGCAAGAATCTTTTCGTAAGTATTGGAGGCCGGTCCGACTGTGGCAATGATCTTTGTTTTATGAAGCATATCTGAGCTATTGGCGATGCAAATTAACCTAGTTTATAAGATATACGCGAGTTAATAAGGCGGCTAAACAATTAAAAAAACTGCGCCTATGGAGAAGTGACAGACTGAATTGCGGGCAGGCAAGATGACAACGGGCGGAGTAAAGGAGAGTCCGCTTTGGCTACGAGGAAGGGCTAAACAGGAGTTGAACTATAGGACAGTCGTAGCACAGTTGCACTACAGGTGCAGGACACCTTCAGGACATCAATCTCGCGTCAACTTCTGATATACTGCGCGGCTACTGGTTGGGTACTGGTTGGGTACTGGTTGTGAAAGGGTAGGCAACTCCGGTGCGGAAGTATGGTTGGAGGTGGAATGCGATAGCGCGTATTGCAGGAGGATTCCTGGTGGGGATATTGGAACGTTTTTTGCCCTAAAACACTGTAATGAAACATATTCTTGCCCTGATAATGCTCCTTACCAGCTGTTCGCTGGCTAATGCCCAGCAATACAGGATGAATTACGACGAGACGACCGTTCCTGAGCTCTACAATACAACTGAAGTATACCTGGAAGAAAAGAGAGGCAGTGCTTATGAACCTGTGGAGGGCAGGTACAAGCTTTCGACAGGGGATGTGTCGATGAGGGGGAATAGGATCAGCTATACTGCGGAGGAGCTTCAGAGACTGGGAGGTACTGTAAACTTCAAGGTGGCAGTGCGGGGGCAGGAGATGACGTTGCCGTTGAAGCTACCTATGCTCACCGATATTCGATTTAATCTCTATACAGACAGCATTAAGCCTATACTTAACTACTTTGTGAATGTGGAAGGTATCTATTCCAGCGGCCGTATCTTTCCGCTTACTGCGGAGCAGGTGAACATCACTTCAGATGCCGGTTCGATGGATGGGATGGAATGGGTGGTACCCAAGGAAAGGAATTTTGAGAAAGTTACCTTTACTGCCAACAGCCGAGTGAACCCTGCGCTAAATAAGTCTGTAACACTATACCTGAACAAATACAAAGACCCGAGAGATGCTGAGGGTTATGAAGAAAGCACCAGTCCGGGGCCGATAAGGCGGAACAGAAGATAAGCTGGCTGTGGTGTAGTGACGATCCGTTAGTTCAATATCAGATTGTCTATCAATCTGACCTCGCCGATCTTTGCAGCTACCAGGGCTACCATTGAGCGATTGGAGTCATAATCGGTAAGTACATCCAGGTTTTCTGCATCTGCCAGCTGAACATATTCCGGCTCGAAACCCTTGTCCTTTAGCAGATCCAGGCACTGCTTCTGAACCATGGGGAAGTTGCCAGACTCCTTCTTTGTCTGAATAGACACCAGACATTGATAGATAACCCCTGCAAGCGCCCGTTGAGGATCTGTAAGCCTGGTATTCCTGGAGCTCATGGCTAGCCCATCAGCTTCTCGTACAGTAGGACATATTACAATCTGCACTACTTCGGACTTTCCGGTGTGTTCCAGTAACTTCTTGATCACCATTATCTGCTGGTAATCCTTTTGGCCCAGGTAGAGGTACTGTGGGTTTATCATATCCAGCAGCCTGGCTACTATCTGACCGACGCCTTTAAAGTGACCGGGACGTTGAGCGCCTTCCAGAATGGTATCGAGGTACCCAAAATCGTAGGTGGAAGTCTTATCGAATCCCAATGGATACATGTCGTCGACCTCTGGTAAAAAAGCTACATCGCAGCCGGCTTCTATGAGGAGTGCCATGTCTTCATCCCTCGCAATGGGGTATTTTTCGAAGTCTTTTTTGTCGTTGAACTGAGTGGGGTTGATGAAAATGCTACACACAACCAGACCGCCACTTTCTTTGGCCTTAACCAGCAGAGAGCTGTGCCCGGCGTGCAATGCACCCATGGTGGGTACGAAACCTATCAACCTGCCCTGCTTGCTTTGCTCCGTTAAGTATGCCCTAAGATCCTGCTCCTTTTTGAAGATTATCATGCCGTGTGTATATGCCTGAAATGCAAAGTAAGGGTTGGAAATTAATATTTTCGTAATTTTGCAGACCTAATTTTTACGAATTAGACATTACCTCGTTTTAATCTAAATAAATTACATGTCTGTAGACACCAAGAAACGTGTTTTAATTGTTGCCAACGAACTATCACCCTACATTGAGTTTACTGATTTTGCTCAGATTCTTAATAAGCTGGCCATTAAAGCATTTGATGCAGGACTGGAGGTGCGTGTGATTATGCCTCGTTTTGGTATTATCAACGAGCGCCGTCACCGTCTGCACGAAGTAGTACGCCTGTCAGGTATTAATATTATTATAGATAAGGATGACTACCCGCTGATCATTAAGGTGGCGTCACTACCAAACGCCCGCCTTCAGGTGTACTTCATGGACAATGATGACTACTTTAAGCGGAAGCAGGTATTCAGGGATGATAAGGAGCAATTCTTCGAAGACAACTCTGAGAGGATGATCTTCTTCTGTAAGAGTGCGCTGGAGACCGTAAAGAAATTTGGCTGGCCGCCACACGTGATTCACTGTCACGGCTGGATGACCTCATTAATACCGGTATATCTGAAGACTGTTTATAAGAAAGAGCCGGTATTCGGCTATTCCAAGACCATCTACACTGCACAGGCCGACCAATTCTCCGAGAAGCTGAGCGACGACCTCATTCACAAGGCGATCATCAGCGGAGAGATCAAAGAAAAAGACCTGGAGCTGTTTAAAGACGGTACCAATGCGGCACTGACGCTTGGTGCGTCTAAATGTGCTGATGTTGTGGTGTTTGGCGATAACGAAATTGACCCTGCGGTGGCTGAGGAGATAAAGCCAAGCCGCTACAAGAAAGTGGTGAAGTATGACGAGGCATGGAAAGATGACGTTACTCAGCTACTGGATCTGTATAAAAGCTTAACAGAGTCTTAGGTTTAATTTAATAACATTCGCTAAAAACATTCCTTTGACGCTACGCTTTTCCTTTTCTGTTGCCGCTTTTTGCATAGCCGGTATAAGCCTGCTGGGCCTTAATAGCTGCAAAGAGGATACTATTCTTGATGCTAATATTGTTCCCGTAGGTGATACAGCAAATATTATAGTGCTGGATGATACCCTGACGATCCTATCCCGGACGGTGCTGGATGACTCCTTTGCTACGAGCCTTAGTGTGAGTGGTATACCTATTTACCATGCGGTGGGTCGCCTTACGTCAGACAATAATTACTCTGGTGATATTGACGCCAGCATGTACCTGCAGGTGATACCGCCAAGTACAGGCTTTAAGTTTCCGAAGACACCGGACTCGGCATTTTTAATACTTCCTTATGCTGGCTTCACCTGGGGCGATACGACTGTCAATACGCAACAGACGCTGAGAGTGTATGAAGTGACAGAACCATTAAGCAAAGACTCAGTCTATTACAACTTTACTGACAAAGGGGTAGACAGATCAAAGGAATTGGGGAATTCGGTGATCAGCTTTAATACCATTAAGGATTCGATAATGGTAGACGGAGTAGAGCGCTTTCCGCATGTCCGCATCCGGTTGTCACCGGATTTCCTGAATAAGATCAAAGGCGAAGAAACAAATGGCACTGCTCTCAATGCTGCGAGTGACTTCGTAAACTTTTTTAAAGGCATATACGTGGAATCGGACGCTGCGGCTGGTGATGCACTTTACTACTTTATGCTGAACGGCAGTACGGATTTTACAAGAGCTAATATTCAGTTCTTTTATACTGATAAGACCGCAAACAACGTAGATACGGTAAGGTATTCATCGTTCTACTTTGACCAGACTGTAGCTGCACACTACAATAAGATAAAAAGAGACCTTACTGGTACATTTACTGGTAACAAGATCAACTCACCGAATAACTCGGATTCGATATTCATTCTTCAGAATGAGCCGGGGGCTGCGCTTGACATTAGATTACCGTTTGTAAAAAATCTGCCCAAACTGCCGATCCTTAAAGCTGAGCTGGTGATTACCCAGTACAAAGGATTGATGGACAACGAAGATAAGTTCTGGGAACCCGAAAGACTATTCCCTGTGGGAGTATACACAGGCGGAGGGACCTATACGATTCAGGACAGATTTCCCGTGAGCAGTGTAGAGCCGCTGGTGTTTATGGACGGCAGGAGACGGGATGTCACAATCAATAACATGACTGTATCTCAATATGTAATAAATATACCACGTGAACTCCAGAAAGCTATTGTGGAACAAAGGGATACATTACATTTGCGCATAAATGGAGCGACCCAATACCCTGGTGCTTACCGGCTTATTGGAGGCGGAAGAGACATGTCAGGACCGAATAGCCCCTACAGAATAAAGTTGAACGTTATTTACTCTAAAACCTAAGAACTCAAAAATATGTGTGGTATTGTTGCCTACATTGGCAAAAAAGAAGCCTTCCCGATCCTGTTAAAAGGACTGAAGAGACTGGAATATCGTGGCTATGACAGCGCGGGCATTGCAGTATTGAACGGAGCGCTTCATGTGTATAAGAAAGCAGGAAAGGTAACCCAGCTGGAGACCTATACTGATGGTAAAGATGTGGCGGCCACTATAGGCATGGGGCACACAAGGTGGGCTACCCATGGGGTTCCGAACGATGAGAATGCACACCCACACCTGTCTAATTCGGGTGAACTGGCTTTGATACACAACGGTATCATTGAAAACTACTCTGTTCTGAAAGAAGAGCTGACAAAGCGTGGCTATGTCTTCCATTCTGACACGGATACTGAGGTGCTGGTGAACCTGATAGAGGAGGTAAAGAAACAAGACAAACTGACCCTGGAGGATGCAGTACGCACTGCACTTAACGAGGTAATAGGCGCATATGCGATAGTGGTAATGGATCGTAAAGACCCTGACCACCTGATAGCTGCCCGTAAAGGCAGTCCGCTGGTACTGGGCATTGGAGATGAGGAATTCTTCGTAGCTTCTGACGCTTCACCGATTATTGAATACACCAAGAATGTTGTGTACCTGGACGACCAGGAATATGCCTGTGTGTGCAGAGACGGTAGCTTCTTTATTAAAACACTGGGCAATGTAGAAAAGTCACCAGCGATACAAAAGCTGGAGATGAGCCTGGAGATGATAGAGAAGGGCGGCTTTGAGCACTTCATGCTAAAGGAAATATATGAGCAGCCAAGGGTAATAGCAGACGCATTGCGCGGACGCATGAGTGCAGAGCAGGGCTGGATAAAGCTAGGCGGCCTGAGCGAATACACTAATCGCATCAGCAATGCGGAGCGTATCATTGTTACCGCCTGTGGAACCTCATGGCACTCAGGCCTGATAGGTGAATACCTGATTGAAGACCTGGCCAGAGTGCCGGTAGAAGTAGAATATGCTTCTGAATTCAGGTACCGCAACCCTATTATTGGTGAGAAGGACGTGGTGATAGCCATATCACAATCCGGGGAAACAGCAGATACACTAGCAGCTATTGACCTCGCTAAGGACCGTGGTGCGTTGATCTACGGAATTTGCAACGTTATCGGTTCGTCTATAGCAAGGGCATCACATGCAGGATCTTACTGTCACGCAGGGCCGGAAATAGGTGTTGCATCTACCAAGGCGTTTACTACGCAGATATGCATACTCACCCTGATCGCACTACAACTGGCTAAGGAAAATGGCACTATATCGACCTCTAAGCTGCGTGAGATCTTATACGAACTGGAGAACCTTCCGGTGAAAATAGAGAAGGCTCTGCTGCTGAATGATCAGATACTGGAGATAGCCAAGATCTATAAAGACGCTAAGAACTTCCTGTACCTCGGCAGAGGCTATAACTTCCCTGTGGCACTGGAAGGAGCTCTGAAGCTGAAAGAGATCTCTTATATACACGCTGAGGGCTATCCTGCTGCAGAAATGAAGCACGGGCCGATAGCACTGATAGATGAAGAAATGCCGGTGGTATTCCTCGCTACAAACAGCAGTGCATACGAGAAGATTGTATCAAACATACAGGAAGTAAAGGCCCGCAAGGGAAAGATCATCGCAATCGTAAACGAAGGCGACACACAGATCAGGAACCTGGTAGACCATGTAATTGAAGTACCTGCAACTGAAGAGGTATTATCGCCACTTGTCACCATAGTTCCATTACAATTGCTCTCCTATCATATAGCCATCTTGCGTGGCTGCAACGTGGACCAGCCGAGGAACCTGGCGAAGTCTGTAACTGTGGAATAACACACCTGAAGATTTACGATTTACGATTTACGATTTACGATTTTGGATTTACGATTTTGGATTTACGATTTTGGAGCACGGGTGATTGGGGAGGGATAGTTTCCACTGAGGCGGAAAAATAAAAAGAGACTGTAACGGTTTTGATAGAGCCTCTTTTTATTTCTTTCTTAAGTTTGCAACTCTTATTTCTTTTCATTAATCATTAACTCAGTAAAACAAGCGCATTTATGCCTTATCTTTTTACCTCTGAATCAGTTTCAGAAGGACACCCGGATAAAGTAGCTGATCAGATATCTGATGCATTAGTAGATAACTTCCTAGCATGGGACCCTCAGGCGAAGATAGCCTGCGAAACACTGGTAACTACCGGACAGGTGGTGCTGGCCGGAGAGGTGAAGTGCAACACGTATATAGACGTACAATCAATAGCTCGTGACGTGATCACAAAGATCGGGTATACGAAAAGCGAGTACATGTTTGAGGCTAATTCGTGCGGCGTTCTGTCTGCAATACATGAGCAGTCTCCGGACATTAACCAGGGTGTAGATAGGAAGAATAAGGAAGACCAAGGTGCGGGTGACCAGGGAATGATGTTTGGCTATGCGACTAACGAGACAGCCAACTATATGCCGCTTGCGCTGGACCTTGCTCATATATTGCTTCGTGAGCTTTCGGCTATACGTCGCGAAGGCAAGCAGATGAAATACCTGAGGCCAGACGCTAAGAGCCAGGTGACACTGGAATATAGTGATGACAATAAGCCAGTGCGTATAGACACTATCGTTATCTCTACACAGCACGACGACTTTGACGAGGAGAAGAAAATGCAGGAGCGCATTAAGAAGGACGTGCTCAACATCCTGATACCAAGAGTAATGAAGCTGGTGCCTCAGAACAAGCACCTGTTCAATAACAAGATAACCTACCACATCAACCCTACCGGAAAGTTTGTAATAGGCGGGCCGCACGGAGATACTGGTCTTACAGGACGTAAGATCATCGTGGATACCTACGGTGGTAAAGGCGCCCATGGGGGTGGAGCCTTTTCTGGTAAAGACCCATCCAAGGTGGACAGGTCTGCAGCGTATGCTACAAGGCATATTGCCAAGAACCTGGTAGCCGCGGGTGTATGCGATGAGGTGTTGGTACAGGTATCTTATGCTATCGGTGTGGCGAAGCCAATGGGTGTGTATGTGAATACTTATGGAACTGCAAAGGTAGACATGAACGATGGCGAGATTTCGCGCATGGTGGAGCAGGTGTTCGATATGCGTCCATACTTCATCGAGCAGCGCCTGAAGCTGCGCCAGCCGATGTACAGCGAGTGTGCTGCCTATGGGCACATGGGTCGGCAGCCTGAGGTGGTGACTAAATCATTTAAGTCTGCAGACGGGAAGATGAAGAATGTGAAGGTGGAGCTCTTTACATGGGAGAAACTTGACTATGTAAAGAAGGTGAAAAGCGCTTTCGGAATCAGGTAAAACATCAAAAGTAACAATATGTAGGAAGTCCTGCCAGCCCGGCAGGACTTTTTTTGCTTGTATAACGAGGTTATCTGAGCAAAGGATCACAGCCTTTGAACATCCAGTCAACATCCAGTCAAGATCCAGTCAACATCCAGTGCAAAGCCTATGATATCCCAGGTACTTGGGTGCCTTTTACTATATGACTCCCAATTGTACACCGTGCGCTCCTCGTGGTCTTTAGTTCCCCTGCGGAGATGACAAAATGGAAACCGATTTGGATCTGCCTGCGTTTTACGCTATCGCGTAAATAAGAGGTTGCGGCATATTCTGTTCAGCTATCTCTTTCTGCTCGTCGCCGCAATGACCCATGTTTCCCTGTTAGTTTACACCAGATTCAATAACTTCGCCTACTCACCTGGATAATGGGAAAGAATGCTCTACGCGGTCGTTGATATTGAAACTACAGGTAGCTATGCAATGGGGAATGGCATTACGGAAATTGCCATTGTGATCCATGACGGGAAGGAGATATTGCACTTTTATGAAAGCCTGGTGAACCCGCACAGACATATTCCCCTTTTCATACAATCTCTTACCGGCATTACTAACGAGATGGTGGTTAATGCTCCGTCTTTTGCAGAGATAGCCGGGCAGGTGCACGAGCTGCTGCAGGATAAGGTGTTTGTAGCACACAATGTAAACTTCGACTACAGTTTTCTGAAACATCACCTGGAGCAGACAGGCTATAACTGGATGGCAAAGAAGCTCTGTACGGTAAGGCTATCGCGGAAAATAATACCGGGCATGAAGAGCTATAGCCTGGGTAAGCTTTGTCATCAGATAGGGATCAATCTGACTAATCACCACAGGGCAGGTGGCGACGCTTTGGCCACCGCTACGCTCTTCACCATGCTGATGGAGAAAGACCAGGAAAACGTCATCGGTATGATGCTGAAAGGCAGGAGCAAGGAACAATACCTGCCGCCACACCTGCCGGTGGAGCAGGTAGAGCAGTTGCCCGACTGTCCCGGCGTGTATTACTTCTATAACGCATCTGGCAAGATCATCTATGTGGGCAAGGCTAACAACATCATAAAGAGAGTCAAAAGTCATTTCTCTAACAACAAGCCCACAAAGCAGAAACAGGACTTCCTAAGAGACATATACAGGATCAGCTACAAGGAGTGTGCAACCGAACTGATGGCGCACATACTGGAGAGCAGCGAAATTCGCAGACTATGGCCTGTACACAACCGCAGTCAGAGGGGCTACTTGCCGAAGTTTGGCCTGTTTGTCTACGAAGACCGCCTCGGGTATAAGCGAATGGCGATAGAAAAGCACAAGCAGCATTTCAAACCTATCTATACCTTCAACACTATAGTGGAAGGGCACAACCGACTGAGGGAGCTTATAAGCGAATTTGGCCTTTGCCCGCGAATGTGCAACATTGCCCGCATCCCCACTTGCGACCACCTGGTGGAAACAGGCGAGTGCCAGGGCAACTGCGCCAGAACAGCAGAGGAATATAACGAAGCGGTGCAGGACGCCATAAACTGGCTAGAGCAGCAGTTGCCGACCTTTGCATATGTAGACCGCGGCATGCATGAAAATGAGAAGAGTTGCATATTGATACAGAAGGGTAATTTCTACGGTATGGGATATATTGAAGACGAGCGGCATCTTTCCAGCCTTGACACCCTGCAGCCACTACTAGAGCCTCTCCAGGATAATGATTTCATCAGGAATCTTGTCTTTAAACACGCAGCCTCCAACCCGGAGAGGGTTGTTGGGTTTGCTAGTAGTTGTTAGGGATCTATCCTGAATAACTTTGACCATTACAATTGCGGTAGAAATACTTTGATAGACACGCTCCGACTTCTCTATGTCGCGCGAGGTTCAACTTACGAAGGTGAAACAAAGACTTACCTGGATCTATATATTCACTTCCTTGATGAGCGAAACGTACTAAAAACTACCTACTAGTGAGTATTGCAGACTGCAAGTCAGGGAGTTAGTTTTACTGCTTACTGTCATAACCATGAACTCATGACCGGCGGATGACTGCCGGTTGTCTGTTTATTGTTTCATCTAAAACTTTTTTTAAAATGCTCAGGAAGTATTTATTTCTTTTGTTGGTTTCGTTTACGAGTTTGGCCGGTTGTGAGGTGGAGGAGGATGATTACCCATCCCCAAGTGGAGGAAGTGGCGGTGGAAGTGGTGGTGGCAACGGGGGCGGAAGCTCTTATAAGGGCACATGGGTAAGGCTGCCTGGCCCAAGTGGCGATAGGACAGACCTGGCCATTGGTAACATACCAGGGGAACCATCGAGCCGTGTTTACATGTGTGAAAAGAAGGGTTCAACCGCTGCAGGCTTTTACAAGGGGACAATTTCGGGAAGTACAATTGAGTGGGATGCTGTGCACAACCTACCGGAGTTTACCGTATCAATGGACGGATCGGAACTAATTCTTGATTGCGGGCCTTGTCTGCCCACACCATATAAGTCAGGCACGTGGTCTGGCGAGTGCGGACCACTAGAGGGGGGAAGCACCGGCGGAAACAACGAGGGTCAAATCATGTTCTGGACAAGATCAGACCAAAACTGCGGATCAATATCAGTTAGTATTGCAAATAAGAGTGGGACGATCAGCTCGTACTACTCTTCAGGTTCGCCGTCTTGCGGTGCATCAGGCTGCGCTACCTTTACCTTGCCGGCGGGTAGTTATACGTATACCGCCTCCTGTAGCAATACTACCTGGGGACCTACAACAGTAACCGTAACCAAAGGCGGATGTTTTAAGATGGAACTTCAGTAAACCTCGATTAAATATCTTATGTTATAAAGCAGCCACCGGAGTGTCCGGCGGCTGCTTTCATTTCCAAGGGGTCGATAATCGGTGATAAAATGGACTAGAAATGAAGACCACCGCAGATGCCTGCCGCTTTTAATAATGGAAAATAATATTTGTAGTCGCCTGCATAATTTCGTAAATTTGCATAGCAAACCGCCTCTTAGATTGACAGTATTGTTCGGTGCAGATCATTGGCTTTCAGGCCCGGATGGTGAGGCTTCAACTATCCATTTTAAAACAGTCATATTTATTAGTATTCATAATAAGGCGACGCTGTGCCTCTCCTTTGGTCTGTATATTGCCCGTCCATTAAGAATTACTTAATAATAATCACTCCGGCATAGCTATGCGTCCGGGTCTATCACGGCCCTGAAGGGCAAATTCTTTGACATATGGAATAACTTCACATAGAGCTCAGCGCCACTATAGGATGAACGGGAATAAGTGGACTATTGGGCGAGCCAGTATTTACGGAGTAGCCATTCTGTTGCAGCTACGGCAAGCAGGAGGAAGAAATACCATCTCCAGTCTACCAAGGGTATTGTTTCTGTGGTGGTCTGGATGATGGGCTGGATGTTCGGGTTGTTCTTTATGCTGTCGTAGAGGGTAGCTACCTTCCCTGACGGGACAAGGCTACCGTTATACTTATGTGCAATGCTATGGAGCAATGGATAGTCGGCACCCGTCTGAAGCATCTCCAGCGGCATGCTTTGAACTACAAAACTGCCTGTTGAAGTGTATGCCTTGCCATTGTAAGTAGTGGAAGCCGAATACGAATAAGTGCCTGCCTCACGCAGACCGATGTTTAACTGATAAGCATTGCCAGAACGATCGAAAGAAAATGACTGCTTGCGGCCCGCGCTGTCGGCTATACTAATGCGAACATCGGAAGAATTAACCTGCTCGTTGTTGGCATTGAGCAAATAAGCATTCAGCACCACAGCTTCCTGATCACTCCAGACATGCTTTGCAAGCTCGACATGGAAGGGGCGATCGTTGACATTAGCGGACAGGAAAGATACTGTCTGACGAATGGCTTCGTCAACCACACTGTGACTATTGAAGTGCCTGTATTCGAACAATCGCCAGCGCCAGAGGCCCTCGCCCATGAGGAGGGCAGATGGTGGGGCACCCTGCTGTAATAGCCACAGCGGCATCTGGGGGTTGGACCGGTTACGGAAAAGCACCAATGCATTAGGGCTGGCATCGATAGAACCTGCCGGTACCGCCAGGGGAGGCATCTTGTCCATCACCGCATTAATATTCTGCGGAAGGGTAAAAGCGTTGAACGACCCGTTGTATGCCGCAAAAACGTTTTGTAGGTTAGAAGTATTAACATTCAACCGTGCAAGGTTTTGTAGTCTGTTGTACTCACCGTTATTTGCCTTTGCTCCCATGATCAGCCAGACAGCCTTTTTCGCCTCAAGCAGATTGCGGACTGGATTTGTCTGCGACGGAAGAGCATGGAGGATGATGACGTTGTAATCCGCAAAAGAAGACGGCAGATTATCACCTGTGCGGATCGTGAGTTGATAACCTTCGAGGCCCTCAAGCGCCTCACGGATGGCATTGATATCAGGATGTGGTGCGGCGGCAGCTATGAGAATATTCTTCTTTTCGCTGACCACCTCAACAAACACGTCGCGACGGTTGTTGGACGTGTTCTGCTCACCATCGGCAGGTGGAGCGGAAATGATGTAGTGGTGGAGTCCGGGTTTATCTGCCCTGACCGTGAACGACACAGCCCTATCGAACCTATCGGTATTGATATTGACTGCAGCATTGCCAGTCGCACTTCCATTGATCTCACGAAGTTGCACATTACCGGAATAGCCGCTGATCATCTCAGCTACAAGGTCAGCACGGATCTCGAACTGGCTATTCAATGAAACTGTGCGGTTGGCAAAGACATCTGTAATTCGGATATCGCGCTGAGCAAGGCTATCACCAAGCGCGACCGCATACAGGCTACCCTGAAAAGGAAGATCCTGGAACTGGGGATTCAGCCCCTGATTGTACCGGCCGTCAGTGGCGAGGATGACAGCGCCAAGGTTCTGCTGACCATAAAACTCAAAAGCCTGTGAAAGCGCATTAGAGATATCCGTAGCCTGCCTGGTATATTGGAATAAAGTGTCGCGCTGAATGTCATTACCAAAACCCCAGCGGATAACCCGGTAATCTTTTGATAGCTTTTCCAGTAACTCCTGCGCATCAGCTTTGTACTTGCCTGTATCTGCCTTTAACGATACCGGTATGGACCGGGAGTTATCCTGAAGAAACAGAACAACCGGCTTTTGGGTCTCATTTTTATCTATGGTGATAGAAGGCGCAAGAAGCAACAGAAAGGTGAGCATGATGATGAGCGCCCGTAACGATGCAGTAAGCCACGGATAGGGAACTGCCCTGCGTATGTCCGCTTTGTATAGCCAATAACCAACCGCGAGGGAAAACAGGATAGCGAGTATCCAGAAAACTATCTGCATGCAGTGTGCAATATAGGTTAATTGGCTTATTGGGTAAAAGTTAAACAGTTAAAAAACTTTAAGCCGCAGTGGAGATGTGCAGGACAACTACAACTAGTGAAAGAGGTGATATCCTTTTAACTTTGCGCACTATGCAAATGCAGGAAGTGGTAAGCAGAGAGGACGTGAAAGCGTTTCTTGAATTGCCAAAGGAAATCTATAAAAACGATCCGAACTGGATTCGTCCACTGGACAAAGACGTGGAGGAAGTATTTGACCCCGCGAAAAACAAGCTGTTTAAGCAAGGAACCTGTAAGCGATGGCTGCTGAAGGATCAGGAGGGAAAAGTGATAGGGAGAGTAGCGGCATTCACCAATAAAAAGTACAAGAACGAGCAACCAACCGGCGGTATTGGCTTCTTTGAATGCATAGACGACCAGGCAGCTGCGAATTACATACTGGACCACTGCAGGGAATGGCTGAAAGATCAAGGGATGGACGCCATGGACGGCCCCATAAACTTTGGAGAGCGAGACAGGTGGTGGGGCCTGCAGATAGAAGGATTTCAGGAGCCGCTGTACTGCATGAACTACAACCCCCCTTACTATCAGCAGCTATTCGAGAACTATGGCTTCCAAGTGTATTACAATCAAATCTGCTTTGCGATGAGAGTAAAAGACAGGCTGTCAGATAAATTCTTCGCGAGACACGCAGAGCTAGCAAAGGATAAAAACTACAAAGCGATTCAGATAGATAAGAGCAACCTGCCGAAGTTTGCAAAGGATTTTACCTACGTATATAACAAAGCCTGGGCAGGGCATGGAGGAGGAAAAGAACTGGATGAACGGACTGTGAAGAAGATGTTTGCAAAAATGAAGCCTGTGCTGGACGAACATATTACATGGTTTACTTACTACAAAGATGAACCAATAGCATTGTGGGTGAACCTGCCTGACCTGAACCAGTACTTCAAACACATGAACGGAAAATTTGGCATGCTACAAAAGCTATACTTTCTCTGGCTGAAACAATTTGGCAAATGCTCGAGGTTTGTGGGGCTGGTATTTGGCATTATACCGGAATTTCAGGGGAAGGGAGTGGACGCCTACATGGTGGTTGAAGCAGCGAAGGTGATACAACCCCGCTATAAGTACCAGGATTACGAAATGATGTGGATTGGGGACTTTAACCCAAAAATGATAAACATAGCAGAAAGCCTGGGCACCTTCAGGAGCAGGAAGCTGGCTACCTACAGGTACCTGTTTGACAGAAATAAAGAATTTAAACGTCACCCGCCAGTGGGATAGCTCAAGGAAGTGCCGGAAGTCATTATAAAAAATTATCGACCTTCGCGGAAACTATTAGGAATGGCGGTTCGCTTTTTTGATCAGGGAGTAAAAGCCAGGCTTGATGAAAAGCGCCGACTGGCTACCTATCTGCAGCAACTGATAAGGAGACAAAAACCACAGGCAAAAAAGGTTGACCTAACCTATGTTTTCTGTGATGATGATTATCTCCTGGAGATCAACATGGACTACCTGAACCATGCAACCTTTACTGATATAATTACCTTTGACCTGAGCGAAACACCAGAAAAACTGCAGGGTGAGGTATACATCAGCACGGAGAGAGTGGCAGAGAACGCAGCAAAGTATAAAGTAACCTATGAGAAAGAGCTGCACCGTGTGATATTTCATGGAGCATTGCATCTTTGCGGATTCAAAGACAAAAAGAAAGCAGATAAGGAAAGGATGAGGCAGGAAGAAGACTTATGCCTGCAGGAGTATTATAATGGATAGAAATGCAGATAGAAATAATATATGAGGACGAGGACCTGGTGGTGGTGAACAAGCCTGCAGGCCTTCTGGTGATACCTGACAGGTTTAACTCAGAACTGCCGTCGCTAAACAAGATACTGGAGCAGAAGATGCAGCAGCAAATATGGGTGGTACACAGACTGGACCGGGACACCAGTGGCGTGATCTGTTTTGCAAAAAACGAGCAGTCGCATAAATACCTTTCAAACCTTTTCCAGGAACATGAGGTAGTAAAACTATATGCAGGCATAGTACATGGCAGAGTAGTGCCTGAGCAAGGGAGAATAGAAGCGCCGATAGCGGAGCACCCAGTAACCAAAGGCAAGATGGTAACTGCTAAAAAAGGCAAGCCTTCCGTAACAGACTACAGGGTGACAGAGCAATGGGCGCTATATAGCCTGCTTCAGTTTCAGATACAGACAGGCAGGACCCACCAGATAAGAGTGCATATGCAGTCTATGGGTCACCCCCTACTCTGTGACGAACTATATGGCGACGGGAAGCCATTCTTTGTGTCGTCCATAAAGAAGAAGTATAAGCTCGCTGATAAATATGAATCAGAAAGGCCACTACTGAGCCGACTTGCACTACATGCATACCGACTTCAATTTCATAAAGCAGATGGCAAAGAGATTGTTGCCGAAGCGACTTTGCCCAAAGACATTCTGGCCTGCGTGAAACAACTGAATAAGTGGATGGGCAGCCAGGAAAATAGAAATTAACAACCTTAAAGTATAGAAAAACTACGTAAATGAAATCAAGCATAAATATTCAGGTAGAGCTGGATGAAGAGAAGATGCCAGAAACCATAGAGTGGAATGCCCCCGGTGGAGGAGTAGAGGACAACCAGAAGGCAAAAGGTGTGCTGCTAAGCCTTTGGGACGGGCAGGAGAAATCTGCGTTAAGGATAGACCTTTGGACAAAGAAGATGATGGTGGATGAGATGAATGACTTCTTTTATCAAACCTTCTTTGGTATGGCGGACACCTATGCGAGAGCAACAAGGAACGGAGAACTGGCGAAGGAGATAAAGGAATTTGCGAAAGCGTTTCACAAGAAGGCTTCAGACGCTCTGAATCAGGATCAGGAAACCAGTTCCTAATGATGCGACTCTTAAACCATTGATAACATTTAAAACTTTAGACAATGTCTCTTGAAAGTAAAGTAATGGATGAAATGAAGACTGCTATGCGGGCTAAGGATGAGGTAGCGTTAAGAACACTGCGCGCAATCAAAGCAGCTATACTTATAGAAAAAACTTCAGCTAACGCGAGTGAAACTATGACTGAAGCAGACGAACTGAAGATGCTGCAGAAAATGGCTAAGCAAAGGCGGGATTCGCTTGAAATCTTTACGCAGCAAAACAGAGAAGACCTCGCGAGCAAAGAAAGAGAAGAACTGGTAATTATTGAACGCTTCCTCCCAAAGCAGATCAGCCAGGAAGAACTGCAGGCAGAACTGAGAGCTATCATTGCCGAAACTGGAGCTACATCGCCAGCCGACATGGGTAAAGTGATGGGGGTGGCGTCTAAGAAGCTTGCCGGCAAAGCAGATGGAAAGGCTATTTCTGAAAACGTGAGACAACTGTTAGCCCAGAGCTAGGATGATGCTTGATTTTATTGGCATTACTATCATCATCATATTTTTTATACGCGGCTACATGAAAGGAATCATAGTAGCCGTTTTTTCTGTGCTCGCAGTTATACTGGGAATAGTATGTGCTTTGAAACTTTCGGGCGTACTAGCCGAATGGCTCCTGGCAAAAGGATGGGTAACCAGTGGATGGGGGCAGTTGATCAGCTACGCGATACTTTTTATTGGAGTGATGCTTGTGGTGAGGCTAATTGCCAAACTAATAACGAAGACGCTGCAAGTAGCCATGCTGGGGTGGCTGAACGGAATTGTGGGCGGATTACTCTACGCATTTATGGGTGCCGTGATATGGAGTTCACTACTTTGGATAACAAACCAGATGCACCTGATATCGCCAGAAACGATCGCCTACTCGAAAACCTACAGGTATTTAGAACCGCTAGCACCATGGGTGTTCGACCAGGTAGGAAAGTTGATGCCATTTGCGAAGGATGTCTTTGACAACCTTGAGCGTTTCTTCGACAGTGTTAACCATAACTTACCTGAGCATGTGGGTGCTGTTAGATAACTACGACTCTTTCACCTACATTCTGCATCACTATCTGATAAGCACAGGGCACAACTGTGAAGTATACCGCAATGATGAAATAACCGTAGAGGAACTTGTGGCAATACAGCCTGACAGGATCATAATATCGCCAGGACCTGAAACCCCGGCAAAAGCAGGCATAACAATGTCTGTTATCCAGTCATTCTATCAAACAACCCCGATCCTGGGGATCTGCCTAGGACATCAGGCACTGGGAATTCATTTTGGCGCCGAATTGAACCACACCCCCTACCCGATGCATGGGAAAGTAAGTGAAGTGGAACATAACGGCCACCGCCTGTTCAGCGGCATACCGGCACGTTTTGATGCAATGAGATACCATTCCCTGTCCCTTGCTGTGCCAGACGGTACAGGGTTGATACCGATCGCAATGTCAACAGATGATAAGCAGGTAATGGCCATGGTGCACGAGACTTACCCCTGCACGGGAATTCAGTTTCATCCCGAGTCAATAGGCACTACAGATGGAATCACCATTATCCGCAACTGGGCTGGCTGTAAATACTAGCTAATAAGGTGGCATAATTTTATACATGGCATAATACTCTTAAGCGTATGATGTCACAGCAAAGCAAGTCCGCCCGATCCTCTACTTTCATAATCATCCTCTTTTCTCTTCTTGGATTTACACCCGACTTAGCTGCACAGGATGATACGACAACGATTCTTGAAGAGGTAGAAAACGAAATAACCAAGGAGAGCCATCAGCCTGAAGAGGTGAAACATGTCTACAGGATGAATTATTGGGTCAGTATACCCTTTTCCCTTGTAGCTACTGCTGCGGACATATACGCAATTCCCAATATAATTAAGGGAAAGAAAGGGCTAACTGATGAAGAACTTGCAGGACTTAGCTCTAATACACACAACAAATTTGATCGCTGGGCATTGGAACAGGACCCCACAAAGCGGGAGGTAAACTATAAGGGTTCTGACTATATGCTGCCTGTGGTAATAGCTTCCGCCGCAGCCCTGGGATTCGATAAAAAAATCCGTAAGGATTGGGTGAGACTGCTGATGATGTACTATGAAATGCACTCAGTAACATTTAGCCTATATAACTTCAGCCCATTCGGACCGGCGTTTCAGAACAAGATCCGGCCTTATTCCTACTACGATCACTTTCCCGAAGCTGACCGAAAAGGTGGAAACAACAGGAACTCGCTATATAGTGGACACACAGCTACAGCAGCAGCCTCGACTTTCTTCATGGTGAAAGTGTATAGCGACTACCACCCTGAGTTAGGAAGGAAGAAATATCTGTTGTATGGACTCGCAACGGTCCCGGCTTTGGTGGAGGGTTATCTCAGGATGAAAGCCCTGGCTCATTTCCCATCAGATCTATTGGTAGGTGTAGTGATTGGCGCAGTTTGCGGAGTGGTAGTACCAGATCTGCACAAATTCAGGAAACACAATATTCAGCTAGGGTTGGTAAACTCACCGGTGGGACCAGGACTGTCGCTGAAGTGGAGCCCGAAGTATACGCAGGACCTTCCTTCGGCCTACGGACTCTCGCTAAAGTGAGCTTACCACTTCCATAAGACTGAGCCATGGCTGTATGAGGTTATATTGCCGTTCGCCTCTCGTACCTGAAGTTGGCCATTCGGTGCTACATTCAGAATATACGCAGACCATTCCCGTGCACCATCGGTAAATAGCTGCCACTGATCTTTTTTAAAGAGATAGCTATTGTATTCCGTGATTATTTCATTCCCATTAACAGGCTGATGAGTTCTTTTCAGAAGTTCCTTACGGATTGCATGAAAAACTGCCGGAACACTGTAGTGTTTTCCGGACGCACGCAACAATGAGGTAGCAAGCGGAAGGTCAGCCGGAAAGGAACTCTGTAACACGTTGAGACCCAGTCCGACGATGCTGTAAGTCCAGACATTCCCGCGAAGCACATTCTCTATAAGGATGCCGCCTGCCTTTTTGTCATTGAGGATAATATCATTGGGCCATTTGATCCTGATGTCCCAACCTTCATATAGATGAGCCAGCACATCGGCGACCGCAACAGCCGAGGCTGCGTTGAATAAGGGCTGCTCTTCGAGAGGACAGTCCGGGGTACATACAAAGCTGGCTAACAAACTCTCTCCGGGACTATCAACCCACGCTCTTTCGCGCTGTCCTTTACCCCTGGTTTGCTGCCTTGCAAGTATTGTCATGCCTGCATGTGCCGTATCGGCATCAATAAGGCGCATGGCATAGTTATTGGTGCTATCGATTGTATCAAGCTCTATTATGGGTGCATCTAATAAAGCCCGTAAAGAAGGAGCCAAAGATTCAGTATTTTTGGAAGTAAAGGTATCACCAACACAAAATAGAAATACAGCTTTTGGAGAAAATAATAACTGCACTGCAAGGACGCAAGAAATCTGAAACCCGGCTGACCAGAAACAGTAAGCTTTTCAAGACTATCGTAAATGCAATCAGGGATAAGAAGGGAGAGTCAATAGTTTCATTGGATCTGAGGAAAATTGATGAGGCAGTTGCAGACTTCTTTATAGTATGTGAAGCTCAATCACATATACAACTGAAGGCTATCGCCGATAACATAGAAGAAATGGTGAGCAGGGAATGTGGAGAGAAACCATACCACACTGAACAGGGGAATCAATGGACCCTTGTAGACTATGTGAATGTAGTGGTACATATTTTTCAGCATGAACAGAGGGAATTTTATGATCTCGAAAGCCTTTGGGAAGATGCCGGGCGTATGGAGCATAATAAGTAATATTGCCCCGAATAAAGAATCGACTAAAATCTAAGATGGAAGATAATAAGCAAAGGCCCCTATTGCCGGGGAACGAAAATAAAGGTCCGAGAAAGGGGCCGCGTTTTAATATATACTGGGTTTACGGGATCATTTTCGTGGCCCTTATCGTCTTACAATTCTACAGTAGCAACTTTACGTCAAGTACTGAGACCAAAAGCTTCGTAGAATTCCGCGATGACTACCTGTATAAAGGCAGGGTTGATCATGTAAACGTCGTGAATAACAGCGAGGTTGAGGTATTCCTTACCAAGCAGGCTCCTGCACAGGCACAACCTGATGATAAGGGTCCGCTTGGCTTTAGCGGCGATGAGAAAACACCAGCATTCACGTTCAAAATTGGCTCTGATGAACAGTTTAGAGACGACATGGCTGATGCCCTGGAAAAACTGCCCGAGACTGTAAAAGAGCCGAAGGTTTACTACGATGTTCGTGGTAACTGGCTAAGAGATATCCTGAATTCATTCCTGCTCCCGATTATCATTATGGTTGCGCTATGGTTCCTGATCATGCGGAAGATGGGTGGCGGAGCTCCTGGTGGTGGTGCAGGTGGTATATTCAACATCGGCAAATCAAAGGCGCAGTTATTTGAAAAAGGAACACGTGTAAACATCACCTTCAATGACGTAGCTGGTCTGGATGAGGCGAAAGTGGAAGTAATGGAGATCGTGGACTTCCTCAAGAACCCTAAGAAGTATACAGCTCTTGGTGGGAAGATCCCGAAAGGAGCACTTCTGGTAGGTCCTCCAGGTACTGGTAAAACCCTATTAGCTAAAGCTGTAGCAGGTGAGGCTCAGGTGCCATTCTTCTCCATGTCCGGTTCCGACTTCGTTGAGTTGTTTGTGGGTGTGGGTGCGAGCCGTGTTCGTGACCTCTTTAAGCAAGCCAGGGAAAAGGCACCATGTATTGTCTTTATTGATGAAATAGACGCCATAGGTCGTGCAAGGGGCAAGAATATGGTGATGAGTAACGACGAGCGGGAGAATACCTTGAACCAACTCCTTGTAGAGATGGATGGCTTTAGCGGTGACACTGGTATTATCGTACTGGCAGCAACCAACCGTCCTGATGTGCTGGATACCGCGCTATTGCGTCCAGGCCGTTTTGACCGGCAAATATCTATCGACATTCCTGACGTGAAAGGAAGAGAGAAGATCTTTGAGGTGCATCTGATGCCGATCAAGAAGTCGAAAGATCTAAACATAAATAAACTTGCAGTTCAAACACCAGGCTTTGCTGGTGCTGACATAGCCAACATATGTAATGAAGCAGCCCTGATAGCTGCCCGTAAAGGCAAGTCAGAGGTTGAGATGAGCGACTTCAATGATGCGATCGACAGGGTTATCGGTGGACTAGAAAAGAAAAATAAGATCATATCTCCCGAGGAGAAAAAAGTAATTGCCTTCCACGAAGCAGGACATGCGGTTTGCGGGTGGTTCCTGGAACATGCGCATCCACTCATTAAGGTGTCTATCGTACCTCGTGGTGTGGCAGCACTTGGATACGCACAATACCTTCCAAAGGAACAGTATCTGTATACGCTGGAGCAAATGCAGGATCAAATGGTAGCCTTGTTTGGTGGAAGAGCCGCGGAAGAGCTGATCTTTGGCAAGGTTTCAACCGGGGCGCAAAATGACCTTGAGCGGATCACAAAGATGTCTTACAGTATGGTGAGCGTGTATGGCATGAACGAGAAAATCGGCAATATCTCTTACTATGACGGTAACCAGGAATACTCTATGAATAAACCGTATTCTGAAGAGACCGCAAAGATTATTGATGAAGAAGTACGGAAACTAATTGCAGAACAGTATACAAGAACAAAGGAGCTTCTTAGTAAGCATTTACACCAACTGACAGCACTGGCTGAAGAGCTGCTGAAGAAAGAGGTGTTGTATAAAGATGACCTTGAAAGACTGATCGGAAAGAGACCTTATGAGGACATGTCTCCAAACGAGGGAATTCCACCAGTTGCTGGAATAGCTAACGATGGAAGTCCGGTGCATCCAGCTTAGAAAAATAACGAAGTAAAGAAAAGCGATGGTTTCCGCCATCGCTTTTTTATTTTTGAGCAATATCCGGCCTATGCAAACTTTCAAAACATCCAAAGCAAAGGAAAAAATCCTTGGTAAAATCAGAAACGGATTGAGTAAAGCTACCTTACCAATGCCCTTCCCGGAAGCGGAACAGGAAAGTCTGACCAATATTTATCGTAAGCCTGATGTTACTCCTGACGAAGCTTTCGCTGAGGCATTCATTAGCTTAGGCGGTAAATTTGTTTATTGTGATAATGAGCAGGATCTGCTGGAGAATATCCATGCGCTTTATGACAGTAGAGGCTGGAAAGAGATATTATGCACAGAGGACAATTTGACCAGGATGTTTCACAACAACAAACTTGATTTTGTTGTAGAAGCAGACCAGAGAAATGAAGCTGCAGATGCCTGTATCAGCTATGCAGAGGCCCTTATAGGCAGAACAGGATCTGTGATTGTCAGCAGTAAACAGAACCTTGGCAGGATCGCTCCCGTTTATTACCCCGTCCATATCATAGTTGCGTATCCTCACCAGGTGGTGCAAGACATTCAGGATGGTATTGACCATATGAAACAGAAATATGGTTCTAATATGCCGTCAATGATCAACCTCAATACCGGACCCAGCAGAACCGCAGATATCGAGAAAACGCTTGTGGTAGGGGTTCATGGGCCTGGTGAAGTCTTCTGCTTCTTCGTAAATACTTCATCAAAATAAACTTACGGGCTTATGGCTTCTTTTACGATCTCAGGAAACCTGGTAGACCTGTTCGAGAGAGACATTTATCCCGCAGAAGTAGTAGTGGAAAACGGCAGAATAGTTTCCGTTGCTAAAACAGTGACTGCGCCGCTGCAATACATACTCCCGGGTTTTATTGATGCCCATGTTCATATTGAGAGCTCGATGCTGCCTCCGTCTTCGTTTGCAAGAATGGCGGTAGTGCATGGAACTGTAGCAACGGTTTCTGACCCGCATGAAATAGCTAATGTTTGTGGTGTTGAGGGAGTGAGCTATATGATCAACAATAGCAAGCTTACTCCATTCAAGTTCTTCTTTGGTGTACCATCGTGTGTACCGGCGACGGTCTACGAAACAGCAGGTGCTGCTATAGGGGCAGAGGAGGTGGAAAAACTTCTGAACAACT
>Ga0196970_1000917_pt1 | contig 25360 bp, 40 predicted proteins | sample S1v_513CmetaG_FD_148672 | JGI IMG/M metagenome (GOLD analysis project Ga0196970, IMG submission 148672) | Soil microbial communities from Anza Borrego desert, Southern California, United States - S1+v_5-13C | ecosystem: Environmental > Terrestrial > Soil > Desert | place: USA: California... | reverse complement strand
CTGGCAGTACGACTACCCGCCCGATCCGATCGTGGGTATTCGCTACTACATCCTCGGCATACCCTCATGAGGCAACCATGAACATCAATCCCGAAATCGCCTATCGCGAACTCGAAGTGCAACACGAGTTCCTGAAGCAGCGCAACTGCTTCCTCGCCCAATCTCTGGCGCAGACAGCCAGCGAGCGCGATCAACTGAAATCCGAGCTCGACGCTCTCAAGCAGGAGCTTGCCAAGGGAGTTACCGATGGCACTGCTGAGTGATTATACCGCCGGAACGGTGACGGTCTCGGCAGGTGGCACGGACGTGACCGGCGTGGGCACCGCCTGGCTGACGGCAGGATTCCAGGAGGGTGATGAATTCTTTGCGCCCGGCTGGCATGGCATCATCCAGAGCGTCAATTCCAACACGTCATTGACGCTCTATGCCACCGGCATTAGAGGCGCTGCGCTCGCCGGCTCTGCCTACCGTTTGCGCTATCAGGGCGACGGCTCACGCGTGACAGCACAGGCGCGCCAGCTGGTAGAGATGCTCGGTGCCGGCAATCTGACAGCGCTGTCTGGCCTTCTTGGGGCAGCCGACAAGCTGCCATACTTCACCGGCGCCGGCACGATGGGTCTCGCGACCCTGACGGCGTTCATGCGGACGTTGTTGGATGATACCGATGGCGCCACCGCATACGGCACTCTCGGCGAGATACCCAACAACCAACTGCCCTCCCGGTTGCGAAATGCGGTTTCGCAGACGACGGATGCGAACACCCTTGTGCAGACTGGCTTTTACGGATGTGGCGGGGGCGCCAACGGCATCCCGGTCGCCGTGTTCGGCACTATCTTGCATCTGCAATACGATAGCTCGACGACAGCAATTCAGTTCTATTGGCGTGGCACTGCCTCGAACCAACGCTGGATGAGACGCAAGGTCTCGAACGTCTGGGGCGCATGGGTCTGCAATTCCGAGGAGCTGCTGGGGACAGTCTCACAGTCCGGTGGCGTACCAACCGGCGCGGTGATCGAGCGGGGAAGCAATGCCAACGGAGAATATGTGCGATTCGCGGACGGGACGCAGATTTGCGTCTCGGCGGCCATTGAAGTCCCTTATACCGGCGCAACAGCGCTGCAGGGCTCTGCCATGACGTGGCCTGCGGCTTTTGCCAATAACGGCTACGGATGGGCCGACGCGATCACCACTCTTAGCGGCGGCGCAAACAGTCGCGCCGGGGTCTTCGTCCCTAGTTCGATTACGGCTTCGGGCATGACGCCGCGGTATCTCACGGGCAGCGGTGTGCCCTATTCATCGGGCGATACCCGGACCGTTCGGCTAACTGCCGTCGGCCGCTGGTTCTAAGGAGGCGCCGCCATGCATATCTCGTTTACGCCCCAACGCCGCGAAGGCGGCCTGACCGTCATCAAGGACGGCGACAAGCTCCGCATCAACGGCGAGCTGTTCAGCTTCATCTCCCTCCCGGACGGTGCAACGATCCCGGCCGGCGAGGTGCCGTGCGAATGGATAACCGGTCCGGTGGAGCGGATCGGCGGCGAAATACATATCACCCTCATCCTGCCGCACGGTCCGAGTCCTTCGCCGGCTGTCGCGTTCCCGGCGCCATTGATCAATCCCCCGGATGGCGAGCTTGCCATTCCTTTCGATCCGCCGCCTCCGGAAGACGAGACTGAAGAACCGGTATTGGAGGAGCCTGCCGATGTGGACGCCTGATCCCGCCAAGATCATCACGGCCGAACAGAAGGCCGCGACGGCAAAGCAATCGCTTTGCGATGCCATCAATGCCGAAAGAACCCGTCGCATCGTCGCCGGCAAGGTGATCGACGGCATTCATGTGACCGGCCGAGATGAGGATGCTCGCAACCTCACCAACCTGGCGCTTGCCGCGCAGCTGCGGATCTCGACCGGTGACACGTCGACCGTCACCTTGTTCCGCGACGGCGACAACGTCGACCACGAGTTGGCGCCGCTTCAGGTCATGTCGCTCTGGCAACAATCATCCGAATATGTCTCGGCGCTTTATGCGGCGAGCTGGGCGCTGAAGGCGCTCGATCCCATCCCGGCAGATTTCGCCGACGATAGCTACTGGCCGGCTGCCTAGCCACGATTTCAAAAAGGACCGTTAGATGATCACCGCCGCACAAGTGCGCGCGGCCGCAAAGGCGCGCGTCGATGAGAAGAATATGAACTCCGTAATCATGGCGCTCGACAAGTTCGGTGCTGGTGTCGGTCTGAACCTTCCGCATCGGGAGGTGGCGTTTCTCTCGCAGCTCATGCACGAGAGCGGGAGTTTTCGGTATGATCGGGAACTGTGGGGTCCAACGCCTGCGCAACAGCGCTACGATACGCGAACCGATCTCGGCAACACGCCGGAAAAGGACGGCGACGGCTTCAAGAACAGGGGCCGCGGTCCGATCCAGCTCACAGGCGGGGACAATATCCGGCGGTTCTACGCGTGGTGCATGGCGAAGAGTTTTTCGCCTCCGGACTTCGTTTCCAATCCTGACTTGATCAACACCGATCCGTGGGAGGGGCTGTCGGCAATCTGGTATTGGGATGAAGGAAACCCGGACCGACGGTCGCTCAACCGATATGCCGACCGGGGCGACCTGGAGATGCTCACCCGTCGCATCAATGGTGGCTTGAACGGTTATGCCGACCGTCTCGACGACTACACCCGGCTCGGCCTCGTGGTTCTCGGCTTCGGACCGACCGAGATCCTCCCGTTTCAGAAGGCCGCCAAGGGCCTCGGTCGCTATGATGGCAACCTCGACGGCGACGATGGCCCGAAAACCCGATCGGCCATCCATATGATGCTCTCGGATCTCGCGCCGGCTGAAGCTCCCAAGGCTGTGGTCAGGGCCGCGCCGGTTACGGAGGAAAAGCCGGTTCCCGTGGCGGTCACGCCGCCAAGCCTTGAGGCTCCCTGGTGGAAATCGAAGGAGGTGATCGTGCCGGCCGTGACGAGCGGCGGCCTCACTTCGGCGCTTGCTTCCGTTGGTGGTATTCCGTGGCAGAACCTCGCGCTCATCCTGGCCTCTCTCGGGCTCGCCGCAGCGTTCCTCTACTGGCGCAAGAATGCCGATCGTAGGGCCGTCGCAAAGCAGGTCGAAGAGATCATCTAATGTTTGGCCTGCTGGACTGGCTCAAGATTGGCGCGGGACTGGTGGCGGGCGCGGTCATCGCGTCGGCCGTCGTCTCCCTTATCGCGCTCTATTCGTGGATCCCCGACGCGGAAGATAAAGCCCGCGTAGCGGAACGCGCCGCAATGCAGGCGGCAACAGACAAGGCAATCGGAGAACTATCCAATGAAGCTGACAAGGCTCGCTTTGAGCGTCGCCTGTGCCGTGAGCGCGGCGGCGTGTACCTCAACTCAACAGGTCAGTGCGTCCAAGGATCAGGTATCCCACGCGGTTAGGTCCATCGTCGGTACTTCAATGGTCGGCGTTCAAGGAAAGACGCCGGCCGATCAGGAAGGCATCGACGACTTCGCTGCGGGTGTGTGCGGCGCGCGCGTCTGGACGCAGGCGGAATGTTTGGCTCATGACCAGAAGATGCCTCTTTCTCAATAGCTTCTTTCTACCGTCCAAAATCCGCCGAGCGCGTCACAGACTTGGTTTCGCCGCGGATAGCTCGTCGTTGCGCATGAGCAACAACATCTATGTGTTTTGCTAGTTAACTAATCTTTAGTTGTGGTTCTGGCTCGTCTTCAACAATCTGTCTCTGATTGATGGGGGACGATATGAGGACGACGCTTGTTGCCGTAGCATGGATGCTTACTGCATCGAATGCATTTGCCGATGATGTTAGCTGGGGCGGTGGCTACATAGGTGCGAATGTCGGAGCCGGATGGAATGACGTTAATTGGGCCTTTCATGCTACTGGGGGCCGTGCTGATCATGACGGCATTGGCGCGATTGTCGGCGCTCAGATCGGATATAATTGGCAATCTTCCCGATGGCTTGTCGGTGCTGAAGTAGCTCTCTCCCACAGCACGATTCACGGCAGTGATAGGTGTCCGGGCCGTTCTTGGTCTTGCGAGAGTGATGTAAAATGGACAACGTCTGTAACAGCCAAGGTCGGCTACGCATTCGATGATGTTCTTTTATACGCACTCGGCGGAATCGCGGCGGGACAGGTTGAGACCCTTTCTGTTCGTTCCCCTGACAAATTGAGCGACACCGAATATGTGGGAGGATGGACAACCGGCTTTGGCGTGGAGTACGCAATTTCTGATTTTTGGTCGGTAAAGGCTGAGTACGTTCACTACGACTTCAACGGGCAACATTTCTGGCGGGAAATGGATGCCGATGTCTCAGCAAAGCTAAAAATCGATACTGGAAGGGTTGGGATCAATTATCGCTTCTGATCTTATGTAATTCGATGAACTGCAGACACCTGGGGTTACCAACTCCGCTCATCCTCGTATCTGCTATCTGTGATGCTGTGAGATGCGCTCGGATCGCCGAAACCCGGGCTCGTCCCGTCCCCTTTCGGCATGATAACGCCGCGCTTCGCAATGATGAATTTCCGCGCAAGGGCGCGGCTAATGTCGGCAGCCGCCTCATGTCGGGCGATATCGTGTTCCGTTTTACTTGACCAGCGCCTTGCGTCTTCGTCATCAATGTCGAAGAGCGTCGTGAAGACCACTAGGTAGATGTCGCTGAAGCCGGCCGGCTCTTGGTTGCCGATATTCCAGTAAAATGAAAACGGATCGAAGGTACGGTTCATGATGGCGCGCGCAAGAGCGTGAATGTCGCCGGCAGTTCTTCGTTTTGACCGGCTCGTACCCGCAAACCCATTGATATAGGGCCGCTCGATGCAGGCGATGCGATGGGCGATGGCGGTCTTTAGTTCCTTGGCGATATCCACGGCAATTCCTCGTTCTCAGTTTGTCGCCGCCGCCAAGCGCGTTCTTTAAATGTTCTCACTTTAGAAAAGAGTCAAGAGGAAGCGCAGTGGCATCCAATGATGATATCCTTCGGGCACTTGGCCGCCTGGAGGCCAAAGTAGACGCAGTTGCAATCCGCCTTGACCGCTTTGAGGAAGAGTTTGACACAGATCGTCGCTCCAGCTCCGATAGCCGCCAAAGAATCCATGAAAGGATAGAGCAGCAGGCTCACCGCATCGGCGAAGCTGAAAAGACAATAGTGGCGGCCGGAGCGACCGTAGCACAGCAGCGCGACATTATCACCGGCCTGACGGGCTTCATGGAAAGTGAGATCAAGCCGACACTCAAAGAGTGGAACAGGTTAAAGACGCTCGGCTGGGGTGTACGTATGGTCTTGATTGGCGCTGGCGTCGGTATAGGCGCCTTCGGGACGGCGTTCCTCTGGTTTGGGGAAATCATGGGGCCATTTCTCCGGCGGTGGATACCCCCAAACTGACTACCCTATGCCATTCCTCATTTTCATTGTGTCCCAATACTCCTCAACGGTGCGCGCCGCTTCGGCCGCCGTCGGCGCATGCCCTCGGTTCGGCATGATTGGTTGGCCGCTCCATCCCTTCGGGTAGCTGCCCGACCACTGCCACTGACCTTTCTTCAAGGTCTCCTGGTCCAGCCGAATCCTCCCCGCATATTGCTCGCCGTCGTAGGCCGAATAATCCTCCAGCAACTTTCCGTCCAAGCCGCGATCCTCCGGCCATGTCCGCATCCAGCGGTATTTCTTCTTCCATTTCATACTGTATGAGACGTAGTCACTCTCTCAGATAATTACTAGGTACTTTCCGGGAGGCGAAGGGGTTGCCCGACCTTCCGTAATGATGACCAACGCCAATCGTCGGTCAATTCATTGCGAAAATCATGCATGACATTCGGCGACATCGGTTCAGCTAATGCTGACCGAGCGGCTAGCACCTGTTCTGCGCGCGTTGCTGAGGCCAAGTTTGGAAACAAGATCTCCGCCATTTCGTAGTAGAAGTCGCCGGTCTTGTTCGGGTTAATGGCAGCGTACCACGCGATAAACATGCCGATGATGTAGTGACTGCGTCGCGAGATGATGCAGTAATCGATGCAGGCAGTAAGAATAACGGCATCAGCGTCTTCATATCTGATATCGTCCATCACCCCATCTGGATCGCGGTCGGCATGTTTCGTAAAATTCCGGGCACTGTTCACAAGCCGCTTTGCTTCTTCAGGTGAAAGTCCGTGGACCCGCTCCACCTGCTCAATAATTCGGATCTTGCCGCTACGCTTCAGAAGTTTATCGCAAATCTCGCCTGCGTTTCCTGCGAGTTGATAGGCGGCGATCGGTTCTAGCATGAACCATTGAAGGTGAATGGCAGACAGCAACTGTCTGCGGGCGGCATCCAATTTCGTGATCTGCATTTTGGCGGCCTATATCGAGTACAAATATCTTCGGCTCGCCGCTCATACTTATTCCGGTTTCCGCTTTACGGCGTTCAGCAACGCGTCCAGCTCGGCATTCTCCCCGTGCGCCAGCATCAGGTTGTCAGCAACCTCGATTATCGCCGTCAGCACTTCCGTCTCCTCCCATCCTGCCTGAACCGCATTCTCGATGATGTCCTGCATGGGCACTTCAACGGCCATCTGACAGTGTAGGTGGCGGTTCTCGTCGCCGGGCGGAACAGGTGGGGAAGGTATGTCGGCCATGTCCAAGCGAAGCGCAGATTGGGGCAGCAGTCAAGCGGTAGCTGTGGGACAATCGCGGCAAATAGCATAATGATTGTGGTGAGGTCGTGTTTGTCCCGCAGAACTCTAAGTGACTGAAATCGCACACTTACGGGTCACCTCTTCTGGGCACCATTCCATTTTTCAAGCATTGTTTTTGCTTGGTTTTTTCCCGCTTTTTGTCCCACTTTTTACGACCCCTTGGGGCGTGGGACAATTTTCATTGCTAGTTTGTTCTGACCGAAGTTTATGGATGGCGCCGGCTGCGAGCTTTTTCCGGTTGGCCTGCTTCGTATAGAGCGTGGTCTGCTTCTTTGTCGTCCATCCGAAGATAGCCATCAGTTCATCGTCAGTCGCACCGTTCTCCGCCGCGATCGTCGCTCCTGCTTTTCGCAGGCCGTGCGTGGAGCAATGGAACAGCCCCGCATCGTCGCACCAGTCGCGCATCTTGTTCCCGAGCCCATTGACGGTGAACGGCTTGCCGTACTCAGTGACGAGATAGGTCATCTGTTTGGCAGGCTGATCATCAAGCCTCTTCTGCAACTCCGGGAGGATTGGAATCTGCACGGTTACGCCGCTCGATTTCGAGGTCTTACCTGGGCGAATCGTCAGCCAACCATCGCGAACGTGCTGGCGACCCATGATGGCAAGCTCCTGAAGGCGCAGGCCGGTAAAAAGGGCCATACTAAGCATCAAGTGCGCCTTGGTTCCTGGCGGATGCTTTGCCTCGAACTGCTTCACCTCGTCGACGGTCCAGGTATGGAAACCGGTTCCCCCGCCAACCTTTTTGATGCGCAGGGCCGGATTGATCTTCACCAGGTCATTTTCGATTGCCCATCCGAACATTGCCGAAATGTACTTCACGAGATTGTCCTGAGCCCCAGCTGTCTGCGCCAGCTCGTCGCGGATCTCCAAGATGTGCTTCCGCTCGATCTTGTCGACTGGCAGATCTCCCCGCCTATTCTTCTTTTTTGGGGTCAGGCTATTACAAACCTTTTCGAGAAGGCGTGCACGACGGGCGAGTTGATCCGGCGCCATCGTATTGCCAGCCCGCGCCTTGTACTTCATTACCAACCAATCAAGCGTTCCCTCGTTCGGAGCGCGGATCAAGGGCTCCGGCTTGGGCTTCTCTCCGGGCCTCACATACGGGACGCCCAACCGAGCGCAGGCAACTTCATTTTCGAAGGCCACGCTTCCCGGCTCCTCAGTTAGGCGCACCTTTGGGCGGCCGGCAGCACGAAAATAAAAACGCGGCTCCTTCGTTCGCCAATCGCGATCGAGCGTCACGCCTTTGGGAAGCTTCGGATACATCTTGCTCATCAGTCCCAAGGATTGTCTTCGGAGGCGCGAGCGTCAAGTACCAGATCTTCGCCGCCTTTATGAGGAAGCTTCCTAAATGCCTCAACTAGCTCCCCAACGTCATAAACTTGCCGTTCGCCAATCATGCGAGGCTTCGGCATGGTGCCGGCAGTCACCGCTTTGTCGAAAAGCGATGTGCTGATACCGACCAGGGCGGCTGCCTGTTCCCGGTTGATGCCAAGTGGCGGAAGAGAGGTGGGGAGGATTTCGACGCGGAGCGGTTTCAACCTTCAAACCTCCTCACAAGCCATCGCCGCTTTGCGCGCTTCCCATTGGCGCAGGATATTGCGCTTGCGGGTGACGAGCTGCAGGTGCTCTGGGTCGGGACGAAAGCAGAGACGGTTGCGGCAGTAGTGGTCGATTTCTTTCTTGCCAGGAATGTAGCCGTGCTCGTTGGTCCACATGACCAGGTGCACCGCTACGGTCTGCCCCCCCAAGGGACATGCGCGGGTAACCGGCTCCACGACCCGTCGCGCCAGAAGTTGGGCCTGTCCAGATCCAGCAGCCGGTCTGCTCGTCGATCCGGACGCGCGTCATGATCTTTTCGCGGATGCTGTCGCGCCGGCTCATTGGCTGCAAGCCTCCTTGAGACTTGCGCGGATGCGCGCGTACTCTACCTCGTCGACCATGATCTTGGTTGTTTTCGCCGGCAGTTGAACACTCAGTCCGAACTTGGCGAGGAAGTCTCGGCGTTCCTTCTTGATCACGCCGATCACGGTCTCGTGGTAGAAGACTACCCACCAGCCGTCAGGGATCATGGGGTTTGCTTCGATTTTGAGGCCTGATACTCGACTAGCTCCCCCACCACATGCGTCGAGGGCGATGGGGTGATGCGCTCGCCACGCTGATGGAGCATCATCGCGAGGTTGGCGACATCGATCGGATCGCCCTTTTCAACGTGCTCGCGGAGGAGATGCGACAGGTATTCAGCGCTGCACAGCGTCTTGTCCTGCCAGCCGCCACGACCTTCGTTACGCTTTTTGGCAAGCTTTGCCTTCATTGCGATAGAGAATGCCTCAACGGCGATATCGTCGGGGTGCGTCTCGGCAAGACGCTGCAATAAGGCTTTGTCCGCGTCTGGAATGTCCTGATCCAACGGCTCTCGCATGCCGAGCCCATGGTTCTGCGGCGCTGGCGGGCCGGTAAGCAAATCACCGGCAGAAATTCCGATGGCGGCTGCAATGCGCGTGAGGTCATAGGCGCTGACGCGGTGCTTCCCCGCTTCGAGACGCTGGTACTGGTTGACGTGGATCGATAGCGCGTCCGCGATCTGCTGCTGTGTTTTCCCTGAAACCTTTCGAGCCGATGCGATGCGACCGGCCAAAGACACGTTAAAATCCTCAACCATTGCTGGCCTCCTTTACCGGGTCACACATCATTTCGGCATCGTCTCGGATGAAGCCGCGCGCCCTGGCGTAGCCGACGGCCACCTCCTCATAAGAGAGCGTGCAAACACCTGCGGCGCTGAGGATAGTCGTCATCGCCTCTTCGTGGGTGTCGTCGCGCTGCCTACTTAGTTGCTCCGGACCCATCCAGCGCTGCGGTTTCCAACCCTCTATTTTTTCTCGAAGTCGATCATTCTCTGCCGCTAATTCCGCCCATGCTCGGCAGACTTCAAGGCGCTCCTTGGAAGCGATCACACCATCGTCGCATCCCCGCACATGTTCCTGCGGTGCGGGGGTGGCGATGACCAATTCTAGTTCGCTCAGATGGTCGCGGATGTGCTGAGCAAGAATATCCTGTGAGTGGGTAAGCCCCTTCACGCGCTTGCCGTCTACGATCGGACCCTCGGGGCTGTTCTGTTCAGCAATTTGGACGTTGATTTCCAGCTGGTGGCGGATAGCCGCAATGATCTCGCTCGCCTTGCTATGAGATGCGGGTGCGGGGGTGAAACCCATGTCCTCCAAGACCGCGTCGGCGTGGGCAGGCTTCGGTGTTACCCTGCCTAGGCCATCGCGCCATACTTCACCCACCAAATGAGATGCGGGTGCGGGGGTGAAACCCATGTCCTCCAAGACCGCGTCGGCGTGGGCGGGCTTCGGTGTTACCCTGCCTAGACCATCGCGCCATACTTCACCCACCAAATTCGGTTGGGGTGGTGGCACCTGACGCAGGATAAGGCCGCCTTTCGACACATGATCCAGAGACCATCGCGACAGGCCGGAAACGTCGGTCGGACGATACCACTCCCAGCCGGCTTTCATGGACTGATCGAACACGCGGTACATGCTGGACTTCATCATGCCCTTGCAGCCCGGCGTGCATTTGCAGTCGATCATGAAGGGCGTCACGCCTTCGTCGATATCGACCGTCACGACGTGGTCGTGGCAGACTTCGCAGGTGTAGATGTTCTTTTTGTTCTGGAAGCTCATAGGTAAGTTTGCCTCGTTTCGATGCAGTACGCGATGCGCTCGCGCTCATCATCCGTGAGTTGGTCGATTGGCTTGAACATGAGGTTTTTGTCGCCTGGACCGTAGACGTAGTCCTCGCAATGGATGTACTCGCCATGCCGAAATGCGTGCCACATGCCCGTTGACGAGAACTGCAGCATGGCCTTTTCCTCGCCATCTCGTGGGCTGATCTGGTTCCAGCCGAGTTCCCGGAGCCTGGCAATGGCCTCGGATATCGCGTTGAGAGCGTCGACCGCAGTCGGTAGTTTCTGCGCGCGCGCCGTCTTCATCTCGACAAGCGCGGTGTGAATATCCTTGGCCTCTTGCTCCGTGAGGGCAATGCGGCTGCCGTCCGGCATGGTGCGCCAGCCGTGTTCATAGCGGTCACCCATCCGTCGAGCCCTCCACTGCGGATTGCACGACGGTATCCTCCCCTCTCAACGGAGAGGGCATAAGCCCTTTACGTCGGAGATAGTCTAGCGCGCCCGCATTCAGCTTCTTTGCGGCCGGAGTTTCCACGGCTTGCAGATGCCGGGACATGCGCAGCACGATCGACACAAGCTCCCGCTCAACCAGATCATTGCCGAAGCTGTCGGTTGCCCGCACATGAGATGCGGGTGCGGGGGTGAAACCCATGTCCTCCAAGACCGCGTCGGCGTGGGCAGGCTTCGGTGTTACCCTGCCTAGGCCATCGCGCCATACTTCACCCACCAAATGAGACTCGGGTGGTGGGGAGATGTCCCTTGTGCGGTCGTGCTCAATCGCACTGTCTTCCGACATGATTCGCCAGTCCGGCCAGGCGCGCGCCATGTTCTTCTCCTGCTTGGCGACAAGCGCGAGAAGAATGTCAGATGCCTTGCCGCCGTGACGCCAGAAGCCGTCCATGGCAAGGATGACGACGTCCACCCACTCCGAAAGATCGTGCGGGTTCTGCTCGATCTCATTCAGCTCCTTGCGGATGTGATCGATGACGCCCTTGGTGCGCAGCGCGGGGCCGAATGTCTCCCGTGACCATGCAATCTGTCGCTCGAAATACTCGACAAGGTTATCAGTCATCACGCGGCCCTCACTCTGGTCGGCATTAGGATGATGTAATTGTGCTCGTCGCCATGGGCGCGCAGCCTGGCCGGCGCGGCGTCCTGGCCTACCGTCAGTTCCAGCTTGTCCTCGTCGAGATGAGCAAGCGCGGACAGGACAAAACGGCCATTAAAGCCGGTCGTGATCTCGCCATCCGCTTCGATCGGAACCTCGTCCTCACCTTCGCCCGCCTTCATGTCGCGCGCGGAAAGCGAAAGGGATGCGGACGAGAATTTGAAGCTCATGCCATAACCGGCATCCGGCGTTGCGATCAGCACGCGCGTGACAGCGCCGCCAAGGGCCGCGCCGCTGAACTTCGACGTCACCGAATCGGCGGCCGGCAGTATCTTCCGGTAATCGGGATAGATGCCCTCGACGAGCTTTGTCGTCAGCGTGGTGCGGCCCACCGTGAAGACGATCATCTGCTTCGAGAACTGCATCTCGACGTCGTCTCCGTTCGAAAGCAGGTTCTCGATCGGCCGGACTGCCTTGTTCGGAATGGTGATCGATGGAAGCGCCGAAATGTCCTCGTCGAAGGCGATTGCCTCGATCATCCGTTTTGCGACGATGCGGCCGTTGGTGGCGACGACGTCCATGCCTTCCTTCATCGGCCGTACATGAACGCCGCAAAGATGCGGCCTTGCGTCGCTCGTCTCGGCGGCAAAGGCGACGCCGGAAAGGGCTTTGGCGAGGATTTCCGACGACAGGCTGACGGAATGCTGCAGCCGCGCGACGTTGAGTTTCGGGTAATCCGCCGCGGCCATCGCTGGCAGCTTCAGCTTCGAGCGGCCGGAGCGAACTTGCACCTGGCGGCCTTCGTCGATCAGCTCGATTGTGATCGCGGCCTCCGGAGCGTTCTTGACGATGTCGACCAGTCGATGCGCTGGGCAGGTGAAATCCCGGAAATCATCCGTCAGTGCCGCATCGCAGGTGCTGCGGATCTCGATATCCAGATTGCCGCCGGTCACCGAGATGCCGTCGCCGGCCTTCTCGATCAGGACATCCGACATAACTGGGTTCTGGCTGTTCGCCTTGACGGCCTCGATGACGGCCGAGAGCGCCGCCAGCAGGGCGGGTTTTTCAGTTTTCAGCATGGGCGGGGATCTCCGGAGCCTTGAGCCGATCGGCCGTGCGCTTTTCCGTGGACGGGGGGGCAAGCCCGTCAGGCGCCTCCCTGTAGATGAGGTCGAGAGCTTCGTCGTTCTCGCCCATGGCGATGTGACGATAGCAGCGCTCGATCCAGTTGCCGGAGGCAGAGGGATTGCGCTTTTCGTACCATTCCTCGACCTCGTCTTCACCGAGATCATCGATCTCGACGTTGTGAGATACCCTGATGGTCAGTGGCGGCAGGGGAGGTGTTCCTTCCGGAAGCGACGCAAGCCAGTCCCGAAGGACCCGCTGTTGAGGCTTCTGGAAATCGATCGTGACATCCTTGATGACGGCGGTCATGGCAAACCTCAGAACGGAATGTCGTCATCGAGATCTCGGCTAAAATTGCCGGTCGATGACGAAGATTGTTGACGGGAGGATGATCCGGAGGCTCGATCGCCGTCGTAGCCATAGTCGCCTGCGCCATCGCCGCCGGCGCGATATCCGGATCCTGATGATCCTGACAGCATAATGAGCTTGGCATCGAAGCCCTGCAGGACGATTTCCGTCGACCAGCGATCTTGGCCGCTCTGGTCCTGCCATTTGCGGGTGGCGAGCTGACCTTCGATGAAGATCTTGTCGCCCTTGTTCACATACTGCTCGACGACCTTGCAGAGGCCTTCGCTGAAGACGACGACGGTGTGCCATTCCGTCCTCGTTTTTTTCTCGCCGGTATTCTTGTCGCGCCAGCTCTCGCTCGTGGCGATCCGCATGTTGGCGATCGGCCGGCCGTCCTGCGTGCGGCGGATTTCCGGATCGGCGCCGAGATTGCCGATCAGCTGGACCTTATTGAGATACCCTGACATCAGCGCCTCCTTGCGGAGGCGGCGATTGCGTGCTGCGCCTCAATGTTGTCACGGCCGATCAGAGATCTGGCCATCTCAAGGAATGTTTCCTCCGCCTTTGCCTCGCCCCAGCAGCGAAATGCTCCGGTCGTCTTTGGAATAGGCATGTCGGGGAATTGGCGGGCGGCCGCAGCACCGAAAAATGCCATGGCTTCCGCGCGACACATGCGGTCATCCATGCTCTTGATAAGTTTGCGGTGCTTCATGGTCCAAAGCGACGGGGGAATGAGGCGTGCGGCGGTGTAGATCGCCTCGTCCCATTGGGACTTTGCTAGCTTCACAGCTTCCCGGACGGCGATCGTGCCGAGAATTCCCGCAAGCAAATCCTCGGCCGGTCTGACGATGTCGCCAAGCACGTATTCGTGACCGTCGTGCAGAAGAAAGAAAGCGGCATCCATCGATGTGCCGCCCTCGTTGATGATCGCCTGTGCTCCCATGACGGAATGCTGCGCGACTGGAATTCCACGGCCATTGAACCGTCGGATACCAGCGAGACGGCGCGCCATCTCATCGAAGCGAACCATTCTCGGATCGGGAGCGGCAAGATCCATAACCGTGCCGTCGTCATTGAAGGACCAGACGGTCTTGTTTGCGAGGCGTGGAATTGTGGTGGAAATCGCAAGCGTCATCACTACACCTGCGCCGCGCCGAAGAAGCCGATGGCGAAAAATACCGCGGCTGAGAGAAGGTACGCGAGAGGACGGTTCCAAATGGCGACACGTTCGACAAGCAGTTCCATCAGCGCCGGATCAGCGTGACGCTCTGTGTCCCGATCGGTGAAGAGTGCCGATTTGTCCATCAGGCAAGCTCCCGCACGGAAATCTGCCTCGTCGACTTGCGGCGTGCGATCTCCGTGGCAGCCAGCGAGAGACGCTTGATGGTCGGCTTCGTCCATCCGCACTCCATCAATGTCGTTTCGTTGACCGGGCGACCGGAAAAGGCGAGTTCTCGCATGTCATCTGCCATGCGCTCTTCAAGCGAACGAATGATGCTGGGCTGCACGCAGAGTTTTGGTTGGGGGATAGGCTCGAAACGGATCATCGTTGCATCTCCTTGGATCGGGATGCAATTGATATAAGCAGAAATTACATATCGTAACAAGCGAAAATTATAAGCCCCGCTTGAACGTTGGGACTCGACTCCTGGGAAAAAAGAATCAATTATGAGAACTTAAAGAGAACAAAGCGAGTGAAGGCATGAGTGAAGAGGTCTTGCTTGGCGATGCAAACAGACTAGGCATTGAGTGTGGCGACTGCGGAAGAAATCGATGGTTGATACCCACGCAACTAGTACGCGGCAGGATCAGCCTGCACACACCACTCGCCCGCGTAGCGCAAAAGTTGACGTGCTCATCCTGCACAGGAGATGGTTTGCCGGGAAAGAATGTTTCCGTTCAAGCTTTCTTCGCCAAGGATATTGATCGTCAGAGAGCGGAGACGGCAGTCCTCAGAAACCAATCAGCTCTTTCAGCGGGATCACGCGCCATAGGTTTTTGACCGCGTACCGGTCAAAAGTTAGTTCCATCGGCGGGTTGTATTGCTGCACGATTATTTCTCTGCCAGTCCTCCTGGCAAGTTTCTTTATGAAGGACTTGCCGACATGCCCTTCTTGATCGGGGAAGGTCTCGATAACCACGTGATCCCCTGGGACAGGGTCCCGACCGCCGCAATAGATAACCTCGCCGGGGTCATATCTGGGCACCATGCTGTCACTGAGGACATGCAAGGCAAACACATTGGGAATTGTGGAAATCCCGGCCGGTCGCCGCACATATCCTGCGATCTCGCCATTGAAGGTAAAGTCGCCGTCATCTCCGCCATAGGTAACCCCCATCACCTTAACGTCCATGGGGCCTGAGGGCGGAGGGCCTGGGTCGCTTATCACTTCCGCGTCCGCAAGACCGACGTCATCGAGGTAGATTACTTCGCCGCGACCAAGCGCTGCTGGATCCACGCGCAAAATCTCGGCGGTCCTTATAAGGTTTTCGGTACTAGGTAGATTTTTTCCGCTTTCCCACATTCCCACCGCTGCGACGGTTGTTCCGAGAGGGTCGGCGAGGTTGCGCTGCACCAGTCCCCGCCGCTTTCGGGCCGTCTGGATTGCCGTGCCGACTTTTTCTCTGAGCTCATTTTTAGCCATGCTTATAAATGGCCCAGTGGCTGCTTCAGCGTCTACGCAATTATCACTTGTTTGATATTCTAAGTTATGCTTATATCTCGGCATGACGACGAACACTCTCGCTCTTGATGAAGCCATATCGGCTGTGGGAAGCGCCAGCGAATTGGCGAGACGGCTAGGCATTACCCCTGCCGCGGTTCTGCAGTGGGATCAGGTTCCACCAACGCGCGTGCTTGCCGTTGAAGAACTTTCGGGGGTTTCCAGACACCGATTGAGGCCAGACATCTACGGCCCTGAAAGGCAGGCGGCAGGATGAAGTGGTCTCGAATGTCATGCGGTCCCCCGTGATGTGATGGACACACCGTAGGCCGGACCGGTCGGCAATTCACTGAAATTGGATGTCGAAAAATTTCCTTGATTTTTCGAGGAGGATCTCTTGCGCACTATTTCCGACAAACAGGCACTGACGCTCAAAGCAGCAACCCGTCGCTCGGTCGATATGGCTGGCGGAGGTGACGCGTTTTCCCGCGTGACCCGCATCAAGGCCGGTAACCTCTCCAAATACGGTTCTCCGAATGAGGAGAATGCTGAGACGTTCATGCCAATCGATGTCGCCGTCGAGGCGGACATGGAGGCGGGGTCTCCGATCATCCTCTCCACGATGGCGGAAATGCAGGGCTACAAGCTCGTGCTCCTGGATAGCGCAAGTGCATCACCGCAATCCGGTGGTTTAAGCGCGGTCGACGCCTTGCACATCGCCAATGAAGCGGCAGACGTGGTGCGCGCCATCACTACAGCAATTGCCGACGGCTCGATCGACGGTCGCGATGAACGCGACATTACGCGCGAGATCGACGAGGTGATGGCTGCACTCAAATCCGTCCTGGACAAAGTGAGGGCTCGTTGATGGGGAAGGTCGCATCGATTGAGGCCCGCACCGATCGTATTGAGGTTCGGATGGATCGTCGCAACAGCAAGGCCTACATCATGGCAGGCCTGGCTTTTGAGAGTTTCCGTAGCGAAAACCAGGTCGAAGCGTGGTTCGACAAACACTACACCGACCGTGACGCGATGTTGCAGGTCGAGGGACAAATCTGTTTCCGGGATCCTCATGCGCCTACCAGATTTCGGAGGCGCGGATGAAAAGCGGAGACTTCATTTGGTCCGACGACAACATCGCCGCAGCAGCCAAATTGTGGGAGCAAGGCCTTTCTGCGTCCGCCATAGGCAGACAATTCCACGTTTCCCGTAGCTCCGTCCTCGGCGTCGCGCATCGAAATCGCGACCTTTTTAAGAAGCGTGTACCGACCAGATCTAAGACCATGAGCCGCGAAGACCGTTTCGCAGTTGCCGCGAAGCGGCAATCGATCAGGGCAAAGCCAGCTCGTGAGGCGAGACCAAAGAGCGACATGGTCGGAAGGATCAAGAGCGCGCCACCAGTCTTTCCACGATGGGCGCGTGAACCAGACACCCTGCCTCGGTACGACCTGAGCCGGTTTCAGGTGGATGGTGCAAATCCGGTGGCCTTCGTCGACCTTCATCAGAATCAATGCCGATTTCCCCTTGAGCGCATGGATGTGAAGTCGGGTCCGGCGACGCCTTGCTGTGGCATCAAAACGAATGATCTGCGCGGCTATTGCGACGTCCACCGACAGGTCATGACGAGGAGCCTGGATTGATGGATTACGAAACATTCCTCGAAAACAAGCGGATCAAGGATCCCGCAACCGGAATATCCGGAACGATCGAGCTGCCCGAGTTTCTTTTCTCGCATCAGCGAGATATCACCAGATGGGCGCTCCGGCGCGGCCGCGCGGCGATTTTCGCCGGGACGGGCCTGGGCAAGACGCTGATGGAACTGGTCTGGTCCCACAAGGTCTCACTGTTCACCGGCAAGCCGGTCCTGTTGCTTGCCCCGCTTGCCGTCAGCCACCAGCATCTCGGCGAGGCCGGCAGGTTCGGGATCAGCGCACAGGTTGTTTCCGCGCGCGGCGAGCAGGCGATCGACATCAGTAATTACCAAAAGCTCGATCACTTCGACCTATCAGATTTTGGCGGGGTGGCGCTCGACGAGAGCTCGATCCTCAAGAATGTTGATGGGCACTATCGCACGCGGCTGATTGCCGAATGCGCATGCATCCCCTTCCGGCTGGCGGCAACTGCGACGCCAGCTCCCAACGACTTCATGGAGCTCGGTAACCATGCCGAATTCCTTGGCGTCATGCGCTATACCGACATGCTCGCCACCTTCTTCGTTCACGACGGCGGCGACACGCGCAAGTGGCGGCTGAAAGGCCATGCCGAGGACGAGTTCTGGCGATGGATGGCGTCGTGGGCCGTGATGCTGCGCAAGCCCTCCGATCTCGGTTATTCCGACGACGGATACAACCTGCCGCCGCTCCGCTACCATAACCACGTGGTGCAGGCGGACTATCGCCCGAGCTTCGAAACCGGCTTCCTCTTTCCCATGCCGGCGCGCTCGCTTTCCGAGCGCCTGGCAGTCCGTCGCGAGAGCATCGAGGATCGCGTTAGGCTCGCCGCCTCGCTCACACCTGCCGACCGGCCATTCGTATGGTGGTGCAATCTCAACAGCGAGGCCGAGCAGCTGGCGCGCGCCATCCCCGGCGCCGTCAATCTTTCCGGATCTGACAGCGACGGCGAGAAGGAACGCAAGCTCAAGGCGTTCAGCGATGGCCGCATAAAGGATCTCATCACGAAGCCGTCCATCGCCGGCTTCGGCATGAACTGGCAGCACTGCTGCGATACCGGTTTTGTCGGGATGAACGACAGCTGGGAGCAGATCTACCAGGCGATCCGCCGTTTCTGGCGCTTCGGTCAGACAAAGCCGGTCAACGCGCATTTCATATCCGACGAGCGCGAAGGCAACGTGGTGCAGAATTTCCGCCGCAAAGATGCTGACGCCGAGCGGATGGCGGAAGCCATGGTCCGCCACATGGCAGACCTTTCCTCCGAAGCGGTGCGTGGCCTTTCCCGCGACGTGCCCGATTACCAGCCCGAACAGCCAATGACGATTCCGAACTGGATAGGAGAAGCAGCGTGAAGCCGACGTCGAAGACAAAGAAAGGTGCTGCGAAGAAAGAGGAGGCGGCCGTTTCCGGCGAAGTCTCCGTTGAGACGAGGGCCGTCGACCAGGTCGTGAATGACCGGTATGCGATCTATCAGGGCGATTGCTGTGAGCTAATCAAGGCGCTTCCGGATGCCAGTGTGCATTTCGGCATTCACTCCCCACCCTTCGAAGGGCTCTACAAGTTTTCCAATCACGACCGGGACATCTCGAACAACGAGGGCGAGGCCTTCTGGCAGCATTACGGTTTTCTGATACCGGAGCTGCTGCGCGTCACAAAGCCAGGACGGCTGCATTCGGTGCATGTCATGCAGTTGCCGACCTCGAAAAACCGCGACGGCTTCATCGGCATGCGAGACTTCCGTGGCGAAGTCGTGCGGGCCTATCAGGCGGCGGGATGGATCCTGCATTCAGAAGTCTGCATCTGGAAAGACCCGGTGACCGCGCAGCAGCGGACGAAATCGATCCGTCTGTTGCATAAGCAGGTCGTGAAGGACTCGTCGCTCTCCGGAATGGGGCTCGCCGACTATATCGTGACCTTCCGCAAGCCGGGTGACAATGCGGAACCGATCTCAGGCATGTTCGACGTCTTCCATGGCGAGGGACTGGACATCAGCCAGGACGGTTACGCCCGCTATTGCCGCGAGGCAGCCGCCCAGGATCCGACGTTCAAACCGTGGCCGATCGAGACATGGCGCTCGATCCTAGTGTGGCAGCGATATGCGTCGCCTGTATGGTCCGACATCCGCCAGTATCGGACGCTGCAATACCGATCTGCCCGCGACCACAAGGACGAGCAGCATATCTCGCCGCTGCAGCTCGACGTGATCGAGCGTTGCCTCGATCTCTGGTCGGCTCCCGGTGAAACGGTGATGACGCCGTTCCTCGGGATTGGCTCCGAAGTCTATGCGGCCGTCGACATGGGGAGGAAGGGCATCGGATTCGAGATCAAGGATACGTATTTCCGGCAGGCGGTGCGCAACATCGCCGAGCTCGACCGCCCGATGGAACAACGGCTTTTCGAGGTCGAGACATGCGAGCCAGAAACGGAGGTAGAGGATGTCTGACAGGATCTTTCTCACCATCGTTACCAACGATCCTGAAAAAGCGATTGTCGAGGCGCTGGACTGCCCGATCGAGGACAAGCCGAAATGGCTGAGACTGATGTCCGATCCGGTGGATATCCTTGCCATACCCAAGGGAACGAAGTGTTTCGGCGTCTTCTTTTCCGGCCGCAAGCGTCTCACTGGGGCAGAGCTCGCGTGGCGCGACCGCAGGATGTCCGGCGGCCTCGACTATCTCGCGGACCAGGACTGGGACAGGATCCTCGCATGGATCGAGCGATACAGGGTGAAGAAACGCGGGGACGTGCCCGACGCCCCGGAAGAGCATCGAAGCATCCTTCCGCACCCGCAGCCCGAACTCCAGAAACTCGTCCTGACACAAAGGTGGACCTGATGATGATCAAGATCATGAAGCGCCCGCGCATCCTGTTGATCGTCGCGCCTTCGCTTTTCCAATGCGCCAAGACGGCGGAAGCCTGGGGCCTCGTGCCCGGGCAGATAGAGAATTTCCGAAACGTCACGCGCGCTATTCAGCTGCGCGGGATCACGCCAGGAACGCCATTTATTGCAATCGATCGGAAGCTGTGGGGCATTACGCCGGATGGCTTTGAATTGGACACCGCGCTGGATGTTGTGCAGCGCGCAGGCCTCGTGCGAATCGCACAGCAGGATGATCTCTCCAATCATCGGGCCTATGACGGCGTGCCTTTGCGGAAGGTGTCATCATGACTGCCGCAACGCCTATTGATCTATTCATTGAAGAAGCGCGCGCGGTCACAGTCGTCGAGGCCGCAGCAAAGATCGGCATCCGCCACAAGGGCGACGTTCCTATTACGGTTAGAAACTATGCCGGCCCCTGCCCAAGCTGCGGCGGCAATGACCGGTTCTCAATCAACACCCGGCTTGGCGCATTCAACTGCCGGCAGTGCGGCGGCAAGGGGCGTGACGGCATCAGCCTGATGGCCCTTGCCAATGGCCATAACGTCTCAACGCGCGCCGGATTTCTTGAGGCTTGCGCCGACGCCCTTGGGCGTCCGGTTCCAGAGGATGGAGAGCGCGAAACGGAGGAAGAGCGCCGGGAGCGACTCGAGAGGATCGAACAACGCAGGCGCGACAACGAGGAGCGCAGTCGGGAAGCCGAGAAATCGGAAAACCGCTGGCGCGAGCGGGAAATCAATCAGGCGCGAGGCATCTACTTGCACGCACCGGCGCGGCCGGCCTCGCCGATCCTCGGCGAATATCTTCGGCGCAGGACCGGCTATGAGATGCATGAGGCCGTGTTCGCCAATCTGCGCCTTGCCCTTAACCTCTCCTACTGGGATGGGCAGGACGATCGAGGCAACCCGCTCTGCATCTATTCCGGACCGGCCCAGGTGGCGCCATTCGTCAACCTCGACGGCCGCATCATCGGTTGCCACCAGACATGGATCGACCTTCGCAATGGGCCGAAGTTCCGCGCCGATCTCGGCCTCGACGAGAAGGGAAAGCTGCGGCCTTCGAAGAAGATGCGGGGCACGAAGAAGGGCGGGTTGATCCCGCTCTTCGGCCTGATGGCGTCCCGTCGATGGGTCGGCGGCGAGGGAATCGAGAACGGCCTATCGATCGCCGGCGCGGAGGACTTCCGGCCGGACACCTTCTATTTCGCAGCCGGCGACATCGGCAATCTTGCCGGCGCGGCCGATCCGAAATCTGCTTTTCCCCATCCGCACGAAACCTATCAGGACAAGGCAGGGCGCATCCGTGCCGTCCGGGTACAGGGGCCGGTTCCGCATCCCGACCAGGGGCCGGATGACGCAATGCAGGTGGCGGATCACGTCGACGAACTGATCCTGATCGCTGATGGCGACAGCGAGCCGGTGTTCACCGCGTCCTGCATGGCGCGCGCCGAAACGCGGCTTTCACGAGAGGGGCGGTCGATCGAGACCTGGTGGCCGCCGCATGGAATGGATTTCTCAAAACTGATGGCGGGCTGAACGTGGCAGGAAAGAAAAAGAAGATCGAGCTGCCGGAGGCGGTGGCGCAAAAGATGGCCGAGGCGGCGGAGCAGCGCGCGGGGCAAAACCCCGAAACCCCGCTTGGTCCTTCGGACGAGCCGCCTCCACACATCACGACGGACATCGTTCCGGAGGATGCGGCTGTGCAGTATTGTGCGGAATTCGACCACTCCGACACGGACAACGGGAAGAGGATGCTCGTCCACTTCGGAACCGACATCATTGTGGTAGCCCAAGAAAAAGCGAAGACGCCGATGTTTTCCGTCTGGACCGGGTCTCATTGGGATGTTGCCAATGGCGGACCAAAAGCGCTCGCCATAGCCCAGCGCCTCGGTGACCGGATCGCGGCCGAGTCAGCGTATATCGTCCCGAGCGGTTTCGAAAAGCTGCTGATGGAGCGCGCCGAAGAGGCGATGAAGAAGCCAGAAAACGAGAGGTCGCCGGAGGATAAGCGTCTGATATTGGCTGCAGACAAAGCCAAGGAGAAGCACCTAAAGCGTGTCCAGCGTAGGCTAGATCATGCCGTGACGTCAAAGAACATAGCCAAGATGCGGGCCGCGCTGGATTGCCTTGCGCCACACATCATGAAGGCCCCGAACGATTTCAATGCAGACCGCATGATGGTGGCTACCAAGAACGCGACATTGCGTTTCAGCCGAAAGACGGAGCGCAGGCGAAATGTCAGACATAAGAGCCCGGCCGAGACGCCGGACGCTCCCGAGTATATCGACTTCTGCGTTGACACGGCTCTTGAGGTGATCCCCGGACACCGACGACAGGATATGATCACCCATATCGTGCCCGTGACATACAGGCCTGATGCCAAATGCCCGAAATGGATGATCTTCCTTGAAAGCAAGCTTCCGGATCCGGAAGTTCGGCGACTGGTGCAGGTGAGCTCCGGTCTCGGTCTGCTTGGCATCACGGTTCAATATCTCTTCTTCCATTATGGCGACGGCGCGAACGGCAAGTCAGTCTATATGGAGACGCTCTGCCGGCTCCTCGGCGACGTGTCCGTCACACTGCCGGCCACCAGCCTCATTGGCGAGGGAGGAGGATCAGGAAGCGCCAGCCCGGACCTTGCCCGCCTCTACGGTCGCAGGCTCCTGCGAGTGAAGGAGTTGCCAGAGGGTGAGGATCTTCGCGAAAACCTCGTGAAGGAGCTGACAGGCGGCGAGACGATCACCGCGCGCGACCTCTTTTCCGGATACACGGACTTTTTGCCGATCTTCATCGCGATCATGAGTGGGAACGGCTATCCCCGCATCACTGGGACGGATGACGGTATCTGGCGGCGCATGGCCGTAGTGCACTGGCCGAACAAGATTGCGAAGGAGGATAGGCGCGAATTTGAGGAGATCGTCTCATCCTTCGAGCCTGAATATCCTGGCATCCTCAACTGGCTGATTGAGGGCGTGCACATCTTCCTGAAAGAGGGTCTGGTGATCCCCAAGGCGGTGGAGCACGCCACACAGGAATACCGCGACGAGATGGACCGGACGGCCGGCTTCGTCATGCGATGTATCGTCAAGGACGACAAGGCCGATCCCCTGGAGGGCAAGGTGCTCTATCAGTGGTATGTCGACGATACCGTCGACCAGGGCGGCAAGCCCATGAGCAACACGGCATTTGGCAAGATCATGGGCAAGAAGTTCCGCAAGGAGCGTACCGATCGCGGCGTCGTCTATCTCGGCATTCGGCTCGTAAACCTCCCGTCATCAAAGGCTTCCACTCCAGACGAGAACCGCCCACCGCCGCGCGAGGAATGGCCCGATGACCTTCCATGAGAACCCCGAAACCCCTCTCGGCATCGGCATGACTGACCAGTTCTGCAGGGTCTCATGTAGGGTTTAAAGGGGAAGAAAAGCGAATAAAATCAATGAGGATGTAGGGTCATGCAGGGTTTAGCGCGCCTATACATATAGGAGGTGTGGAGGTTGGGAGGATTGTTCATATGTATGGGAGAAGAACAATGCAGAACTATACAAGCCTCTGATTTCTAAAGAAAAAACTATACATTTAACTCACCATAAACCCTACAGAACCATACATAACTAGTCAGAAGGTCAAACATGAAGAAGATATCGATAGAAGAACTGTTGACCTGGGCTTTTACGATGGAACTGCCGAAGGTCGGGACATCGGAATGCGGCGTGCCGAGCGCGGCGCCGTCGACATGGGGCATCCTATCGGACGTGATCACGTTGGGGACGATGGTCGACAAGTCTCCGAACGTCTACGGCGTGATCTCGGGATATGTTTGGGAAGGTGAGCCGCACCCTGATGCGCTGATAGTCGGCGCAGCCATTCGCGATCTGGATGATCGCGATCTCGATATCGGCGACGGCTGGGACCCCTTCCCAGAATGGGAAGACGAACACGGCCTGATCCGGGAAGAAGTCGAAAGTGTCGCACGATATCATCGTGAGCGAGGCGGCCGCATCAACGGGAGGCACGTTGCAACCCTCGTCACGAGTGCGGCCGTTCTCAGGCGTGGTCCGGATTGGTCCGCCGAAGAGCCTCGTGCCGTCATGGTCATGAACGCAGGCAAGCCAGCGTGGTTCGTAAAGCGCAAGTGCAAGGATCGCCTAGGCCGTGTGATCGAATACGAGGACAACGGCTTCGATCAGCGGAGGCATCGGCCCGTAAAAGGAGCCTATAGGAAGTATCGGTTGAAACAGCCACTTCGTGCCGCCATCGTCTCCCGCATGGAGTGGCAGATCTGGCAGTCGGCGCTTTCCGAACTCCGCGACTCTCTTGCAGGACGTTTGCAAGGGCATGATCTGCTGCCTTTTCACCCAAACATGCAGCCCTGGTCGACCATCAGAAAACGCGAGGTATATAGTAAAGCCGTTGATATAGCAGCCGAATAAATTCTATCTGACAGATTGACGTGCGCAACAGATTTGGTGCATCTTGTGCACAGTGAAAAAGATCACATTCGAACCCGCTGGCGGAAACGCTCGGCGGGTTTCGCGTTTCCGGGGTCCGAGGCGGTATCGTGGGCAGGCTCAAGACATTGAAGCCCAAGCTTTCGACGCTTGCTCCTCGTCTCGGAAGAGCGCCTGGTGACGAACAAGCCCGGTTGCGCGAACGTGACCAGAACGTTGAATGGCGCGGCTGGTACAAGACCGCACGGTGGCAGAAGCTCAAAATTCGTGTGCATGTCCGTGACAACTACATCTGCCAGAAGACTGGCGTTCTCCTGATCGGCAAGCATCCCGCTCCGAATAGCCCGGTCGCTGACCACAAGATCCCTCATCGCGGTGACCCTGTCCTGTTCTGGGATGAGGACAACATCGAGACGGTGAGCAAAGCCTACCACGACAGCGAGAAGCAGAAAGAGGAGCGAGCGCAGGCTCGGTTGTGACCATGGCAAAAGATGCAGGTGAGATCACGATCGATGGCAGTGAGCTTATCCGGTCGATCCGCATTGGCATCAGGGTGCCTAGGATGCTCGGCCTCCGAATGACGGTTGCCACATGGCTGTTTAACCTCGCCGGTCTGGTCAGCGGCACCAACGTCGTGGTCGAGGTCGACGAAGACGCACCCGAGGCCTGACCCCTCAAACCCTCAAGGGGGGGGGCGGGTCGAAAGTCTGGAAGGCCCTATTCCCTAGACCCGCGCCCCTCTCATTCGGAGATT
>Ga0196970_1000916_pt1 | contig 25368 bp, 23 predicted proteins | sample S1v_513CmetaG_FD_148672 | JGI IMG/M metagenome (GOLD analysis project Ga0196970, IMG submission 148672) | Soil microbial communities from Anza Borrego desert, Southern California, United States - S1+v_5-13C | ecosystem: Environmental > Terrestrial > Soil > Desert | place: USA: California... | reverse complement strand
GAAGGCGTAGCGGGTCTCCCGGGCGGAGAGCTGGTACTCAAACCCGTCGACCTTGTGGATGGAGAAGCGGGCAAGGGTGCCCGTGTTGGGGCCCACGTGGACGGTCAGTTCGCCATCGGGGCGCATGGCCAGGAAGAGGGCGTCCTCCGTGGAGACGCTGACACTGTACGGGCCGTCGATGGTGACGGTGGCGCCCTGGAAAGAGCGCTTCTCGCTGGGCTGGTTTGCCAAGGTAATGGTGACCTCGCCGGCCTGGCCGGTCATGCCTTCCATGGCCAGGATCGCGCGGATTTTCGCCAGGGTCGGGTCTGCCAGGTGAAGCTGTGCCGTGGCCAAGGAGACCGCCTCCTCATCCGTACGCTGAGCGTGATGTGGAGGTATATGCTCGTCCACCTCAGATCATGTCAGGTCGATCCGTCGGACGGTGCGGTCTTCGGGGTCGCTCCAGCCGAAAGTATGGAGCCTCAGCTCGGCGGCGGTGCCCAGGGCGTTTGGCTCCAGTTGGAGCCAGGCGAGGGGCTTGTAGGGCTGCAGGTGGCCCGCCAGGTGCTGGATTTGCCAGGTGACTTGCTGGCGCTCGGGGTCGGAGAGGGTGGGCCAGGCGAAGGCGTCCATGATGACCAGGGTGTTGCCCGGGGCCATGGCGTCGTAGGCTTCAGCGAGCAGGGGGAGCAGGCCGGCGGCGGGGTCGCCCTGACGCAGGTCGAGGGCGGCCGCCGCCGGGCTGGCCGCAAGGTGGCGCAGCCGGGCCAGGCGCTCGGTTTCGTCGGGCCAGAGGAAGGATTCCAGCAGGAGCCGGTCGCCCGGGTGGGCGGGGAAGAGCGGGGCCGGGTCGAGGCCCCGGCGGCCCACGACCGGCGGCAGGTCGGCCGCCTCATCCAGCAGGAGATTGAGGCCGCAGACGCCGCCGAACTCGACCAGGGAGATGGAGCCGCCGAAGGTGTCGGCCACGGCCCGGGCGCCCCGGGCGAGCAGGCCGGCCCGCTCGGGCAGCCAGGGGCGGACCTCGTGGCTGAGCATGTAGTCCAGCAGCGACTCCCGCCCGGCAGCGACCGCCGGCTCCAGCGCCTCTGCGAGGGCTGTCAGGTCGGCTGTGCCCCCGCACGAGGGGAAGAGGGCGACGAGGTCAGGCGCCTCGCCGCACAGGGCGAGGTGGTGCAGGGCGCTGAGAAAGAGGCGCGCATCCGGCGCCTCCGCCGAGATGGTCCGGTAGAACTGGCGGAACAGCTCGGCCACAGCCGGGGACGGGGTGGCGGGGTCGGAGGGGGCGGCGCCGCCCAGGACCTCGCACATCACCCGGCCAACCGGCGTCGCCCCCCGGGTGCAGGCCGCAAACGCCTCCCGCAGGCGGCGTAACTGGTTCATCTCCATCGTCGATCACACCTCTGGCAGATCTTTTCGCCTGTGGCGGTCAAAACAAACGCCGCTTGATCCTCGTCTTTTTAGGTAGACGGAGGTTTCGCGGGGCAATCTAAACAAAGCAGGGCGGTTATTCCTAGTTTATCACCCGCCCGCCAGGCAGCAGGAGGGGTGCTGTGTTGAATCGCCGACAATTTCTTATAGGCGCGGGTACGGTGCTCATCGCCGCCACCGGGTGCAGCCGCTTACGGCTCAAACTGCCCCCGGCCAGTGAGATTCCGCAGGGAGAGGAGGAGGGACCCAAACCGTTCCGGGTCGCGCTGCTCTCGGATCCGCACACTGTGGAATCCGACTCAGTGCTCGCCGTTGCCATCAACGGCAAGTTCAGCCGTGCGGTGGCAGACTACAAGCCCCTCCGGCCCGATCTCTGGCTGGTGAACGGCGACATAGCCGACACGGGCAAAAGCGCCCAGTTGGCTGCCTTCAAAGAGATCATGGCTACGGTGGCCAGGCCCGAACAGGTCCTGGTCACCACGGGCAACCACGACTTCTATGACAAAGAGGCCAGCGACGAGGAGGAACTCCGCCGCTTCACCGAGGCGTTTTCGCTGAGGACACCCTACAGCAGCCGGGTGGCCGGCGGCATTCATATCGTCATGCTGGCCAGCGAAATGTACAAAACAGCCCCGGGACCCCGGGAGTGGGCCTGGCTGACCGAGGCCCAGCTGACCTGGTTCGATCAGGTGCTGACCGAGCACAAGGACTTGTTCACCGTGGTTTGCCTGCACCAGCCCCTGCAGGACTCCGTGGTCTGGTCCTTCGGCGGCAACGACTTCGGCGGCTGCGGGCAGCATAAGGAGCTGCGGCAGATCGTCAAGCAGCATCCGCAGGTGAAGCTCTGGCTGTCGGGGCATGTCCACATGGGCGCTGACGTGGCGGGCAATGCGGCGCGCCGCGACGGGCTTACGTTCCTGGGGCTGGGCTCGACCTTTTATCAGTTCGTTCACTCCGACGCCCCCGAAGACCAGGGGGGCTGGCCTTCGGGCGATGGGTTCAAGAAAGACCTGAGCGCAAGTCAGAGCCGGATGATGGAGGTCTGGCCCGACCGGGTGGTGATTCGGGCCCGGGACCATGCCAGGCAGGTCTGGCTGGACGAACACGAGGTAACCATCAACCGTTAGGCCGTCCGGGTCGCCCCGGATGGCCTTTCCTTTTTGCAGGCAGAATCCAAACGTGAAAGGAAATTCTATAAAATGGATAGAATAGAATAATTACTCTGAGGAGAGTGGGGGAGAGGGAATGCGGAGGGTGTTTGTGGCTGCGGTCTGCCTCTTGCTGATGGTCCTGGCAGGGTGCGGGCAACCTGCCAAGGCCCCGGGAGTCCTGGTATCGGCACCTGCAGTGGGTTCATCACAGATGGGTGACAGCACGCCTGCGCCGACGGCACCCGCCGCGCCGGCTCCAGTGCAGGCCGCCCCGGCCCCGGTCCCTTCGGCACCGAGCCCGGCCCCGGATGCAGCCCTGCCTGACCGGCCGCTTTGGGGCACGCCCGGGCGGGTGCTCCTGGGTGGAGAACCGGCGACCATGGCTGCTTATCCGTTTCAGGTAGCCTTAATCGATGGCAGAGAGATTCACCCGGTCAGGACCCCTGGCGGAATCCGCTTTCTTGAACGCCGGGATGACGGCGTCTATCTCGTTGGCGGGCTGTCGGACCGGGGCGGTTACGCCTCCCTTGCCACGCCGGAACTGCTCTACCGGAATCCGGTGCGGGTTGGCGATCAGTGGAAACTTGGGGGCGAGACGTACCGCGTGACTGCATTGGAGCCGCAGGCGACACCGTCCGGTGCGAAGTTGGCGGCCCGCATCGAGGTGAGCACCACCAAGCTCAATCGCACCGAATGGTGGGTGCCCGACCATGGACTGGTCCGGCTGGAGCGGACCGGCCAACCTGCATGGATCGCTTCGCAGGAGCGTGTCGAGGCCGCCGAAGCGGCGCCCGTCATGGGCCGGCCCGCACCTGGCGTTACCGCCATCATCCGGGACGACGGCAGGAACTGGTCTGTCACGTCCAGTGATGGCAAGACGCTCTTCCAAGTAGCCGACAGCTACTGGCGGAGCTGGTACAGCTGGGCCCGGACGGGCAAGACAGACCTGCTGACCCACACCACGTTCCCGGGTTCGTACGGCATCTATACGTTTGATGCCCTTCGGTGGAACGGTCAGACCTTTGAGAAGGTCCCCTGGATGATCGGCGCTGAAAGCCGTGAGGGAGTGTCCGGTGACGGGAAGTGGGCCGCGGACGGTACCTTCACGCTGCGCGAGTTCACCCGGTACCCGACCCGCTTCTATACGTTCCGATTTGATGGAAAGGCCATGGTCTCGGACCCGGCCCTGGAGCGGCTCGAGTACGCCAAGGCTGCAGCCGCCCTCGTCGATCAGATGGTCTATCCGCCGTGGATAAGTGAGGCCGACATGTTGGCCGTCTTCACTGACAAGGCGAAGGGCCAACAGGCAAACGACCTGATCAAACGGAATCCCTCGCTACGCGCACTGGCTGTGAAGGGCGCCACCGACCGGTTTGAGTTGGTCGGTACAGGGGGGAAGGTGCTGGCAGTCATGCAGCTGGCCAAGATCGACGGGCAGTGGAAAGTGACCGATTTCATGATCAACTGATCAAAGAGGCGAAAGGCGCCCGGGGAGATGTGACCTCCCCGGGCGCCCCGCGTTATTCGCCTTCTGTGCTCTCGCCCCCGTCGCCCGCCTGCAGGGCCGCTGTCACCAACGCCTCATGCTCGGGAAGCAGGGTCGACTGGACCATCTCATCAATGGTGCCGGTCAACTGACCGAGCATCGCCTGGTCTTCCCGCAGAACGGCCAGGGCCACGCCCACGTGGGCCAGCGCCAGGAAATAGCCCGCCCGGGCATCAAACCCCGGCTGCACCACGGCACCGGTCGGCGCAATCTGCCCCGCAGCATTCCGCTGGTACATGGGCCAGAGCAACCCCTCGGCGTCCAGCTGAGCCAGTTCTTCGGTGAAGCGCTGCAGCCAGTCTCCCTTGACGCCCTTGTGCCCGGCCCGGTCCAGCAGTTGCTCAATCCGGCCCACGGCATAGGTTGCATCGCCTAACTCGGCCAGCGTGCAGGCGGCCAGCCCCACGCCCAACCACCAGTATTCCTCCGGCGATAACGGCCGGCCGTACACCTGTGAAGCTTTCTCCAGCCCCAGGCGCCCCGCTGTCATCATTGCCGGAAAATCCTGTATTTCCTCCTGGCTCAAGCTCATCCTCCTCACGGCGCATGTGGCAGGAAACCCGTCCAGATCCCATGGTAGTAGGTATCAGACCACCTGTAAAGCATAGCCTCTTCCTGTCGGACTCTGTCTTCAGAAAGTTGTTGGAATCCAAGGCAATGATTGGTAAGATATTCCTGAGACCGTACTGTGGCAATGGGGGGGATGTCGGTGCCCCGACATATGCGCAAGACCCTGATTCTTCTCGGCCTGGTGCTCTTTGGCGCCATCGCCGTCTGGGTCAACCTGCCGTCCTTTAAACGCGGCACGTTTGATTTTGGCGACTTTGACATCATCAGCATGCTGAAGGAAGTCGACCGGAACAACACAGCGATTCTGGAGGCGAACAACGAACTGATCGCTTCGCTGGAGGGGGTCAAGGAGCAGGCGGGCGCCGTCGGGGGGGTCCATGCCCGGCTGCAGAAGCTCGAGGACGGCCTGGGCGACCAGGCCCGCGTCATGCAGCGGCTGGACTCCATCACCTGGGAAATGGCCCAGCTCAGCGGCTCGCTCCAGCAGCTGACCGGGGGCATCGGGCCCAGCACCAAACGGCTCGCCGCCACGGCTGCCAGCCAGGCGGCCGCGGTCGAAGCCATGGGGCAGACCACGGCCGGGCTGTCGGGCCGCATGCAGTCCATCGGACAGTACAACAGCTCCATCAAAACCAAGCTGTGGACGGCTGAACGTCTCTCCGCCGAAGTGCTGGACCTGCTGCCTTAAGGAGGTGCCCGACATGATCCCTCACATCGCCAAAGTGGTGGGCGCCGTTCTGCTGGGCGCCGTCGTTGCCGGTTCTGCACTCATCACTCGCTATCTTACCCTGCTTGAGAATGGAATCTACCGCGACATCGAGGCGGTGGAGAAGATTGTCGCCGTCGAACGGGAGATCCAGAAGCAGAACGACGTGCTGACAGAGATGGTTGCCACCACCGAGCGAATCGGGGTGGGGCTGGACGGCGTTCTGGCCACCACGGAGCGGATTCGGGGCTCGGTGGTGGCTGCCGGCGCGGCCAACCGCACGACCCTCGCACTCAACTGGGAGCTGGAGTCGGACAACGCCGCCGCGGCGCGGGAACTGAGCCGGGTGGTCGCATCGCTGCAGGCAATGAACCAGTCGACCAATGCCATCAACCAGTATCTGAGCGAGCTGGCAGGCGTGGTCGAGGTAGAGTTGGACGCCCTGACCGCCATTGCCGCCAACACGGCCCGCATGAACCTGAAAACGCCGGAGGTGGACCTGCCGTGAGCGAACTGCATCAGGTGCTGCCGCAGGAGGACCGCCCCGGCGGCGAACCGGCTCCCGAACAGAAAGGCCGGGGGTGGGTGCGCAGCCTCTGGTTTGGCTGGTGGGTCGCCATCTGCCTGGGGGTGCTGGCTTATCACACCAACGCGCAGCTGGAGGCGCAGCGGCGCATTCTGGCGGCCAGCCAGGTGCTGGAAGCCAGAGTTGCCGATGCAGCCGCTGTGTCGGCGGCGACCAACCATCAGTTGGGTAAGGTAGCCGAACTGGATGCGGCCACCTCGGCGCTGGCTGGCACGCTGCAGCGTCTGAGCCAGACCAACGCCGACATCAAGGGCGAACTGGCCGCGATGGAAGGCACGGTTGACGGGCTGGTCAGGTCGGTGGAGCGGCTCGACGGGCAGGCTGTGGCGAGCCACGAAACGCTGCTGGCTGTCGCCCGCGAGTCAGAAGCGCTGCTGGCGGCGCTGCGCCGCTCCCAGGCTACTGGGGCCACCGTCACCGCCCGTCTGGAGCGCATGGTCAACCTGCAGACCAGCATCAATGCGGATCTGGATGAAATGAACCGCAATACACGCGACCTCGACCGTTTCCTGGGGAGGTAGAAGACCGATGGAGCGGATGCTGGTCAAACTGGGCGCCGTCCTGGCTGCGGGCCTATTCCTCGCCTGGGGCGTTCTGCCGTATCTGCGGCCCCTGGGTCGGCTGCTGCCGAACACCAAGGCGATGGTCAGCACCACGGGCGAGATTCTCAAGGAGACCGAGGCGCTGCAGGCCGGGGTCATCCAGGTGCAGGCGAACCTGGCCAAAGTCAAACAGCAGGACCAGCTGCTCGCCCGGCAGTACGACCTGCTGCAGCAGAGCGTGGCCGAGCTGACCCGGCAGGAGGCGCTGGCCACCCGGTCGACCGCGCTGCTGGGGCAGACGCTGGAGAAGGAGCGCACCGTCGCCGGCCTGATGGCGCAGGTGAGCCAGGCCGCTGCCGGCAGTATGACAAGCGTAAACGCCAACACAGCGGAGCTAAAGAGAGTGAGCAGCGCGGCTGCACGGGTGCAGGAGGGCAGTGCGAGTATCGACCGGCAGCTCGACGGCATGCTGGGCGAGCTGGAGGAGTCGAAGGTCAACTTCGCCGTGCTGGGCCGCCTGGAGGAGGCGATTCGGCGGGCGCTTTCGAACTGGAGGTGGTGGTAGATGTTTACCTTTCTCCGTTGGGCGCCCTGGGCGCTGGCCGCGGCGGCGGGGGTTTTTACCCTGTGGGCCATGCTGGCGCAGGTCGAAACCACGGACCAGTTGGGCGCCGCCATGCAAGGGGTCAAGGCGAACGTGGCCCAGGCGAAGGATCTGACGGCAGAAACGGCCCGGGTCCTCTCACCGCTGGCGCGCACTGCCGATACGCTGGCCGCCATGAATCAGGGGCTGGAGGCCACGGTGGCCGACCTGAAAGCCATGAACGAGTCGATGGGTCGGGTCCTGGTCCAGCAGGAGGGGGTACTGGCGCGTATCGACAGCCTGAATGGCCACACGGGCACCCTGGTGGCCGACCTTGGCGCCGTGGATGCCAAGAACCAGGCCCTCCTGGGCGCCGCCCGGGGCATGACCGCGCAAACGGTTGGGCAGGCGAACCTCATTGAGGAGCTGTCCAGCCTGACGGGCACGTCCATCAGCCACCTGAGCCGGCTGAACGAGCGCTTTGCGTTCCTGTCCCAGTACTAGGGGGATGAACCGCAGATTGATACACTTTTTACCACAGATGACACAGATATCGCTGATACGGGGTCTGATCTTCCAGGTCATCATTTTGGTGAAGATGACCTAAAAATGCCTCCTTCAGGTAACCTTTTCTCCCCATCTGTGTGATCTGTGATATCTGTGGTAAAAACTGTTTCCGATTCTGTCCCGAAACTCTTGTACCGCAAGAAGCGGCAAAGAACACCGCCACGGATTGCACGGATTACACGGATTCGTCCGACCAAATCGGATGATCGGGTAAGAATTCCCTGCCATATCATGTAGGTCTGTCCCAATCCGTGAGATCCGTGTAATCCGTGGCGAAAATGCGTTGCCGAATATGCAAAGACTAGGGCGCCCGGGTACTACACCCGGGCGCCCTTGGCGCGCGCCCCCCTCCAGGAAGGAACCATCTAGCCAAGGCTCGAACAATGCGTGACGTAAAGTATCTCGACCCGTAAAGGGGGATCGGTCAATAAAGATGGCTTATATTACCGTACAACGCCACGGCGTGACCGAGATCATTATCAAGAAGTCGCGGTTTATCGCCAACGTCGCCCCGGTTACGTCTGAGGCCGACGCATGGCGCTTCATCGAACAGATCCGGGCGGAGCACAAAGAGGCGACCCACAACTGCTTCGCCTTCAAGGCCGGACAGATACAGCGCATGTCGGACGACGGCGAGCCCAGCGGCACGGCGGGGCGCCCCATCTTTGATGTGCTGGACAAGCAAGGGCTCTCTGACACCGTCGTCGTGGTGACCCGGTACTTCGGCGGTATTCTCCTGGGCGCCGGCGGCCTGGTGCGGGCCTACAGCCAGGCTGCCGTGGCAGGAGTGGAAGCCGCAGGCGTCGCCCAGGCCGTGACCGCCGTGGACGTGGCCATAGAACTGGAGTACAGCCTGGTGGGCAAGGTGCAGTATCTGCTCTCCCAACGGGGCGCCCTCACACTGGATAGCCAGTTCGGGCAGTCGGTCACCATCTATTGCCGGGTGTTTGCCACGGACGTGGACGCCCTGGAGTCAGATCTGGCCGAGGCATCCGCCGGCCGGATTCAGGTGGAGCGGATGGGCGAGTTGCAGGTTGGCAACGACCTGATGCCGATTCACGCGGGCGAAGGCAACTAGCAAAAAACCGTACCCGGCCACCAAAATGGATCGGGAACGGAAATTTTAGCTGATAGGATACCCAATGACTATAGCAATGACCGGGACGTTTAAGGTATCTTATTAACGTTAGCATCGTGTAACAAGGAGATGACACGTCCTCCACACTCCCAAAAGAAAGGGGGATGCGCGGCATTGCACCTCCCGAAAGCAACACGCCGACGTATCGTATATGCGACCGCAGCAGTCCTGGTCTGCAGCAGCACGGTCTTGACCTGGAAGCACTTCGCTTCCATGCCGGTCACCGACGCTGCGCGGCTCACCCCGTCCATGGCAGCCGGTCTCCATCCCGAACTGACTGATTCCCAGGATGCCCCCACGGCCAAGGCTGCTGCTGCCGCCACCGACAAGGTGGAGACGCAGGAGCAGAAGCCCCGTGAAAAGGTCACCGCGTACAAAGTGCAGTCCGGCGATACGGTGGAGTCGATTGCCAAGGCATACGGACTGAGTGCCGAGTCGGTTCTTTCTACCAACAACCTATCCGAGGATGATCTCCTCCAGATTGACCAGGAGCTGCTGATCCCCGCCGTCGACGGCGTTGTCGTCGAAGTGGAGTCGGGAGATACCCTCTGGGATCTGGCGCAGGACTATGGCGTGAACGATACCGATATCGTCGCAGCCAATCCGGAGATCGATCCCGGTAACTTGAAGCTGGGCCAGCAACTGCTGATTCCCGGCGGACGCTACCAGGGCCGTAACCTGGCCTCCCGTTCCATCCCGGGTCGCCCTGCGGGCCGCAAGCTCGCCTGGCCGGCCTACGCCGATCTGACCGACTGGTTTGGCGACCGGATTCATCCGGTCTTCGGCACGCCCCACTTCCATGATGGCATCGATATTGGCATTGGCGTCGGCACCCCGGTGGCCGCGGCCGCAGGCGGAACCGTCACCATGGCCACCTGGTACGGCGGCTACGGCAAGTCGATCCGCATCGATCACGGAAATGGCGTTGTTACCATGTATTCGCATCTCAGTGGCTACGAAGTGTCCGTCGGCCAGGAAGTTGAGATTGGCGAAGTCATCGGCTACTCTGGCAACACCGGCAACTCGACGGGCGCCCACCTGCACTTCACGGTCATCGTGGGCGGCACCCCGGTCAACCCCCTTGACTGGCTGCCCTAGCCCTTCCCACGGAGGAGTTTCCGTTGCGTAACGTATTGCATCGCATTATTGTCTTGATGGCCATCACAGCAGCGCTCCTGCTGCTGATGGCCTTTCAGCTTTACCGGCTGACCGTGCCCGAATCGGCCGCATGGCAGGAGCAGGGGCGGCAGCAGCGGATCCGTGAGTTACCCAGTTACGGGACCCGGGGCGCCATTTATGATGCGAAAGGCCGGCCACTGGCAACCAGTGAGCCGGCATATGCCGCGGTGCTGATCGGACAGGACCCCGAAGCCATTGAGAAGATGATGCCCAAACTGGCGCTGGTGCTGGCGGACGGCGATTACGGGTTGGCCGAGGAGATTCGATCCCGGGTCATGGCCAGGGTTTGGGCGCAGGAAGAGGACGGGAACCAGTTTGAGCCGTTGCCCATCCAGCGGGCCCTGACCCCCAAGGCGGTCGCCAGTTTCATGGAGCGGCGGGGCGAGTTTCCGGACGTGATTCTGGTAGAAGAGGCGACGCGGCACTACCCGCAGGGGGCGCTGTCCGGGGCGCTGCTGGGATATGTGGGCGCCATCAGCGATGCGGAGATCAGCCTGCCGGAGTTTGAAGAGTATGGCCCCAACGAACTGGTGGGCAAGGCGGGGCTCGAACTGGCCTACGAGCACTTCCTCCGGGGCACGCCCGGGCAGAGCAAGGTACAGATCGATCCACTCGGCAGGCGGGTGGGCGGCTTTGAAGAGACGCCGCCGCAGCCGGGCAACAACATCTATCTGACGCTGAACATGGACCTGCAGCGGCTGGCCGAGGATGCGCTGGTCAAGCAGATGGAATGGATCAAGCTGCAGGGCAACAAGGAAGCGAATCCGACCATCGGGTCGGTGGTGATGCAGGACGTCCGGACCGGGGCGATTCTGGCCATGGCCAGCTACCCCACCTATGATCCCAACATGCTGGTGCGAGGCACGGAGCGGGACTGGGAGCACGTGCTGAGCCAGGAAGGGATCATGTTTAACTGGGCGATTACCGGCCTTTCACCGGGCAGTACATATAAGATGGCGACTGGCTACGTGGGTCTGGAAGCCGGCACTGTGAACCGTTGGGACCAGATCGATTGTCCGGCCCAGTACTGGCGCTACGACAAGCCGAAGAACTGGAAGCCCTATGACCAGGGGCCCACCAACCTGATGCGGGCGCTGGCGACCTCCTGCAACCCGTACTTCTGGGAAGTGGCCTACAACACAGGCATCGAAAAGATGCATCAGTTCTACGACCTGCTGGGGTTTGGCCGGAAGACGGGCGTCGATCTGCCGGATGAGGATCCGGGAAACAACCCGACCATCGAGAGCTACGGTGACCGGTGGGCCCCGGGCCAGATTCTGAACGTGGCGATCGGTCAGGGCGATGTACTGGTGACGCCCCTGCAGCTGGCCAACTACACGGGCGCCATCGCAACGGGGGGCATCCGGTATCAGCCGTATTTGGTGGAGGAGATCCGGTCGGCCGCCGGTGAAGTGGTGATGAAGCGTGAGCCGGCCGCGTACCCGCAGATTCCAGCCAAGGAAGAGACATGGGCTGCGCTGCAGACCGGCATGCGTGATGCGGTAACCTCGCCGGAAGGCACGGCCTGGCTGCCCATGCTGGACTTCCCCATTCCCACCGCCGCCAAAACGGGCTCGGCCCAGACGGGCGGGCAGTACTCGGATGCGACCACGGTGATTTATGCGCCCTACAAGAATCCCGAAGTCGCGATCAGCGTGGTGATCAAGGGGGGCGCGACGGGCTCGTGGGCGACACCCATCGCCCGGCGCCTGCTGGCCGCTTACTTTGGCATCAACGATGTGATGCCGAAGGATGCGCCGACCTACCGGGACCCGGTGCCGGCGGGGACATCTGCGGCGCAGCCGTAGACAATATGGCTGAGAAGAGGCGCCGCCTGACGATCAGGCGGCGCCCTTTGCATGTTCGGCCTGCAGCGCTGCCCAGGTTGGGAAGTGGTGCAGAAAGACCTCGACGATGGCAGGATCAAACTGGGAACCGGAGCCTGCGATGATCCGCTGCCGTGCCTCCGCCGGCGAAAGCGCCGCCCGATAGGGGCGATCCGAGGTCATGGCATCGAAGGCGTCAGCGACGGCCAGTACCCGGGCGGCCAGGGGAATCGCTTCGGCCTGCAGCCGGTCCGGGTAGCCCGTGCCGTCCCAGCGCTCGTGGTGGCTGCGGACTACGGCGGCAATGTCAGCCGGCACGTCGGTCCGCAGGACCAGTTCATAGCCACGGGTCGTGTGCGATTGCATGACCTGGAACTCTTCGGCGGTCAGCGGGCCGGGTTTGTTCAGGATCTGGTCGGGCACCGCAATCTTGCCCACGTCGTGCAGAACGGAGGCGAGGCGAACAGCGTCAAGGTCCATGCCGAGGCCCGGTACGTGGGGCGCCAGTTGGCTGACGTAGAGGGTGACCCGCTCAACGTGGCCGCCCGTGCACTGGTCACGGGCTTCGATGCTGGCGGCCCATTGCCGGGCCATCGGTTCCGTCATGTGGGCCTGCACGACTGTGCGCTCGGCCTGCTCCGCCAGGCGGATGAGGCCCGTGTAGATGGAGACCAGGCACGCCTGCAGGACGAGGTCGGCGCCAAACTGCAGCAGGGGTGCTGCGATGCCCGGGATGGCGGATGCGCGCATGAACAGGAGGATGCCATAGGCGGCTGAGCCGAGGGCGCCGGAGAGGATGGTCAGCCCCCGGTCACGGTGGAGGACCCCCAGCACCGGGATGACCAGGAAGGCCGCCGAGACGTTGACCTCCATGACCAGTTGTGCGGCGGTCACCATGGCGACGTAGGCGGACGCTTCCACCCAGGCTGCGCCGGGCCATTTGCGCCAGTGCCAGAGCCAGGGCACGATGAGCATGGGCAGGAGGGTCGTGGCCATGAACCGGGGAACGTCGAGGCTTAAGGCGAGGCCGAGGCGGATGAGGGCCGCGGCGGCAACGCCCACCGTGACGGCGGCGGAGATGACCAGGAGCATCCGGCTGCTGTTGGCTGCCGCTCTGGGCAAGATCAGCACGATTTTTCCTCCTGCTTTTTGATTGATGTACGCATATTTCCGTTCATACCATCAGTTCCCATCAATCATTCTGGGTGACTTGTGCGATTCCTGCCGGGCCGTTTGATGTCGGATAAGTGCGAAGAACCCCTGGCTTGCGCCCCGGGAGGGGAGGCCAGGGGTTTTGGCTATTTTGTGCGGTCCTGAGTCTCGGGGGCCTTGGTCTCGGGACCCTTGGGGGCGGTGGGGGTCTCTTCCTTCTTCTTCCTGGTGGTGGCGAAGGTGCCGGTCTTGATGGGCTTGTCCAAGTGGATGCAGAGGGCGTTCTTGCCGTCGATCAGTTCCGGTGCCGGGAGGAGGTTGTACTTCCGCTTCACGCCGGGCTGGGGCACCTTCCCTTTATCAAACAGGTACTCAGCGATATTCGCTTCCTGGTAACCCTCGTCGTTGCGCTTGACTTCAAAGGCGTCGGGGTCGTTTTCGTCGACAACCCAGATGTAGAGCAGATCGTCGTCGTTGAAGTTGCCCACGCAGATGAGCTGAACGTCTCCGTCGACCAGGTCGATGCCGCGGGACTTGGCATTGTCCTGAAGGGTCCACTCAGCGGTCTTGCCGAACTTCAGCATGCCCGGTGAAAAGTGCCAGACGAAGGCGGGCTGCTGGTTGCGCTTGCGAACCCGCTGCTTGCGGGAGTAGCGGACGAAGGTCCGCCCCCGGATGACCGTCTCCTTCGGGGTGTAGACCGGGTTCGTGACCGCCTGCTGCTTGACGGCCTGGATTGCGGCCTCTATGGCCGCCCGTGCTGCCGCGGCCTGGTCCTGGTTCATGGGGGCGATGGTCTCCTGCTGTTCCGGGTTCGCCGCAGGTTCATCCTTCCTCGGCATAGGAAACATCACCTTTCAACGTTATATATGGCTCTTGTTCCAGATTATAGCAAGGTGTTGACCGGTGTGCAAGAGGATGAAATAAAAAACGTCAAACTATTTTGTGCAGGGCCGGCGGCGGGCTGAAGATGCGTCTTTGCTGGTTCCGCTACTTTTTTCCGAGCGTCAGCCAGAGAAATTGGGAAATTGTAGCGGAATCATGTTCCTGAGGGGCCTGTTTACCCCGCGAATCGCTCATGTGGGCCTCCAGAGGCCCATGTCGGCCCGGATCAGGCCCAAAACGGAGGATTCCGGCACCTCGTGGCGTCGGTTTTTGGGGGTTCCGCTACATTTTTCCACATGGGCGAGGAACCCCCTGGGAAAATCTCGTGGAACCGCCTCGGTGCGGCCTGGGGGCATAAGTCTTGTTGTGCGCCCTGCGGGCGCCGACCGCTGGGGCCATACCGCCGTGCCTCGCCCTCAGCCAGCCCCGGGCCAAGCACTGCCGCCAGTACCAATATGGTGCTGCCCGCGAAAACGGATGAATCTGCACCATCTGGTGCAGACCCATCCGTCCTGGGGGGGCATGGAGACAGGTCACTAGTTGCTGGCGGCGTTAACGGGGTGTTGTTGCCCAGCGTCGCAGCCGTTTCATCATCAACCGACTCAACGCCGACCGTAGTGATCCTGCCGATGTTTGTCATCCGGCGGCTGGATGCGTGCTCGAGTCCGCGAAGCAGAACGAGATCGACACCCAGCGGATGCTCGACGAGGCGCACATTACCGAGCAGCGTGCCTCGCTCTGCGATGCCGAAGCGCAGGCTGCCAGGAGATCAACCCCGAGACCTGCGCCGGCTGCAGGGCGGATATGCTGCTCAAAGGCGGGGGCGAGAGCGGTGGGGGCCGCCGTGGGCTAGTCGCAGTAAGCGTCCCACGTTTTGGACCGATGCCGCAGGGCGTCCGACAGGCGTCCACCAGGCGTCTGGGGGGTATCCCACTGGTATCCGACAGGTTGACGGAGGGTATCCCACTGGTATCCAACAGGTTGACGGAGGGTATCCCACTGGTATCCGACAGGTTGACGGAGGGTATCCCACTGGTATCCGACAGGTTGACGGAGGGTATCCCACTGGTATCCGGCAGGAACATGGGGGGATATCCCACTGGTATCCGGCAGGAACATGGGGGGATATCCCACTGGTATCCGGCAGGCGTATGGGGACTTTCGAGGGTTGGTGGCCGGGCGGGGAGCACTCATAGGTAAGTAATGGGATCTATGTATAAATCAAGGGGTTTCGGGCGCGGCTGCAGTAATCTGTAGACGGATATCTACAGATAGGGAAGGGATATGCGTGAGAAGACTGATCGCCACAGCAGCCGCGGTCATGACCCTGTTTGCCACCACGGCCACCGCACAGGCCTCAACCATCCGCACCGTGCTTCCCGGTGATACCCTGTGGAAGATCGGCGTGGAGTACCAGATGCCCTTTGCAGTGATCTCCCGCACGAACGGCCTGAGCACCAGCTCGATTACGACGGGGCAGCATCTGCGGATTCCAGAGCGGTACGTTGTCAAGAGCGGGGATACCCTGTGGCTCATTTCGCAGCGCTATGGGGTACCGCTTGCAACGCTGCGCCAGGTCAACAACGAGTGGGATGCGAACCTCGATATCGGGCAGGTGCTCTATCTGCCCACGGCGCTGCGGAACCTCTATTCGCTCAGCAGCGCCGACCTGGACCTGTTTGAGCGCCTGGTAACCGCTGAGTCGGTCGGTGAGCCGTTTGCGGGGCAGGTGGCAGTGGCGAACGTGGTGCTGAACCGGGTGAAGTCGAAGGACTTCCCGAACACGGTGCGCGAGGTGATCCTCCAGTACTATGGCACCATTCCCGCCTTCTCGCCCGTCCAGGACGGGCAGATCAACCAGCCGGCGACAGCATCGGCCAGGGAGGCGGTGCAGACGGCGCTGAAGGGGTACGATTACTCGCTGGGTGCGCTCTTCTTCTACAACCCCGCCAAGACGTCGCTGACCAACTGGATTCGGTCCCGGCCCCTGACGACGGTGATCGGGAACCACGCCTTCGCCCGGTAGGCCGGGATGGCGGGATGGCGGGGGGGCCTGGCCCCGGGCGTTGGCTCCCCTGGCCCGTGGCCTGTGCCCTAACGAACCTCGATCGTGAACCGGACCCATTCGCCATTCACCTGGATTGCCAGGGCCTTCGGCAAGGGGCCGTCGGTCACCTCAAAGCGGGTGCCGATCTGATACGGGCGCCCTGCCTCTTTCCGTATGCTTCCGCCATCTGTGCCAATCGTGTATGTCCCGTAATCCAACTGGTATTCGATCTCGTGTGGCTCTATGGGCTGATCCGTCGCTACCGTGGCGTCTACCAGGACCCAAACCAGACCATCCTGCACTCGAAGCGTGTCACGAAAGAGGCTGGTCCAACCCTTGATCAGCACCGGATACCGACCCATCCAGGCGGGAGGCATCTTGCGCAGACGGCCGGGTAATTGCCGGGTCAGTTCGAAGTGGTCAATAGTGATGGCGACCGTTCCCGTGTCAACATAACGGGCGGCCAGCACCAGATTGGCCGGCTGTTCCCGGCTGAACCACATGACAGATGCCGCCGCGATGACTGCCACACACAGGAAGGCAACTGCGGTTCTCCGGGTCTTCACGGTGTTTCCACCTCCAGTTCTTCGGCGACATGATAACAGACGGGGGGCGAGTCCTCGATCGACTCGCCCTACCCCATGCCACCAAACACCGCAGGCGCCCCGCCCGTGTGCACAAAGACGACCCGGCTCCCCGCGGGGATTACCCCACGCCTTACATAATCCAGCACGCCGGCCATCGCCTTGCCGGTGTAGACGTGGTCCAGCAGAATCCCTTCCAGCCGGGCGACCAGGGCGATGGCCGCGAGCCCGGCTTCGTTGGCCTTGCCGTACCGGGGCGCCAGGTAACCGTCATCGACGTGGACGTCGAAGGTCGGCGGGAGATCTGCCTGCAGCAGGGCTGCCGTCTCAGTGACGAGTCCACGCACGAGCGGCTCCAGCACGGAGGTGGGCTGCCAGACCGAAAAGCCCTGCACCCGGACCCCGGCCGGGCCCAGGGTGACAGCCCCGAGGGCCAGCCCGGCATGGGTCCCGCCCGAGCCCGTGGTCGTGCAGACCCAGGTCCCGGGGGGGAGGGCCTCCGCCATCTCGGCATAGCATTCGTAGGACCCCACCGAGCCCAGCGCCGTCGACCCGCCCACCGTAATGACATAGGGCCGGCCCCCGGCGGCGGCCACCTCGGCGGCGGCCTCGTCCAGGGCCCGGGCCTGGTCGGCCGGGGTCACGGCGCCGGGAAAGCGAATCTCCGCCCCGTAGAGCTGGTCGAGCAGCAGGTTGCCCTGGCGGGCGCCCGGGTCGCGCCCGGCCAGCACCAGCACGCAGCCCAGCCCCAGCCTGGCGCAGGCTGCGGCCGTCGCCCGGGCATGGTTTGACTGCGGGCCGCCCGTGGTCAGCACGTGGGTCGCCCCGGCTGCCAGCGCCTCGCCCAGCAGGTACTCCAGCTTTCTGACCTTGTTGCCCCCCAGCCCGATGTCGCCCGTCAGGTCATCACGCTTCATCCAGAAGTCGACGCCGGTGTGCGCGCTTAGCCGCTCCAGCCGCTGCAGGGGGGTGGGCGCCTGAGAGAGCCGTACTCGATTCAACCGAGGCGTTGCCATCAAACCCCGACCTCCATCTGATTGACATTTCACTCCCCTCACTCTACCATTTTGGTGGTATCACGGAAACCAAAAAGGGGGACCTCCCGTGACAGCACTGGTCGCCAGTATTCTGCTTATCGTTCTGTCGCTGGCCATGGGCGTCCGGCTGCTCCGGCAGTACAGCGCCCGGCCCCGCCCGCATACGCTCTGGTACGCGATCGGTCTGCTCCTGACGGCCCTGGCCGCCTTCCCGGAGTTCTACATCCGCCTGACCGATGGCCTGGTCACGCCGCTCTGGTGGCTCTACTGGGTGGCCGCCAGCGCACTTGTCGGCTACCTGGGCGTCGGCACCGCCTACCTCATCAGCCCGACCTGGGGCAAGTACACGCTCATCGGCGTCAGCCTGCTCACAGCCTGGCTGGCCGTTGCGACGGTCATGACCGCCGGTCCGGCTCCGGCTGCCATTACGGTCGAGACGCTCTCCAAGGCCCCGACCGGCGCCATTAAGCTGCCGTTTGCGCTGATGAGCAGCATCAGCGGCATGCTGATTCTGTTCGGCGCCCTCTGGTCCTATTACAAGACTCGTTATGTCTCAAACCTTTACATCGCCCTGGGCGCCCTGTTCTTTTCGGCGGGCGGTGCGCTTTCCGGGCTCCTGAGCTTCCCGGGCGTCTTCGCCCTGACGCAGGCGGCGGGCATCATCGCCCTGTATGTTGGCGTCACCGGCTCGGGCGGACAGCGGCGGCCTGCATCTACGACATTGGCGCATTAATAGGTCGCGAGGGTGCTGTCCCTAAAGGGACAGCACCTATTGCTTCTAGATGCGTGGGAGGTTGCCGTCGAATCGGCGCGCGGCTCCGTCCACGTATGCAAGGGCATCTTCGCAAAACCATGCGCCGGTGGACGGAGAGACCCTTACCTGCCCGATTTCCGGGCGTGGGAGGCCTCTTCACCCACGCTCCGTCCAGCCGTGCATGAAAACGAGGGCCTCGCCTTGCACGTACGGACGGAGGTGGGCCCAGGGGGCCCCGGGAGCGGGCGAGAACAACTATTTTTGGCGCCCTACGGGCGCCGGCCGCTTGGCAATGTCGGTCCCGGCGTGCGGCTCCGTCCAAAACGAGGGCCGCGCCTTGCGCCAGTCCGGCCCGCCAGGATGTAGATGGGGCTATCTCTCAAGCAGCTTTCAACTGCCTTTGGGACAGCCCCTTCTATCATCTACGGCATCCAGATTGATTGAAACGACTGCAGCATGCTGCTGACATCAAACTGAAAGGGTATGGGCTGCATCATCATGTTGGTTTGAAAAGGCGCCGCCTGCGTCACGTTAAGGGAGGTGACGCCTTCGATCTCCCCTTCATCGATGCCGCAGACGATGGCCGGCTGCCCGACCAGGGCGTTCAGGTTGACCGTCTCCGAGCGCAGCGTCGCTGTCACCCGCCCGTTGGCATCCACCAGGCGGTGCGTGCCCCGCTGGAGGAACCCTACCTGCTCCGCTGGCATGACGCGGCCGGTCAGGCAGCGGAACGAAATGGAGAAACCTGTAGAAAATCCCCCGGGGAAGGGCGTAGGACCGTTCATAGAGGGGCCCTCCTTGTCACATCATGAAAGGTGGGTCTGCAGGCTTATCTTATGTGAATCGGGTCATCTTCGTGACGATAGCACTTTACAGGGTTAAAGCTTCTCGATAGAATAGGAGAAATTCTGCGACGAGCGAGGTGGGCGAAAGATGCCGGTATTCCAGCGAGTGCTGGTGGCCAACCGTGGGGAGATCGCGATTCGCATATTCCGTGCCTGCACGGAATTGGGGAAACAGACGATTGCCATCTACAGCGAGGAAGACAGCCTGTCCCTGCATCGCTACAAGGCGGACGAGGCCTATCCCGTAGGGGAAGGGAAGGGGCCCATCGGCGCCTATCTTGACATGGCGTCGATTGTGGAACTGGCGGTGCGGCATAAGGCGGACGCCATCCATCCCGGCTACGGCTTCCTGGCGGAGAACGCAGCCTTCGCCCGGCTCTGTGCCGAGCGGGGCATCACCTTCATCGGCCCCCGGCCGGAGCATCTGGACATGTTTGGCGATAAGGTGGCAGCTCGACGGGCCGCCATCGAAGCGGGGCTGCCTGTCGCTCCGGGCACCGAGGAGCCGGTGGAATCTGTCGAAGCGGCGCTGTCGATTGCCGGCGAAATTGGGTACCCGGTCATCGTGAAGGCGGTTTCGGGCGGCGGCGGGCGTGGCATGCGGGTGGTGCGCAGCGAAGATGAACTGCGCAGCGCCCTGGAGCGGGCCGCATCCGAAGCGAAGGCGGCCTTTGGCGACGCCTCGGTCTACCTGGAAAAGTACATCGAGCGGCCCCGGCACATCGAAGTGCAGGTGATCGCGGACAGCCACGGCAGCGTCGTCCATCTGTTTGAGCGCGACTGTTCGATCCAGCGGCGGCACCAGAAGGTGGTGGAGATCGCCCCGTCGCTGGCCCTGACCGACGCCCAGCGGCAGGAGATCTGCGGCGCCGCCGTGCGGCTGCTGGCCCGGGTCGGGTATGTGAACGCCGGTACGGTGGAGTTCCTGGTGGACCAGGATGGGCGCTACTACTTCATGGAGGTCAACCCCCGGGTCCAGGTGGAGCATACCGTCACCGAGATGGTGACAGGCGTCGACATCGTGCAGGCGCAGGTCTTGATCGCCGAGGGCGCCCGGCTGGACCAGGCGATCGGGGCGCCGTCGCAGGCACAGATCGAGCGGCACGGCTACGCCATTCAGTGCCGGGTCACCACCGAGGACCCGACTAACAACTTCATGCCCGACACGGGGCGGATTTTAGCCTACCGGTCGCCGGGCGGTCCGGGCGTGCGGCTGGATGGCGGCAACAGTTACGCCGGCGCCATCATCACGCCGCATTATGACTCGCTGCTGGTCAAGGTCTGCACCTGGGGCCTTACCTTCGGATCCGCCGCGGCGAAGATGGACCGCTGCCTGCGGGAGTACCGGATTCGGGGCGTCAAGACGAACATTCCCTTCCTGGAGAATGTGGTGACGCATCCGCAGTTCCTGGCGGGCAACCTGGACACGGACTTCCTGACCCGGTATCCGGAGCTTTTCCAGTTCATGCCCCGGCGGGACCGTGGCACGAAGCTGCTCCGGTACATCGGGAACGTGGTGGTCAACGGCGGGCCGGGGGTGCCGCTCGGGGCCAAGAAGCCGCCGGTGGTGAAAGTGGCGCCGCCTGCGGCTGATGGGCCGGTGCCCGGTGGGGCCCGGGACGTGCTGCTTCGTGGAGGGCCCGAGGCGTTCGCCCGCTGGGTGGCGGGCCAGAAGCGGCTGCTGCTGACCGATACCACCATGCGCGACGCCCACCAGTCGCTGCTGGCCACCCGCATGCGGACCCGGGACCTGCTGGTCGTGGCCGACGCCACTGCCCGCCTGTCCCCCGACCTCTTCTCCCTGGAGATGTGGGGCGGGGCGACCTTCGACACGGCCCTGCGCTTCTTGAAAGAGGACCCCTGGGAGCGGCTGGCGGCCCTTCGTGAGCGCATCCCGAACGTGCCGTTCCAGATGCTGCTGCGGGGCGCCAACGTGCTGGCCTATGCCAACTACCCCGACAACCTGGTGCAGGAATTCGTGAAGGAGGCCGCGGGCGCCGGTATCGACATCTTCCGCATTTTCGACAGCCTGAACTGGCTGCCCAATATGCGGGCGGCGATCGACGCCGTGCGGGAGGCCGGCCGGGTGGCGGAGGCGTCTTTCTGCTACACCGGCGATATCACCGACCCCCGGCGGACCAAGTATACGCTGTCGTACTATGTCGATCTGGCGAAACAGCTCGAAGCCGCGGGCGCGCACATCATCGGCATCAAGGATATGAGCGGCCTGCTGAAGCCCCGGGCGGCGTCGGTGCTGGTGCGTGCGCTGAAAGAAGAGGTGGGGGTGCCGATCCATCTGCACACCCATGACTCGGCGGGCAGCGCCATCGCCACGCTGCTGGCCGCCGCCGAAGCGGGCGTCGATGTGGTTGACGCGGCCATTTCGTCGCTGTCGGGTGTGACGTCGCAGCCGTCGCTGAACGCTCTGGTGGCGGCGCTGGCGGGCAGCGAGCGTGAGACCGGACTCGACCTGACTCGGCTGCAGTCCCTGGCCGAGTACTGGCAGGAGGTGCGGTGCTGGTACCATCCCTGGGAGAGCGATCTGAAGGCCGGCTCGGCCGACGTCTACCTGCACGAGATGCCTGGCGGGCAGTACACCAACCTGCGGCAGCAGGCCGGCGCCCTGGGCCTGGGCGACCGGTGGCCCGAGGTGGTGGCGGCGTACCGGGCGGCCAACGACCTGCTGGGCGACATCATCAAGGTGACGCCGTCCAGCAAGGCGGTGGGCGATATGGCGCTGTTCATGGTGAAGAACGACCTGACGGCATCGAATATCCTGACACGTGGGGAGGAGTTGTCCTTCCCCGAGTCGGTCATTCAGATGCTGTCGGGCATGATGGGCCAGCCGCCCGGCGGATGGCCGGTTGACCTCCAGCGGGTAGTGCTGAAGGGGCGTGAGCCGCTGACGGTCCGCCCCGGCGAGCTGCTGCCGCCGATCGACTTCGACCGACAGGCCCTGAGCCTGGAGGCGAAGGTCGGGCGCCCGGTCTCCCGGCGGGAGGTGCTGTCCGAACTGCTCTTCCCCGGCCTGGTCGCCCAGTTGGAGCAGCACCGGGAGGAGTTCAGCGACACCAGCGTCATCGACACGCCGACTTTTTTCTGGGGGCTGCGCCCCGGTGAGGAGACGTCGGTGGAGATCGAGCCGGGTAAGCGGCTGATCATCAAGCTGATCAGCGTGGGCGACCTGCGGCCCGACGGGACCCGGGACGTGGTCTTTGAGCTGAACGGCCAGGGGCGTGAAGTCCGGGTGCCTGACAATCATGCTGGCGCCACCGGCGCCAAGCGGCCCAAGGTAACCAAGGGCGACCCGAACCAGCTGCCGGCCTCGATGCCGGGCAAGGTGCTGAAGGTCCTGGTCGGCCCGGGCGACAAGGTGACCCGTGGCATGCAGTTGGTCGTCACCGAAGCGATGAAGATGGAGACCGTGCTGGCGGCGCCCCGGGAGGGCGTCATCAGCGAGGTGGCCGTTAAGGTCGGCGACGCGGTGGAGACCGGCGACCTGCTCATTTTGCTGGAAGCCGGAAAGGAATCGAACTCCTAGCGTTTTTCCACGTAATAGATATTAGACGTGGAATCGTTAGGAGTGAAACAAGACATGCTCGATACAGTGCCGTATACCCTGGAGGAGTTGATCCGTGAGCGGCGGGAGGGGGCTGTGCGTGCCATTGTCCGGGCTGTGGGCTATGCCCTGGCCCGGGGGCGCACGGCGGAGGATGTCGGGCGTTTCCTGTTCGATTCGTACCGGCTGAGCGGGGAGTTTCAGCGTCGGCTCAAGGTGAACGGTTCCGGCAACGTACGGGCCTTGGCAGGCTGGCATCTGATGAGCCGGTGGGGCTGGTGCGAGGACGTGACCGTGCGGAGCGATGCGGCCACGCTGCGGGTGGAGTCCGGCTCCATGCTCCAGGGCCAGGCCGATGTGATGGGCTTTCACGGTGTCGCCCGGCTTGATATGGAAGCGTGCATGGAGTCCTTCTGGCGCCTGTCCGGGCGGGAGCTTGGGCTGGACGTGACCTACACCATCGGCGATGAGCAGGACTGGGCGATCATCCGCCTGACAGGCGGGAGCGAGGAATCCATCGTGGAAGTGCCCTCCTTCTCAGCCGAGGACCTGGCGGCCCATCGCCGCATCGCCCTAGCCACGGGGATCACATCTTCGATCGGGTACGCCAAGTACGTGGGTGAGGAGCCGGAGGAGTTCGGCCACTTCTTCTACGAAGTGTGGGAGAAGAGCGGACACTACGACCGGCTGCGGGAGCAGTGGGGCTACGGCAACGCGCTGGCCTACGCGCAGAACATGGCCCGTGGGCGCCAGCTGCTCTACAAGCGCACAGATATGACCGAAGACCTGGATGGGTACGCAATTACCTCTCCCAGTTGGGCCACGGAGATTCCCCAGATCATGGGGACCTTCGGCTGCCTGCCCGACGACGTCTACCGGTACTACCTGGGCGGCGGCGTGCCGGCCTGTCATCGGCTCGGTCTACAGTATGCAGACCAGTCTGACGACCGGATCCATCGGGTCTGGATACGGTCCCGGTAGGGTAAGAACCCCATGCCATCGGTGTGCCACAGCGTGCTATACTTCTCCTCAAAGGAGAGGTGCGCTGTGGCCTTTAATTTTCTTCCCCGTGATGAACAGTACTTTGTACTATTTGAGGATGCAGCGCGCAACATCACCGAAGGTGCGCTGGTGCTCCAGGACCTGGTTCGCAACTTTACCGATGTGGAAGCGAAAGCTGACCGTATCCGGGCCATCGAGCAGGCCGGCGATGAACTGACGTTCCGCGTCATTTCAAGGCTGGGCAAGTCGTTTGTGACGCCCATCGAGCGGGAAGATATCTTCGCCATCGCCCGCCATCTGGATGATGTGGTGGACTTTATTGATGCCTCGGCTGCGCGCCTCTCGTCGTACGCGATCGAGAAGCCCACGCCGGCGGCGGGGGAGTTTGCCGACTTGATTCTGCGCGCCGCGCAGGACCTGGAACGGCTGATGGCGCTGCTTCACCGGAAGGACATCGACCAGATTCGTGAACCGAAGATGGCGATTAACCGGGTGGAAAGCGAGGCTGACAAGCTGCTGCGCCGTGTGGTGGCCGAGTTGTTCACCAGCGGTGTGGATGCGCTGACGGTGATTAAGTGGAAAGAGATTTACGAGACGCTCGAAGAGGTGACCGACCGGCTCGAGGCGCTCGCGAACCTGGTGGAAGGGATTATCGTAAAGAATACCTAGACATCTCTTCGGGCGGGCGCCAGGGTGGGCGCCCGCCTTTTTCATGCCCGAACTTTGCATCTATCCAAAGCCACGCAGTTGTGGGCTTGCAAAAGGTAGCGGGTTATAGTAGTATTAGTTCTCGCCGGTGGTTGTTTCTGAAGCCGGAATAACAGCATAGCATGCGCGGTTAGCTCAGCTGGGAGAGCACATGATTGACGTTCATGAGGTCACTGGTTCGATCCCAGTACCGCGCACCAAGCGGCAGTAATCGTCGGCCGCCTGTCACTTCACTTGACAGTGTTCAGGTGAGCGGCGGTCGAGGATTACAGAGCGCAGAGTTTGCAGATGTGGCGGAATTGGCAGACGCGCACGGCTCAGGACCGTGTCGGGTAATCACCCCCGGTGGGAGTTCGAGTCTCCCCATCTGCACCAAGCGGTTATGGAGCACAAGGGCTCCATAGCCCCCTTGCGAGGGTAGCTCAGTCGGCTAGAGCACTCGGCTGATAACCGAGAGGTCCCGGGTTCGAATCCCGGCCCTCGCACCAAGCGGCAGTAATCGTCAGCCGCCTATCACCACAGCTTGATCTGTTCAAGTTGATAGGCGGGTGAGGATTACAGAGCGCAGAGTTTCTCATCGCGGAGTGGAGCAGTCCGGTAGCTCGTCGGGCTCATAACCCGAAGGTCGCAGGTTCAAATCCTGCCTCCGCAACCAGTGTTGCGCCCAAACGGGCGCATGCTGGCCCCATCGTCTAGGGGCCTAGGACGGCGCCCTCTCACGGCGCAAACTGGGGTTCGAATCCCCATGGGGTCACCAGTTCGCATCGACTTGTTCGATGCGTGCGACAGTGGGTTCTGAAGGAACCCACGAAAGCACATGGTGGGTTGGCGAAGTGGTAACGCGGCGGTCTGCAAAACCGTTATCCGTGGGTTCAAATCCCACACCCACCTCCAGTTGTTCCGGAACCTCAAACCTTGAAAACTAGACAGTGTAGCGAGCAAGAAAGCTAAGCGAACGTACGAACAAAGCAGAGCCGCAAACTTTTCT
>Ga0196970_1000915_pt1 | contig 25423 bp, 26 predicted proteins | sample S1v_513CmetaG_FD_148672 | JGI IMG/M metagenome (GOLD analysis project Ga0196970, IMG submission 148672) | Soil microbial communities from Anza Borrego desert, Southern California, United States - S1+v_5-13C | ecosystem: Environmental > Terrestrial > Soil > Desert | place: USA: California... | reverse complement strand
ACTCCGTCACGTGGCGTTCGTCTGACACGAATGTGGCAACGATCAGCAGTTCCGGCATTGCGACTGCACAAACCGTGACGTCAACCGTTACGACGAACATAACGGCGACTTCCGGGAATGTGACCAGCAATGCGGCAGTGCTGACTGTGAATCCCTGAAGAATCAGCTGCGCTTTTTTTCTGAACCTCTCAAGTTTCGTGCTTCGATGCCGATTGTTGAGGCAGCGGGTCTCCCATCAGGAGGCGTTGGAGTTGGGCAGAAGGCGCAGTCAGCGAGTTCCTTTCGAATCGTCGGTGAGAATCTACGGCACGGATTCAGACGGCAGGGCTTTCACCCGCCTCGCATCCACTGTCAACCTGAGTGCGACTGGCGTTCGTGTCTCCGGCATTCACGTTCGGTTGAGCGTCGGAGATGTCCTGGGGGTTCAGTCCCGTGCGGAGAAGGCGCGCTACGAGGTCGTGTGGATCGGCAGCCTCGCCTCTGTCAGGGCGGGTGAACTGGGCCTGCGGTGCCTTGAGCCCCAGAAGTGGATTTGGAAGGTGAATCCGCCAGGAGTTGCGGAGGACAACTACGAACCTCCACCGAAAAGAAACGATCGCAGGCGGAGTCCCCGTTTTTCCTGCGACTTTGGTGTAGAGGTCAGGACGAGCCCTGATGTTGCGGGCGCCTACGCCCGGTGTACAGACATTAGCAGCGGTGGCTGTTACGTGGAAACCTGGTCGCCGCAACCAGTTGGCGCAGTTCTGACACTCATCGCGAGGGTTCGCAACGGAGAGTTGCGAGCAGTGGCGACGGTGCGCGCGATGCATCCGGCGTTCGGCATGGGCTTGCAGTTCCTTCGAGTTGAGGACCCGGAACTGCTTAAGAAGCTGCTTGATGAGGTCTCTCGCGTTACGGCACCCAGAGTCGCAAGCGACTCTACCCTACAGTCACAAACCGAAGCACTGCTGTCAGACAACAACGCGGTTCCCGGTCAACTTCTCCATGCAGAACCTGGTAGCGGGATGTTGAACGCGAAAGAAGAGGAGCAGCCCTGCCGCGTACTAGTCGCGGAGGACAGTCGATTTTTGCGGAATGCATACGGCCACTTTCTTGCAAAATCCGGCTTCAAGGTGATGCTGGCAGCCGATGGCGAGGCGATGCTACGCATGGCTGTATCGGAACTGCCCGACGTGATCGTATTGGATCTGCTCATGCCCAGAATGGGCGGCGTAGATGCGCTGAAACTGCTGAAACATGATCCGGCAACTTCGGAGATTCCGGTGGTTGTCATAAGCGGACTTTCGCAGAGTAATGAACAGAAGCTGATTTCGGCCGGAGCACACTGCTACTTCGAGAAGATGCACGCCGGGCCGGAGTCCCTTCCCAACATCATCAGACGCGCGCTTGGCTCGATGCAGCCGCGAGGGGCCGCGTCGTCATCACGGCATGAGGTAATGTGAGCCTAGGAGATGGTCACCCGATCTAACTGAACGCCGAACTTAAGACGTGTTGTCGACCTAGGCTGCGTGCGCGTCCGCCGAAACACGTCGCTGGGACTCCGCAGCTGGAAGGAAGATGGAAAACACGGATCCAGTCCTAGAGCCTTTTTGGGTGCTGCGGACGCGAATGGTTCCGCCGTGCTTCTCAACTATCTCTCGAGTGACCCATAACCCCAACCCGGTACCTATATCTTTCTTTGTCGAGAAGAACGGTTCGAAGATGCGGGCGAGAGTTTTGCAGTCGATGCCAGCACCATTGTCTGCAACGATGATACGAACACCTGGAGCATTGGAATTGCTTCGGTGTCGAGTTTCGTAAGCGTGTACCCTGACGCGTCCATCGCTCGGGCAAGCGTCAAGCGCATTCGAGATGAGATTGGCGAGAACTTGGCGAATCTCACCCTGCGCCGCTTTGACCGTTATTTCAGGTTCGCACTCAACCGTTATCTGAACGCCGCGTCTTTGTGCCCTGCGGGAGTAAAGTCGGACTGCGGTCTGGATCACATCACAGAGCGCGAAACTTACAGGCGATGAGCCATCTCGATAGAAACCCAGAGTTTGTCGCGCGATTTCAGACACCCTTGCGAGTTCCTGATCCGCTAAAGCCAGATACTCCAGGACGGGGTGCCCGGGTTCAACTCCTCGCTGAGCCAGGTATAGCAGGTTGATCACTGCTTCGAGCGGGTTATTGATTTCGTGGGCGATGGTTGCAGCCAATCGACCAGCTGCGGCGAGCTTCTCGGACCTGAGTAGAGCCTGTTGAGCGACTTTAGCGTCGTGAACGTCGGTGGACGACCCGAACCACTTCGTTATCAGGCCCCTGCTGTCACGAAGCGGGACGGCCCTAGACAGATGCCAGCGATACTCTCCGTCACCTTTGCGATGCAACCGGCACTCTACTTCGTAGGGCTCGCCGGTTGCAATGGATCTTGACCACTGTTCTACACACTTTGGAAGGTCGTCAGCATGCAAAGCGGCCTGCCAACCATGCCCTCGAGTCTGATCGAGAGTGAAACCTGTGTAGTCGAACCAGCGCCGGTTGTAATAGTCATGCAAACCGTCTGGACGCGCAGTCCATACGATTTGCGGGATGAACTCCGCGAGAAATCGAAACTTGCTCTCGCTTTGTTCCAGTGCTAACTGCGCCGCAGCCTTCGCTTGTATCTCGCGTCCAAGCTGGCTAATTTTCTCGTTCAGCACAAGGAACCGATTCAATGTTTGTTCCTTGGGAGTCACTTTCAGGACGATGAGGCGTCCCTTTGGCCTTGAGTCCGGCTGAACGAGGCGGCCCTCGCAGCGAGTAGGGACAGGCTTACTGTCCACGGACCAGTTGAGAACTCCTATAGTTGGACTGGCACTGCGTGAACAGAGTCGAAGGTAGTGTCCTACGTTAGTGGGAGCATCGGTTAAACACTGCTGAATGTTCTTGCCGACGAGTTCTTCAGAGCCAGTATCGAGTAAGATCGAAGCCGCTCGGTTCGCGCCCATGATCGTCCCGTCGGGCGAGAGAAGCAACAACGCGTCAGAGACCACATCTCCGATTTGCTCGAAAGAGAATCGCATCAGCTATTCGGTCCGAAAGTACTCTCGTCCACCGGCCGTTTTTGCCTCCTGCGTCGGCTTAAGATAGACGACCACGCGACAACCACTCGATCCGCCTGCGATAGTCTCTTGTAGCTCAACTTTCGCATAGCCCAAGTTCTCCGCAGCGATTGCTCCAAAAACGTTCGACGTCATCATGCACATCGAAGGCCGTCCGACAACCTTGTCACCGAAGGGACAGGCACGGTTCCCAAGTACGATGTGCTCTTCGCTCTCCTCAATGATGTAAAAGTCGCCTTGTATGCGACGCTTCAGATCCAGCAGCACCTCGGCGACTTGACATCGATCCAAGCGATTCACCTGGAGCGCGGTCCGGTACTTCATGTTGATCTCATCGCCAATTCTCTGCCCAACAACACTGATAAATCCCGAAGCCTCTTCGAGACCAACAACATCTTGCAAAGTGCCTGAAAGTTCGCGTATCAACGTTCGCAAGAACAGGTCCCGCTCCAGTTCGAGGCGCGTGTTTGCTATCGCGGTCGATGCTTCCTGAGACGTGTTACGTTCAGACATGGTGAGCTCTGGCCGCATACTGCGGCTTTCTCGAACCCGATGGGATGTTCGCGAGGGCTCAAGGATTAGCTGTTTTGATTGCCCCTTGGGGTACGAAGTTGCACCGAAAGCGCGGCAGCATACCATCCTCACAGACGCTATTCGGCGCGCGCAGCTCGGTGCAACTCACCCTCTAGAGCCTAGTGTGGAACGCCGATATTGACGTTCTGCTGGACGCGATAAAGATTGCCGTCCGTGTCCCACGCCTGGAACGTCAGGATATGAGTGCCCCTAGCCTCTGTAGTCGTGGACTGGTAAAGCGTGGGTCCATTTGATTCAGCGATTAACCTCGCGTCCAAGTACACCTTGATTGCGGTGATCGGCTTGGGATTGTTGAGGATCTGCGCCTTCACGGTGAAGGATGCCCCGACAAACTCATCTGGCATGGGGCCCTCCACGACAAAACCTGGCGAGCAGGGGTTGTTCCCTTTTGGAGGACAGCTATGGGCGTCGTATGTCGATCTCACCGTCTTGGTTGAAGCGAAACGGTGACCGGTGGAGTCGTACGCGACGACGGTGATTCGGTGTGTGCCGGGACCGCTTGGAAATACCCCGGTGCTCAGGTAGTGGTAGCCCTGCTGGCCCGTCTGCAACTTTCCATCAACGTACACCTGCATCGCCGTGATCCTGGTGTGGCCTTTTGCAGTCGCGGAGACTGGGATGCCGCTTTGCTGCAGGCTATTCGCGGGTGGGACGCAGAAATTGATGCCCGGTGACGCTGGCACACTGCACAGCAGAGGATAACCATATCCCACAACCGTGAAGCTGATCTTCGACTGAAGCAGGTTGCCACTGGTGTCCCACGCGTTGACGACGAGGTTATGGAATCCGTTGCGGAGTGCTCCGTCGTAAAGGACAACCCCGGTCTGGTACGGCTCCCCCTCGAACATTTTCTTGCCGTTGTCGTAGATGATGAACTTGTAAATAGCGCCTGAGCGCGGCGTTGAATTCACCTGAATGGCGGGCAAGTAGGCGACCGTGGAGTTTGCAGTGGGCGCACAGATCCGTACACCTGGAGTCGAAGGGGCACTACACTGAGCAAGTACTTTCCGTGGAATACAAACGACAGAGGCAACTAGTACCAGGAGCATGCACAACATCCGGAACATGGGACACCGTCCTTTAACGTGCTAATCAGGACCGTCGCAATCCGGCAGCCACATGCCATCCGTCGTTCCCTCTCTAAATATTTGAGAAGAAACACAGTGACTGTGTAAATCAGTGCACAATTGCGGCACTTACTTGCAGTAATGAAGATTCCAAGTAGCTCCTGCCTCTTACTGCGGTGAAAAAACGGGGATGGGGTAGAGGTGTGAGAGCGGCTGGCAAGCAGCCGCTCCCTTTCGGGCTGGCCTGATCGATCGACTAAACGTTGGCCTTGTGATGGCACTCGGTGCACTTTGTTGGCGCCTTGCTGCTCGCAGTCACTCCCTTTTTGTGACAGTCGATGCAAAGTCCCGAAGTGGACGTCGGGTTGTGAAAGGCCGCTTGATACCTGGTCTTCATAGGCGGCGTCGCCGTTTTGGTGTGGCAGTCTGCGCAAAGCTGGACCGCCGCTTTAGAGGGCTTTTCGGGCTTCGAAACATGGTGGCAAACGTCGCACTTGATGTTGCGATCTTTCGCGTGCGCGTTGTGCAGGAACTTCACCCCGCCCATTGGCCCGCCCTTCATCATGATGACATCGCTCGGTGCCTTCGCTTGTGCGAATGCGGTGGATGCGACGGCTGCAACAATCATGCAAAGCAAAACTGCGAAAACTAGATGAGACTTTCTCATACCGCTCTCCTCGCCGGATATTTGTTTCCTGTCTTCATCGATACCTGCACCGTTCAAAGCAGGCCCGACGTTGTCCACTACTGGCCTTTTAGGCAAGCTGATTATGCAGCAGCATGCCTATATTAGGAACCCAGGTATTTACAACATGTTCCTGTTCATCGGAAGGAATACGAGGATGCCCTGTTCTGGACAAAACTCCTCTGGCGTTTCACACATCCGAATGCCGTGTCGCCATTGAGTTCAGTTCGCAGACCAGGTGCGGCGAGCCCGCATGGCTGGTAGAGTATCCGTCTTATGGATCCCGCTGATCTGATTGCGGTGATTGGTGGCGGACCGGCCGGTGCCCTTGCGGCCGAGATTCTCGCGCGTCACGGCAAGAAGGTAGTTGTATTCGATGAGAAGCTCGCATGGGAAAAGCCTTGCGGCGGCGGGATTACGCAAAAAGCGCTCAATCAGTATGAGTTTCTAAAAGACGCTGCGATCGAGCGGAACATGGTGGGCACCTGCGAGTTCATCAGCCCCGCCGGACGCCGCACTACCGTTCCGCTGAATCAGCCGATAGCAATCTTTTCGAGACGGGTGCTGAATGGCATGCTCCTGGAGCGCGCTCGCGCGGCGGGCGCCGAACTCCGTTGTGAGCGCGTCGTGAATATCGCAGGCTCCGGCGGCAATTTTTCGGTTCGAACTCCCAGCACATCTTTACAAGCGGCTTTTGTCGTGATCGCCGCCGGAGCGCGAAACCCGTTCCGCGCACAATTCTACGAACCGTTTGCGGCTTCCGACCTGATGGCCACGGTCGGTTACTACATTCCCGGCAGTAGTTCCTCTTTGCAGGTTCGCTTTGTCAAGGGCCTCGACGGCTACATCTGGACCTTTCCTCGCCGCGACCACTATTCGGCGGGTATCTGCGGGAGAATGACCGAAGTCCCGACTTCTGAGCTACGCCGCCATCTTGAAAGGTTTTTGGCAGAGGAAAAGCTGCCTCTCGATGAGGCCAGAATATACGCGCACGTGTTGCCAGCACCTCGCGCTTCGACCCTGCGGAGCATTCAACCGGTCGGCGATGGCTGGGCAATGATCGGCGATGCTGCCGGCTACGTTGACCCGATCACCGGTGAAGGCTTGTATTACGCGCTCCGCTCCGCCGATCTGCTCGCACAGGCATTGCTCGCCGACCGACCTGAGAGTTATCGCGACCTCGTGGAGCGCGACTTCTTACCCGAACTGATCGAAGGCGCCCAGTACGCAGAGCGCTTTTATCACGGAACCTTTCTGGGTGAGCATATCCTCGAGCGCATCGTGCAGTTCGCTGAGGAGAGTGAAAGATTTCGACTGCTGCTATGCGATCTTTTCTCCGGAGCGCAAGGCTACATTGGTCTCCGCGCCCGCGCATCCCGCACGCTCCCGCGCATGCTGCGGGAGTTCGTCATCAGCGTGGGGGGAAGGTACTCATTCAAGAGTGCCTAGGGAAAAGTCTCCGGCGCACCCGAACGGGTCGCGAAAGACAAAGCCCCGGGGATGTCCGGGGCTTCGGTTAGTCCAATTGGATGAGCTAAATTCAGCGCTTTGTCGCCGTACTTAGTTGCACCAGATCCGTCTTCTCGATTCCGTGCACCTGCTTGTTGTACTCGTCGATCTTGCCTGAGTAGTTCATCGAGCAAAACTTCGGTCCACACATGGAGCAGAAGTGGGCTTCCTTGTACTGCTCGTCGGGCAGCGTTTCGTCGTGCATGGCGCGAGCCGTTTCCGGATCGAGCGAAAGCTCAAACTGCTTCTCCCAATCGAACTTATACCGAGCATCGCTCAGAGCGTTATCGCGATCCTGCGCGCCTGGGCGATGGCGCGCCACGTCGGCCGCATGCGCCGCGATTTTGTAGGCTATGATGCCGTCCTTCACGTCTTTTTCGTTCGGTAGGCCGAGGTGTTCTTTCGGCGTCACGTAGCAGAGCATTGAGGCTCCGTACCAGCCGATCATGGCTGCACCGATTGCAGAAGTGATGTGATCGTAGCCGGGGGCGATATCCGTTACCAGCGGTCCAAGCGTGTAGAACGGGGCTCCGAAGCACCACTCGACTTCCTTGTCCACCTGCTCCTTGATCTTGTCGAGCGGGACGTGACCCGGACCCTCGATCATAGTTTGCACGTCGTATTTCCATGCGCGGGCGGTCAGTTCACCCAGTGTCCGCAATTCCGCGAACTGCGCTTCATCACTGGCGTCGGCGATCGAGCCGGGGCGCAGGCCGTCGCCCAGGGAGAACGATACGTCGTATTTCTGGAAGATCTTGCAGATGTCGTCGAAGCGCTCGTACAGGAAATTCTGCTTGCGGTGGTGCGCCATCCACTGGGCCATGATGGCTCCGCCGCGGCTCACGATTCCGGTGACGCGCTTGGAGACCAAAGGCAGATACTGGATCAGTACGCCGGCATGAATCGTCATGTAGTCCACGCCCTGCGCTGCCTGTTCCTCGATCACTTCAAGCATCAAGTCGGCAGTCAGGTCTTCCAGTCGGCGAACTCGCGCTATCGCCTCGTAAATCGGCACGGTGCCCACGGGCACGGGTGAGTGCCTAAGGATTGCCTCTCGGATCTGGTGAATATCGCCACCCGTGGAGAGATCCATGACGGTGTCGGCGCCGTAGTGGACCGCGGTGTGCAGCTTCTTCAGTTCCTCATCGACATTCGAGGTTACGGCAGAATTGCCGATGTTGGCGTTGATCTTACATTTCGACGCCACGCCGATGGCCATGGGTTCCAGTTCAGGATGGTTGATGTTGGCCGGGATGATCATGCGTCCGGCAGCAACTTCGTCGCGCACCAACTCGGGCGTGATCCTCTCGCGCTGTGCGACGTACGTCATCTCATCGGTGATGACGCCCTTGCGCGCATAGTGCATCTGCGAAAAATTGCTATCGGAGCTTCTGGCAGCCTCTGCCCGTCGCCTGTCTATCCACTCTGCGCGGGGTTTCTGGATCCAGCTGCTCGCCCCTGTGCCGTTTCCAGCACCGTTCTTTCCATTCTTGGGGTCCATGACTTGTACCTTCCCGTGATCGAAAACAATGATTATACCCTCGCCAGGTCAGCCGCAATCCGCATGAAAACACTGCAACTCTGACGTTGTTCTCGCATCACAAGATGTTGCGGCAACTTGACCGGGGTTAACGCCCCACTTTAGAGTCTCCGCAAGGTCTTCTGCCGGCTGCAAATCGCGTCGCGGCGGCACGATGTGGGGAAATCCGAATGTCCGATTCCAGAAGCAAGTATCTACGCTTCGGCGTTGCCATTGCCATCATTGTCGTGTCTCTCGGTTACCTCGCCTGGACCGGCGTGCAGGAGAGCAAGAGCTATTACGTAACGATCCAGGAGTTGCAAAAGATGGACAACAGCCGCTACACGAAGCGGCTGCGTGTTGCCGGGAACGTTGTGCCGGGAACTATCAAGCGCACGGGCACGCGCGTGGAGTTTCAACTGAAGGAAAACGAACTCACGCTGCCCATCGTTTACATCGGCACGGAAGCTCCACCAGATACGTTTAAGGACGATTCCCAGGCGCTTGCGGAAGGCCAGTTCGGGCGTGACGGGGTATTCCATGCCAAGCAATTGCAGGCCAAGTGCGCCTCCAAATACGCGCCGAAACAGGAAGGCGCACCAGACGGGACGCCTTCACAAAAGCCTGCAACCGAACCCAGCGTCCCCGCCGTGGAAAAGGCACAGGCGAAGACCTCAGCGATGCCCAAGTGAGTCGCTACGAACTGCTGAACGAGAAAACCAATCCGGCTGACATTGCGTTCGATTCGGCTGGCGCACCCGACCCCGGGCACGCCACATATGCTACGCCCGCAATTACTCTCGATTCGGTCACAAGGCATTTCGGTCGATTTGCCGCATTGCGAGGGGTAAGCGCGAATTTCAGCAGCGGTCGGCTCTACACCGTCTTGGGCGACAACGGCGCTGGAAAATCCACTCTCCTCCGTATCATTGCGGGCCTTCTTCAACCGACGCGCGGCAGAGTCGAAGTTCTCGGAACGACGAATCTGAAATCTGTTCGTCCGTGGATCGGATACATGGGGCATGCTTCCCTTCTCTACGACGAACTGGACGCGATGGAGAACCTTCGCTACTTCGCCGGCCTTTACGGAATCTTGGGCAACGATGGGCTTTGTGCGCGCGCGATGACCACCGTTGGTCTCGAGCCAGCGCTCAAACGACGCGTGGGGCAGTACTCACAGGGCATGCGCCAGCGGCTTTCGCTCGCCCGCGCAGTGCTGCACGATCCGAAACTTCTGCTGCTCGACGAACCTTTCTCAAACGTGGATGTAGCGTCCGCACACGAGATGGTTCGCCTGCTCGGCGCAATGCGAGATAACGGCAAGACCGTTTTTCTCGTCACGCACCAGCCATCTTTGCTCGAGGGAACAGCGGACGAATTCATTCATATGACGGCGGGCCGAATCGACCAGCGTGATACACGAGACCGTTCGGGCGATCCGCAGACAGGCATGGATCCACGGCCTAGAACCGAGGCGCGCCGATGAGCACGCTCAGCGCGGTTCTCCGCTCCACACTGGCCAAAGACCTGCGCATGGAATGGCGCTCGAAGGACGCGATCAATTCCATGCTGTTCTTTGCGTTGCTGGTCGTCGTCATTTTCAGTTTTTCGTTCAGTCCTACGGCAGAAGAGTCGCGACAGATCGCAGGCGGTCTTATCTGGGTAGCGTTTCTGTTCGCCGCCGTTGTAGCGTTGAACCAGACGTGGGCGCGCGAGCTGCGAAATCAGGTACTTGATGCTTACCGGGTATCTCCCGCACCGGCCAATTCGTTGTTCCTTGCCAAGGCAATTGGGAACTTCATCTTTGTTGGCGTGCTGGAAGTCCTGATGGCACCGCTCTTTGTTGTCTTCTACAACCTGCGTCCGGTCGGGCCGGCGTGGCAACTTGGGCTGGTGGGCGCACTGGCGACGTGGGCGCTAGTGGTGAACGGCACGTTTTTCGCCGCAATGTCGATTCGCACACGCAGCCGCGAGGTCATGCTGCCGCTGATTCTGTTTCCAATTTCGATTCCTGCGTTGCTGGCCATGGTCGAATCGACGACGGCCATCCTGACGGGCGATGCGTCACCCGTCTTCTGGATCAATCTGCTCGCGGTCTATGACGTCGTGTTTACGACCGCGTGCCTTCTGCTGTTTGAGACGGTGTTGAACGCCGAATAGCTATGCGTACGAAACTTACGATTCTTGGTCTGATAGCGCTCGCTCTGCTCAGTTATGGGCTTTACCAGGCACTTGTCGCTGCTCCGACCGAGCAGACCATGGGCGATGTACAGCGTATCTTCTACTACCACGTGCCGTCGGCATGGACGGCATTCCTGCTGTTCTTCTGCAACTTCATTGCTTCGGCCATCTATCTGCTAAACCGCAGCCAACGATCTGATGCGTTCGCGCTGGCTACCGCCGAGGTCGGAGTCGTCTTCTGCACGGTGGTGCTGGTGACCGGGCCGATCTGGGCGAAGCCCGTATGGGGCATCTGGTGGACTTGGGACGCACGACTGACAACCACCCTGATTTTGTGGTTGATCTACGTCAGCTATCTGATGTTGCGCCGCTACTCGAGCGGAGGACAGACGCCGGTGCTCGCGGCAGCGCTCGCCATCTTCGGCTTCATTGACGTACCGATCGTCTATTTCTCAATACGATATTTTCGGACGCAGCACCCGCAACCGGTGATTGCCGGTGCTGAAGGCTCCGGTATCGATCCGCTGATGATGAAAGCGCTGATGATTAACTGGCTAGCTTTCATCGTGTTCGGAGCCATCGTGGTCTGGCTACGTTACAAGCTCGAACGAGCGCGCCAGCAGGTTGAGGAAGCACACGCCTTGCGGGAAGAACAATCATTGGAACAACCACGGGTCGACAAGCCAGCAGTCGATGCAAGAGCTTCCTGATCACGAGGAAAACATGAAGTTTCTATACGCCGCTTACGCCGCCACATGGATCATCCACATCGTTTATCTCGTCTATCTCAGCCGCGGTTATGCGAGGGTACGAGAAGAAGCCCGTGAGTTGCAGCAGGGACGTTCACGCTCGACTGACTAGCTAGAGAGAAGTCAGAGTCCGGCTTGGGATTGCGACGTTTTACACTGTTTCCATGAAGCCCGAGACCAGCGCGACGCTTAAGGTGATTGCGGTCGGCTGTTTCATCATTTTCTTAGTGTTTCTTGGACTTTCCGCGCCTTTCTACCTCCGGCAGCGGAGCATCTTGAAGAACTGGCCGACAACGCAGGCTAAGGTTGAGTCGGCGGATATCACTACTGTCCAAAGCAATCGCGGCAGGCAGCACGTCGCCCGCTTCCTTGTGATGTATAAAGTCGGCGACAGGGTGATCACGACGTTGGTTAAATCAGACCACGCGGACAGAAATCGGGGTCGCGCTGAGGAATGGCTGAGGCGATTCAGTCCGGGGAGCACAGTCACGATTGCCTACAACCCCGAACAACCGGACCTGGTTCGCCTCGATCCCGGCTACAATCGCTACTTTTTCGCAGTCCCGTTGTTCATCACGAAAGTTGGTCTGCTTTTTGCCGCGGTAGCTCTCGTTTTGTTCTGGATCGCTCGCCGCGCCGACGCTCCTTACAGGCAGGCGTCGCCACAAGGACTTGCGGGCTCCAACTAGCCTGTATGCGTGGGTCAGCGTGGGCTGTGGGAACTCCCAAAGCCCGTGCCTGACTCATCCTTCGCGCAACTTCCGGAAGACCATTTGATCGCTGACAAGGAAGTTGACCAGCGAACACGTGCCGATAGCGATCATGTTGGCGAGAATGTAGTGAACCTCGAAGTGCTCCACCAACATTCGCATGAGCAGCAGGTTACCGAGGATCGAGATTAACCCTGTACTGAGATTGAACCTCGCCAAGCGTGAAAACATGTCGCGACGCGATCCGGTGCACCGTTCGGTCCAAGTGAACCGCTCATGCCACAAGAAATTGTGAAGAACCGCTGTTTCAACGGCGACTGCCGTTGCCAGCAGATAATGAAGCCCGAGGGCGCTCTTTAGAATGCTAAGCGCGACCAGTTGGACGACGATGCCTATCGCGCCAACGAAGTTGAACTTGAACCACCGCACCACGGTTGTTTCCCAGCTATCGAAAGCGAACCGTGAACTCACGGAAGGCGCTCCTCGCGGTAAAGTGTTCGTGTGTTCCTGACGAAGGATATCAACATAATCAGCAACATGCCAAGCGTTCCCACCACGCCGCCCACGTCGAACAAAAGATACCGGTTACCAAGTACCACCGGGTGGAACAGAACAACAACGTTGCCTATGGCGAGCAAGATGCGAAGTTCCGTTGGGCTCCACTTGAAGTGCGACAAGCGAAAAGATCCCAAAGTGTAGGTCGCCAGGTAGACCTCGATCGACAGCAAGAGGAACGCAATCAATAGCGCAACCGCGATGGTCGGGCTCATCAGCCCCGAAAAACCCAGGCCTCCGAACAAGACAGCGGTACCCAGAGAATCCGTTACGTGGTCCACGTAAAATCCGTACCGCGGTCGTAGCCGACTTCTCACACGGGCCAGAGTTCCATCGAGGCTATCGCCAAACCAATTCACGAACAGAAACAAAGTTGCGAGCAGAACGGCATACTTGTTCCAGCGAGCTAGCGCGTATGACACGCCGGTCAGAACCATTCCGAGCGATCCAATAATCGTAAGGTGATCGGAGTTGATCCATCGCGGCATTCGTTGCGCTATCCAAACGAGCGCTCGCTTCTCCCCTGACGCAAGCAGGCTCTCCTGCTTTCGCCTGGCATCTTTGAAATGTGAACCCGACTGCATGACTGCTTCGTAAGTGTCCATTCCTCGTCTCCTAAGCGGGGGTTTCGGCTGTCGAGGGCGAGAATGGATGACTCGGGACTTCGTAACAATGCAGCCGGGATAAAACGGGTGACGTGCCGAGGTAATCACGCAAAGCATTGAAAGTACGAGTTCAAGCGCGCATGATCACTCGGAAGTGCTGAAGGTGGGACCTTTCATTCGAATAGAGAAAGCGGTTGAGAGAACCCGGCCACGTCAGTCGAGGTCTGAAATCCGCTTAGGTTCTGTGCTCTGCTTGTCGAGGTCTGAAAAGCGCTTGAGTCCTGAATTGTGCAGGGAGGCTTCCTCGGGCGTGGGCGCGTTCCTCCTGAAGTGCCGAATTACCACCTCATCTTCTGCTAAATCGTCAGGTTCAGAAGAACGGGGCTGCCTTGACGCTTGCTTCGTGCTTCGTTTCCGCAGCTCGAGTTCATCTACCTTCTGAGCACCGGAAGCGTCGTTTGAGCCGCCAGGTGAACGGCCCGCCGAATCCCCAGAACTGAAGCGAGCAGCGGCAGGACGAACGGTGCCGGCTCCGGCAGGGACACTCGCTGTGGGTTCAGCTTCGTTGAGCCCGGGCAGCGTAACTCCGCCGAACGGAATCTCCTGCTGCAGCTCGGATTGATTGGTGATCGCAGCTGGGAGCGGCGACACCGGCCCGCGAGTGGCCAATCGCCACGCCAGCATCAGCAGTATCGCGAATACCGAGCCTACGATCACAGCGGCGCGCCATTCTTTGGCTCTCGCACGCCTCATTGGGCTGGCGGTGCCGGCAGACACAACGGGACGCCCGCTGGTCGCCTTTCGCCGGGCGATATGGGTCGGTTCGCCAAGGTTCCGATGCCCCTCTCCACTGGCTGACGCGGAAGGGCTGACAGGCTGATCTTTCCAGGCGGGATCCTGCGGGATAACCGTAGCCTCAACCTTCGCATTTATGGGGTTGATGAAAGGCACGCTGTCCTGAACCTCGGCAGGTTCGTGGATCAGGTCTACGCCTTCCTGCTGCGGGAGGTCATGGCCGGTTCCCGCCGCGTCGACCGCGAGGCTCCCGGCATGTAAAGGGGGCGGCTCATGGGCGAACTTCTGCCGATCGGAATCCGCTCTTTCGAGCGCGCTTATGCGTTCAGCCTCTTCAATCCGCAACCGTTCTGCTTGAGCAACCGCGCGTGCGGCTTGTTCCTGCCGCACGCGTTCGCGCTGCAGGCGCCGGGCCTCTCTCATGTTGGCCCGCTGTTCCCAGAGAGCCTTGGCGAGCAAATCCCTCTTGTTCTGCAAGCCGGCCGCAACACCGTTGACGGTGTCCTCAATGGTTGGCACAGCCATGGACTGCCGTGCGCTGACGGGCTCGGAATCGAGCTTTCGGTGCGAACCAAAGGATCCGGCCGCGATGTAAACGTCGGCGTCGGTGTCGTTTACTAAGCTGGCGGTGCGTGAAAGCGCCACATCGGGCCTGATCTTTTCCAGAACGATCTCAAGATCGACGGGACTAGAGCAGGTTTCGCTGGGAGAGACCGTCTGGACGATGAACCCGCGCGCTCGTAGTTGTTCCACCACTGGGAGGGCGTCTGCGGCGGAATGCGTGATGATTCGAGCAATCGGCATTCGCGAGTCCTTGCACGGTGAGTGCTCCAGTGCTTAGACGCATTTGGGGAAGGACGGGTGGCCAGAGTAGCGAGGCTGTTGAGTGCAGAATCAGTCCAAAGCAACGGACTTGCTTTCGGCGAAACGGGCCCCAATCACCGCTTGCGTTTTTCTTTCCAGATCCTCATAGGCAGCTTCAAGTTCGTCCTGGAGAACTTGGCGTTGACTTCCCGCAAGAGTTCGGTCGAGGAATTGCTCTAGAACGACGCAGTATTTATGCGCTTCCATAAAGCGCTGAATGGCCGACATCATGAAGAGACATTCTGCCAACCGCATCTGGCTTTGAAAATCCTCCGAAAGCCTTAGCCAGCACCGGGCGAATGCTCTAACTCTGTCCGCACAGCCGCCTTAACACGCAGTTTGGACTGCACCTATTGTGGTGCAACCGAGCGACGCCACTTGCCATGCAGCCAGATCAGGATCCCAATGCCGCACAGTTCCAGAGGTCCCTGCTGAAGCGGTAAGGTGTAAAGCGCGTCTGGATTACTGGTGACTCCATGTGCGGCCCAGATGATTCCGGCCGCGGCGATAAGGCTGCCGATGCGTTCTTCCGTGTGTATTCTCACGCGCGCAATGTATCACGGCATTTCGAACGGAGGCAGATGACCGAAGGAGATGCCCAAGAAGACGTTGAACGAGAGTCACGCCGCTGACGCGCGCGACTTCGCTGCTTCCGACAAAGTTATTTCCGCTCAAGGACCCGCTTGACGGCTTTCACGATGTGCCGAGATGTAAGACCGTACTTTTCCAGCAGTTCGTCAGGCGTGGCGGATTCGGCATACGTATCCGCGATTCCGACGAACTCCATGGGAACGGGGTGAAGATTGGCGACGGCACGCGCGACGACCGAGCCAAGCCCGCCGTCCAGCACATGCTCTTCTGCGGTTACGATCGCGCCACACTCGCGGGCGGCAGAATCGATCGCCTGCGAATCGAGTGGTTTTAACGTGTGCATGTCCAGCACACGAGCGCTGATGCCCTCCTGTTCTAGCTGCGATTTCGCGAGCAGGGCTTGGCCCACCTCGAGGCCGCAGGCAACGATCGCAACATCTTTGCCTTGGCCGTGAACTTTTGCTTTGCCTATCTCGAAATCGTCTTCGGCACTGTAGATAATCGGAACCTTTGGACGGCCTGTACGCATGTAGCATGGCCCTACGTGTTCTGCCATGCGATGGACAAGTGCCCGGGTACAGAACTCATCTGATGGAGACAGCACCACGAATCCGGGCAAGGCGCACATGAGAGCATAGTCCTCAATCGACATTTGGCTCGGGCCGTCCTCGCCTATCGAGATGCCACCGTGTGAACCGACAAATTTTGCATTCACATGCGGGTACGCGATGGACATTCGCAACTGATCGTATCCCTTGTCGCAAAGGAAGACGGCAAAAGACGAGGCAAATGGAATCTTTCCGCTAAGTGCCAGACCGCCAGCTATACCGACCATGTTCGCTTCAGCGATACCGACAGTGAAGAACCTGTCAGGGAATTCCTTGCCGAACTTCACGCTGTAGGTCGATTTTGCAAGATCGGCGTCAAGCACGACGAGTTCCGGGTGCGTGCGACCAACTTCTGCAAGAGCTTGTCCGTAGGCTTCGCGGGTGGCCATCCCGAGCTTGTATTCGAACTTGGTGTTTACGTCGGTTTTCAAGGGATCCTCCGGATCACGCCAGCTACGCTTCGAGTTCTCGGACAGCCGCTTCCGCCTGGTCCTCTTTGGGGGCGGTGCCATGCCACTCGATTTTGTTTTCCATGAACGAGACGCCCTTACCCTTGATCGTCTTCGCGATGATGGCGGTCGGCTTACCTTCCTTGCCTGAGCGCGCCTCTTGTAAGGCTGGGATTATCTGCTTGAAATCGTGACCGTCGATCTGGAGAGCGTGCCAGTTGAATGCCTTGAACTTGTCGGCCAAGGGGGCAGGGTCGACGATATCCTTTACCCAGCCATCAAGCTGCTGCCGGTTGTAATCCACGATGAGGGTCAGGTTCGACAGCCTGTGATGTCCGGCGAACATCGCGGCTTCCCAGATTTGCCCTTCCTGGATTTCACCGTCCCCGGTCATGACGAAAGTTTGATAATCGCGGCCATCCAGGTTCGCAGCCATAGCCATTCCGATTCCTATCGAGAGTCCCTGACCTAGAGAACCGGTCGAGGCATCGAGTATCGGCATCATGCGTTTATCCGGGTGGCCCTGGAGTGGGGACCCAAGCTTGCGGAGGGTGCCGAGCAGCGCTTTGTCTATGTAGCCTGCTTCCGCAAGCACCGCGTAAAGACCGGGCGCGCCGTGCCCCTTCGAGAGGACAAAGCGATCACGATCGGGAGATTGCGGGTGCTTGGGGTCGTTGCGCATTACACGGAAGTACAGACCTATAAGCACGTCCACTTCGGAGAGAGACCCGCCGGGGTGCCCGCTTCCCGCTGCGCCGATCATCTTGACAATGTCGATGCGCATGCGCGTAGCCAATGTCTTAAGGTCGTCAGTGGAGTCGATCCCGGTAGCGGTCATGGTTCCGTTCGATGCTCTGACTGCGGTTTGAGGAGCAGTCCTGTCGAAGTACGATGGGTGGGGAGTCTCGACCAGAGGACGACCAGGGATGGGTCAGGATGCCGGGGACTGGACCGGCGCCGTAGGCGGACCGACTCTCTTCGCGGAAGCATTAGGCGCAACCAGCAGTCGCGCTTCGGCAGGGGTGGAGTCCTCGTTTGTCCACCGCTTCAGCATCGGTAATGCTTCGTTCGCCGACTTTTCACCGGCCGCGATCAGGTCAGAAGCCTTGTCAAAGCCGTCGTAGCTGAAGCCTTGTACATCAGGCTGAAGTATGAGGTCGGCCTGCGATTGCCAGATTTCGCACATGCGCTGTTGGGCGATTGAGAAGCACTGGCCAATTACGTCGAAGATATGCCGTGGCCCTTTCAGGTTCACCCAATGTGCGCTCAGGTACACGGCAACAACGCGTTCGGCACCGAGCTCCCGGACCGGCGCCGTCGGAACGGGGTGGGCCAACATACCGTCTATAAGCAGACGCCCATCGACATTCACGGGGAGAAACATCCCCGGATACGCGCAACTCGCTCGAACGGCGTCCACCAGCGATCCCGATTTCAGGACAACGGCTTCGCCAGTCGAGAAGTCGGTGGCGCTGACCGCCAACGGAATCCTAAGCTCCTCAAAGGTACGCACCTTCAGGAATTTCTCGAGGAAGCGCGCCATCCTGTCATTGCTGGCGAAACCGAAGCGGGAAACCGTCCACCGCGCAAAATCCCGGAAACGCACGAGATAGGCAATCTCTTCAAGTTCCTTTGCCGAGATTCCGCTACAGTACGCAGCCCCGATCAGCGAGCCAACGCTGGTTCCGGCAATGCAATCAATGGGAATTCGGTGCTCTTCGAGGACTTTGAGGACGCCGATGTGGGCTAAGCCACGTGCAAACCCGCCACCCAGTGCTAAACCGACGGCGGGGCGCTTGGGTGCCGGAGCGGCAGAGGAGGATCTCAGTCGCGCAAATTCACGGCCGAACGCGCGTACCGAACGAACGACTTGGGAAAGCTTGCTCAACCTGATTGGCCCGGATCCCAGAACCCGGCAAGATCCCAGAGGCCCTGTATATACGATGCCAAATTCCGCACCTTTGCTGACCTGGAACAAAAAACGGCTTTGCGTCTGGGGTGTTCCTCTGCTTCAATCGTCCTCTTAAGCACACATTGAGGGTCAACAGAGGTCTGGTTGATGGAACGTGAGTTTTCAGCGGGCGGGGTAGTGATCCACTACGCAGACGAGCGCTGGTGGGTGGCTGTAATCGAGCCGCGGCGCTCCAACCAGGAGAAGAAGAACTCAAAGCGCGTCCTGGCCCTCCCCAAGGGATTGATCGATCCGGGCGAAAAACCAGCCGATACTGCGGTGCGCGAAGTCCGCGAGGAAACCGGCATTCACGCTGACCTGGTTTCCAAACTGCACGACATCAAGTACGTCTATGTGCGTTCCTGGGGCGATAAACAGCGCGTTTTCAAGGTGGTTAGCTTCTTCCTGCTGCGCTATCGATCCGGCAAGATCGGCGACATAACACCGGAAATGCGAGTCGAGGTGGAGCAAGCTGAATGGGTGCCTCTCGAAGAGGCCGACAAGCGACTGAGCTACCCAGGTGAAAAGCAGGTAGCTCGTCTCGCCCGTGAATACGTTGCTACGAATCCACAGCCGATCCGTCAAGACAGTTTGTCTTGAATGGAACACCAGAGCGGACCGAATCACAGAAAGGCCGTCGGGTTCATCAAAGCAGTCCCAAAAAGGGAAAGAGATAAGTGCCCAATTGATAAGAAGTTTTTTCACAAAAAGTTATTGACGTGAGTAGTTGCACCACTTACCATCGAAACAACTTAATAAGGCGCACGTCGTTGCCATCCTCACCCCACATCTAATACGACGTGCGCCGCTTACTTTTTGGGCGCTTTTTCGGCTTTCAAAGTCATTCCTTTCAGCCTCACAGCTAACCGCAGGTAAGAAAATCCGCATCTCAGCAGAACGGTGCCCCTCGCTAAAAGCTGGCAGTTCCCTGCCTTTCAACAGCCACCTTCCTGAAGATCGAAAGCCATGAAACGTATCGATAAAGTGACAGTTCTAGGTGCCGGGACGATGGGCGCGCGCATTGCCGCGCACCTGGCCAACGCCGGGGTTTCGTCGTTTCTGCTGGATATGGTGCCGCCAGATGCCGACGGCGAGGCACGCAATCAGATTGCAAAGGCAGGCCTTGAAGCCGCCAGAAAGTCCAAACCGGCCGCTTTCTTCGAGCCCTCGTTAGCCAAGTTTGTGACGGTAGGAAACTTCGATGACCACCTCAACTTCGTCGCCGAATCCGACTGGGTGATCGAGGCCATAGTCGAGGACCTCGAGATCAAGCGCAACCTGCTGAAAAGGATCGAGTCGGTCCGCAAGCCGGGAGCTGTGGTTACGACGAACACGAGCGGTCTGCCGGTCGGGAAGATCGCTGAGGGCTTTTCTCCCGAATTCCGCCGCAACTGGTTCGGCACCCACTTTTTCAACCCGCCACGTTACATGCGCCTGTTGGAGATCATTCCCACGCCGGAGACAGACCAGGCTGCCGTCGATCTGATCTCGCATTTCTGCGATGTTCGCCTCGGCAAAGGCATTGTTGTCGCGAAAGATACTCCAAACTTCATCGCCAACCGGATCGGCACGTTCTCGGTACTGAACGTCATACGCCTCATGCAGGAGATGGACCTCAGCATCGAGGAAGTGGATGCTCTGACGGGCACAGCTGTGGGTTGGCCGAAGTCCGCAACGTTCCGCACCATCGACATGGTGGGATTGGACATTCTTGGACATGTCGTTCGCAACATGACGACGAATGTTCACGACGAACGCAGCGACCTCAAGCTTCCTAACTTCTTTGCACAGATGCTGGAGCGCAAGTGGTTCGGCGACAAGACCAAAGGCGGCTTTTATAAGAAGCACAAGACGGCGGATGGCGAGGAACGTCTCGGTCTGGACTGGAAGACCCTCGAGTACCGCCCAAAGCAGAAAGCTAAGTTCGCTGCCCTCGACATGGCCAAGACGGTCGATAGCACGCCTCAACGGCTGAAGATGCTATTGGGTCTCGACGGCTCAGGACCGGCGAAGGGCGACAAGGCCGGGCAGTTCATGTGGACTGCGCTGAGCGAGCTGTGGACCTATGCGGCGAACCGCATCGGGGAGATCGCCGACTCCGTTGTGGAGATCGACCGGGCGATGCGGCTGGGCTTCAACTGGGAGCTCGGCCCGTTTGAGTTGTGGGACGCGGCAGGTGTCGAGCCCACCGTCGAGCGCATGAAGAAAGAGGGCAGGCCGGTTTCGCCCAAAGTGGAGGAACTCCTGAACTCGGGCGCGAAATCGTGGTACGAGGACATTCCGCACGCAGCTTCGGGCAAAGGCTACTTCTGTTTCTGCAACGACACTTATCGCGAAGTCCAAGTCCCTGCCGGCGTCTGGTCAGTAGAGGTAGCGAAGAAATCCAACGGGGTGGTAAAGAGCAATGCGGGGGCTTCGCTAATCGATATCGGTGATGGCGTGGCCTGCATCGAGTTCCATTCCAAGATGAATACGATCGGCGCCGACATCATCCAGCTTGTGACGCAGACCATGAAGCCGGGCGGGCCGGGTGACGATTTCGAGGCGTTCGTAATTACCAACGACGCACAACACTTCTCTGCCGGTGCGAACCTAATGCTGCTGCTCATGGCCATCCAGGAGCAGGAGTGGGACGACATCGACATGATGATCACCGCGTTCCAGGGCATGACGCAGGCGGTGAAGTTCTCGCCGAAGCCGGTTGTCGTGGCGCCGTTCGGGATGGCGCTGGGCGGCGGATGCGAAGTGACGATCCCCGCTGCGGCCCGTCAGGCCTACGCCGAGTTGTACATGGGCTTCGCGGAACCGGGCGTCGGATTGCTGCCTGCGGGCGGCGGCTGCAAAGAGATGGTGTTGCGGGCTGTCGATGCCGCTCAGTCCATTCGTCCGGATGGCCGAGGCGAGTCCGTCGAGATGATGGAAGCCATCAAGAAGGCGTTCGAGACCATCGCACTGGCCAAGATTTCCACTTCGGCGTTCGAGGCCCGCAGCCTGGGGTTGCTGCTCCCGACGGACCAAGTCACCATGAACCGCGACCGCGTCCTGAACGACGCAAAGGAGCGCGCACTCGAACTAGCGCGTGCAGGTTACAAGCCTCCGCGGCCGCGGTCGGACATTCCGGCTCCCGGCGAGGGTATTCTCGCCGCGCTGAAGCTCGGAATCCACATCATGCGTGAAGGCGAGTACATCACCGACCACGAGGTGAAGATCGGAATGAAGGTCGCCGAGGTGCTCTGTGGCGGCAACGTCACGCCCGGAACTCCAGTCAGCGAACAGTACTTCCTGGACCTCGAGCGCGAAGGATTCAAGTCTCTCTGCGGCGAACGCAAAACGCAGGAGCGAATTCAGCACACGCTGAAAACGGGGAAACCGCTGAGGAACTGAGCTGTACCGGTGGGCACGTGTTCTGGGTTGCGGTGTCCCGGTGAAGGCACGCTGCAGAGTCAAAACGAAGCATTATTCATCCAAACATTCGACCGAAGAACGCAACGCTGACTGATTCGTATCGAAAGAGACAACAGGAGTAGCAATGGCACGCGAGGTAGTGATCGCGAGTGCCGTCCGCACGGCGGTCGGCAAAGCATACAAAGGAACACTGCGGGCGACGCGGCCTGACGAGTTGGCCGCGACTGCCATTAAGGGCGCGCTCGAACGCATACCACAACTCGACACGCGCGAGATCGAAGACGTGATCATCGGCTGTGCGATGCCGGAAGCAGAACAGGGCATGAACGTTGCGCGAATCGCTTCCCTGCGCGCCGACTTGCCTGTCGAATGTTCCGCGATGACCATCAATCGCTTCTGCTCGTCGGGCTTGCAGTCGATTGCAATCGCAGCCGAGCGCATTATGGCCGGCGCAATGGACGTCGCTGTGGCCGGTGGAACCGAGTCGATGACCATGATTCCCATGGGCGGGCACAAGATCGCGCCCAACCCGTGGCTGGTCGAGAAGTACCCGGACGCTTATCTCTCGATGGGTTTGACGGCCGAGCGACTGGCCAAGCGATACGGGATTACGCGCGAGAAGGCCGACGAATTCTCGCTGCGCTCGCACCAGAAGGCAGTCGCAGCTATCCAGGCCGGACACTTCGAAGATGAGATCGTGCCGGTGATGGTCACCTTCTCATCTCCGAACGGCGCGTCTGCGACATCTGCGCGCAGCGGGGCGGCAGCCAAACTCGCTCGCAAGGAGATGATTTTCAAAGTCGATGAAGGCCCCCGCGCCGACACCACGCTGGACGCACTGGCGTCGCTGAAACCTGCTTTTCACATGCACGGAACCGTCACCGCAGGCAATTCGTCACAAATGTCCGACGGCGCCGCTGCCGCAGTGGTCATGTCCGCCGAGCGAGCGAAAGCACTTGGGATCAAGCCTCTCGCCCGCTATGTGGCTTTCGCGACCGCAGGCTACAAGCCAGAGGAGATGGGTTTGGGACCGGTGTACGCCATTCCGAAGGCGCTGAAGATGGCAGGGCTCAAACTGTCCGACATAGATGTAATCGAACTCAACGAGGCCTTCGCGGCCCAATCGCTCGCAGTGATCGAAGCAGCAGAACTGGACATGAGTCGCATCAACCCCAATGGTGGTGCAGTTGCTCTGGGACATCCTCTGGGCTGCACAGGAGCGAAGTTGACCGCGACTGTCATTCGCGAGTTAAAACGACGCAATGGACGCTACGGCATCGTGACCATGTGCGTTGGCGGCGGCATGGGCGCAGCAGGGATATTCGAAAACATTCAATAGAGATCGCAACACAAGGTCACTTGGGAACGCAGGTTCGGGTCACGCACTGATAGAACGGAATAGAGGTGAGTATGGCGACGGTAACAACGGCAGTCCCCAACAAAAAAGTTGCGGGTGGCGCTTTTCTGCTGGAAGAGCGCGAAGTAAACGAAGTCTTCACCCCTGAAGACCTGACAGATGAGCACAAGCAGATCGCGCAGACGACGGAAGAGTTCGCCAACAACGAAATCGTCCCGAACTTCGACAAAATCGAGCACAAAGACTGGCCGCTGACACGTGAACTGATCCGCAAGGCCAGCGAACTTGGCCTCACGTCGGTCGACATCCCCGAGCAGTACGGCGGCATGGAACTCGACAAAGTGACCTCGTGCGTGATCGCTGACCGGATCGCGAAGAGCGGTTCGTTCAGCGTATCGATCGCTGCGCACACCGGCATCGGCACACTGCCGATCGTGTATTTCGGCACCGAGGAGCAAAAGAAGAAGTACCTGCCCAAGTTTGCATCAGGCGAGTGGATTAGCGCTTATGCGCTCTCCGAATCTTCTTCCGCTTCCGACGCGATGAATCCCCGCACTAAGGCTGTCTTGTCACCGGACGGCAAGCACTACGTTCTGAACGGCGAAAAAATGTGGATCACCAACGCCAGCTTCGCGGACGTGTTCATCGTGTTCGCGAAGGTGGACGGCGAAAAGTTCACCGCGTTCATCATCGACAGGAACTCTCCCGGATTTGCAGTTGGCGCCGAAGAGCATAAGCTCGGGATCCGCGGATCGTCCACCTGCCCGCTGATCCTGAGCGACTGCATGGTTCCGGTCGAAAACGTGCTCGGAGAGATCGGGAAGGGACACCACATCGCGTTCAACATCCTGAACGTGGGCCGCTTCAAGTTGGGCGCGATGGCCGTGGGTGGCGCGCGCAACTCGCTGCAGGAAGCCATTGCCTACGCAAAACAGCGTAAGGCGTTCGGAAAGACCATCTCGGAGTTTGGCATGATCCGCGAGAAGATCGCCGACATGGCCGCGGAGATTTTCACCGGCGAAAGCATGGTTTATCGCACGGTCGGAATGATGGACGTGGCCCTGGCCGATGTGGACAAGTCGACCACGGATTCGATGGCGCTGGTGCGCAAGGCTATCGAGGAATACGCCGTCGAGTGCTCCATAATCAAGGTCTGGGGCTCAGAGATGCTTGATCATGTCGTCGATGAAACCGTGCAGATCTTCGGCGGCTACGGTTTCGTTGAGGAGTATCCGGCAGAGCGCGCCTATCGTGATTCTCGTGTGAACCGCATTTTTGAAGGCACGAACGAAATCAACCGCATGATCATTACCGGCTGGCTGCTGAAGCGCGCGATGACTGGTCAGCTCCCGCTGATGCCGGCAATCAAGAAAGTCATGGACGAGGTCATGTCACCCACCATGGCCGAAGTGCCGGAAGGGCCGCTCGGCGCTGAACGTGCACTCATCGCTAACGCAAAGAAAATCGGACTTCTGGTTGCCGGCGCAGCTTCGCAGAAGTACATGCAGGCGATCGCCGACCAGCAGGAAGTGATGGGTGCCCTGGCGGACATCATCATCGAAACGTTCGCGATGGAGTCGGCCGTGTTACGCGCGCAGAAGATCGCGACAACGCGGGGCGAAGCGGCGGCGAAACTGCCGATCGCCATGGCACAGGTCTACGTTGAAAAGGCCATGAACACGATTGAGGCGCGTGCCAAGCGTCTGATCGCCGCGGTCGCCGAAGGTGACATGCTGCGGACGCAGATGGCGATCCTGCGGCGCCTGCTTAAGTACGAGCCATATAACACCATCGTTCTGCGACAGCAGATTGCCGCTAAGCTGATCGAGACCGGCAAGTACGCGGTGGCGTAGGTTCAACGTTTGGTTTCTAAGGTTTCGGATCAGGTATGTAATCGGGGTCAGATACATGAGAGCCGTCTTTGGGGCGGCTCTCAATTTATGGAGGAAAGATGCGAGCTTCAAAAGTTGTTGTGTATTTCGTTTGCGCCGTTTTCGCCGTGACAGTAGTTATGTTCGCGCAGACCAGCGGAACATCGAGTCAGGCCGGCAGTGCAGGCACTCAGAGTGGCGCTTCCGAAAGTCAGGCGTCGGGAACGGCTGGCCAAGCGAGCGGCGAACACGCGCAGCCCCAGACCGGCGCCGCC
>Ga0196970_1000914_pt1 | contig 25425 bp, 19 predicted proteins | sample S1v_513CmetaG_FD_148672 | JGI IMG/M metagenome (GOLD analysis project Ga0196970, IMG submission 148672) | Soil microbial communities from Anza Borrego desert, Southern California, United States - S1+v_5-13C | ecosystem: Environmental > Terrestrial > Soil > Desert | place: USA: California... | reverse complement strand
CCTGACGCATTAAGATCTGTTGGTATCAACTTAAACAACAGCCTATCTGTATTGACGAGCACTATTACAGGGGTTGCCGGTTGATTGTTTATCCAGTCTCCAATCGCTTCCAAACTAGGTGATACTAAATGATCCTGGACTTTTGCATCGAACCCAGACTTCACGATAAGTACGCCTCGATATTCGATCGGATCAACATTATTTCTGTATTCCTTGATCTCTAGAACAACGAGTTTTCTCAAGGATTTGACCAGCCACTTAGTTCGATATTTATCAATTGCAACCATGACCGTATTAGTAAAAGACTGTCGGATGGATTAAGATTGCAAGCTTACTCTTCTTACTACTGTTTGACCTACTACTAAATATCCATTTCAAAACAGGTATTCTGGAAAGAACCGGGATACCTTGACCCGCACTATTATTACTTTTCTCTTCAAGTCCACCTAGTAAAATGACTTCATTATTTTTAACTCGCACTGAAGATTTAAAATTCCGCGTAAGTCGCCCATAAGGCCCATCTTTAGTGAACTGTTCAGTAAATGTAGATTGCTCAACACTTATGTCAAGAGTAATTTGTTCGTCACCTGACACAATGGGAGTAATAACCACGGAAAAATTCGCCTGAAGCTCCTTGAAAATTCTTGCATTTACAGTCGTTGTGCTTTGCGTGGTTATCACATTGGTTGTCTGTTCTGAATAATACCGGGTTTCCCCAATAGTCATTTCTGCTTCTTTACCATTCAAGGTAGACAACCGGGGCGTAGAGCGGATTTTCAAGTTTCCATTGTCCTCAGATGCTTTAAGAGAAATATAAAAACCTGGAGTGACCCTTCCGAGGTTCACCAAACCCGTTCCGTTAATGCCTTCTATAATATTGTTAATAGTATTGGCACTTAGCGTCATGTCTATACTAGGAAATACGCTGGTGTAGCTGGAGGTGGTCATCTTACTATCAATGCCGGCCATGATTCCTGTTGATACGCTATGAGACTTCCTGATATCTAAAATGATCAATTCGATATTTATAACAGGTACAACCTTGTCGATTTGTCGGAGAAAATTCTTTAGCTCGGAAACTGCGGGACCTGAACCAGCGATAATTAAGCTATTGAGATCCGCAAAAGGCAGGATTTCGAGACCTTTCTTTAGCTCTGCAGGAATTTGCTCTGTCAGCTTTGTCACTGTTCTATATTTCAATTGATAGACCTCAGCAGTTCTGATTTCCTCCAGCTTTCTTTCACCTATCAGATAAACTCCATTACTTGTTCTATAGGTATATTCTGACGCATTAAAAAGATACTTGAAGAACGTATTGATATCTAAACCTTCAGCCTTGAGATCAGTGACACCCTTAATGTCCGAAAAAATAAAATAACTGATATTTAGCTGCTGTGCCGCAGCTGCCAGAACATCTTTGATCGGAATACCATTCGCCCTTATAGACAAAATACTATCCTTATGATTGGTAACTAACTCTAGTCCTTGAGGTAGTGCTAATGATGAATTAGGCGTATTTACTTCCTTTTGATCAAACTCTTCGAGATAGAAATTGACGCTATCCTTCTTCCTGAACACTAAGCTGTTGCTATAGGCTAGCTCTTTAATAGCTTCTTCTATTGGCACCGATTGAATAAATCCACTTACATACCGATTTCTTAATGAATGAGGTATAATTATGTTTACTCCAGCCGACTCTGTTATTTTCTTTATTACGGAACTTAAAGTATCAGTTTGTAAATCGTAACTCAACAATTGTAGCTCAGGATTGTAATGTATATTATAAACTTTTGGTTCAGGTGGAGGTGGGAGGGCCGTTGGTGGAAAGTATTTCACAATGGAAATGATATTTCCAGTCAGAAAAACATCTAATGAATACTGGTCTGATAAGTAAACCAGAATGTCTATTATAGAAACGTTATTAAAATTAACGGCAACAGGATCGGTAAGAGTCACATCGATATCCAGGTTCAATTTGTTATTGACGCCAAGAGCCCTGATAAACTCATATAACGACACATCTGAAACTGAAAATGAAACCTTATTTTCTAATTGCGGTGTTTCCAAGACCGCATTTTCAAGTTGAACACGCAGACTTTCAGACCGGGTGCTATGTTGCGCGTATAGATTAAGATGGCACCAGAAAAAAAATAAACTGTAGAAAAGTATCAGCTTAATCCTCATTCCATTAATTGTTTAATATGATTGGGTAAACTTCCTCAAAGGAAGTGACTCCTGTCTCTAAAAGTTGAACGGCCCTATTTTTCAGGGTGCCAATCCGATTCTTTGCCATTTCGTCATCTATAGTTGGTCGATTATTCCTTATCGCATTACCTAAGATTGCATCAATCGGGATGACTTCATATAATGCTATTCTACCCGAGTAACCAGTGTAAAAACATTCGCTGCACCCAACCGCTTCAAAGAATTTTTTCCTACCCAAACTGAGTGCTTTCAAAATTTCGTGGTCTTGATCTGCCGCAATTCTTTTGCAATGAGCACATAGTCTTCGCACCAACCTTTGAGCCATTGTCATGTTGAGAGTATTGGCAAGCAAAAAGGTTGGAACACCCATATCTATTAATCTGGCGACAGTACCCCACGCGGAATTTGTGTGAATAGTTGAAAGTACTAGATGCCCGGTCAGAGCTGCCCGAATAGCCATCTGAGCTGTATCAGGATCACGAATCTCTCCAAGCATAATCACATCCGGATCCTGTCTTAAAAATGTTCGGATAGCACTGGAAAATGTGAGACCGATATTTTCCTTCAACTGGACTTGGTTCACCCCTTCCAATGTGTACTCTATAGGATCTTCAATTGTGAGGATATTGCTGTCTTCCTTGTTCAGTACTTTTAGAGCAGCATACAAAGTTGTGGTCTTGCCCGATCCGGTTGGTCCGCTGATCAGTATAATGCCGTTCGGTTTTTTCAAAACTGTAACAAAATCTTCGTATTGCTTGGGATCCAATCCTAGCTGATCCAATTTAATATGAGTTGCATCACTACTTAATAGTCTTAAGACTACCTTTTCGCCATGTAGTGTGGGCATCACCGAAACTCTTAAATCCACTCGCTCATTCTGCCCGTCAAAAAGGATTCTACCGTCCTGAGGAAGCCTTTTCTCTGCAATATCAAGTTTAGCCCTGATTTTAATTTTGTTGATAAAGGAGGCGTAATCTGCTCGTGGAATATGGTATCGCTCGAGCAACTTACCATCAATTCGAAACCGTATTCGACATACATCCGCATAAGACTCAATGTGAATATCGCTGCTCTCCAACTGCTTCGCCTCAACTATTATCTTGGCCAGAAAGTCATCTCCTCCTTCATGAATTATCTTAGGCCTCGACAGGTCGGTAGATCGGTTCGTCCTGTATAGTTTGTTTGTCAGGCCTTCGACAGTTTCAGGAGCTTCTGAAATGCATTTTATCACATATCCGGTTAGAACTTCAAGCTCTTGCTTTACTTGATCGGTGTTCACAGTTGAGTCTACCAGTAACGTTAGAACGTTGTTCTCTATTCCCTGTGGCACAGCTTTATATCGCGTTGCTAATTCGAGTGGCAGATGTTTGCTTATTTCAAGATAGGGCTTGTCCTTCATAAAAGACTTAGTACATCAGGTTTATTAATGGATTAAAGGAACTGAAGCCGCTTACAACGATAACAGCAATATGCAAGATAGCTACTACTCCAGCAAATGGTATTCTCACCATTCTTTTTCTAAATACATAATTTGAAACGACCCAAAAGCAAAGTGAGACTACTGAAGAGAACAATATAAAAAGAATATAGTTATACAGACTGTAAGAAAAGCAAAGAATCAGCAGCATTATTATATCCGCTAATCCAAAATACCTATTAAATATCCAATCTAGTCGGGATGTGCGTAAAAAGATGTAAAAATGTAAAAAACCTAAAAGAAATAAGAGAAATAAAATATTGATCGGGACGATTATTCTCAATAATTCAAAATCTCTGGCGTTGTAACCTATTACTCCAAAAAACAATAGAAGTAACGGAATAATATGTACAAACCTAAATTTGAAGTCCTGGTACAGTATTACAGCTGAACCAGAGGACATAATAAGAAAAAATATTAGCTGTATCAATCTTTAATTACTTCTTTCAAATTTTTCAATTCATCAATTTCCCATACGTTATAAACACCATCGCCGTCGAAATCAGTGACAGCAGTGGCCGTAGCTCTGAAAGATTTATTAGTAGCTTCTACTATAGAGACCCTGTAGTTCGCCTTTCCTCCGTTTTCCGTCGTGAGCTTTTCTTGCTCAAAGCCAATGTCACCTAGTTCAATTGAGTATTTTGAGTGCATAAAAAAATGTGACTTTTGAAGGTTATGCAGATGCTCAAGTTGAAGCTTTGCTTCAGTACTCTTGGCGCTACTGATCAACGGCATTAGGTTAGGGTATGCAATAAGTACCAGTATACCTACAATAACTAAGGCAACCAAAAGTTCGGTTAACGTAAAACCGGGCAGATATCCTCTTTTTGTTATAAATCTCACGGCAATTAATTTAAAAGCGATTAGATTAGAGCATTAAAAGATTGGTGAACAATGCAATGTATAGCATTTTATAAAAAAATCTTAGGCTTATTTATCCTCATAATCTTCCATTTGCATGCAATAGCTCAGGTAGAAAAAGGATACTCAAGCTCTAGAAAGGTACATTTAACTCCTCCTGGACGAAAAATAGAGGCCACGATAGACATCAAGTTAAACCCTGCTGCCGACCCAGATAAGGTATATTATTGGTTTGACAATATTTCCATTAAAAGAACTCAAGGAGGATTCGCTGGTTACCTCCTGGATGGAATTTTTACTGAGTTCACATATCCTGAAAATGTTCTGTTGACGAAAGGCAACTTTAAAAATGGTCTTAAAACTGGGATATGGTGTGAATGGAGTGACGCTGGGTTTTTAAAAAGCCGGGAGAAATGGAGAAAGGGCTTAAAAAATGGAAAGAGCGAAATTTTCAGTCAGGAAGGAATATTGGTGAGGATTGAAAAGTTCAGGCGTGGCTCGTTAGTTTATTCACGAGTAGTAAATGACAGCACAGCTAGTCCGGGATCTCGCATTTTAAAAGCACCAAAATATCTCTGGAACAAGACTAGGAATTTGTTCTCCTCAAAAAAATAATCTTGCGCCCAAACAAATTACATCTTAAAGGCTATACTTTGATGTATGCCATTCTTGTTATGGTGATTGTTTGTGCGGTCTCAATAAGTCTGCTCGGCTTCTTCAATACAGGTTCTTCATATTTTGACAGATTGCTTCAGAAAGAGAAATCAGACCAGTATTCCTGTAGTGGAATTAACTGGCTTGCATCTGATGATCTCAGCTTCGAAATGAGTTATGAGTTCAACTACCCGGACGGCTTATCATTGGTGACTGAAAAGAAAAGATGGGGAGGATATGACCTTTATCTTTCTACAGTTATCGCCGCGAATGGCGATACATTGTCATCAAGAAAAGCACTGATAGGCGCAAAAAAAGGACTTTACGATACTGCACTTTACATTAGGGATAATGAACAACCTGCTTATATCGCTGAAAATGTTAGAATTACGGGAAAATCATTTGTGCCACTAGGTAAGTTTTCTGCCTACGGCATTAACAGAGATCAACCCGTACAAGCTTTTGAAAGTACGGAAGACCTGGTTCCATTGAACAATGCAGAACCCGTACTCTCATGGCTCAACTCAATAATATCAGATGGAGGTATATTCACGTCAGGTAAGATATTTTCTTCAAACTTTTCATCTGATTTTGGAAACCCGTCAATGATAATATCCGGAGATACAGTCTCAATATCATGCAGATTGGAGGGTAACATTATAATATTAGCCGAAACCATTGTTGCTATGGAAGGTGCAACTCTATGGAATACAATTCTGATTGCAAAATCGATATACCTGCCGGAAGGGTTCACTGGCTCTCTACAGGCTTTCGCCACAGACACAATAAAGGTGGGCAAGTACTCTAAAATTAAACACCCTAGCATTCTATCGCTCTTACCAGAAATGAATAAAAAGGCAACGCGGAAAGACAAAATACATCCCTTCCTTTATGTTGGTGAATCCTCGTTAATTACTGCCGAGATAATTGCCTATGATGATAGAATTAACCGACAAAAAACGTCATTAATTGACGTCGGTTCAGGCTCAGTAGTGATGGGGGGAATCTATTCCACCGGAAATTTAAAAATGGAAGGGACGTGTATTGGCACAATTCATTGCAATAAATTCATAGGTACAGTAAATTTTAATCTTCAGGAGAACCTTCTGAAAAACATAAATATTAATATTGATTCTCTGCCATCCTTCTATTGCTTTAGTAACTTGTTTCCTGTAACAGGGGACAAGAAAATAATTGCGACTGTAAATTGAACACGAACCTGAAAAAATTGCCAGGCTACAGTATTTTAGAGGTGATTGTATCCACAATTATCATCTTAATATGTGTGCTGATCTTCTCGACGATGATCAATAGGCTGTTGTCTGTGAATCCAATTACGACCAAACTTCGAAACCTTTTGCAGATTTCTTCATATTATAATTGCGAATGGAATCAAGCGTCATCAGTCAACGGTCTTTTTGAAACCCCATACGAACAACAGGTGGAAATAAAAACGTTTATGTCCGAGAATAGGAAAGATTCTCTAACCCTGTACAAGTTAAGATACGTTGCTGAAACTTTTCATTTTAATTGCATCAGCGAAGAGGTTAACAGCGGCAGCAGCCAGTTACTTTATCACAAATAGTCTTCAATGCACAATGTGCGTCTTCACTGTTTTTCATTCAAAGTCGATATTTGTGTTTTCAGCAAACCAGGCACCTGAATTCGGATATTTGCTACCGGCGACCCGCCTATTCGATATTTATCAGGAGGTTCCGATATAACATGCCCCAGTGACATTCAGATATACTCACCCAGTTTGCATCACGCTCCACCTCACACTTTCCTCCAAAATCTCAGATCACCCTTCTCGCCGCTCCTTACCAGTTCAAAGCCCTTCGGTAGCTCTCCGGGCAGACTGTGGTAAGTAACTAATTTTGTTCCTGGAAGTGTTTTTGCAAGGGCCCCATACAAGATATTTACATAGTGGTCATACATCGCTTCTGAGTGCTCAATGTGGTTGTCTATTCGTCCGTTTTCATGAAGGTGCTCAAAGAACGAATTGAAGAAGTAAAAATGGTCGTACGCGAGCAGGTCTATGTCGGTGAAGTTCGCATGGACGAAGGTTACGTTCCCGATCTGTAGTTCCTTCTGCGCTTTCTGCGCGTGGTGTACCAGGTATTGCCGCTGCTCTACTCCAGTGAACTTTACGTTAGGGGCATAGTGTGCTGCGCTTAGGCAGAACTTCCCTACCCCACTTCCTATGTCCAGTACGCTGCTGTTATCGTTTCCGATAAAATCCATTGCTTCCCTGGCTATCCGTAATGGAGTCCAGTGCTGGCTCGCCAGCATACGCATGGCAGGCGGGTACACGGCGTTGAAGTGGTCGTCGCTTCTGTAGTATCTGTTGGGCGATGTCAAATGTGGGTCCATCATGTTTTCAGCCATAGTCGCATCAGGTGCTCTGTATTCCGGTTATAAAATTAGCACTAACATCTCCTGGTTATTGTACATTCTATCACTTTTTAAAGTGATATTTAATTATTCCCTTTCCATTACAATAGTTTTGCGGCTATGGCAGGCAAGAATGCAATAGTGAGTTTCTGCAGAATGAAGTGCCCCGCCTGCAGAACCGGTGAAGTTTTCAGCAACAGGTCGGTGTTTCCCTTATCGAAGTGCCTGGAGTTTACGGATGAATGCAAGTGCTGCGGTCAGCCCCTTAATGTTTCCACCAATAGTGGCGGCGGAATAAACTATGCGCTTACCATGCTGCTGTTCTTTTTAAATATATTCTGGTACTGGCCGCTATTTGGATTATCCTATAAGGATAACAGCTTTATCTATTTCCTGTTTACCAGCATCTCGGTTGTAGTACTTGTTCAGCCCTGGCTCATGAGATACTCCCGCATCATTTTCCTCTACTTCATTATCCGATACAAACCCGTGTAGATGCTCATTTCAATTGGCACAGTCTGCGGGCTTTCTCGTTACTTGCGTGCCCTTCATTGTCTATAGTTCCCCTGCGGGGATGACAAAGGGAGGGTGCTACTTGTAGGGTTGCTTTATTCATTGTTAGTACTGGCTGGTTAGAAGTGGATAAGGCGCAAGTATGTTAAACGCGAGGCAACAACTGGCGCAAATACCATAGCCGCAAATACCATAGCAGTTCTCTTCTGACTGTGAAAGGCGAGGTAAGCAACTTTTTACCAATGCTTGATGGCGGTCGTGGGGAAGGGAGTTTTGATGTGAACGGAGTTCATTTTGAATACACTACCAAGTCCTGGAACGCAGCCATTCATAAAGGGCTTCTTGTACGAATTAGATACTACGTACGCGATGAAAACAACGTTGTTCTGAAATTAGAAGCCGGACAGGTAAAGTGATTTGCTTCCAAGGCATGCATTGATCCCGTGGTCTGTACAGACACCATATACACTTATCTTTACAACATGTCAGCCGAACAGGTACTGCAGGAACTACGACAGCTTGCTTCAGAGAAGGCAAGAGAAGCGCAGAAGTACTTTGGGATTCACAAAGAGACTATTGGTATCACAACACCTGAGTTGCGGGCACTTGCCAGACGTATAGGTAAGAACCATGAACTGGGACAAGCGCTATGGCAGACAGGGGTGCACGAAGCAAGGCATGTGGCGGTATTCATATCTGACCCTAAGAAGACCACCGAAGGTCAGATGGAGGAATGGCTGGGGGATCTGGACTCGTGGGATATAGTGGACAACTGCTGCGGTACGCTATTCGACAAGACCCCTGTAGCGTTTGAGAAAGCAACTGAGTGGACAAGTCGTGCAGGAGAGTTTGAGAAACGTGCAGGATTTGTGATGATGGCTACGCTGGCGGTACACGACAAGAAGGCCAATAATAGCACGTTTGAGCTGTTCTTTCCTTATCTCATAGGGGAGTCGGAGGATGGACGCAACTTTGTGAAGAAGGCCATTAACTGGGCACTGAGGCAGATTGGTAAACGTAATATGGAGCTTTGCGACAAGGCGATTGAGGTGGCCAGGCAGATACACGCAAAGGGAGATAGTTCATCAAGATGGATAGCCTCAGATGCATTGAGGGAGCTGGAGAGGTATAAGGCCAGCGGGAAGATCAGGAATATCGGGGAAGGGTAAGATTTCAGGTATTCTGAGTAACTGCAGGCAGGTGTATCCATGGGTAATTACTTATCGGTTTATGCCTGCTTACTGGCAGGCTACTGGATGTTTACTGGCTGGTTACTGGCCTACTAAAGGCAGGATATCCCAGGTGCCTTTATGTTTTTTATAATACAAGAAGTCCGCAGCTGCCTTCTCTCTTTTCCGGCATAAGCTACCCAACTCCTCCACTTCCCCACTTCTCAACTTCCCAACTCCTTTCACTATATTGTAAAAAAAATGATCTTATGTTGCAACGATTACTACTCATTGCAGTAGGTATTACCATAATTAATACAGCATCACCACAGACGCCTGTCTGGAGCACGGATGTTGCCCCTATACTATACAACAACTGCGTTTCCTGCCACCGTACGGGTGGTGCGGCACCGTTTGACCTGACGACTTATCAGAACGCACTTACTTATTCCAATGCCATAGCTTCGGCAGTAGGAGCCAGGAGAATGCCGCCATGGCCGCCTGACCCGGCGTATAAGCAGCTTGCCCATGAGCGGTTATTGTCGCAGGGAGAGATCAACAAGATAATTAGCTGGGTGAGTGGCGGCTCACAGCAGGGCGATCCAACTCTGGCACCTCCTCCACCGGTGTTCAGCAGCAACGGCGACCTGCCGGGCACTCCTAGTCTGTCGGTACAGATACCAACCTATACCTCCACAGCGTTGGGCACCGACCTGTACCAGTGCTTCGTGGTGCCATCCGGGATGCTGGTAGATAAATTCATTACCGCATTTGAGGCCATACCTGGCAATCGTGGCATCGTACATCACGTGCTGGTGTATGCTGATACTACCGGCATCTGTGCGCAGCTTGATGCGAACTCACCAGGTCCGGGCTACACTAGCTTCGGCGGAGTAGGCACCAACGATGCGATGTTGCTTGGCGGTTGGGTACCTGGCACTTCACCTATACAATACCCTGCTGGCTTTGGCGTAGAGTTGCCCGCTGGCAGCGACATAGTCATTCAGATACACTACCCTGCTGGCACAATGGGCATGGTAGACAGCACGAAGGTCAACTTCTTCTTCTCTCCCACCAGCAACGTGAGACCTGTATATATAAGCCCGGTGCTCAACCATCTGACCAACACCCTGCTGAACGGGCCGCTGATGATACCGGCCAACCAGACTAAGACTTTCGTAGAGAAGTTCGAGACGCCAGCCATCTTCAACTATTCACTGCTGGGCATAGCGCCACACATGCACTTAATAGGTAAGAATATTAAAGCCTTTGGCGTAACACCGAGCAATGATACTCTAAACCTGATAAGGATCAACAACTGGAACTTTCACTGGCAGGGTTTCTACATGTTCCGCACTATTCAGAAGATACCGGGAGGCACAACACTGTGGGCGGTGGCAGACTTCGACAACACTGCCAACAATAGCTTTAATCCCAACAATCCGCCCCAGGACGTACATGCAGGCGAGGCTACTACAGACGAGATGATGATCGTTTACCTGATCTTTACCTATTACCAGCCAGGTGACGAAAACATCATTATAGACACCCATTCAACTACAGCAGTGCTGCCTGTCAACTATTACGATGGCAAACAGCTACTGGAGAGCTACCCCAATCCCGCTACCAATGAACTGGTGGTGAAGTGCTACCTGGAGACAAAGGATCATGTAACCATAGACATTCTGAACATAGAGGGTAAGGTGAGTAAGAGGTTGTACACTGGCTGGATGGAGGCCGGCTACAGTCCGCTAAGGTATTCTGTCGCCGATCTGCCCGCAGGAATATACCAGTTGCGGATGAAGTCCAGTGAGCGTGTGATGACACAGAAACTCGTGGTACAGCACTAGCCATAATTTACCGTATTTGAAAGCAGGCTCTGTTCCCCGGGCCTGCTTTTTTCTTTGTGGAAAACGGTAATCAGCAGAAATATTCTGGATCCATGATGACCTTTCCCTTCCTGACCCTATATGTAGGAACATAAAACCATCTACGCATATGAACAGGATGATCCTACACCGTGCAGTCATGCTCATTTCTATTCTATTAGCAAGTTCAGGCTTGAAGGCACAAACCCTGGAGGAGGTAAGCTTCAGTGTTTCAGGACTAGACATTAGTACCTACCTGACAGATATTAATGACTCTGGCTTCGTAACAGGCTATTATGACTCTGCCGGTCTTACTGTTGCCTTTGTAGTTAATCCCGAAGGAAAGATCATCCGTAATTTCCCCACCAGTGGAACCGTTATTAAAGCAGAAGGAATTAATAATAACGGCACGGTACTGTTTACACAGGTAGTTGGCGGCAATACTGCTGCTTACAGGGCCCCTTACGACAGCGTTCAGCAACTCTACCCTACTCTGAATACCATTACGGGCATTAACAACCCAAACCTGTTTGCCCTGGGCATCAACAACAATGACGACTTTGTGGGTTACTTTGGAACAGGACTTAACCGCTTTCTGTGGGTAAAGAATGATGGAGTCTCCCAGAGCTATACCTCAGACATATACACCGTTGGGCAGCCACCAAATGCTACCGCTTATGCCACCTATGCAGGAGGTATTAACGACAATGGTAAAGTATGTGCGTTCTACATTAATGGTAACGTATACACACCGCTGCTGTGGGACCACGCCACCAGCACATTTGCTGTGATAGGAGGAGTAACCGCTCTTAACAGGATGAAAACCTGGGACATCAACAACAGCAACACCATAGTAGGAGAGTACTTTAACAATGGGGTGTGGACGGCATTCTGGTCTCAGGTCTCCGGCAACTCATTTGTTGCCCACAACTCATTGTCTTCCATCTTTCACGATAACAGTATTCAATCTGTTGCGAATGGTATCAACAACAAGGGCGAAATAATAGGCTCCTACCTGCACCCCACTACAAACAAGTGGGTAGGATTTATATACAGGCCCAACCAGCAGGACTACAGGCTACCTGGCTTTGACTGGCAGAAGCATACCTGGAATATGCGCAACCTGCACGTGCCTACCTACGCCCCACCCGTATGGAGCAGTAACTACTGGGGCACACTAGACTACGTAAACAGCGATCCCTACCACTTTGCAGGCCTGCCCCTGTTCGATCCCTTTATAATGGCAGAGTACCCCGGCCTGACAGCGAATATGAACCAGGGCTGTGTAGACTGGAAAAGCTTTGCGCAGGAGTACGACATGCAGCATATGGCCGCTGCAACGCCAAACGAATACTACACCTGGAGGTGGAATGCTTTCAACATCTGGTACAATGAATTCTTCTCCCCTTCTTTTGATGGTGTGTGCTCAGGATTTAGTTATACCTCTCTGCTGAAATACAGCGGATATGACACAACACTCAATAACTGGTTTGGTATACCTGCAACCACAGATCTGCACACCGTGGCAAACACAGACCAGGCAGCAATAAGAGGTATCGTAAGAACCTATCTGAAACAGTACGACAAGCCTATATATGAAAAGTATATCAACGCGATGAACTCGAATGCAATAAGTACATGGTGTGGCCTGTACCGACTAAAGAACACCTGTATGGAAGCTGATCCGATGAAGAGAAATCCCCGAGGCCTGTCGATAGAGTTCGCCAGCGGATCACTCCACTCTATTGTGCCATACAAGGTCAAGACGCCGAAGAAGTTTCCATTCTCCTACAATGGCTTTACAGAGGCGGACACCTTGTTTGTATACGACTCTAACTACCCAAGCGACAGCTCGCTATACCTTGCTATAACATCCAACAAGATATCTTATCCGAACACGGCTATGTCGTTCTACGCATACGACACCAGTCAGAACCCGACAGTAGAAGTGATCTTCAATGAAATGAGCGTCAAAGACATAGCGCACAACCAGTTCTCAGACCTGTCAAAGACCACCACAGCAGGAGACGACTCGGTGCTTACACTGGCCCTCCAGCGCCAGAACCACTACGATATAGAAGGTAGCGGAAGCACCCATGCCGTAAGGAACCAGACAGGATTTACTTCTAATATACCCTACCTCTTACCCGTACAGATGAAGGACAGAAGCGTGCCTACACCGTCAACCTTTAGGATGGACACGTCACGTTCAGTAACTGTAACCACCAGTAACTATGAATTAATGAACATGGCCTGGAACATGAGAAACAACTTCAGGGCAATGGGTATAAGCAGGCTGGCGAACCAGACGGAGAAAGACCACGGTACCTGGAAGAACTACTATATGTCGTACGGCAACCCTGACAATGTAGCTAAGGAACTGAACTGCTACCTGATAGAAAGCTCCTCAGACTATTCGCAGGGCGTGAACATACTGATGCAGGGCGTTACTATGAATCAGAATGATAGTATTCATACAGAGAACCCTTCTCAGTTTGTATACAAGATCACCAGGATAACAGGATCAACAGACTCCTACAACCTGTGGATAAAGGTAACAGGACCAGACAGCATCCGCGACTTCAAGGCAAACAATATTCCGCTTGGGCCAAACACATCGCATACGGTGATCCCTTACTTTGATGGACCGACAGGCAAGCAGGTAGTGGTGCAGGTAGACAATGGCAACGATGGGAGCGTAGACGACACCATTATGCTGGCGAACGTGACCGGTATCAACCAGATATTCAGGAACTCGGAGGATGTAAAGGTGTACCCGTCACCATTCGATGAACGCATAACTGTGGAGCTAGCCACAAAAGAGATCAGGCAGTATCATGTGTCAGTGTCAGACATTACAGGTAAGAACATGTATAGGCAGAGCTTCAATCAAAAACGGCTGAATATACCCACACAACAATGGGCATTAGGGCTGTATATGATAACAGTCTTGGACGACGCCGGACAAATGATCTATATAGAGAAGCTGATAAAGGAGTAGTGGTGAGAAACATCCTTGTAGCTGGCAGCTTATGAATGACTTACCTGCTACAAGGATGTTATATAATAGCTTACCTCATAGGGAATTCGTACTGGGCTGTCTTGACGAGCATGTTAGCTGCGTTGTCCAAATTGGTCATCTCCATCTTCATTTCCAGTTCGTCGTTCTTGTAGAAGTTGCCCTCCATCATCATACCTCCAAGACCAGATGCGCTGCCGAAGTAAGCCGCCATAGGACCGCGGGAATTAGTTTGAGTGATATCGAATGAAATCTTGTTAGTCACCCATATCTCACTATGTGTATTACGGTCTTTGTCTTCACACACATACGCATCGCAACTATAGCCCCTGATGTTCTTCGTCTTTCCTGTCTTCTTACAGGTGGTGGAACCATCATCTTTACCCTGTGCAGCACCACCCTGCTCCCGCTTCTTTATAGCATCACCGCTCATGAAGGCATTCAGATTCATAGCCATACCAGTCTTCTCCGTCTCGTTCAACATGATCATGGAGTTGGACTTATAGTCGTAAATGATCAGCATCTGCTCACTCTTCTTTTTCTTCTCCTCACCTGTTCGCATAGCAAATTGGTTGGTCTCTGTGTTCAGAAAGTAAGTCATGTCCGTTTCATCTTTGGTCTTGCCATTCTTGTAGGAAGTCATATGCATCTGCATCATAACGGGAAACTTGTACTCCGGTTCCACCTTGCCACTCATCATACTCTTCATCCAGGCCTCGCCTTTCTCTGCGCCGGGCTGGCCATACTTGTCATACATAGCATCGCGTACATAACCACTCTGGGCACTGAGGATGAACGGAGCACCGGCAAGAACGAAGGTGAATAATGCCTTTCTCATAGTAGCTTTTGATTTAAGAATTGACGAATCTGTAAGCGTAAATTTACTAAAGGAAACACCAGACAGATTATACTTTCTATTGATAATTTAACAGGTTATTGAGTAGCAATTGATTATTTTCATTTTAAAGAAGCAAGGGCGGCAATAAAGACTATGAACTGGAAAAAGACCAAATGGCAACTTCGCTACTATCTTCAGTATTTTCCCTTTACCGTAAACACCATTCTATGCGCTGCTGCCGCGATAATAGCTTACAGGCTGCTATACCGGCCACTACCTAAGCAGACCGAAGATCCGGCACCTTTCCTGCCATTCATACTGCTGATGGCCAAGATGGCATTCTGGTTTGTAGCCGGCATTGTATGTATTTCTATACTCAGCACCGTAGGGAGCTGGTTGTATTATCTGTGGCTAAAGCGCAGGAAGGGTGTGAAACTACAACTGAGCTTTGCGACTGAAAGCAGAAACGACAGACGACATAAGCTATACCTGAATGCGCAACTGGAAGGAGTGCAACGACCTGTGCTAGGCTTTGTAAAGGGGAGATTGTTTTACGACGATCACCAAATGACGGAGCGGTTTAGTCTGCTATCTAATAAGAGAAAAGAGAAAAGTTTGTGGAGGGCAGCCATAACAGGACGGAGCAGGATGAACCTGCCGGACATAAAAGAATACGAATTAAAGGGTGGATTTATCTTCTTTGAAGATATGCTGCACCTGTTCTCCCTAGCAGCTGTTCAGCCTGTAACAGGACATTTTTACCAGCCCCCTGTATTGAAAAAGGAGCAGGATGCTGATGTCTTCCCGAAAAAGACGGAGAGTATGGATGTGCGTGTAGAGCAATTGCGGAGAGTGGAAGGGGAATACCTGAACTACAAAGACTTTGAAGCCGGAGATGATGTGAGGCGCATAGTGTGGAAGGTGTATGCAAAGAACCGGGAGCTGGTGGTGAGAATACCGGAGCTGTATGAGCCTTATGCATCCCACCTGTACTTCTACGCTTCCTTTCATGCAGCAGTGAAGAGCCAGTGGATGGGTGAAGGGTACATGAAGGAAATGCTCAACTACTACAAGAATAACGTCTGGACAATTCTGGACACGCTATCCAAAAAGGAATGGGAGATGAGGTACGTACCTGACCAGTCCTTTAAAGTGCCGGAAGACCTCAGCAAGGCAGAAAAGAACTCAAGAATAATAAGCAACAGTACCTGGCATAAGGATACCTCTCTGGGCCAGTACTATAATGCAAGACATGGAGCAGTGTTGTGCATATCGTCTATGACAGATACGGAGGAACTGCGAAATGTGCTGGAGAAATGTGATGCATCTACCATGATCTACTTTGTGAAATGCTCGCAGGTGTTCAGACACTTTGTAGCATGGAACTGGGTAAAGCGGCTGATATTCCTTCCCCCAAAGGACAGACTGAACAAGCTGAGAGCGAGATGGGTATTCTCCCCTATCAGGTACCAGATACAAAAGCGCGAGAAAGAAATAGAGGATATATTGAATAAAAGTTCGGTGGCCTGGGGGAAGCTCTGAAGCTATGGTTTAGATGGCCAGCGGATGGCGTACTGAAGGTAGAAGTTGAAGTCGAACACGGTGTTCTTCTCCCCTTTACCATACCCGGAGATATAAGCCGGAGGTAGTTCTCTAAAAGGCCCCTGATTGATGAGGAACTTGCCCCTGATGGTATAGCCTGTGAATAAGCCCTTGAACAATTCCACTCTGATACCTGCAGTAAGCTCAGCCCAGTGAGCAGTCATATTATCGCCAGGCACAATGCCTGTGGTAGATCCCCAGAACTGATCGTTAGTAGTGAAAGTCGCTTCCTTCCTGTTGACAAACCCAAGTCCATAGCGAGCACCTACAAACAAAAGATCCCAGTCTTCAGGAAACATCCGTTGCAGCATGCTGCGGTCTACACCCAATTTTATGAATGCATTGGTGCTGGTATACTTCAGATCAGGATAGTCTATATCCGAGCCTCCGAAGCCGCCTTCCAGCACCAGGTACAAGTCTTTTGGCAAGTTATAATCTACAATAAACTCATAGCTGTGCCTGTTGTTTACCAGGATGTTCATTACAGGTCTGCTGAGGTCAATGCCAAACCTCAACTGCCTCTGCAACGGCTTGATAGCAGAGATGGAATGCGGCTTGGTAGTATCCACCTGCGCAGAGGCTACAGTACAGACGAAGAGAAATAATATGCTAAAAAAAGATCTGTACATGTTCAGGTGCACTGGCGTTGAGATTTACGTCACTATTGATGATCCTGACAGAATCTATATTGTTAGTTGTTGTCCTTATACGCTGCAAAGAGAAAAAGTATGTAAAGCCACATGCATTAGACAGAAAATGAAGGTTTCTATTGTAGTAAAATGTCAATGTATCTATGGAGCTGGCAGCCGATGAATCAGGCATTAAAGCATAGGAGCAGCTATCTGTTAGCGGCGATAGAAGTAGTGAGAATGAAGAGGTATTCGACGGATACACGAGTCCAAGAGCAGTATCTATGCGTAGCCATACTGGGTCAGGTAACAGGCTATCAACAAACGTAGAATCAGTCAGAGGTCTTTTGGCTATGACACGCATGGGTACACTAGTAGGTTGCAGGCATGGGTCCCGGTCCTGTTCGCATGCAGTGAGGAAGAAGAACATGGCACCAAGGCAGGCAAGGAATAAAGCATCCTTCTTAATCATTTAAAGTAGCTAGTATTTTATCTATTTCACCTATCACGCTGCCGAGATGATTCTTCATCTTTTCACGCTCTTCATCCGTCAGTACTGCCTTCCCTATCTGCACAGCAACGATCTCCTGCTCCAGGTCAGATAGCTTTACATTCAGTCCCTGAATGGAGGCTGTCTGCTCAGCAACAGTCTCCTTCAGACGCTTATTCTCTGCTTGCAGCAAAGCGTATCTCTTTAGAAGGGTATCGAGCTTATCGTTCAATAACTGCAGTTCCTGCATGTACTATTCTCGTATTTGTGCCTGAAGTTTAGACTTATAAGTATCTATCAGTTGTTGCATCAATTGCTCTATCTCTTTGTCAGTAAGTGTTCTATCCTGTAACTGAAAGATATAACTTAATGCATAAGATTTCTTATTGGTGCCCAGCTTTTCACTTTCAAATACATCGAACAGGTCAAAATCCTGTAAGGCGTCAATCTTCAGTTGCTCTGTAGCCTGTTTTACCTGGAAGTAAGAAACCTGCTTATCCAAGACAATAGCAAGGTCACGCTTAACGGCGGGGAACTTCGGTACCTCACGGTAGCGGATCTTATTAGCTGCAGCGGCTTTCTGCCATACATCCCACATAATGGCAGCGTAGTAAACATCCTGCTTCACATCAAACTCAGTGAGTCTTTTTGACTGCACCTGCGAGATAACAGCGAGCGTTTGATTCTTCCAGTTAAGTTCTATACGGTCTCCCTGGTCGCTGAATGCAGCAGACTTGATACCCGAACGAGCAACAAGGTTGGCAACGATGCCTTTGAGATAAAAAAGATCGGAAGCTTCCGCCTTCTGGTCCCAGTGTGCTGTTCTTACATTACCTGTGATCCATAGGCCAAGCTGGGCTTGCTCGTGATACTTGTCTCCCTGCAGGGTGTAAACATTACCAAACTCAAACAGACAAAGGTCTGTACTCTTGCGGTTGCAGTTGTACTGAATGACCTCAAGACCACTTTCGAGCATCGAGGGGCGCATCACATCCAGTTCACTGGTTAAGCTATTGAGCATACGCACAAGATTAGTACGATCTGGGTAGTACTTGCTGTTGACAATTGAATTGGTAACTATCTCCTGAAACCCTGCACCGCAAAGCAGTTCAGAAAGCTTTTCTTTTAAACTGCGGTCGTTAGCCTTCGTAGTCGAGAGACTGATATTTAGCCTGGATGGGATATCTATATTATCCAGACCATCAATGCGAAGGATCTCCTCAACTATGTCGGCTGGCTGGGATACATCAGCCTTGTTAGTAGGCACCTGTACGGTAAGCGATTGCTCATCTTCCTTTTCGATAATAAACCCGAGTGCCTGCAATATGCCTGTGATAGCAGTTTGGGAGTAATCCTTTCCGCTAAGCTTGCGTATGTATGCAAAGCTTACAGTTACCGTGTTGGCCTTAATCTTCTGCGGATAGATGTCGAGAATATCTGATGCTATGGTACCACCTGCTATTTCACAGATCATTGCCGCGGCACGCTTCAATGCAGGCAACAGATTGTTGATATCCACTCCTTTCTCAAAATGAGTAGCGGCATCTGTCCTGAGTCCATGAAACATGGATGTGCGACGGATATAGGTAGGATGGAAGTATGCGCTCTCCAGGAAAATACTGGTGGTACTATCCGTAACCCCGCTGTGCACACCGCCAAAAACACCTGCTATACACATACCTTCTGACTGGTCACAGATCATCAGGTCATTACTATTCAGCTTCTTTACCTTCTCATCCAGAGTAGTAAACGAAGCACCCTGGTCCATGAACCGAACATTCACCTCTCTACCAGTTATTTTATCAGCATCAAAGGCATGCAAGGGCTGGCCGTACTCGTGCAATACATAGTTAGTGATATCAACTATATTGTTTATAGACCGTGCACCGATGGCGGTAAGCCGCTGCTGTAGCCATGATGGAGATGGGCCAACCTTGACTCCGGAAATGCTGATGCCCGTGTAACGGGGACAAGCCTCAGGTGCATGAACGTTCACAGAAATGCTGAGGTCAGCAGCCTTTGCTGGCAGATCTACTGCTGGCAGGTTGACCGAATATTGCCGGCCTTTAGCGTGATGAGACAAATAAGCACACACATCTCTTGCCACGCCGATGTGGCTCATGGCATCTGAACGATTGGGCGTCAGCCCTATATGGATAGCGTAATCTGCTTCAGGAATATTGAAATATATCTTGGCAGCAGTGCCCACCGGAGCATCCGCTGGGAGAATCATAATGCCGTCATGGCCGGTACCAAGGCTGATTTCATCCTCCGCACATATCATCCCCTGGCTTTCCTCTCCGCGTATCTTTGCTTTTTTTATCTGAAAAGGCTCACCGCTGGTTGGGTTAACAGTTGCACCTACCGGCGCCACCACCACACGCTGGCCTGCAGTTACGTTGGGAGCACCACAAACAATACGCAGAGGAGCACCATTGCCGATGTTGACACTGGTGATCTTTAGTTTATCGGCATTCGGATGCTTCTCGCACGTAAGCACTTCGCCTATCAAAAGCCCCTCAAGACTGCCTTTCACCGCCTCTGCCAGCTCTACTGCCTCAACCTCTAAACCTATCGATGTCAATATATTACTCAAATTAGCCACCAGTATGGGTTCCGGCAGATAATTCAAAAGCCACTGGTAAGAAATGATCATTTATACTTAAAAATTTCGGGTAAAGATAGCCTATGATAATAGCAAAATGCATCCTCTAAAAAAAATGGAACCTGAAACCAATTACACACATTAAAAGGGGGATATATTGGGGAAAGGCGGTGTGTGTATAAATTCTGCTGGGGATAACACCCGCAAATACAGAACTTTGTGGGGATAAGCCTGTTAACTGCTGGTGCACGAGGCGCTGAAAAGTAAATTTTCAATCCCTCATGCTCTTTCTGTTTTTCGGGTTTACATTCGTTCATCTTCCTCTGATTTGCGGTCTTACTTTTTGCCTGGATGTCTGACGACATAGCTGCCGACCCAGCAGCTCTAAAAGAAGCTAAACCATTGGGAGACAGGACTGTACAATATACTAACGACCATAAATTACTCATTACCCAATGCCGGTAAACATTAAGAAAGAATTTGGCAACACCAGGAGCCGCAAACCTGATCTGACAACCCTGGTTTATGGTAAAATACCACCACAGGCACCCGAGCTGGAAGAAGCGGTGCTGGGTGCGATAATGCTGGAAAAGGACAAGCTCGCGGAGATACTGGAGATAGTGCAGAGCAATGACTGCTTTTATGTAGATGCCCACCAGAAGATCTATGCAGCAATACGTCGGCTGTTTGACAAGGGGATGCCAGTGGACCTGCTGACAGTGACGGACGAACTAAGAAAGAGCAATGAACTGGAGATAGTGGGCGGCGCCTACTACCTGACCCGCCTGACGATGAGCGTAGTGAGCAGTGCCCACGTGGAAGCGCACGCCAGGATAGTGATGGAGAAATTCATTCAGCGCGAGCTGATAAGGATTTCCGGGTCAGTGATCTCTGATGCATACGAGGACAGCACGGACGTTTTCGACCTGCTGGATAAGGCGGAATCAGGGCTTTACGAGATTACGGACAAGCACCTGAGGAAGAACTTTAAGAGCCTGAAAGAGGTGCTGGTAACGACGGTAAGAGAAATAGAAGAAGCCAAGAACAAGCAGGAAGACGTAACAGGAGTACCCACAGGCTTTAAGATGCTGGACAAACTGACCAGCGGATGGCAGAAGAATGCATTGATCATCGTGGCTGCGAGACCCGCCGTGGGTAAGACGGCATTTTGTCTGAACCTGGCTATGAATGCTGCACTGAACGCTGGAAAGCCTTTTCCGGTCGCCTTCTTCTCACTTGAGATGGGAGCCGGAGAGCTTGTAAAGAGAATGCTATCGGCCACTACAGAAGTGAGTATGGATGCCATTACTAAGGGGCGTATGCAGGAACACGAGTTTGTGCAGATGACCCAAAGGATGAACAAGCTGGCGACGGCTAATATCTTCCTGGATGACCAGGCGGCGCTGAACATATTTGAGCTAAGAGCTAAGGCGCGCAGACTGAAACAGAAGCATGATATACAGATGATCATCATCGACTACCTGCAGCTGATGCAGGCGGATATCAATAAAGGCGGGAACCGTGAGCAGGAGATATCCAAGATATCAAGAGATTTGAAGTCGCTGGCGAAGGAGCTGGAGATACCCATTATAGCCCTGTCGCAGTTGAATCGTGGCGTAGAATCAAGAAAGGAATCGAAGGTGCCGCAGCTTAGTGACCTCCGTGAATCGGGAGCTATCGAGCAGGATGCGGATATGGTTATGTTCCTGTACAGACCTGAGTACTATGGCATCAACAACGATGAAATGGGGAACAGCATCGAGGGCGAAACGCATATACACATAGCTAAAAACCGTAGTGGTGTCACTGATACAGTAAAGCTGAGGTTCATAAAAGAATACCAGAAGTTCGTCGACATAGAGGAAAACAATGGCTTTGGCTTTGGTGGAGGAAACTTCGGCGGCGGCGGAGGCGGTGGATTTAATCCTGGCGACAATCCGCAGGCTGGCATAAGGAGAGATCCTAGTGAGTTTGGAGGTTCGAAGATGTTTATACCGGGCGGATTCCAGACCCTGCCATCAAAGGCTAATAGCTACAGCTTCGACGATGATGATGATATGGGAACACCGTTTAAGAAGCCGGATAGCGGCATAAAGGACGAAGATATTCCTTTTTAGTAAGGAGTATGGAGTTGGTAGTCAATAGAATTTTGAATAGCAAAGGAGGCTTGTTCGGGCCTCCTTTTTTGATGCCGGATACTTAAACAGACCCTATCCTGAGCTATCACTTAGTCGAATAGTGCTTTTGGAGAGCATATATATGCTAAACAGGCTCACACCAAAGACTTACATTAATAATGCAGCCAAATTATGTAATTTTGCATCCTTAAAATAAAGATTGCCTGATGCGCCGTATTTACTTTGACAACGCTGCTACCACCTCACTGGATCCTGAAGTACTGGAGGCTATGATGCCTTACCTGACGGAGAAGTTTGGTAACCCCTCATCTATATACTCCTACGGCAGAGAAACAAAGATGGCAATAGAGAATGCCCGGAAAAGTGTAGCCCGTCTACTCAACTGCAACCCGGGAGAGATATTCTTTACCTCTGGAGGCACGGAAAGCAGCAATACGGCTATCAACGCGGCAGTTAGGGACCTAGGTTGCAAGCATATCATCACCTCGCCCATAGAGCACCACGCAACGCTCCACACGGTAGAGATGCTGGAGAAATGTGGTGCGGTGAAGCTTAGCTACGTACAGCTTACTGACAACGGGCATGTGGATCTGGCGCATATGGAAGAACTGCTGAAGACAAATGAAAAGGGCCTGGTAACCCTGATGCACGCTAATAACGAGATCGGAAACCTGCTGCAGGTACAGCAGGCAGGCGAATTGTGTGCTAAGTACGACGCCATCTTCCATAGTGATATGGTGCAAACGATAGGACACTACCCTATTGACCTGAAGACAGTCAAAGTACACTTCGTGAGTGCAGCCGGTCATAAGTTCCATGGACCAAAGGGCGTGGGTATCTTATACGTCAACGAGAACATCAAAATAAACCCGATGCTATGCGGAGGATCTCAGGAGCGCAACATGCGCGCAGGCACTGAGAACCTGTATGGCATAGTGGGTTTTGCTAAGGCACTGGAGTTGGCGATGCAACGCTACGAGAGTGACAGCAGCAGGATCAATGAGCTGAAGGGCTACATGTGCAGCCGGCTTAACGAGACCTTTCCTGGTGTGAAATGTAACGGAGACACTAATGGGAATAGCCTCTACACTGTCCTGAGTGTATCCTTCCCTAAGACAGAGAAAAGTGAAATGCTGCTGTTCAACCTGGATATGGCCGGCATTTGTGTAAGCGGAGGCAGCGCCTGCAGCAGCGGCGCCAGCTCAGTGAGCCACGTCATCAAAGCGCTGTACAACGGTCAGTCTCAGGAGATGGTGCCTATCCGCTTCAGCTTCAGCCGCCACAACACAAAGGAAGAAGTGGACGCGGTGATAGAGAAGCTTAAAGAACTTATATAAACTTCCATGTGGCTTAAAGGAAGTAGCGAGGTTGATGCTCGCTACTTTTTTATTTGTACTACTCCCTATATAGCAGGCAGCCTTGCCTTCTTCCCCCTTGGTTGCACACTTCAAACTTTTTATAAGCTAGAAATGCTCCTCCATTCTTTCTAACTTACACATATGAAGTATTTCCTTTTCGCATTGCTCATAATAGGGTCATTTACATGCAAAGCGCAAACTAATATTATCAGCCAGCTATCTCTGCCAGGAGGCTACATGTACCTCCCTGGTGTGCAGGAGTATGGTAATAGTTACTATATTCAGTCTGCTACCGAAAAAAATGTCGTACTCTATCCTTTCTACCCCTGGCTAAAACCAGTGCAATTCTATTTGTCCAAAGTAGATGCTTCTACACACAATATTCTGTCAACAGTGGTGACCTATGGCGATACGGTTCAGGCTGATAGCACCGTAACTGAGTTCCTTTTTCAGGTCACAGATGGAAAGGTGCATCTTGCCTACGTAAAGAGAATCGTCCACGACACCTTCTCTTTACCTACGTTCAAGCAGCATTGGTGGGCATTGTATTATAAGCAACTCGACACAAACCTTAATGTCACCGTGCCAGAGAGAAAACTGAAGCTTGTTGGCTACGACGAACGGCTTTCTGGTTTATACCTTCAGAATCTGCAGGTGGATCACAACGTGCGGATTGCCTTCTGGCAGGAAGATACAGCAATACACGCACCTAATCATATCTCCAAATTCATACAACTGGACATGGCTGGTAACATTGTGAAGGAAGACAGCATCGGCCAGCCAGATGTCTCACCGCAAAATCCTTATCACATGGTACGCGAAATAAATAGCTATCCGGGAAATAAGTATTTGGTATCTGGTATCAATCTCTACAATGTTCCAAATGTTTTCATGATGTTCTACCTGGCAGATTCGGCCATGAACATGATAGATACTTTTGCCCTAAAGCCATCTTCCTTCTACAATCCACCGGATAATTCCGGCTACTTCACAGGTTATCCGAATATGGTGGCATTACCAACAGGTTCCATTATTGGAAGCGGAGCATATGCTCATGGACCAGCAGGACAAACGCACACCGGACTGATAAAATGCAGCCCCGGTAACCGCTTTGCAATCAATAAGCTGGTTAGCTTCAAAGGAATTGATGCTCTGGATGGAATGCATAGTGGATCACCTTCCATTCACAATCTGGTCTATAGTAAGCATGACAACAGGATCTACTACGCTGATGTCACTCATTCATACCCCGCAGGCCCTTGTATTGCAGACGAGAATTATGTCCAGGTAATCTGTCTCGACACAAATCTGAACGTCAACTGGAAGAAGTATATTCTGGTTGGGCAGAATGCCTGCGCAAGGGTCGGTTTTGTGGAAGAGTGCGACAAACGTCCGGGGGTCCTGATTGCAGGCGGGAGTTCTAATACCACAGACTGGCTGAATCCCGCGCTAATGATCGATTTCTTATATCATCTCGACAGCACAGTCGTTGCCGGTGTTGAAGATCCAAGTGGCACCAGCTTATTAGACAGGCTTTCAGTATACCCAAATCCTGCCAAAAAATTTATCCGAATAAAAGACATATTTAATGAACCAGGCGAGGCT